>OHHN01000537.1_pt1 | contig 23822 bp, 19 predicted proteins | sample 1568131 | NCBI WGS metagenome assembly OHHN01 (sample SAMEA3879575, study PRJEB24766) | human gut metagenome | biome: human-associated habitat; feature: feces | place: USA | collected 1985/1987 | reverse complement strand
GATATACTATGGGTGATCCTAATAACAGATTTTATCCGGTTGGAACTAGTAAATCAAATAAAATTAGTAATGGAACAGTTTTTGGGAAAGATGTATCTGGAATAACTGCACTTGGTAATACAATATCTATATTTGTTTAAATTAATTCGTTTATGCTTGGCAAGCTATTACCAAAGATTTATTACTTTCCCATTGTTTTAATATTACTTGACCTGCTATTCCAGAAACTTTAGTATATACAAATATATATTTTCCATGTTCGTCATAATTCCAATATCCAGAAGAACTTACTCCATTCCAATTAACTTCCACCTTATTGCTAGTATTATTTTTATCATATTTATATGAGTCTATATAACTAATACCTTCCCACCGATCATTATTACTACTATATTCGGTTTGTACAATATCAGGATTGGCATTAAATACGTATACCCATTCAGGTGATTTACCACTCTGACTTAAAGGAACGTTTATTTCCTTATATATGTTAATGAAAAACAGTATATTATATATGAACGAACAATTATTAGGTTATTGGATAGAGGATTTAATATGGTGTCCAAGTCAATGTTATTATTATTTTCTTGATCCGATTTCATCTCAAGGTTATTGTATTTATCTTAGGTGGAGACATTCAGATCCATGGACAGCTGAATTAATTAAGTGCACATCTGATTGGGAATTTATTTACGACGAGCCTTGGGAATATATTGAATTAAAACGTGATTATTCTTCTAATGAGTATCGATCTTTGGAGAAAAAAGTCTTAAAAGTAGTAAAGAAGAGATTTTCGGCTGTAACTTTTAAAAATAGAGTTTATGAAAAAGAGGAATAGTTATGAATTTTTTAGGTGGGGTACTTTATCTCCACAGGATCATAAAGAGGGATCACTCCCTGGGGATTCACCTTTTCGAGGATTTCATACAGCTCCAGTTAGGAAGGGATTTTATGCATTTCCCAAAGGTTATATTGAAACTTTTCTATTAGGTAAGTCTCCTAAAGATATGATCCCTGGGAAAGAAGGTAATGGCAGATTCTTTTATCTTAGAGATTTGACTGGGAAAAAGATAATAAGAGATGAGTATTATAATTTACGGCCTGATGAAAAAACGGCGATACTAAGGAGGGTCGGGATAAAAGAGATTCAAGTAGATTTTTGTTACACAGGAGATGATGATTATTCTGACGACCAAAAATTCATCGCCGTATATTCTCCAAGGCCGAAGAGATTTGTATATACTGGACCTTATATTTGGCATCACTTGAGAGACTATGATAATAATAAACCTTTAGTTAATCCATCAGACATAATAGCTGAGAAAGGTTCATGGATAAAAACGACACTTGATGTTTGGTGGAAAGCTCTTAAGAAATCTGATACAATATATAGATGGAAAAGTTATATAGACCGAGGAAAAAGAAATAGACATGGAAATCCTCATACATGTCCAAGTTGGTATTGTAAGGATGATTATGAAGTATTTATAGAGAGAATATAAAGAAAATAAAAGACTAGTATTGGGAAAATTAAACCCTTTACTAGTCTCTTTTTTTATTCTATTATAGTCCAAGCTTCTCGAATTACTTTTCCAGCATCTTCATAGCTCATCTCAGAAAAACCGGACTCTGCATATCCATAACCCCAAGAATTTTTTATCATAAATCCATCTCTAGAGAAACCAACAATACTTATCGCATGTCCTCCTAAGTTTTCAGAACCATTCCAGAAATCATCACGTTCTCCGTCTCTTACAATGACAGCTATAAATGCAGGTCCATTTGTTATTACTGCATGTTTAATTCCTTCGATAGTTGATATTCTTGAGAAGATTTTTATTTCTCCGGCCGTTTTCATTAACTCAAAACCTTCGGCAGGCATCATTCCATCTATTGTTTTATCAGCTCTAAGATAGTATAACCAATCAGGCTTTTTCTCTAGAGTTTTTCCATGACTTAGCTGATAAAAATTATACATTTCTGCTATTGAATGACTAACACAGCTTCCGACACTACCTTGATCCCACACTTTGCCGATATCTTTGAGTTTATATTCGGCCGGAAGTGTGATAGGTTGTGGTTTATATTCTGAGTAACTTTCTAGGTTTTCTGTTTTAATATAACCGTAAGATCTCATAATTACTTTTTTATTTTTCCGAATATAAGTTCAAGTATTCCCTGAACTAGAGCGATATCAAATACACCGTTACTAGCTAATCCAACACCAGCGCCTACTATGAGAGATTGCCACCAAGAAGCTTCAGCAAGACATCCAAGATCGAAAAACCAACCGAACATACATAATCCAATGGCAACTATCCAAGAAATTAATTGATTAGCCCACCCTGGAAGTTCTTTACCTATAAGTTTCTTAATTGCCTGCGTAACAACAGGAACACCAGCCACTAAAGCAGCTAATGTTGAAAATACTGATACAAAATCCATAACTATTATTCTTTTCTAAATTTAATTAAGTATATACTATCTCCAGCGGATTCAGTTATCGAGAATATATAAGTCGTATCTTCTTTAGTGGTTATAGTCGTATACTGTGTAGTTATAACTGAATCACTAGTAAAGTACATCAACTTAGGCCATTCTTGATATTCTATAGACGCTGGAAGTAAATTTGCTGTAGTTATACTATCTACTATTCTTTGTGGTTCTATCGAAAAGCCTTCATAAAAAGTAGTATTAAATTTTCGGGTAGTACCACAAGAAATAATTAATAGAGTAGTGATCAGGGTTAGAATTAATTTTTTCATTCTTCTGATAATTTTACAATATATATTAGATTCGGATCTTTAGACTCAAGAGCATCGTAATCAGCTTTTTCTATAATATCTGATAATTCTTGTGTTGGTTGTCCGAATATCCAAAGCTTTCTAGAATCAGTGCTCATATAGATACCATTAATATGTTTCTCTCTAGAATATTCAGCTTCAGGTCCTTTATAAAAATTAGTTAATGCCATATATTAGAGTGTTTTAATGGTTAATGCTTGTTCTAGTTCATAAATTTTCTGGTCAAGAACCTTAAGACATCCTACTAAATTGCTCTGCCCTCTTAGGTAATGTGTATCTGAAAGATCTGGGAAATTACTATAAATACTGTCATCATCGGGATCAGGATCTTCAAAACCAGCAGATGAATTTACTCTCTGAATTGCAAATTTTAAGAGATCGAAGTTATATTTATCTCCTTGTTTTCTAGCTTCCACTTCTGCAGCTAATCCTCCTTCAGTCTCTCCTCCTGAACCAATAAGTTTATCTATCTTTTCATTTAACTCTGATTTTGTAGAGTCTATATATTCTCTTATAGCAATATCTTCGGTAGTTCTTTCTTGAGTTTCAGTATTCAAGTTTTCCTTAAAATCTTGATCAGCCGTTTTTCTCGCCTCGGATTCTTGAGAAATTTTTTCAGTTAATTTTTCCTTCGTGTCTTTCAAATCTTCCTCAAGAACATCAAGCTCAGTATTTATCGTTCCCAGACTTGAAGCATGATCAGCGATATCAGATATAGCTTTTTCGAGGCGTGATTTATCTTCGGCTGATAAAAGACCATCTACTTGTGGTGTAGCATTCGGATAGACTCTTTGAACTCCACCTTTTTCATTTCCGACATAGAGGTAATTATCAACCAAGTTTATTGCTATTTCCCCTGAAGCTAATCCACTAGGAAGAATTCCACCTGTAGTATATCTTTTTACTCTAATTACTTGACGTTTTCCTTGGCTTCCTTGATCATCTCCACCATCTATCTCTGAAATAGTAGTAGTTAATCTCAAAGCATCAGTATCTTGAGTTACAGTAGTTGCATAAGTATTTCCAGAACTAACTCCAGAGAGAACTTTATTTCCTAAATAATCAGCTGAACCATCTTTTGAAACCTTAACCATTCCAGATTCTTCGGAAGTAGTAAAAGATATTCCATGATGTCCATCTGATTCTATTCCTGAAACATATTTTCTAGGATTTCCTTCACCACCATCTCCAGTTACTATTATTCCAGGGATTGTTCCTTTATTAACTTGAATTCTATGATTATTTAAGATAGTATTTACAGAGATTCCAGTAACAAATTCTTCCGATCCACCTACTTCTCCATTTTCAATTTCAATATTAGGGAATGGTTTAGAATTTCCTGATAGTGTATTCCCTGAGAGTGTAATTCCTGAAATATATTCTCCGGAGGGTGCTAGATATGATCCAGTTAAGTCTCCTTTTAAGGCTTCTACAACATGTCCAAAGGAATCGATCTTAATGTTGGTGACAAAAGCTCCAGAATTACCCCCTGCATTAGTTCCTGTAGTTGGTTGAGAAGCATGTGATATTACTTGATTTCCTCCAATAGATCCACCTCCAGTTAAACCAGGACCTGCAGAGATAGTAGTTGTTACTTTTGCTAGGTCTGCTAATGAAAGACCAGAATCTGATATAACTTTTCCTGTAGTTCCATTAAAAAGTACTAGATTTCCAGAAACTGCACTTCCTGGTCCTGTTACAGCTCCATCTATATTAGTCTGTACAACTGTCCAATCAGAATCATTAGCAGTTGAACCATCTTTGATACAAATTATTATATCACCAGGTTCAAGTCTAAGTCCTGATACATTCGGAGCTCCAGTAGTGGCAACATAGACGTCACCTGTTGTATGTTGAGCAGGAAGACTCTTAACAGTTCCAGTTGTTCCGAGAGTTCCTTTAAATTTCAAGGCTACAGCAGCTTCTATTTTTTCTCCAATTTCCTTGATAACAAATGCAGTAGTAGCTAACTGATTAGTATTAGTTCCTTGTGGAGCTGTTGGAGCCTCTGGAGTTCCTGTGAAGATAGGACTTTCAATGGGAGCTTTAGTTGCTTCTAAGGTGTTTAACTCACCTCGTAGACCAGTAACCTCTGAAATATCATGTGTATGGTTTTTGGAAGTATTAATTGTAATATCTCCTGAAAAATCAGTTACTACACCTCCAGTAACAGCTCCGGTTAAAGTTATATTTCTTTTAGAACTTAATTTATCAGCACTACCAGCATTTCCAGAGACTGATTTAGGAGCTTCATGCACATGGTCAGCTCTAGCCCACTCCTTAGATTCTCCAGCTATTGCATGTCCTAATGGTTTAGGAACAGTAAATGAGGGGCTAGGAATTTTTATCGTTACAGCCTCAGAACCATCAAATGTAGTTTTATCTGTTCCTTCAAAAGTTCCACCAGTAAAAGTAAGTTTATTTTTTACCTTTCCAGCCGAAACTACAGTTCCTATACCTCCAGAGAAAACAATATCTCCTCCTGTTATTACATGTCCAAGCTTATCACCTGCTTCTGCTTTGATATGTTCTGTGAACTCATTATTCAAAGAATTAATAATATTCAAAGTTTCAGACATATCTTCTTTAGTGGAAATTATTTCAAATGCATTTTTTCCAGCTCCATTTCTTTTTCCGACGGCTAGAATAATTTTAGCATTTTGAGAAGTAGTTCCATAAATTGCAATAACTGGCTCTCCTTGAGTAAATATAATGTTTTCTAAGGCTAGGATCGCTTCAGATCTACTTGTAAATAGTTCTGTATTTATTTTAAAATTAATTATTTGATCCATTTCATTCCTACTTTTAAATTTAAAAGGAGGCAATCAAGTTTTTACTCTTGATCAACCTCCCTTTATTTTATTTATCTAATAACTGCTTTTTAAGTTCATCTATTTCGGCCTTAAGTAATTTAATACCTTCGATTGCTAGAACACTCATTTTAGCATAATCAACTTCTTTAACTAGAACATAAGTTTCACCATCTTTCTCAATGGTTTCAAAGTTTTCAGGGTTAGGTACATCGGATTGTTTAAGTTCGGCGTCTGTTACTAGTTCAGGGAAAGTTGGTTCAAGTTCTTGTGCTATAGTTCCAAGGTCTTTTTTCCCACCTAAAATAAATGAATCTGTCGGAATAGAACAAATCTCCTCAAGTGTATGTTCCAAAGGTTTAATATCTGATTTCAAACGTTTATCTGAAGTCTGATAGAATCCACTAGAAGCATTAACTCTAGTAAGTGATATAGTAGAGTTTAGAGACCAAGTAATCGTACTATTAGCAGTAGATACTGTAGTATTTGTTCCATTTGCCACTTTAGGATTAGCAGAAATTTTTATTCTTCCAACAGTATAGTTATCTATTGTAGTCTTATTATTATTTACTGTATTAGTTAGATTTGAAACAGCATTAGTTCTATTAGTTACTTCATCATCTAACTTTTTCTCTAATTTTCCAAGAGCTCCATTGATACTATCAGTTGCTGCAATAGCTCTAGTCGTAGTTGGTTTTGAATACCCAGTTACTTTAGTATTTGCTCCTGTTACAACGGGATTAGTAGAAATTTTAATTCCATTTACAGTATAATTATCAATAGTTGTTTTATTAGAGTTAATTAAGTTAGGAAGAGTAGTATCAAGCTTTACTTTATCTGCAGCAGTCATAACACCAGCTACACTAGCAGTTGCAGCGGGAAGAGTTATATTGTTTGCTGCACTAACTCCTGTAGAAATAGTTGTTTTTGTTGCTGCGATAGCTACACTTGAAGCTGCTGGCGTAACTGCACCTAAAGCAAAATTCGCTGTGGTTATTCTATCAAGTTCTGTCTTATCGGTTGAAGTCATTACCCCTGCAAGAGTAGATGATGCAGCTCCAATATTAACTGAATGTTCACTTTTTGCGTCAGTATCTGTAGAATTACCACTAACATCAGTACAAGTGAAGTTTATAGCTACATTAGAAGCTGTTCTAGTCCAACAATTATCATCATTTAAGTGAGAAGAATTCCCAAGAGTTTTAATAGCATTGAGAGTCTTCTTATCAGATGCACTTGCAAGGCCTGCCTGAGTTTCTGATACTTCTAGAAGAGTAATAGAACTAGAAACTGCTTTATTATCTGTAGGATTTATACCCGTTATAGTAATTACTCTTGAGGTAGCTGTTGTAGTAGGCTGAGAGATAACATGATTAGTACCTGTGATTCGGTCAACTTTAGTTTTATCCGCTGCGCTTAGAACACCCGCTGCAGATTGAGTAGCAGCAGGCAGCGTAATATTATTCGCAGCGGTAGTACCATCAGTAACATTTGTTTTAGAAGCAGCTATTCCTACAGTAGACGCAGCAGGAGTTACAGCGCCAAGAGCAAAGTTAGCAGTATTAATTCTATCTAATTCTGTTTTATCTTTGGCGCTCATTGTACCTGCTGCGGAAGAAGTAGATATAGGAAAGTCTATAGTAGTACTTATATCTTCTTCATTACCATTATCAGATACAAATGTAATAGTAGCTTTATTAGCATCAGATTTTACAGATATATCATTAATAGAATCTGTATTTAATCCATCTAATTTAGTTTTATCCGCTGCGCTTAGAACACCCGCTGCAGATTGAGTAGCAGCAGGCAGCGTAATATTATTCGCAGCGGTAGTACCATCAGTAACATTTGTTTTAGAAGCAGCTATTCCTACAGTAGACGCAGCAGGAGTTACAGCGCCAAGAGCAAAGTTAGCAGTATTAATTCTATCTAATTCTGTTTTATCTTTGGCGCTCATTGTACCTGCTGCGGAAGAAGTAGATATAGGAAAGTCTATAGTAGTACTTATATCTTCTTCATTACCATTATCAGATACAAATGTAATAGTAGCTTTATTAGCATCAGATTTTACAGATATATCATTAATAGAATCTGTATTTAATCCATCTAATTTAGTTTTATCCGCTGCGCTTAGAACACCCGCTGCAGATTGAGTAGCAGCGTTTATCACAGCGGTTCCATCTTCATTAACAGTCGAAGATCTCCACGTATTATAGTTGAGAGTAACTGTGCTAGGAGATGTCGTGAAATTTTTTATCTTATCAGCTCCATGTGCAGAAAGACTATTAAACTCTGTATCTATTACTTGAAGTTTAGTCCATCCAGAAGCTGTATGTCTATTGGCCCAGTTGTCTAATCTGTAATAACAACCCTCTGATGTAACGAACCATTCTTGCCCGATAGCATCATTATTTGTATTCACTACGGATTTGCTAAGAATAGGATCTGTGATAGCATAAAGTGCATTCAGAGTAGCAACTGTTTTATGGCCTTGTATTTCTTCAGCATAGACAATACCGAATTCATTAAGATTCGCAGATTGTAATTGTGCCGGATATTTAGCCATTGTATTCTATTTTTAAATTTTAAAATCTAATATAACATTCTGAAATGCTCCTTTGTATTTCGAAATATATACATAATGAGAAGTTGAAATTCCAGAACCACTTACTATATTAATTTCAGATCTAGTAAAATCTTCTAATATAGCAGCACCTCCATTTTGAACAATCATACTAAGAGTTCCAAGTTCTTTCGGGTAAGAATAGCAATAATACTGAGTACCTGAAGCGGTAATATTAGTTATTCTTTCAGAGTTACTTTCATCCAATAATTTTGTTCCTGATAATGCTAATATATCACTAGCAGATGGAGTTTTACTAGTTACTGTTCCAAAATATATTCTTGGTCTAAACTTTATCTCATATTGATCGGAAAAACTATCAAGTCCTTCTGCTTTTATAACAGAATTTCCGCTAATCATTAAGCCTTTTTTCTTGGCTGAAATAGTTTCCTTAATTATTCTATTTTCTGTTATACCAGTTATATTACTAATTTCCGAAAATACTCCATTACTAGGTAAAGTAGTCCCAAGATCTCCACTACAAGTTTCTGGATCTTTATATGTTTGGTAATCTGTTACTGTCCATTTAAATCTACCAGCTAAACTTGCTTTATATCCTTTCTCTATAGTTATAACTTTAGAATTTACATTTGTTATACCAAGGCTATCTGCAGTTACTTCTTCTCCAAGACTATTAGAAAAACTCCAAGTACCTTCCATCATAGGAGTAGGAAGTAATCTATCTGCTATTAGTCTAGTATCTAATTCCCAAGTTACAGTACCATCCTCTGCAATACTTCGTACATAATATTCAGTCTCTAGGTCAGTAACTAATACCTTAGCACCTAATTCTAAACGCTCTACAGGAATAGCATCCCGCTCAGCTATTGTTTTCACTGAGCGGTAGCCTCCCATACCATAAATGGCTGAATGTGTTGGATATACGTCAGAAGTATTGGTGGGAACGATACCCGAATAGAGTACCGTTCCTTTTAAATTATTTTCTGGCATTATCTTTTATCAATTAATTTAACTTCAATATTTAGTATTCCATGATAGAGATTAGCAAGTTTAGTAATTGTATAATCAGTATATCCAGTAAAGATGTTAGTTATACGTCTAGAGTATACTGTTACATCATCAACAGGATAATTATTACAATAGATTCTATACTTACTATACTCTTCTGTTGGAATTGCTACGTAAATATACTTACCTCCTGAACAATCAATAGGAGTGAATGGGAATTCATTATCACCGAAGGAGAAGAAAGAATTCATTGCTATAAAGTCAGAGTCAGTAGGAGCAGAATTACTTGATGCACCTACATAAACCTTATCAGCTGTATCAATCGTTAAAGTAGCTGTTGCAACTTCACTTAGATACGAACCTCTCAATGTGAATGTTTGTCCTCCAGTGGCAGTAATCTTATAAGTACGTTCCTCAACAGGAATATCATGAGTATCTATGAATTGGAAATTAATTTGTCCACTTGGGGTCAATTGATATTCCCATTCAAGAGTAATTTCTGTTGATTCACCTCTCTCTAATAAAGTTCTATCTGCTGTGAATTTAGTAATCTTAAATTCAGTAGGATTATCTCTCTTATTAGAGCCCATCATTCTATACCAAATTCCACTGGCATTGAATATAATATCATTTACCATGAATTTATATCCAAAGGACTCACCATCATTATTAACTAAATAGTAATCACCATCTTGTGCCTTATCTCCATTAGCTAGTGTTGGTAAATTCCTTTCAGCATCCCAAGTACCCTTATAGAACAAACTATGCATTGTTCTTTCAGGTAATTGACTTTCAGGTATTTTTCCATCAGGTCCAAGTTCAGCCTTCTTATCAAGAGCAACCTGAGTAGCTGTTGAAATAGGTTTCTCGAGGTCTGATGTATTATCAACTCTACCAAGTCCAATTTGCTCTTTTGTTACTTCATGAGGATTGTTCTTATCTGCAATATGTTTATCCAGATTAGAAACAACTTCAGAAATAGCGTTTTGAGTTGCTACTGAAATAGGCTTTTCTAAGTCAGATGTATTATCTACTTTTCCGAGACCTACTTGTTCTTTAGTTACTTGATGAGGATTATTAGTATTACCTACGTGATTATTAATAGCTGTATTTAAACTATTAGATAAAGTATCAAGAGCATTCTGCTGTGCTACAGATACAGGTTTATTAATATCGGCTGTATTATCAACGTTACCTAAACCTACTTGATCCTTAGTTACCTTATGAGGATTATCTGTACGATTAGCATGATTATCTAAAGCAGTATTATTAGCTGCTTTGGCATCATCAATTGCTTTTTGTGTAGCAGTAGATATTGGTTTATCGAGATCTGCAGTATTATCTACATTTCCGAGTCCAATTTGTTCTTTAGTTACTTTATGAGGATTACTGAAATCTCTCAAGTGAGCACTAAGATCTGTTCCCTGATCTGTATTAATCTTATCAATCTTAGCGTCAAGTTTATCAAGTTCCTTCTGAGTAGCATTAGAAATAGGTTTGTCAAGGTCGGAAGTATTATTTACATTTCCGAGACCTACTTGTTCTGCAGTTACTCTATGAGGATTTGTATAATCTTTAATATGATTGCTTAAGTCAGTTCCAGAAGAAGTAATTAGAGTCTTAACCTCGTTGATAGCTTCTTTAGCTGCATCAGACAAAGGTTTATCTTTATCTGAAGTATTATCAACGTTACCTAGACCTACTTGATCTTTCGTTACTTTATGAGGATTATTGTAATCTTCTATATGTTTAGTTAAGTTATCTGTAATAGTAGTATTTCCGCTATTAATAGATTCCTTAACTTCATTAATTAATTGTTGGGTTGCATCAGATACAGGTTTATCCTTATCTGAAGTATTATCTACATTACCTAGACCTACCTGAGCTTTATCTACCTTATGAGGATTGTTAAAGTCTGCCAAATGTGCATTAAGAGAATCGGTTGTTGCCTTACCCTTATCACCAGCATAGGCAGTACTAGATGTTTCACCGAGAGCCAAAGACGCTGAGATTTCTACATACTTAGAACCACTCCATCTATAAGTCAGGTTGGTATCTTTAGTAACATAGATTTTACCAGCCTCTCCAGTTGCAGGTAATTCATCTAAGGTAGCAACTTCAATAACGTCATCTACATAAGAAGGTAGCTGTGAAGAAGGTACTTTACCATCAGGATCAAGAGTTGCAATACCTCCTGGTTTTCCAAGTTTATCTTCAGTATTAGTTATACTTTCAGTAATCTTATCTAAAGCTTCCTGAGTAGCATTAGAAATAGGTTTATCAAGGTCGGATGTATTATCAACGTTACCTAAACCTACTTGTTCTTTGGTTACCTTATGAGGATTATTGAAGTTTTCTATATGTTTAGTTAAGTTATCTGTAATAGTAGTATTTCCACTATTAATAGATTCCTTAACTTCATCTAAAGCTCCTTGAACTGCATTAGAAATAGGTTTGTCAAGGTCGGATGTATTATCTACATTACCTAAACCTACTTGATCCTTAGTTACTTGATGAGGATTGTTAAGATCAGCTACGTGAGATTCCAATTTATCTGTAGTAGCTTTACCTTTACTACCTTCGTAAGCAGTTCCTTCTATCTCTCCTAAGTGAAGTGATTCAGATACTTCTACATACTTAACACCATTCCATCTATAGATTAGGTTAGTGTCTTTAGTTATATAGATCTTACCTGTTTCTCCGGTTGCAGGAAGATGATCGATAGAATCTGCTTCAATAACATCATCTACCATACTAGGTAATTGATCAACTGGAATTTTACCTTCAGAATCAAGAGTTGCAATTCCATCTGGTTTTCCAAGTTTATCATTTACATCACCTAAGTCAGAAGTAATTTTATCTAAAGCTTCTTGAGTAGCATTAGAAATAGGTTTATCTTTATCTGCTGTATTATCAACATTACCTAGACCTACTTGTTCTGCTGTTACTTGGTGAGGGTTATTGAAGTCTTTAATATGATTATCTAGACCTCCCTCATTAGAAGTAATCAGATCCTCAAGTTCTTTCTTAGTGTTGTCTACTAATTCTTGAGTAGCATTAGAAACAGGCTTATCAAGGTCGGATGTATTATCTACATTTCCAAGTCCAACCTGTTCTTTAGTTACTTGGTGAGGATTATTAAGATCAGCTACGTGAGTATTAACCTTATCAGTTGTTTCTTTTCCCTTGTCACCTGGATATGCGGTTGAGCTAGTTTCTCCGAGGGCTAAGGAAGCAGAAATTTCAATATATCGAGAACCAGACCATCTATAGGTTAGGTTAGTGTCTTTGGTTACGTAAATCTTTCCAGCTTCACCTGTAGTAGGCAAGTTATCGTAAGAATCTACTTCAATAACATCGTCTACAAAGCTAGGTAATTGAGAACTAGGAACTTTGCCTTCTTGGTCAAGTGTAGCAACTCCCCCAGCTACGCCCATCTCTGAACGTTTTACTTGAGCATCATTTGTTACTTCACCTAATCCAATCTGTTCCTTAGTTACTTCATGAGGATTATTCTTATCTGCTATATGAGTTTCGATAATAGTATTAGTTTCTGTCTTAATACTATCCAAAGCTTTCTGTGTAGCATCAGAAATAGGTTTATCCTTGTCAGCTGTATTATCTACATTACCAAGTCCAACCTGATCCTTAGTTACTTTATGCGGATTATTAAAATCTGAAATATGAGCACTAAGATCAGAACCAGAACCATCAATAGAACCTTGAAGTCTTCTTTCAAGTTCATCAAGAGCATCCTGTTGATAATGAGAAACAGGTTTATCTAAGTCAGATGTATTATCTACATTACCTAGACCTACTTGTTCCTTCGTTACTTCATGAGGATTCTTCTTATCTGCAATATGATTCTCTAATGAAATATTGGTCTTATCAAGATTAGACTGAACAGCATTGATTGCCTCTTGAGTTGCTACAGAGACAGGTTTTTCAAGGTCAGCAGTGTTATCCACCTTACCAAGTCCAACCTGATCTTTAGTAACCTTATGAGGATTATCAAAGTCTTTCAAGTGAGCACTAAGATCTGTTCCTGTAGAACCTATAATAGATTCAAGATCACTCTTAAGTTTATCTAAAGCAGCTTGTTGTGCAGTAGATACAGGTTTATTGATATCTGATGTATTATCAACATTTCCAAGACCTACCTGAAGTTTATTTACTTCATGAGGATTATTCTTGTCAGCTATGTGATTAGTAACATCTTTTTCAATATCACCAATATCTTTCTTCAACTCTGCCTTTGTAGAATCTACTAAAGCTTGTTGTGCTACAGATACAGGCTTATTAATATCAGCTGTATTATCAACATTCCCTAGTCCTACTTGTTCTTTTGTTACCTTATGAGGATTGTTAAAGTCTGAAGTATGATTATCTATCTTAGTATCAAGCTCTTTCTTAGTATTATCTACTAATTCCTGTGTAGCATTAGATACTGGTTTATCAAGGTCTGCAGTATTATCTACATTTCCTAAACCTACTTGAGCTTTTGTTACCTCATGAGGATTATTCTTATCAGCTTTATGTTCTGAAACTTCTTTATTAACAGCATCTAAAGCTTCTTGGACTGCACTAGAAATAGGCTTATCAGCATCAGAAGTATTATCTACATTTCCAAGACCGATCTGTTCTTTAGTTACTTGGTGAGGATTTTCAAAGTCAGCCACATGAGCATTAACTTTATCTGTAGTAGCCTTACCTTTATCTCCAGGATATGCAGTTCCAGCTACTTCACCAAGATGAACAGGGTTACCAATTTCTACTAATTCAGCACCATCCCAACGATAGATTATATTAGTTTCTCGATTAGAATAGATTACACCTTTATCAGGAGTAGCACCTTCATCTAATTCCGTTTCAGAAATTGCTGTATATATTTTCTTCTCATCTTCTACATAGTAAGTGGAACCAATTACTAATCTAGAAGAAGGAATATCTGTTTTTGTTGATACGAAATGATCAATTCCAAATACTTCATCAACTTGTCCTGGAAGTTGTTCCACAGGAATTTTACCATTTTCGTTAAGAGTAGCAACACCTTCCGGAGTTCCCATTTCTGATCTCTTAACTTGAGCATCATTTGTTACTTCACTTAACCCAATCTGCTCTTTGGTTACTTGATGAGGATTATTCTTATCCTGAACGTGAGAATTTAATGCACCTTCAAGTAATTCTGTATTTGAAATCTCTACATATTCATATTTATTCCATCTATATATTTTCTCAGTACCAGAAACAGTATCAATATAAATTACTCCAGTTCTAGGTTCATAAGTATTACCTTCTTCGTCCTTGAATTCTGTTTCACTCATAAGTTTACCTACAAGAACATTAATCGTCTTGTCTGGTATTTGAGAATCTGTTAATTTACCATTGCCATCAAGAGTTGCAATACCACTAGGAACACCAATTGAATTATCGATTGTATCAATACGACCGTCAATTCTATCGATTTCATCTTGAGTAGCCTTAGAAACAGGTTTATCATAATCAGCCGTATTATCTACATTTCCTAAGCCAATTTGTTCTGCTGTAACACCATGAGGATTTTCTTTATTCTCAGTGTGTTCAGTTACTTTAGTGTTTACAGTATCTAAAGCTTCTTGAACAGCAGTAGATATTGGCTTATCAATATCGGCTGTATTATCTACGTTTCCAAGCCCAATTTGTTCGGCTGTTACTTTATGTGGATTATTGAAATCTTTGGTGTGATTGTCAATAGCTTCTGTAACATTATCTGAATCTGATACTTCTACATACTTGAATCCATCCCAGCGATAAAGTTTATTCGAACCACCGATACTATCAATATAAATAGTATTATGTCTTGGAATAAACTCTACACCTTCAGAATCAGTAAATTGAGTTTCAGTCATATACTTACCTTCGATAACATTCAGAGCTTCGTTAGGGATCTGTGAAACTTCTAATTTACCTTCGGAATCAAGTGTAGCTATACCATCAGGAGCACCTACTGAGTTTTCGATATTAGTAACTCTCTCGTCAATCTTATCAATATTACCTTGAAGATCACTACCAGAGTTATTAATTTTCTCCTCAAGTTCGGTCTTAACTGCATCTAAAGCTTCTTGTTGTGCGGTAGAAACAGGTTTATTGATATCAGAAGTATTATCAACATTACCTAAGCCTACTTGTTCGGCTGTAACTTTATGCGGATTATTGAAGTCTGAGATATGAGAATTAACCTTATCAGTTGTCTCCTTGCCTTTATCTCCCGCATAAGCAGTATCAGCCGTTTCACCTAAGTGGAGAGATTCTGATACTTCTACATATTTAACCCCTGTCCAACGATAAAGAAGATTAGTATCCTTAGTAACATAGATTTTTCCAACTTCTCCAGCTTCAGGTAGATGTTCGAAAGAGTCTACTTCAATTACATCATCTACTAAACTTGGCAATTGTTCTAGAGGTACTTTTCCGGCATCATCAAGAGTAGCTAAACCACCAGGCTGAGCAATAGAATCTTCAATATTAGTAACTCTCTCGTCAATCTTATCAATGTTATCTTGTAAGTCGTTTCCTGAGTTATTAATCTTTTCTTCTAGCTCTTTCTTAATATTATCTACTAATTCCTGTGTAGCATTAGATACTGGTTTATCGAGGTCAGCTGTATTATCAACGTTTCCAAGACCTACCTGAGCTTTATCTACTTTATGAGGATTATTGTAGTCTGAAGTATGAGCATTAACCTTGTCTGTAGTAGCTTTACCTTTGTCTCCTGGGTAAGCTGTACTAGACGTTTCTCCAAGTGCAAGTGATTCAGAAATTTCTACATACTGAGAGCCTGACCATCTATAAGTCAAGTTAGTATCCTTAGTTACATAGATCTTACCAGTTTCACCAGTTTCAGGAAGTAAGTCAAATGAATCTACTTCGATTACATCATCTACGAAACTAGGTAATTGAGATGAAGGCACTTTTCCGGTTGCATCAAGTGTAGCAACTCCTTCTGGCATACCCATTTCGGAACGCTTAACCTGTGCATCATCTGTAACATTACCAAGACCTACCTGTTCTTTAGTTACTTGATGAGGATTACTCTTATCTTGGATGTGTGTATTAAGTGCTTCATTAGAACCAGCAGTAGCCTCTTCGATTTCTCTTCTAATATCTTTCATATCATCATCATGACGATGAGATAGGTTATCAATATTAGTTTGAAGCTCTGTCTTAGTTGCTTCAATCTTAGAATCAGTTGCTTGGAATTTAGCATCAGTCTTAGTTGCTAATTCAGTGATCTTAGATTCTAGATCAGTCTTAGTTACGGAAATACTAGATTCTAAGTCAGCTCTAAGAGTAGAAAGATCAGATTCTGTTTTAGTTGATAATTCAGAGATCTTATTATCCAACTCTTTCTTAGCAACTGTTAAATCATTTTCTGTCTTTGATGCTAAGTTATCAATATTATTCTGAAGTTCTGTCTTTGCTTCCTTCAGACTATTATTAACAGCAACAATATCAGCTTCTTCTTTAGCAGCAAGTTCGGCTAATTTATTCTCAAATTCTGATCTAAATACTTCTAAGTCTGCCTCAGTATTAGTTTGTAATTCAGAAATTTTATTTTCTAGTACGGTTCTTGTTTGATCAATTAATGCCTGTGTAGCATCAGAAACAGGTTTATCCTTATCTGCTGTATTATCTACATTACCCAGACCTACTTGATCTTTAGTAACCTTGTGAGGATTCTTATAGTCTGTTAAGTGTCTATTGAAATCATCATTAGTTGCTTTAGAATCTAGAGTTTCCTTAAGATTAGGAATATCCTCTATACCTAATTCAACAATTCCGATCTGACCATTTACAGACTTAACTGAATCTACATTATCAATTTTAACCCATCTACCATTACTATTAATTACCCAATCACCTGGATCAAAATCATATCCAAATTGAGAGCCTTTATTAATAGCTATATAGTAATGACCATTGGAATCAAAATCGTTAAGTTCAAGTTTAGGAACATTATTAACTGCATCCCAAACTCCTTGATATTTAACATTTCCAAGAACTGAATCTGGAAGTTGTGATTCCGGAACTTTACCATCTTCTCCAAGAGTAGCAACACCCTTAGGAACACCCATTTCAGAGCGTTTTATCTGAGCGTCATTAGTAACATTTCCAAGACCGATATCATTTCTATCTAAAGATGGATTTGTGGAAATTTTATAACCATTTACAGTATAGTTATCGATTGTCTCTTTAACTTCTGCAATCTTATCATCTACATCTTTATTGATAGTTTCACTAATTCCATCAAGTTTAGCTTTATCTTCTTTTGACATTACTCCATTTGATTCTGGAGTAGCTGTTGGAAGATTTTCTGTAGCTAATTCAGTGAAGTCATTAGAAGTGATATCATAACTCCAGTTTCTACCATCCAAGAAATATCCACCATTGAAAGTGAAAGTTCTCCAGTTACCGTCTAAGTTAATAAACTTAACTTTTATACCTGGAACTTTCTTTTCAGCTGGAAGGAAAGCATCTAATTTAGCAGCAGCATATTGGATGTGCCACTGATCTCCATTTTCTCCCTTACCTTCACCTGGAAATATTTCATTGATATTATAGACTACATCAGATTCAAGTTCTACTCTATCAGTTAATTCACCAACTGCTTCATCAATAGCATCCTGAACACCACTAAGTTTAAGACCTGTTTCTTCGATTGTAAAAAATCCTTCAGACTCAGGATCACGAAGAACACCAATAGTAGGATCGTTATGAGTACCTTCTACTATGATTCCTTTTCCCTCAGTAGCTGTTACACTATCTACTTTTCTTTCCTCTAATGAATCTACGAGTTCTTTAAGTTCTTTTCCTTTTTCAGCAGATAAAACTTGCTCTTTAGGATCACCACCTTCGAATGAATCTACGATGTTTTCCTTCTTTACGTAAGTCTTTTCTGCATCTTCTATTTTAAGATAGGGAGCAAGTTCAATAGATAAATCATATTCACCGATCTTTTCCCATTCTTTTATTTCTTTCCCTTCTTCGTCAACCTTAATAGTTACTATATATTCAGTATAACTCTGAAGTTCTCCGATATTATTTTCTTTTCTAAGAAGATAAATTTTATTTGTCTCTGCTTCCTCCAAAGAAGGTAGCTCATCCACCATTCTGAAAAGTGATGTATCTATAGTGCAAGAAATTACATTATCCTCACTGATACTAATCCCTTCTCCGGCTATCAATTTATCTTGCTTAGTCTTTAATATCTCTTCCAGTGCTTCATCTGTAATTACTCCAGATAAGTATGGTTTCCATCCTCCAGCTTCATTTCTTTTTTCCCAATTAACAAGCTGATAAACTTCTTTGGCATCAATTACATACCACAATTGTCCAAGAGAATCATTACCAGAATTATCCCCTGTATCAGAAAGAATACAGTCGGGAATTTTATACAATGCTGAAAGAGAAGATACTGTTTTGTGTCCACTAACTTCTATAGCTCTAACAATTCCATATGCACTAGGATTGTTGGACACTAATCTATCTGCAAAATTTAACGCCATTGTACTATTTATTTAAATTCTAACTCAACATCAGTAAAAGCACCTGGATTATTAGTAACATAAACTATATAATCTATTACTACACCAGCACCATTAGTGATTTCTAATTCTACTTTGTTAAATGCCTTAATTACACGAATTCCATCCTGATAAATACTATCTAACTCACCAAGAACTTTAGGATAAGCAAAAATAGCATATTCATCCATTTCTGTAGAAAAATGTTCTAGAGTCTTTTTAGGATGTTCAGTAATTAATTCAGATGTTTTCAGAGATTTAATATCATACTCTACTAAGTCTTTTCCCTTAGTAGATACACCATAGAATAATCTATGTGCGAATGTTACTGATCTAGTATCTTCTGTATAATCATAAACGCCAGTACTTCTAACAACATCTTCTCCTCTAACCATAAAACCAGTCTTAGGAGCTTCAAGTTTAATAGAAATAGTAGCATCTTCTGTATAATAAGGACTAGTTACTATATCAGAACTAACATCAGTACCTGTAAGAGTATCCCAGAATGAACCCTTAACAACTCCAGTAGGATCTTTCTTTCCATCTTCACTTGTCCATGTATAAACTCCTTTGAAAACAGCCTTATATCCATTTTCAATTACAGGATTATATTTATTTGGACTTGGAGTAATTGTTATAGGTTCGAATGCATTATTATAGAAATCCCAAGTTCCATTAATCTTAGGTTCTACAAGTTCTAAGTTTGTATTAAAAAGCTCATCTATTTTTTCTACTACCTCAATAAAAGTAGATTCTGTAAATTCTCTTTCAACTGAGAATTCAGATGTAAAACTATTCAGGATAATCTTTTCTGAATAATATTTCCCTGAATAAATCCACTCTAGAACTAATACATTTTTACACTGAGTTTCACACTCTATAATACTAGATTGAATAGATACAGGAACTATCGCTTTCCCAGAATCTACTCTTAAAGACGCAATTGAAATCTGATCTTTAATCTTTTCAGTAAGCTTAACAAAATTCTCTGCTCCACCAAAAATTTCTGCTATTTCTTCAGATGTACTTTCTGATGTTAACTCAGAAGTCATACTTGGGAATAACAATACTTTACTATCGATCAGTTTATTTATTTCTTCCTCCGATAATGCGAAGAAAGTTCCTTTAGTCCAAGCCTGTCTAGATCCTTTGATGAAAGCTATCGAAGTATCACTAATTTTTCCGGCTTCTAGATCTGCATTAAATTCCTCAAGAGTTTCATATTCAAGGAGAAAATCACCCCAAAAATTATCAACTCTAGGAACTCTAAGATCTACAACTACACCATCAGAATTTTTGACCCATATACTTTCCTCTCCGGCATGAAGACCTAAACCTAATTCACCTACTTCAAGCTGTTCTGGAGTAGGCATCTTTCCCTGTTCTACCGAATTTTTAAGAATAATTACGGTTGGTTCAGGAAGTTGATTTTTTACAATTATATCACTCATTGTCTTAGACATTTTGTACACTCCGGAACATCATTATTAGTTCTCCATTCCGTATTGTTTACTTCTTTATAATTATAGTAAGAATAACTTTCATCTTCTGGATAAACACCAGAACTCCAAGATTCGTAATCCGCTGTAGTCTGTCCTCTTCCACATTCATTATTACAAGGGCAGTCATTAGATTCGGGTTGAGCTAGAAGATTTTGATACTGGAATAAAATTCTAACTAACATAGCAGTCAAAACATTACTCCATGCATAAATAAATCTATCCTCATTGTATGGAATCTCAGAACCTTCAACGTATATTTCACCATTATCAATTCCAAGTTCACATCTAAGTTCATCTACAGCATAAAATACAATCTTAGCTTCACCATGATCTCGAATATCAAAAAACTCTTGAATATAAGTTTTGACATCTGATCCTTCTGGAAGTAAAGTTAATCTATCTGATATATATTTTAAGATATATGTGATATACGGAGCTAATTCACATCTCATGGAATAATCTATCTTAGCTATCCCTAGACATGATTTAATATTTTGAAGAGCTTGTTTATATGTGATGTATCCGTTTTTATCGTTCCATCTCATTATTATTTCACTTCAAAAATAGTAACTCCGTTTATTACCATCTTAACCAAAGTTTTTCTCTCTGGATCTAAGAATAGGTATAATCTATCCTTTTCAAATTGAAGGATATCCAAGGTATTTGTTACAATATCAACACCTTTACAAGAATCAGACTGCATTACACGATCTGATACAGAAAATTGAATACCTTTTGTAGTATTACCGTAACAATCTGACTGACAACTAGTATTAGTAATTCTAATACCATCTCCTTCTAAAATCTCAGAAGAACTAAGAGCGTTAGTATAAAGATCTGATAAAGCACTCTCGATCTTATTTAAATTAGCCGCATTAACAGGAGTTTTATTATCAATCCATGTAGTTTTTATATAACTATTTTTCATAATTTATGTTATTATTTAAACTTACCACTCTCCTCCGTCAATAATGTTGTAAGGAGATTTCCAATTATCTTCATTAGCCCAATTAGATTCATCAGCATCTGGTCCTTTATAAATATATTCTGAATATGCACCTTCACTACCAAGAAATCTAATTTTCAATCCGCTACGTCGTCTTGCTTCAGGTACTAATCTAATTGCTCCCGAAAGAGTTAATTTTCTTTCATAATTATTTATTTCAGCATTAGCATTACAAAAATCTTTTAAGTTTTCATTTATATAACTAACTGCAGCATTAACAGTATTATTTATACTATTGATATCAGCACTAGTTAATGAATCCCCAGGATTTTTATTACTAACATCAGTTCTATCAAGCAAGTCCATAATATTTTTCTTATTTTAATTTCATTAAATCTAAGAGATAATCATTAAATATATCTCCTCCTGGAATATTACTCTGCTTAAATTTTAGAGCCCCTGGATTAAGAGGTTTACCAAGTCTTCCAACAAAAGGAGCTGTATTTCTAGCAGAACGTCCGGAGATCACTTTTATATCTTTCGGGCTTCTTACTTTTTTCATTTAGAATGTTCCTCCATAGATTTTATTAATACGAATTCCATCAACCTTCTCATCATAAATCAAATTATTATTATCCAATTTTACATCAGCGGTTAATGTTTTCTTAGATTCAGTAGGACCAGGACTCATTGTAAAATCGATGGTATTAGAATCTTCAAATATAATTCCAAGTCCATCTGCAGTAGTTCCACCAGTTTTTATCCACTGTCCTCCGATCATTGTATAAGTAATGGAAGTAGTACCGTCATAAGAAGTCAGGATTACTACATCTCCATTCTTAGGTTTTTCACCAAACAACGCAATCAAGATACACTCCTGATCTGATTGTTCCTCTGACTGTTTTTTTGCTGTAAATATTCTAGGACCTTGACTTAATTCCATAGTATCTGAAACAATGTCAAAATCACCTAAGTCTGCACTCTTAAAAATTACTAAAAGAATACAAACATCTTCAACTTCATTATAATATCTTACAGCAACTAATTCAGCATATTGTCTAGATGCACATGAGAGAGCCTTAAGTGCTTCATCTCGATTGGCATAAATACATTCAAATCTTGTTAACTGTGATTGTGCCATTTTTATTATCTTTTATCTAGTATATCACCATTGAAGTTTACATCTATATCTGTAATTTCATTTGTATCGGTATTAATATCCTCTACATTTGCTCCAACGATTCTCACTATACGATTAGTTATTATATTTCCCTTTTCATCGATAAAAGCTATTCCATTTGACATATCTTTTATCCAAGAAGCTTCAGTATCAACTCCATATCCACAAATTGATTGATTAGATAAGAAAGTTCCACATACAGCTTTAAACTTACTAATAACATTAAGCTCGATAATTTCCAAATCTTTCCAAGTAAATATTTTCCCTGGATACTCGGTTAATTCGATCACTGTTATAGTTTTTCCATCAAGAGATATTCTAAAATAAATATCTTTAATAGTTAATAGATCATTACTTCCTCCACCTGAGAAACAACCAAAGAAATTACTAACAGGTAATGAACTAACTTTTACCTTAGCACCGATCAACTGTTCATATTCCCAAATTCCAGAAGGACCTACAATTCTTGAGTTTCTACAACTATTCAACATTTTATCCTTTGCCTTTAGCTAGAGAATCTACATAGTTATTCCAGTATATATCGGCATCAACACCATTATTTTTCTGATGTCCCTTTACCCACTTATACTCAATTCTTCTTTGTAAACCCTGTTTAATTATTTCTTTATCAATATCACCTTTAATTCGAGCAATGTATGGTTCTTTTACTTTCCAATTACCAGTCATCCATTCTCGAACACCAAGATAATCTGCATGGACTACTACAATATCATTCGGACCCCAAGAACCACGAAATTCATATAAAGCATGTAAAACTGCTACTAACTCCGCACTAGGATTGCTACACTTCTGAGCTCCAAAAGATAAATTCATATATTCAGGAGTTAATTCAATTGAGAATTTATTAAGCATAGTTCCCATTCCAGGTCCGGTAGGGTCAATAAGAACTCCTCCGATACCAAGTCTTCCATTATTTTGTTTGTCTAGGTGAGATCCGTCAGTATAAATATCAAACTGTTTCATCTCATCAATTTTAAATATCTAAATTTTCATCCAAAGAACGATATTCGAAGGGATCAAGTTCTAATCCAAATTCTTCAAGGCACCATTCTCTAAATTCTTTCGTACCAATTACACTTATCTCTCCAAGAACATTCAAAAGCTCCTCTCCTTCAATTTTAGATAGACTTTTATCTAAGTGACAAATTAACCTTGTCATAAGATATCCAAAATGACTTAAAGATCCATCTACATCACTATCATAACACTCCAAGACTCTAAACCCTGAATGAGTATTAAAACTTGAAAATAGATCAATCCATTTTTCTGGAATATGAATCGAAGAACCATTATAGAGATAATAAATAACATCTTCTGTAGGTGTAATTCTTAGGATAACATAATCTAAAACCTTATGATCACTAAGTCCTTTTAGAACGATTCTCTTAGATTTGCCTTCTCGTA
>OHHN01000510.1_pt1 | contig 24839 bp, 18 predicted proteins | sample 1568131 | NCBI WGS metagenome assembly OHHN01 (sample SAMEA3879575, study PRJEB24766) | human gut metagenome | biome: human-associated habitat; feature: feces | place: USA | collected 1985/1987 | reverse complement strand
TATAAAATATTATCTATTAGTTTAAGCATACGTTTATTTCCTTTCATCAATGTATCATTTTTAAGAATTACCCCATTCAAACTAATACATACAGGTACTTTTTTCCTATTTTCCTTAAATACAATAAGGGAAGATATACGTAAATCATAGCCAAGTTCCTTCTTCAAAATCTTTAGTTTATTAACTGCCTTTACATATTCTCTAATTATTTTTCTATCCATTATCACAGAATCCTTAGTAACACAGGTGTCATACACAATATCGGCACAATCCCTGATAGCATTAGGTGTTTCAATCCATTTAGGCATATACCAGAATTTTATATAATCAATATCGTTAGCATCAATCAAATTCTTAGTAGTGGAACAGGAAGTTCCAACCAAGGGAAAAAGAGTACAAAACACACCATATAGAAATAACCTATTCAGATATCCAACGTTTTCTATTATTTTCATATTCTTTCGTTTTAACTTCATTTATTTTATTTGATGTAACTACTTCAGTAATTACGGGTTCCAATATATTGTGCCGCCTGCCGCATATTCACTATAACAATCCCTATCGGTTGATTCCATTACATTTATTGTCAAACCTGTATTCTCAACTGCTACGACTATAGAAAAGCCACTTCCATTGCCCGCTTTGCATCATTAAATCCTTTAAGAAAAGGAATCCTTTTCACTGACTTTTCTTAATTGAATCTATCTTTTTTGATAGAGCAAATTGCTAATAAACCTTTTCGTTTTATCGCAAATGTGAATGGATGTTATCTTTCGACCAGCTATGATTTATAATCCGATGAAAACAAAAACTTCAAGTAGATATAAAGTGAATTACAAATCCTAATACGCAAAATCGGCAGATTATAAATCCGCCGAGACGGAGGAAAACCTTAAAGGATTTAACAACCCAAATTCTTTCGACTACCTATGATATAATATCAACCAAACAGATAGATAAAGATTATCTATTATTCACTTATTCTCCAAAATCTTTGCCCCCGTTCTTCTTTATCAAAGATTCCTTCATTCCAAAATTCCTTCAAAGTTTCACCTGAATCGTCTCTTAAATAACTAAAAGGAAGATCACCATGCAATAAGCGAATCTTTTTTGCTTCAACACTTATTTTCAAAAGACTAAAAGTGGAATCACCTAATAATTTATACAAAGACATCCATGTGTTTTTACACGGCAGATTTTGAAAAAAAGAACTGTTTTCTTTACTTTCATAACGCAAAGTCAAAGAATGGTTTGCAGGAATTTCAATCGGCAGCGAATCTTTCAAGGATAGCACAAGAGTATCGGAACCATTTGCAACGACAAAATCCCGCCCAAGGAGATCTGAAGATAAGACAACTATGGTATCTGTTTTATTCGCCACATAGATCTCTCCATCTAATTTCTTTATATGAAATCCCAGACTATCTAACTCCAAACAGGCTGGATCAGACAGGACTATATCATGAGTAAACAGCCACATATAAAAATCACGCCTTTCTGGTTGGCCGCCTGAAAAATAGGGTCATAATTCAGAGTAATCAAAGAGATTATCTATATCCGGTGATCTCTTCACCATAGCTCCCGCATTCTCATTTTTCGAAATCCCCAGAAACCAAATATCATTGCTGCGAAGCCCCAAATATGCATCATAAACATTAGTAATACAGTATATTTGTTCTACGGATAATTCCGGCTCGTCTAATTCCGTAAAGCAGAAAAACTTTTCGCCCACTTTTACTATTCGAGATGGATATTCCGGAGCATCTGAAATCGGAGTATCTGTACCAAAAATAGAATATATACTGCTGAACTCACTTGTTTTCAATTCATATAATTGGACATAATCATCAGTTATATAACCGCTATCTACAAGAGACTGCGCATACCCTATGGCTCTCTGATACATATCTACATCATTCGGTTTGCGTATGCACCCTGAGAGTAGCCATAAGAGGCTAAATACTACGATTCCTTTTTTATCCATATCAATAATATTTATTTTAATCCCATCTGTCTCAGAATATCATCCGCAGTATTAGCAGACATTCCCTTTATCTGAGATCGAGTACTATTATATTCATACAAGGTTTGATTTGCCTTAAAATACACAGCATTTCGTGCCGGGCTTGATTTGGCATTTCTCATGTCATCCGAAGAGCCTCCCTTGGTTCCCAAAGGATTGGGATGAGAATGAATATTAACGACCTGATTTCCTTCTACTGCCAATCCATCCATAGCTTCATCCGCATTCTGAACATGATCCTCACTCTGTTTGGTGGCTACTACCGCTGTTTTTGCTCCATTATCATCATATACATCCAACCTCCATTCAGCTTTGCTATTATCGGCTGCAAATTTAAATACTTCTGCAGCATCTTGCAGATTTTGAGTACTGCCGGCAGTTTTATAGCCCGCATGTTTTGTCTGCATTTTTACCATGCCAGAAAGAAGTTTCGTATCACTAACTTTAATAGACTTGTTACCACGTTTTATTTTTCTCGTTCCCGAGCTGTTATATAACCTGTCAAACTCGCTTTTTCCTCTTTGCGATTCAATGGTCATGTTGTGTAAACGTCCTCTAGGTTCTATTACATAATCATCGTTACCATCCGGATCAATCCTATTAATCGGATTATTTTTACAATACGTATAAGGACTCACCCCACAATACTTTTCCGCCAACGGATCCATCACATGCCATCTCCCCAGTGCCGGGTCATACATTCTCGCCCCATAATCATACCAGTTCAATCCCTTCTTTGTATCAAGCTCCTTGTCCGTCCCAGCGGATTTGTAATCCGCTGATTTTAGAATGCTAATATACAAGAAATAAAGCGTATTCGACGTAATAGCTGAGATTAAAAATCCTTCTATACTAAAGAACAGCGGATAACATATCTGCTAGGACTGGGAATAGATAAGGAAGCTCCCGGATGACCTTAACGCTGTAAAAACAGAAGACCACAATCCCTGCCTCTACTCATATTTCAGAGTAAAAGACAGGGGATATCATACCAACAAAACCAACATTGAATCCTATAAATGAAATCAATTTGCATCCCATTCTTCATAACTACCGTATAAATCCTTCAAGCTCTGCTTTATCCCTCTTCTATAAACCTCATCTACATATTTATAAGAACAATTATCGTGTATACTAAAAAGCCAATAATAGTCACTATACGGAACGGAGTGCCTGACATGCGTGCCTTTTTCAGCACAAAAATAAAAAGTCGAGTCGCGAAGCAAATCGTATAATTTATCCCAAGATTCTTTTGTTAGCGATCTAAAGAAAGCAGCATTATTCGCACTCTCAAAGAAAAGATGCTGTGTTATCGTATCTACAATATTTAGTTTAAGTGTATCTTTCCCATTTAATACTGCAAAAAAGTCCTTACGTATACTATCTTTATTTTCTTTAAAATACTCATCTAAAACATTGGAATAATATATTTTTCCATCAATGCGTTGGATATGATTATACAATGTCCCTTTGGGTATGTATGAACTATCCACAACTAAAAGATATGAAGCCAATATAAAGCGTGGTAAATGGGTCGAATCATAATCTTCGAATGTATATTCCAAGAGCTGAGGAAAAGAATAATAACGATAGGTGAGATAAGATCTATATGTAGAAACCAAGGTGTGTTTCTTCCCATTTTTAGACACCCCTATATACCATATTTCATCATACACAGGACCGGTTGTTGTATCATTCGGATAATCCGTTATCTCAATCAATTTTTCTTTAGGCATATCAATTGACTCCATAGGATTCATTAAGCAGATATACCTATCCTTGTACTTTATCACTTTTTCCGGTCTTTCCAAACTCCATTCTACAAATGGAGAGTTAGCCGGTGTTATCATATAGATAGAACCGATGTCGTTCGATGGTTCCTCATACATGATAATATACTTTGCAGGAAAAGAATCTTGATCAATCAACCGCTTAACTTCCCGTAAAGCAGTAGAACGAGCAGGAGATTCTTTGCCGGGTTGACAACCCGGCAAAGAAATAAGTAATAATATTAATAATACCTTTCGCATACAAACTATTTTTTAAGTCTATCTTGTATATACTTCTGCAAATCTTCGACCGTATTTATATGAATAGTTGTTATATTGCTTTTCTTTGAATTATAATCATGCAACGTTCGGTCCCTCTTTAAATAAACTGCATTATTTCTGCTATTAATATATTTCATATCAGAAGCAGAAGCTCCCTGGCTTTCATCGCCAGGATGAGAATGAATATCTATTTTTTTGCGACCATTCACAGCCGTCCTTCTTTTTGCATTATTTCCACTTTCCACAGAGCCTTCTTTATGGTCTGTAATAATAATAGCTGTCGGCCCATCATTTTCATTCTCATATACGTCCAATTTCCATTCAACAACACTATTATCCGCTGCAAACTTAAAGAGATTTGCAGCATCATGAATGTTACTGGTTTGTCCATAAGTAGAATATCCATCCAGAGGCTTTTGACTTTCAACCATACCAGGCATTAATTCATTATCCATTATAGTTATCGGTTTTCCGCTTACCTGCTTCGGTTTATGTTCTCCATCAAAATAATAAACTCGATCTCCCTTATCTTCATATTTTGTATTTTTCCAAAAAAGCACATAACCATTCTTATTCACTACATAGTCATCTTTCCCATCAATATCGATCCTGAGAATTGGATTATTCTTACAATACGTGTAAGGGCTCACTCCATAATATTTTTCACTAGAAGGATCCATCACATGCCATCTTCCCAGCACCGCATCATACTCTCTCGCCCCATAATCATACCAGTTCAGTCCCTTCTTTGTATCCAGTTCCTTCCCGTTATACTTATAAGCCTGAACATCATTCCCGTTACTTAAGAAGACACCGCCGAAAGGATAATAGTAGTTGGCTTCCTCCATCCCGCCGGCCTGATCAGTTACCACCCGATTATTTCCCTGATGATCTTTCAGGTAATAGTGATATTTCTTATCAGACAGAGAGACATATCCTTCTTCGGTCAGCAATTGTTTAGCCGTACCATTTTCATAGATCACATTGTCGCAGTAATCGGTAGTGGTAGTAACACCTCCTATTTTATGCACCGTGCGAAGCTTTACTCCATCCGCACCATAAGTATAAGTGATGGTACTTCCATCCGAGAACTTGACCTGACTTGGCAAATTTAATAAATTATATTGAATTTCGATTCCCTTATTCAAATCTTTTATTAAGCTGCCATTGGCATCATACATATATTCTGTAGCAAGCTTGGCACCATCCTTGAATTCGAAGCCGTTAGAAGCCGTAGCCGTAGCGTCATCATTGACGGATTTAAGCTGGTTACCATTTAATGTAAAAGACAAATTATCAATGATTCCAGTGCCGGATAATCCGGTTTGTCCGCCACGCCGCAAATGCAATAAATTCCCATTCTTGTCATAACTATAGTTGGTCGCGTAGCCCAGAGTTATTATGCCACCAATCAGACTTTGTGCCGAGGTGAGGCGTGACAAATTATCATAAGCGAAGTTATATCCATAAGTTTTGTTATCCCCCGGACATCGGCACACCATACGGGATACATTTCCATTATAGCCATAATACAATGATATATTGAATAATCCACCTGATGATATCGATTCTATCCAGTTACGTATATTATATGCATACGCCAACTTATTACTTGCCGAACCATGCAATGACTTGCCCGACAATCGCCCCAGTTCATCATAAGTATTGGCAGCAAGCGTAACCTTCACTCCATTCAACGAATGCTCAACCTTCGTCAGTCGTTCCGCATGGTCATAAGTATAGGTATATATCTCCATCTGCGTAGTCTTTCCGGCCGCCATGTGTACATGCTTCACGCTTGCAGGTTTACCGGTAAAAGTATATATCGTAGTTGTTGTTTCATAGCCACTCAGCAGATTGCTTGAAACAGTCTTTGTTACCCGCCCTTTCTTATCATAATAGTTGGCTGAATATAACTTCGTATCACTTCCTAAAACAGTAATGACACTCCCCGACAAATAACCTTTAGCACTCACTGTTTCAGCAGAAAAAAAGCTGTTATTAAAACCCGGCAATGTACGGAAATCATAGTTATCGTAATAGTTTACTAAATACACAACCGGAGCAGTTAAAGCAAAATCGGATGAATATCCGCTGTTTCCTAAACCCGTAGCCGTATTGACGCGAGTACAGGCAACAGAACAAGCGGACGCTGTAGAAGTATTCGTATTAGCACATTCACCTTGCACAACCAGGCGGCTTAAGTCATCATACAAATAGAACATCCATTTTCCCCGACTTTTCTGATTTCCGTCCTGAGAAAAAACAAGACGATCATTCAAATCATAAACGTATGACACAGCATCCGCACCGGGCAACTTCTTCCAAACACAACGATTGCGCCTGTCATATTTATACTGGTAGGCATAAAGATTTAGACTGGCCGTAGAAATATTACCATCCATTGCAGGTGGCAGCACATAGCAAAGATTACCATAGTCATCGTACACATAATAGGTATCATGACGTACAGTTCCATTCAACTGACTAACCAATACGGTATGTCCTTGCTTATCCGTAAATTGAGAGGCCGTGTTGCCGTCTTCATCCTGTGTACGGACAACATACAATTCACCGGTGGCATAACTTCCCCCATTCACTAAGGTGCTACCATTTACCGAATAGTGCACACAGCTTAATGCCTCAGAGGAGCCATTCAGCATATAATCAGTGGTCATCGGTTTGTCACTCCACTTCGCTCCCGGGCCATATTGCGCCACAAGCCGATCGGACGGAGAAGCCTCGTACACCGACTGATTGAAAGGACGGGCCGTTGAGCCATAATTACCAGAAGCAGTCGAGGAAAAAGCAGACGCAGACAAATAAGCAGAGGATGAATATACGGGCAGCCAGTCTTTAACGTCCCGCCCCGATTCATCATACTCCGAAAGATCCAGCAGATTATTTTTCTGTGGAGTCACCTGATTATGCACGGTTTGGCACAAACGTCCCAAACCATCATAATATTTCACTACATCTAAGTAAGAACTACTGCTTTCATTCAGCATAGTACGCGTAACCACATAATTCTGGTTACTATTTTGCGCTGTAGCTGCACCTATCAGGCAAAGAAATGAAATCAAAATATATAATCGTTTCATAATACTATTTTTATATGATCATACTGCATTTATGGCCGGAAATGATATTGATATTCCTCCATTGTCTTTCCTTCCGTATCCTTTATGCGAATCAACTGACTATCGCTGTTATATTCGAAAGTCGTTTTGGCTTTATTGGGAGAAATTATGCCACTTGCCCCAATCAAGGGATGGTAAGTATAGGAGGTAATCAGGGCAGAAGGCAAAGCTTTATACAAATTATCTATCATATCCAGATACAGAGGTATAGAAGGAAGTATGCACGACGACATGGAAGCTGGATCCACCATTAGCGCTTTTTTAACTTCATCGTAAGTTGCCCCCTTGATTTCAGCCAGCAGGTATTGCCCCTTGTATCCCCACAAATATACAACCTTCTCAGCACCATCCTTATTGATATATACAGGGTTACCATAAATATCATATTTATTATAACTGATTCGTTTTTCGTACTTATCCGTACCTTTACAGTAATACTGATCTTCCACCACCATCCCGGAAGACAAGCTACTGCTATATCCTCTCAATACACTGTATAGCCGTTTATCCTTTTTCTCCATAGTCTGCTGTACAGGCGTGGTCAGATAATTTCGCGAAGTCAATAGCTGAATGGCACTTCGCTGGGATGTTGTCAGAGATTCTTTATCCGGTATAGTGTTATTACTGTAATAGGTTCTCTCCACCTGCTCCGCACCTCCGCTACACAAAGATGATTTACTTATTATATTGTACGGACGCTCCGTATCATAGGCAAAAACAGACTTCTCAACAATACTGTCACTCGATTGATAAGTGGTTTTACAAGTGGACTTCAAGCGATGATAGCCTGTAGCTATATAATACGGAAAAGACTTTACCGGAGATCCATATACATCACAATAATTATAACTAGGGCAAGCTATCAGCTTTTCCATAAACTGACAGCTCGAGTAGCCATTCAGTCCGAATTGATAAGGGGTTACTATAGCTGCCGGCATTTTCATCTCAGACTTCTCATACATATTGGTCAACGATTGCACTTTCTCATAAATATTTCCCGATTTCCTATAGAAGTTTTCTGATAATAACCAAGGAATCGGATATAACATTCTATTCATTGCAGAAAGCAAACACTCATTATTCAATGAATAATCAGGGGATAAATCATCAAAAATAACATTATCATATTCATCCGGTCGAAAATCATATTGATAGACTTTTTTCCAATCGGAGGCAACTTCAGTAATCTTGCCATACCATACAGGATTTGTATTTCCCCGAACATTTGGAAAACCGGAAAATACAGAAAGCGTACGTTGGCGTACTCTGCAACCACCATCATCAAGAGGACATATATATCTGGTAGTTATCAGACTTTTCTCATCAGGATAATCTGTACCAATAAAATGCGCATCTTCATAAGTATAGTTTTTTACGATTGTCTTACCTGACACCGGATCATACAACTCAGTAGATTTCACACGTAACCCTCCACCTATTTCCTCTTTTCTTTTTACCGTAAAGCGGTGTGGTTCATAACTAATTTTCAATTTTCCCTTTGTCGGACTGAGCATCTCTGTCAATGAATATGTGTCCATATACGCAGCATTAGGCTTCCTGTTGGCACGATTACCGATAGTTCGGTTGACAGGAACATTCAACGAACCCGTGGTCTTCCGTATTTCAAGATTTATATTGGGAAGGTCAGCATCCCCGAAATCCGCTTCATTATAAAAACCCCACCAATCGAAACCGGAACGCAAATAACTAAAAGAACTTTCATTTTTGTAGGTAAACAGATAATTGCCCTCACCGTTGATATTCACTTTCTTCAGCAGGTTACCCGTTGTTGTATCATAAGTAAACTGTACATTTCTCACTTGTATGCCTGACGATTGTTTCACGTTCAAAGAAGCCAACTTACCTGCTGAATAGTTTAAATCAATCAAACCGTTTGGAATAATAATACTATCAGGAACCAACGACCTGTTTATATAAGAATAAGGGGAGTCTCTTCCTTCATTTATCTGGTATCCATCACCTCCAAGTATACGCCAAAAAGAACTGTCAGAGCCAGTGGAGCTATCTATCATATCGTTATGAAAACAGCCAGCCACATCGATTTCCCATTGTCTAATACCGATAAGGTATGATTGAAAGTTGGGACATCTTCTCTTACCGATTGGTATGTGAACGAGATTTTTTCATTACCGGGGAAAATGATTTCCCGAAGCATCCAACCGCAAAAGCAAGAACCATAAGGCTGATATTCAACATATTTTTGTGGACTAGATAAACCATGTACAGGATTCTTCTCCCCGAAGGCATACCGTATACCTTTGTCATCCAGAATTTCAAAACCATAGAGTCGTGTACTGATAAAGTTGGTAGAATTATCCAACTTAGGAGTTATCTTTAAAGGAGTATCCGATATCTGTTTCACTACATCCACCCCGTTTACACGTTGTAATATGAACGAAGCGTCCATACCAGGCATATTTATTTGAAAGACATCATACTGGCCGTCCATACACGGATAAATATGTCCGCGCTCATTCCAACAATCACAATCATTTGAATAAGGAGAAGACATATAGATATAGTCATCGCGTGTCAGATTTCCGCTGACATCTGCCACCGGATACACCTCATCCGGTTTGCCCATAATCGTCCGTGATATCTTAAATCCCGGAAACAAAGCCCAGTTACGTCCCACCACACCGACAGGATCCTGCACTCTTACCCCCGAAGAATGATACTTCAAAGTCAAGGGGAGAGACAGGCCGTAAGCTTCCACAGTATATAGGGGGATACTAATGTCAATGGTTCCCGTCGCATGAGAAATGGGATAGCCCAGAAACTTCTGAAATACTCGGGAAGTAGGTGAAGGCGGTGTCACATCAGGCATCGCAGCATAATAATTGCCTTGTGCACATACCGGCAACACACCGGTGCATAGTATAATAATAAGTATAATTCGATATATATTTTTCATATCCATTATTGTTTGTAGTTTAATATCGTTTTCTGCAAACCAGCATCCGGATTGCCGGTTTACAGAAAATTAGAAGTCATTATCAGAGCGCATTACAAGGTCATCGCATTTACGCCCAGCACACCCGCTATCGCCGTTACCACCGCGACAGCTACTTTCAAGATCATACTCCATACGGATTTCTTGATTGCCATAATTCCACACCTCCTTTCCACGCAATTAAAAAAAATGATTGTCACAGAGTGGAAATCACAGTTCCCTGCTCACTTCGAAGCACGGACACTCCTTAATCCATTCTTCCGGCTCTATCACTCCGTCACCGTTCAGGTCCGGACTGAGGTCACGATGCCCGCAGATACGGACATTGTTCCGAAAGCGTTTCAGGAGTTGATGCACAAGCAGCCGGAGCGCAGAGCGTTGTTCAGGTGTACGGGTATCTTTGGCACGCCCCCGGACATCCAGACCGCCCTCATAGCAGATGCCTATCGAGTGAGAATTATGACCCTTGGCATGCGCCCCGACAAGTTCCAAAGCACGGGTATTGATTACCGTGCCATCCTTACGGATGTAGTAGTGATAGCCGATACCGCGGAAGCCACGGCAACGGTGATTTTCCTCCAGTTCGGCCACAGTCAGCGAACGGTCTTCGCGTGTGGCGGAACAGTGAATAACGATGTGATCGATTGTTCTCATGTAACTTAGTGATAAGTGTTTAATTTTTAATTTCCGAAGACTACGGTTTCAGAGCCTATCCCAGCGGATTCTCGTCCAATCCTCCATCACCGCCTTCGTTGCCGCCACCTTCGCCACCGCCCGAACCACTGCCGGCAGCCTTCAACTGCGACTCCAGATCCACGAAGTCCATACGGTCTTCGGCACGCGTGGCAGCCACCTGCGGACGAATACTGCTGGAAGCACGGAAGTTGATACGGACGGATCTGATCTTGGTAGATTGACAGTCGTCCTTCTTCTCCGAACCTTCGGTAGTAGCCGAAAGGCTGAATACACCGAAGTTGTCGATGTTTACCGAACGGCCATTGAAAAGCTCACGACGCATAGCACCAACGAAGTTGGTTATCACACTCTGTATATCACCCAGAGTGAGCGAACTGGATTCTTTCATCTGAACAGCAATACTTTCCAATGTCGCCGATTTTCCCCAAACGATTAATTGAGGGTAGTATTTACCCGTACCATCTTTATGGAAAGGGTCTTTACGTAATACTTTCTTAAATGTTACTGACATAATTTTTTTGAGTTTAAAAAAGAAGAAAATAGTTTCGAACGGAAACTGATACAAGGCGACGTCTTACCCGAAACCTTCCGTAGGATCCCCACTTTGAGGACACAACAAAGGTACTTCAGAGACCAAAAACGAAAGGACGAAACGGGATGTACCGGGACGTACCGGGGCGAACTTATCCGTACTTTACCTTATTTATCTTTACTTTTACCCCGGATTATTCCCCAACCTACATAAATCTATTTACCTTTGCAGAATCAAATATTTTAAATACACATAACCATGAGTTTAAAAAGAACAGCCAGCTAACTACTGACACACAGGAAGACATCCTTTACAAACACTGCGAGACAACCGGTAAAGCCGAACTGCAAGCCATCAGACAAATAAAAAAATACCTGGAAAAATTGAACAGGGAACACGAACTAAGCGACCAGGCATGCAGGGAACTGAAGCAACTCAGCAAAGAAATAGACAAGTTCGTCGCTGATTGCAAAAAAGAAAAAAGCAGGAAAAGAATTGGGTAACGCTTAAAAACAAGTTGGTACATAAATGATAATTTAGCGGCGAGGGAATGGGTACGCGGACTACGCGGATAAGGCGGACGAACGCGGACTTTAATCTTTTAGACGCGGATGACACGGATGACGCGGATTTTTAAAGCTGCGCTATACATACCGGCATATCACACCGAAGGAAAAAAGAATCCGCGTCATCCGTGTCATCCGTGTCTGAAAGATTACTTGCATGCCGAAGGGAAAACTTGCTCCAGCGCTACGCTGGTAAATTATCATTTATAAACTTACTCGCCTCACTTTCTTATGTACCAACCTATTTTTAAGCGTTACTTAAAAGCTGTTGTATCTTGTAGCTGTTAAATTTATCCAAAAAAGCATTTTGTACACTTCAACCGTTCCTCCGTACTGATAATCAAAACATTAAAAAAGACAAGTGTACAAAAGCGCAAAGTCTCTAAAAAAATGTTTTCCATACCTTCGAGGCGTGTAAAGGCAATAGTGCCAATGCACGACTGTAAAACATAAACAGATATGGAAAATACAGTAAATCGGGAACCCCTGGTTTCCGAATTCCCAAGCGTGCGGAGCAAAGCACCACACACCATCAGTATCCACGATTTTATTGACACGGTACGCAGCGACCGCTTCAGGCAAGTAGTGCAGGACTACCGTCGCCTGAAAGCCCTGCCCGGACACGAAGCCGAAGCACAGAAACTGAAAGACGGTATGCCGTGCATCATCCCCGCAGGCGTATGCAGCAACGGACACGCCGTAAAAGACCTGCAACAACACAGCGAACTGCTCTGCATCGACCTCGACCACAGCAACGGACGCACCCGGGAAATCTTCCTCCTCTCCCAATCGCTCCCCTTTGTTGCCGCCTCCTTTATCAGCATCTCCGAAGAAGGAAACAAAATGCTGATACACGTCCGTCCCGAAGACGTGCAGAAAAATTACGAACAGCTTTATGCAGCCGTAGGCAGAGCGGTCAGCGCACACGTAGGTCACCCGTACGATGATAAATGCAAGATACTGACGCAGCCCTGTTTCTACTCCTGGCATCCCGAAGCCTACTACAATCCCGGTGCAATCGCCTTCGAAATGCCTGCGGAAAGCGTAACGAAAGTAACAGAGGCAGAAACGAAAGAAACAATCGCCCCGGGTAACGCCCCATCGGAAAATGGCTTCATAGCCAACTTCCTCGATGAATTCGAACACCGCAACCCCTTCATCCGCGGTAGTCGGAACGACCTTGCCCTGAAGTTGGGACGTGCGGCAGCAAGTAAGGGATTTTCGCAGGAGGAAACAAAAAAGCTCACCGAACTTTTCGCGCAGCATTACGCCGCTACCGATTTTACGATGCAAGATATACAAAAACGCGTAGTATCTGGTTATCAGTTCATTATTCAGAAGAAAAAGGAAGAAAAAGAGACGAATCGGTGCCATTTCGGTGACAGTGACACCTATGCACCTTTTTCGGTTGCAAACGAGGAGGAATCACCCGAAGAAGTGTTAGAAAAAAACAACGAATTACGGGCCGCTTCCCCATACATCCCCGAGGAAGTTTATACCCGCCTGCCCGAATTTCTGAAACGTTGCTGCACGCATGCCACCGACAAGCGCGAACGCGACCTCATGCTGCTGGGCAGCATGAACAGTTGTAGCGCCCTCTTTCCCCACGTCAGTTTCTTCTATAAGAAGTCACTGCTTTCGCCCCATTTCTATCTTGCCGTCGTAGCACCCGCAGGAGCCGGAAAAGGTGCGCTGGGGTTCACATCCATACTGCTGGACGCCACGCAGGAGTTCTACGACCGACTGCGCCGCGAACAGAAAAAGGAATACGATCAGAAACTACTGGCCTGGGAGCAGGAACAGCAGCAGGCCCGGCACGCCAAACGCCTGCCCAACCTCGACCTGAAACCGGAAGAGCCCCAGGCGCAATACCTCAAAATCTCAGCCACCACCAGTAAGAGCCGGCTCATACAGAGCCTTGCCGCTGCCGGCGAAATAGGTTGCTGCATGACTACTACCGAAATCAACACCCTGGTCTCCTCGCTGGGACAAGATTGCGGCAAATACGAAGACATCCTCTGTAAGGCGGCCCATCACGAAGAAGTCTCCTCTTCTTACAAGATAGACGGCGACCCCATCGTTGTTCGCCACCCCCACCTGGCACTGAGCATCGCCGGTACGCAGGAACAGTTCCGCAACTTCTTCCGTTCGCTCGAAGTGGGACTCTACAGCCGCTTCGGCATCTACACCCGCCAGCAAAGCCAGTTGTGGGAATCGTGCGCACCCCAGGAAGGGGAAGTGGACCTGCACAGCTACTTCTACGGGTTGGGAAGCGAACTGTTTGAAATGCACAAGCTGCTGCTCCAGTCGCCCACCCTCGTCACCTTCAGTCCCCAACAGTGGCAACAACATACCGCCCACTTCAGCCTCCTGCTGAAACGCACCCTGCTAGAAGGACGCGAATCTTCAAGCGGCATCGTTTACCGCAACGGACTGCTTGCCATGCGCCTGGCAGCCATTCTCACCATTTTCCGGAAATACACCGACTACGCTTACGCGAAGGAATACTGCTGCACGGACGATGATTTCCGGACAGCCATGGACATCGCCCACACGCTGCTCGAACACAGTCTTCTGCTCAGCACCTCGCTGCCCGACACCAGTCTGCCGCCCGTGAGCATGCACAAGTTCCACCAGCTTGAAGACACCCTTGCATCCATGCCAAGAGTTTTTACCTACATGGATTTCGTCCGGGCCGTACAGGAAAATGGAGCCTGCGCACGAACCGGAAAACGCTGGATACAAAAAGCCGTCAAAGCCCAACTTATTATAAAAGAAGGAGATAACTATAAGAAGTGCAACACAAAGAGCACAAAATAGGTGTATAGGTGTCACTGTCACCATTTTGTCACTGACACGGGCAAAAAAAGCGGCCGGAAATGGCTGCATTATGTAAATATTCTACCTTAGTCTGCAATTGTTCCGGACTTCCCGATAAGCCTCCACGAATAATTCAGACTAAAAACTTCAAAACAACAAATTCTTAAAATTCATAGAACATGGAAACAACAGAAAAAACGAAAAGGATTCCCGAAGATAAAAAAGAGACTCCCGAAGATAAATTTGAAATCAAGGCATACCTGAAGACTGAGTTCGCACAGCTCTATTTCCCCTGCCTCTCGGCCGAAGCTGCACTGAAAAAACTGCGGAAGTGGATCGCCGTCAATCCCGAACTGCACCGCCAGCTCTACAGCGGCCGTGAAGGAAAAAATGACCAGACCTTCAGCAAGCGCCAAGTGCAATTATTGATAGATTTTCTCGAAGCGCCCTGATCAGAAGCAATGTTCCGGAGGACAAGAAGCAATGCTGTCTATCATAAGATTGCTTCTTTATCGCCGGAACATTGCTTGTTTTATTTCTTGTCTATTTTCAAATTGATAAATAATGCGAATCAGGAGTTGAATTGATTCATATCTTTCCGGTTATGAATATAATTTTAGGCGCGGATTACGCGGATTACACGGATTAATGGCTGCGCTATTACACTATATTACAGAAAAAGAATCCGTGTAATCCGCGTAATCCGCGCCTAAAATTATATTCATACTGGAAAAGAAAAGAACAAAAGTGTTTAGTGATAAGTGATTAGCGCCATTCGGTATATTATTTTTTAGACGCGGATGACGCGGATAACGCGGATTTAAAAGGCTGCGCTATAAAAAAATAAAAAAGATCCGCGTCATCCGTGTCATCTGCGTCTAAAAGATTATTTATCATTTAGTTCATAACCCGTCCGAAATGAACAAGTTGCTCTCTGTTCAACTTTCCCTCACCTCTTTAAAGATATGGGATAATCGTAATATAAATACCCGTAATAATGGCCGAAGTGATAACCCCGGAAATATTCGCTCCCAAGGCATCTCCCAGGATAAACGAGTCCGGATTATCTTTGCTCACCAACTTCTGAGCCACTTTAGCCGTAGTGGGTACACAACTGACGGCGGCAATTCCGATCACCGGATTATAATTTCCCTTCTTGATAAAGTACATGATGTATCCACCCATGATGCCGCCGATACCGGAAAGTAATAATGCCACTATACCCAATACCAGCAGTTTCAGAATCTTCGGATCAAGTAACAAGTGCGCGTCACAAAGCACACCCAGCAATACACCCAGCATAAATGTAGAACCGTAAAGCAGCGGGCCACTGACGAAATCATAGATATGCTTCATACCCGATTCACGTACAGCCACTCCCAAGAAGAGGGAGAAGAACAGCGGTGAAGCTACCGGGAACAGGAAACACAGCACCGCACACAGTACAGCCGAAAATGCCAGTTTCACTTTGGCATCATAATTCTTGGGAGCTTTCTTTGAAGTCATCTTGATGGCACGCAGACGTTTCGGAACCAGGAGTTTCACCAGATATGGGTAACCGCCATAAGTCAGTCCGAGATACAGGTAAGCCACTACGGTGATAGGTACAAACAAATGTTTGGCAAGAGCCAGTGACGTGAACAGAACCATAGGGCCGTCTGCACCGCCTACCATGGCTACGGAAGCACTTTCCTGCAAGGTCAGTCCCAGAGCCGAAGCTACGGGGATAGTCAGGAAAGTACCCAGTTCGGCGCATAAAGCCAGGAAAAGACTGACGAAAGGTTTCTGTAACAGAAAGCCTACATCCAGCAATGTGCCTATACCCATAAACACAAAGCAGGCTATTAATCCGTTGCTGAAGGTGAGCGTATAGACAGGTTGCAGAAAGTCTATCTGCATCGTATTCATCAGGTCGTCCGTGTCCGAAAGCATCGGGTCGAGAAAGAGGTTGCCCAATGTGCCGTCCGGCATAAAAAGTGTTCCACAATTGATGGCGACCATACCCAGTCCCATCGGAATCATTACCATAGGTTCGAGCACTCCCTTCCAGCCCAGATATATAAGTAGCAAACCTAAAAGGATTAAAAATACACGGGCTGACGCGAGCAGGTAGCCACTTTCCATCATCGTTCCAAAACCTTGGAACAGGGTTGCGAAATCTATATTTTCCATATTGTTTCTTATTTGGTTTTATCGGCTGATTTGCCGGAGTGTTTCTTGTTTTTTTGATATAGCATCTCTTCTTGTTGATTCAGGTACATCATGTGTGTATCTTCGGGGTAGTAGTAATCTACCAGGTTGGTCTTGGAAACTCCGGTGCTTACTCCGTGGTAATATCCGTGATAGTCGGTGAGTTCCCGGTTTACTCCCCGGCTGAACTCTTCGCGTTTGTCATCGAGAAGTCCGTTATCTTCCATGGGGATGTCCCGTATCATGAGTTCTACCTTCTGGCGCAGTTTGCGCAGACGTCGCAGGCGAAGCAGCTCTTTCTGGTGTGAGCTGTAGAAGTCGAATGAGTCGGCGGCAAAGGCAATCATTTTGATGATGAAGGCCACGAAGAAGCCGATTACGAATGTAAGCCCCATCATTTCGAGGGTGGCTATTAATAAATCGAGCATAGTTATTGCATTAATTTAGAAGTGAATAAACAATAGACTAACCAAAGACACGCCAATGGCATGCCTCCGGAAAAATGATTGGTAATAAGTAAGGTGGCGGTTTAAATCAGAATATGTTTCAGCTCGTAGACGTAATACCCGTAAGAATAACGGATAGCGCTGGGAGTGAAAGAAAGACTGGCATTCTGTTCCACCGGTAAATGGGTGGAAAATATACGTTGCATCTGTTCTACAGATGGATGGATCTTTAGTTTCAGCAGCTTTGAGGGAGCACTGGCCTGATTGTAGAAATTCTCCTGAAAAAGGACACCATTGATTTTACGCTCATTATTTTCATCGTTGAAGAAGGGGCGGTGGGCAATGGTCGAGAAGTAATCGGTTGACATTGAGATGAAACATCCCGTTGGGGCAGGAGTGACAGAAGCATCTGCCGAGGCTTCGGTAAGCATCCGAAGTGCCGGCTGTTCCTCTTGCAGAATGGCGGACATTCCTAATGCGAGGCACATAAACAAGAATATATAGTGCAGATGTTTCATCATAGCGTCCGCAAACATAACAAATATCTTTGTGTAATGTTGTGTTCCCCTTCAAGAAAATTTTGTTAAATAGAGAACGGTTTCTTTGCACATGTTCTGCAAATGTGTATATTTGGAATAATATATCTAAATATATCGTAAACCACAATAACTCAAATTCCTATGAGCAGTAACATATTTCTGATTATCGCTGTAGTCACAACAGGTATTTTTGTGATACAGTTTATCCTTTCCATCTTCTTCGGAGACATTGATGCGGATGTAGACGTGGATGCCGACATCAGCAGCATGGTGTCTTTTAAGGGACTGACACATTTCGGTATCGGTTTCGGCTGGTACATGTATCTGATTGGAAATACTGACATTCAGAGTTATGTCATTGCCATTCTGATTGGTCTGTTTTTCGTATTTGCCGTGTGGTTTCTCTATAAGAAAGCCTATCAGTTGCAGCAGGTGAATAAGACGGAAAAGACGGAACAGCTTGTAGGGCGAGAATGTACCATCTACTTTAAACAGGGGGATGGCAGATATACTGTACAGGTGAGCCGCGATGGAGCCATGCGCGAGATAGATGTAATATCAGAAGCAAGTAAGTCTTATCAGACGGGCGACAAAACCATTATCATGACTTATAGGGAAGGAACACTGTATATTCAATAAAAACGAAACTCAAAAACATAGATTTATGACACAAGAAATGATGATTATGGCCGCCATACTCGTGGCGGTTATTTTGCTTACCTTCATTGGTATCCTTTCCCGTTACCGGAAATGTAAAAGTGACGAAGTACTGGTAGTATATGGTAAAACGGGCGGTGATAAGAAGTCTGCCAAGTTGTATCATGGTGGTGCCGCGTTTGTATGGCCGATTATTCAGGGTTACGAATTCCTGTCCATGAAGCCGATGCAGATAGACTGTAAACTAACCGGAGCTTTGTCTGCTCAAAATATTCGTGTGGATGTGCCGACTACTATTACTGTAGCTATCAGTACCGATCACGACGTCATGCAGAATGCCGCCGAACGTATGTTGGGGCTATCAATAGATGATAAGCAGAATCTGATTACGGATGTTGTATACGGCCAGATGCGTCTGGTTATTGCCGATATGACGATTGAAGAGTTGAACTCTGACCGTGACAAATTCCTTTCCAAAGTAAAGGACAACATCGATACGGAACTCCGTAAATTCGGTTTGTATCTGATGAACATCAATATCAGTGATATTCGTGATGCTGCCAATTATATTGTCAACTTGGGTAAGGAAGCTGAAAGTAAGGCGTTGAATGAGGCTCAGGCAAATATAGAAGAACAGGAGAAACTGGGTGCCATCAAGATTGCCAACCAGATAAAGGAGCGTGAAACGAAAGTTGCCGAAACACGCAAAGACCAGGATATCGCCATTGCTGAAACGAAGAAGTTGCAGGAAATCTCTGTGGCTAATGCGGATAAGGATAGAATCTCACAGGTAGCCATTGCCAATGCTGAAAAAGAATCACAGGTGGCAAAGGCGGAAGCCGAAAAGAATATCAAAATTGAACAGGCCAACACTGAGAAGGAAAGCCGCATTGCCGAATTGAACTCCGACATGGAAATCAAACAGGCAGAAGCCGGAAAGAAAGCTGCTATCGGACGAAATGAAGCTCAGAAAGCTGTGGCACAGTCTGACGCTGAACTGGCTGTGACTCGCGCCAATGCTGACAAGCAGGCCGGTGAAGCTGAAGCACGTTCGGAAGCTGCCGTGCAGACTGCCCGTGAAATAGCACAGAAGGAAGTGGAAGAAGCTAAAGCACGCAAGGTGGAGTCTTCTTTGAAGGCAGAAAAGATTGTGCCTGCTGAGATTGCAAAACAGGAGGCCATTCTTCAGGCTGATGCTGTTGCCGAAAAGATTACCCGTGAGGCGGAAGCTCGTGCAAAGGCTACTCTGGCGCAGGCTGAAGCTGAAGCAAGAGCTATTCAGATGAAACTGGAGGCCGAAGCTGAAGGTAAGAAGAAGTCATTGCTTGCCGAGGCTGAAGGTTTTGAGGCCATGGTACGTGCAGCGGAATCCAATCCGGCTATCGCCATCCAGTACAAGATGGTAGATCAGTGGAAGGAAATTGCCGGAGAACAGGTGAAGGCATTCGAACACATGAACTTAGGAAACATCACTGTATTCGATGGTGGAAACGGAGGGACGAGTAACTTTTTGAGTTCATTGGTGAAGACGGTTGCTCCAAGTTTGGGTGTATTGGATAAGTTGCCTATTGGTGAGACTGTGAAGGGAATCCTCCATCCGGAAGGAAAGGAAGACAAGCAGGAAACCAAGAATGAAGAACCGAAGAAAGACGAAAAGAAGAAATAATCAGATAACTTTCTCTGTCATTTAAAAAAGAAGCGAAGAATTCATTTCCCCTTGAAACAGGGGAGGAATTCTTCGCTTTTGCTTATAAAATAGTTCAGGTTTTTATATTCCCAGTCGTTCTTTCAATAAACGGTAGCCCGTCAGACTGACTCGCAGCTTGGTCCCGTTCTTTAATAATACTTGATAAGTCTCTTTCCCGAATAATTCAACCCGGGATATTTGTGTCACGTTTACAATAGTGGAACGGTGGATACGTACAAAATTGTTTGTCGGCAGATGCCCTTCGAAATACTTCATGGTTTGTTCCTTGATGTATTCGCCTGTTGGGGTAACCAGGGTTGCGTAATCTCCGCATGCCTGGATGTAGAGTAGTTCGTCCACTTTGATTATGTGTATACGTGAACCGTCCTTTACTGTAATACGGTCGATGATTTCCTCTTGTGCTTCCGGCTTTTCTTCTTCTGCTGCTTGCGGTGCTATGAATTCTTCTTCCTGTGCGGGATCTTTCACTACTATCAGTTGATACCACAAAATGATAGCGATCCAGGTTGGTACGCCAAACAACAGGCGGAAAGGTATGGTAGAAGCAAAAGATATATAAGGTATTCCCGCTATTCTTACCATAATGTCACAAATCATGAAGCTGCCCGCAATCCAGAGTAATATTCCTGCTGTGACCGTGATGACCTTTGTCTGGAGTATGGATACGTAGCCCACCACAAACCAGGCCAGGTATGCTAGTGCTGCAAACCATCCGATGGTCGTGATTCCGTCTATGATGGCCGGCAACCAGTCAGCTCCGGCATATCCCCACGACAAAGTCGCCTGGATGATTGCCAGAACCAATGCCAGCACAAGCATCGGAAACCAACGGTAAGGGTAATCTATGATTGGATGTGCTCTCATAGGATTAGTCTTTTATTTCTAATCCGCCGAAGGAAATGTTTCCGCGGATTATTAATGTACTTTCTTTATTAATATTCGCTCCCTGCCAACGCTTATCCTCGCATCCGCCGGCAAAAGCATTGCATTGGGGTAGAACGTTCCAGTCTGAAGGAATGTACAGTTCTATTCCACTACAGGTGCAGTCGATATCGATGTAGGTTTCTCCCGGTGCAAGATGCGTGTGGCGCAGGTCAATGACAGTTCCTCCGAATGAAGCCCGGATGCTGGCGCCTTTAAATAATTCGTCCAGAACGACATGGCGTACAGAGCCAAAAGCATTGTCGGAGCGCAGATACCCGTTTTCCGATTCGCATTGTTGCTCATTGTCTTCCATATTCATGTGCATGTGTTTACCTCCTCTTCTGGCCCAATCCCGGTAATGGCCGTTCATGTGGCTTTTCATCCAGCGTTCTCTGCGACGAGCCTTTACAAAAAACAGGATACCCGCTACAATCAGTGCAACAGGCCAGACGATGGTCTGTGAATTTTCCGGTAGCCATGATAATCCTCCGATCAGGAAATAAACACCTATTAAGGTTAGGGTGGCTCCGCTCAGATAATGGCGGCGTGTCATCGTATAAATACCTAATATAATAAGAAGACTATGCCAGGATACCACTACATTGAATAGGTCATACGTAATCCACCCTACGTTACGGGCAAATAGTAATATTCCGGAGATGATGAAGAGCGAAGCTATCAGTGCCTTACCTGATAAGCCTGCATGAGACGGGAAGTTTTGTTTCTTTTCCATTGTTTCTATTGTTATTGATTCATATTCCATTGTCATGGGTTGATGGCTCAAAGGTAAGCGAATTATTCCTCTCCATATAGCCTTTCCGGCTGATTTCCGGTAGAAAAGCCGATGAGTTCCGGGTATGAATCGGTGAATTCGGATGGTGAAATAGAACTATTTGATAAAAAAACAGCAATATTCTGCAACCAAACTTTATCTTCTTGCGTCTAATAAGTAAATGAATAAATAATAATAAGAACTATGAAAGTAAATTTATCCATGGATGATATCCGTACGAAAGTAGAAGAGTATATTAAAAAGGCAGGTCGTGCTACCGGTCGCCCCGTACTTACGGCTTATTATGTAATGACTGCCGATACGACTCCCGATAATGAGCGGACCAATATAATGCTTGCTTTGGTGGCCATTGTGTTTCCTACCAGTATAGAGGATGTTCTGGGACAGATTTTTATGGTAGGTAAAGGATTTGTTGCTGTTTATGCTTATAAAAAAGTGAAGAAATATATCACACCGCAGATAAAGGATAAGGTAGAGGCAAAGCTCGACGAGTGGTTCCATGATAATGTGACGGAGGTGGAGCCGCTTTATCTGGAGTAGCTCTCTATTAAAGGTAGAAACTGTTTTTGGGAGTATAAAGTGCATCACGAAAGTTGAATAAGAACTTTTACGATGCACTTTGTGTTTTTTATTTTTTAAGGTCTATAACGCAGCGAAAGCCTACTGTGCTACAACGATCAATGCCAGGATATAGTAATAATTGCTTTGCGGCGAAATCTGTTGTTTGAATACCTCCGTCAAAATACCAATCAGATCCTTCTGCTTTATAACTGCTGCCACCTTTAAGAATACAAAAACGATTACGTCCATCATTATATTCACTTTCAGTCATTTCCCATGTATTGGAACACATGTCCCATGCTCCACATGTAGCTCTGCCCAAAGGATACGCTTTTACAGGAGTGGTTATACCATTTGTATGTTCGTTGCAGTGTCCGGCTTGTATATTATTTCCCCAAGGATACTTATACATCTCTTTTCCAGCAGCGGCTAATTGCCACTCCTCTTCGCGAGGTAGGCGCTTGCCGGCCCATTTAGCATAGGCTCTTGCGTCATCCAGATCAACATATACAACAGGGTGTTGCTCTGAACCTACTGGTATTTCTCCATTCTTCCAATGTTTTAAGAAATTCTCGGGAAAACGAGGCTTGTAACCTGTGGCCTCAAGGAATTCTTTGTACTGGGCGTTAGTGACAGGCGTTGCATCTATTGCAACATGATTCACTTTAATGTGGCGCGAAAAAGTTATTTTCTGATGGGGGACAGCGGGACCTCTATTTATAAAATCATGTTCTAAAGACTGGTAATAGCCAATTTCTCTACAGTTAAAAACAACAGGAATTTCTCCTTCATAATTGTCTATTTCAACCATATCCTGAGGTATGCTCTTATATAGTTTGGTTGGAGAAACAGGCTTTAAGGAGGCTTTAATCTGGACAGACTTAGTATTATATGTTTTCTCTTGTGCTATAAGAGATTGAGATGAGAGGAGTTTGTCAAAATCTTTAGGTGTTTTGTCTTTGGGGAATGCAACTATACAACCAATACCACGTGGTATAATTTGTCCTTCAATCACACCTGATTTGTCAGGAAACACCTCTTCTCCTTTTACTAAATCATAATAAGCCCAGTCCTTATTTAGTGTTATTTGTAATAGAGGACCGTCTTTTTGTATATATGATCGATTTACTAATGTCCATAACTGGCAATTGTCATCATACCAAAGACTGGCGTAGACATCTGTTGCTAATGTATTATTAACTAAAGGTTCCCACTGATCCGATGTGAACATTTCTGAGAAGTAGTGCTGGATTCCATACATTGTTTTAAGTATATAAGAATCACGGGGAGACCAGCCAACCCATTGGCCAAAAACATTTTCCCAGATCATTATGCCACTGCCATTCATCCATGCTGTCTGTAGCTCTTTTGATTTATCTTCTGTCCAACGACTAATGCCATGTTGCATATGGCGAGGCTCAATCCATTTGTTACGTAATATTCCAGGCACGGGAGAATCATAAAACCATTGTGCCCAAGACATGTGATGCCTTGATATATCTTCGACAGGAAGGGCTAATTCACTTTCAAGAACCACCCCTTTTCGAGACATATCCAGCTTTTGGCGGAATTCCTCTGAACCACGGTCCATGGTATCTAAGAAGATGCCATCGGCCCCTATAGCCTTAATGATCATTGCCAATGCATCAATATCTCCTATGCTTTCTCTGCGTGTCCCTGTATCCCATGGGTTATAATTGATATATACTTTTACTCCTTTTTCATGTAGTTTATTTGCTACTTCCTTTAAAGCATTCAATCCACCCGGCATATCTCGATAGAAATCAAATTGATTTCTTGGGTCAAGACCAATACGAGGGTAGGCATGCCACAATACAACAATATCATACCCTCCAAATCTTTTTTGCCCTTCAACCAGTATCTTGTCTATTGTATAACAATTATTGTTCCGGTCATAGAATCTTTGATCGTACATCATTAAAAAACAGCAGTTGAATGATGATCTTATCCATTGGAAGTCTTCTCTGTCATAAAGAGATGCATTATAGTTGACTTTCTCATGAATTTGTTCTCTCCATTTTAGAAGAGACTTTTTAAAATGCTTCCATTGAGTGGTATCTGATGGTGCTGGTATAAGAGGAGCTTGAATAGGATCTAAATCTTGAAAGGAGTTCTTAAAAGATTTCTGTGCTGATATTGTAAACGGAAAGATAATCCCTAAGAATAATAATGTGCAGGAAATAATGACATGTTTTTTA
>OHHN01000467.1_pt1 | contig 26000 bp, 19 predicted proteins | sample 1568131 | NCBI WGS metagenome assembly OHHN01 (sample SAMEA3879575, study PRJEB24766) | human gut metagenome | biome: human-associated habitat; feature: feces | place: USA | collected 1985/1987 | reverse complement strand
CTGCCGTCCCGTTTCCTTCCGCCACGGGAACAACCCGCATGGCAGCCTGCCGTTCCCGTACCGTTTCCGGCGGCATATCCTCGCTGATACCCAGACACAGCTCACGGTCTATCGTTTCCAGTATCTCCACGAAGTCGGCGGCGTTCTTGCAGTCCAGCCCCTTGATTTTCGCCACGATAAAGAAACAGTCACCCGAAAAGTCCCCGTTCCCGAAGTCCTTCATCCTGTACGTCCCGCTACGGCGGTCATAATACACGTTGCACGAAGCCTTGCTGTCCTCGTACAGCGGGTTCAGGAAATTCCTGCCTACCCGCCACTTTACGGGCAGGTAGTGGCGGAACACGTCCAGCCCGTTACTCGTCCTTGCCAGTATTTCCTCTTTTCTTACCATACAGCTTGTATTTACGTTCATGCAAAGGGTGTTGTCCGATCATCCGGTCGATCTGCTTGTCGGGCGTTTCCCGCATCCACCGTTCCCGGAACTGCTCCACGTCCGTGCGGCGGTAGCGGATTTTCTTCCCGCAGATGGAGAAGGCGATAATCCGGTTCGTGCGGTAGCGTTGCAAGGTGCGGGGGCTGATTTCAAGATATTCGCACACCTCGCTGCCCGTCATCCACTTGCCCGTCGTCCGGTTGTTCTTCTCTTCCTGTCCCTGCTGTCCGTCCTGTTCCCTTTGCCGGGACTCTTCCACGTATGCCGCTATCCCGTCTATCTTCTCCACGAGGGCGGCAAACGCTTTGCTTTCGATTGTTATTACTTCCATAATCTGTTGATTTTTAAAATTATGGTCGCAAATGTCCGCCTATTCGATTGTTTTTCTTTTCACGTCCGTACCACCTTGCCAAAGATTTTTTTCGGCACGAAAAAAGCCGCCGGAGAGCCTTTTTTCGGTTCTTCCGGCGGCTGCAAGCCGCTTGTCACTGGTTAGGGTATGATAAAGGGAGAATTTGGCAGCTTGCTATGAACTTGGTAATCCCATAACTGGTTTTCAGAAAGTTAGTTGTCCGTTTCGTCCATCCGTTTGAGCAGTTGCTCGATCATCTGGTCAAGATACACCGTCCGGCTGTTCTTCCGGTTACGCATGGCGATAAACGTGTGGTACACGTCGCCCAGATCAATGTGGAACGTCCGTTCAAATGCCGTCACGATGTCGATAATGTCCGCTTTCCCGTTATCCACGCTTCCCACCGCATGGATGCCGTATATCAGTTCCACCGCCGCCGCTTTCTTGTCCGTCCAGTACAGTTTCTTTCCCGATAGCGGCTCGCCGTCCGCAGGCTCACGCATCCGCCTTGTCAGGAAGGCTAACAGCAGTTCCACCGCAATCAGCCGGGCGACCAGTCGGTCATATCCGGTGGATAGCTCCGCTTCCGGCTCGAAGATGAACGTGTCCGTTTCCGGGCTTATCTCCGTTTGTCCCCGTTTAAAGTAGAAGTTATCCCGGTACGTAGCCCCGCTGCGGTAATACTGGAAGAATGACAGGCTATTCTCAAAGGCTGCTTTCATCTTCTCTATCTCACCCTGATAATACCCTGCGGCAAGCTCATGGCTTGGCGGTCGGTTGCTCTCGATCTGGTATAGCTTGTAGAAGTACAGCAGCCGTCCGAGTATCAGCGGCTTCTGGTACTTAAAAAATCGGATTTCCTCTGCGTCGTCCTTAAACTTGTGTGACAGTGCGAAGTCTTTCAGTTCAGCCATCTTTTCTTTCAGGAACTTCGTCATTTCACGGCATCCCGGAATAATGTTTTCCCCTTCCAGATTGACCGTCCCCGTATAGCGGTCAATCTCCTGTAACATCGAATCAAAAAATTTATCCATGCAATCCTTTTTAGGTTTCTAAAAACGGCTGCAAAGTTACTGGCAATCCGGATATTACTTTTTTCGTTTCCCGTCCATTCTTTTTCGATAATCGCTCAAATCGCACAAAAGAGGCTGTTTTACCGTAATTTACACATACAATCGTGCCAAGTCAAACCCTTTCTCTTTCGCCAGTTCGTAATAATCCTTGTTCATATCTTCTCCGGCAAGTTTCCATATACGTTTACGTACATCTGGCAAAGAGCGCAAATCAGAATCTCTAAAATAATTATCCATTTTGGCATCCTCTTTAATTAAATCGTCCCGCCCGGAAAAATCTAATGTGGCAACAACAACCTCATAGTAACCATATCCGGTAGATGGCATCACTTTTATTTCATCATAATAAATCTGTTCTGTTATATCTATGGGGAACGCCAGTTCTCCCAATGTCAGGTAATAATCCATATTCCGGCTTCCCAATGTTTCCGGGAAACCCACTTCAATGGGATTAACCTCTCTTTTACCGACTATCATTCCCTTGTATTCACTAAGAAAATCCTTAAATACGAATGTCCCGGTAACAGCTTTCTTCTCAAAGTCCACATCTTCCACCGAAGTGTACACACCCAAGAACATTTCAACCAGCACACTCTTATTGAAGAATCCCAGATAATTAAATTCTCTTTCTTCTTCCGGCACAATCTTAATATACTGTTTCGTTACATCAAACAGCACCCTTCCGAATATAAACTCCGTTTCAGACACCGGAATAGCGAACACATCGCCCGTCGTACATTTTACTTTCTTTGCCATACGCTTGATTTTACAGATATAGTTATTCTAAATACTTCGCTTTCTTTCCCAATATCTCTTGCCACCACACCGGAGTATAATCTTTACCTCGTGGGGACTTCTTGAACGCCATTTCTAATCTCTCCGGGTTATCAAATACATCATTGGGCAATGAAGCCTTATTATCATAATTAAATTCAATAATAAATTTCTTTTGGGTATCAAACACTATTTTACACATAAGCCATGCGCCTTCAATACTTGCCTGTTTATACATCTCATTTTTTATTTCAGACAATAAATCCGCTGTACTTAATGAAACAGGCATTTTTGAAACAATATTATTACATATAAAATATCCTTCCGTTCTTACATCGCCAATACAGTGCGCTTCTACAACAATTCTATCCCAATTCCCCGTACAATAATCATTAAATACTTTCGTGGATTTTTCTATTATCTGTTGTATTTTTAGCAATATATCAGGTGTCTGGTAAGTCTGTGTTCGCTGTGGAATAGCTAATTGCTCCACAATAATAGTATTTTTTAAATACTTCGCTTTCTTTCCCAATATCTCTTGCCACCATAATGGAGTATATTCTTTGGCACGTGGGTACTTCTTAAATTCAGCAACAAAATCATCTGAATCTACTAAGTGGTCTTGTGGAATCTGGCTTTTATCGTCATAGACAAATCGGATAGAATACGTCAAGTCAGGATTTAGCTCAATAATGCAATAGAACCATGCACCTTCCACTTTTGCCTGATTGTACATTTCCTTTTTAACATCGTTCATTATATCAAACACCTGCAAAGATGTTTTCATTCTATGTTCCTGCCCTTCTTTAATTACAGTATTTTTTGCTCTTAGCCCCACAGCCATACAACGAACAGATATTATAATTTTATCCCATTTATCATTGTAATCCTTATCATATAACACTAATGCACTATTTATGACTTCTTGAATTTTAGATAATATCGCAGGTGTCTGATAAGTCTGTGTCCGTTGTGGAATAGTGTTCTGTTCCACCTCTTTTTTCTTTGGGGCATCTATTCGGATCAGCGGTGCATCTGATTTACGGCACAGCGTTTCTACTGTATTAAGATACCAGTTCCAGAACTCCCGCCTTTTTCCCGCATCCCCTTCATCCACAAAAGGATTTCCCCCGGCAAAAGCCATCGAAGCAAAAAAGTCCGTATTCCATACCTCGTAGTCAAACGAACCATCATCTTCTCCCTCGTATTCATCAATATCCAGCATAGCGGCGGCATGATCCGCTATCGAATAACAAAGTGAGATTACCGCCCATCCTGCCATACTTTCCGTACAGGATTGCCCCTCTACATAGTTACGTAGTCTATTCGCTTCTTCGACTAAGGCATCCGCTTTCCCTTTCCCGTGGTAAAGGTATTCGTCCGCCGAACACAGCAGTTTCCGCAACAAGGTATCTTCAATCTCATTTCCCCAAAGAGGATATACCTTTTTGCAGCACTCCGCAAACACTTTGTTCACTATCTCCACGTTACCGATGGACTGTAACAGTTCCACACGGCAGGACAAAGGCAAATGACCGTTACCGCTTTGCTCTATAACCGCCCTTAGCTCGCTTATTTCAACTTTTTTGCTTTTCATAAAATGGGAAAGAAGTGTTTTTATATTCATTGTAACTTATCATTAATCTTTCATTATCAATTTTTCCGTATCTCACCCGGACTTGCCCCGAAATTCATCTGGCAGAACTCCGTCAGGTACGATTGCGATACAAACCCGCACACCTCTGCCACTTCCAGCAGCGGCAAGTCTGTTTGTGTGAGCAGGTTCTTCACCTTGTCTTTCCGCAATCCTTTCAGCCATTCATGGGGAGTAGTACGGAACTCTTCACGGAACAGCCGCCGGAAAGTGCTTAGGCTGTACCCGCAAAGGTCAGCCAGATGTCCCGTATTCTTTGCCTTCATGCAATGCTTCGTAACCTTCTCCACGAGCCTTTTATTCTTCACCATTCCCAGATACACCTCTGCCTGCAACAACTCTTCACCCGTCATTTCCTTTATCTTCGCACGGGCAATAGGTATTTCCAGTTCCGTTGCACCTTTCGGCAAATCCTCGCTCTTGGTGCAATGCGGACGCTTCCGCTTCATTTGCTGCACATACTGCGCCAGTCGGTTATACACCCCGTTCAGATACCCCCGTTCAGGATAGATGTGCAATATCCGGCACAAGTACAGCAGTTCCCTGTTGCACCCGTAGTTGATATACCAACTCGATAACCGGAACACATACCGCAGTGCCGCATCTTCCCGTGACAAGGCAACCAGCATCACATACGCCTCGAAACCCTTGTCGCTGTACGTCACCGCTTCCGGTAGCTTGTTCAGCACATCCGCCACGAACCGCATTACCCGTCCGTTCTCGGCAAGCTGTTCCAGCCCGGCAAATTCCCCGGCATCCTGCTTGCTTCGTATCATTCCTTCCATTGTTTCCACCAGAGCTTGCACCTTCTCCGCAATCTCCGGTTCTGCCGTCACCGCCCGCAGCAGTTCTTGGCTTAATGTTGATGTTGTTTCCATATCCGTATAATTTTTTAATACCCCCACCAATCGCTTTCGTTATAATTACTACTTTCATAAATCAATTTATCATTTTTGATAACTAAGATTTGCATTTTATCAGTTGGTACACTCATTTCCCCTTTCTCTGTTTTCAGACTTACTTTGGTGGGCTTTCCTTCATTATCAATATGAATGGTAAAATCACCTTTCGGCAACTTTCCTTCACCATACAACTTTTCGTAAAGCTCCACAATATCAAAATCATCCCTCTGCGGATAATCACTGCCGAACACCTTTTCAAAAGCAGAAAGAATCATTTGCTCGTCAAATACGAATCTAACTTCATATTGATCCTTACCTGCCGTCCAACTTATATATATATTACGGGGACGAGCCTGTAAAGAATATAGATTCTCTTTCAGTCTTTCCCATAAAATCACATCATATTCTCCGTTGAAATAATGGACTGCAATTTGTGTCAAATCCACATCTTCCATTTCTATTTCAGGAACTATATGATAATTAAAACGTTTACGGTAATTTTCAAACAACAAACTGTCAGGCAAACCATTTTTCTTTAAATTCTCATATACTCTTGGTTCATCTTCAATAGTGGACTTGACATATTCATCTTGGCTAATAATAGCACGAGGGCGAAATTCCGACATCTTTACGGGTACTTCCGCCCCATGCAGACAACAAACTTCTGTCCTTCTACCGTCACCAACCGCCCATATTTGTATCATTCCATAGGGAGCCATGCCAACAACAAGTCCGTCATATCGCTGTTCAATTTTCCGCACATTCATCCAAACCGTGTCAAATAACGATTGTAATCTGTTTTTTGGCAACCACTCCGAAACAAAATAAAATTTGTTTTCAGTAAATGACAACCATACGATCTCTATTGCTTCCGGTAAAGGTTTGTATTCTTCACCCACAACGTGCAGTGATTGTCCCACTCCCCACACATTGCCAACAAATGATTTACTCGGTATATAAACCGTACTTTTATCTGGCATACCGAAATACCCAACATGAATAGTCGTAGGATAAAGATAAGGTGCGCTTTCACTCGGATACCACGAATATAACTTTTCCTTCTCCTGTTGCTTCTCCTTTTTGCCGGAGCAGGAACTAAACAAACTCAATATTCCCATAACGATAAACAGTATTTTCATATTTTGCATGTTCTATTCTCAATCAACGATATAATAATCTGTACTCGTTTCGTGTTGCGGACTATAAAGCCAAATTGAATCCACTCTACAACCAACATAGAATTTCTTTTCCGGAAACGAAGGATCATCGTGATATAATCGGTAGCCGCAGTTGCTTGGTCTGAATATCTTGCCATCACGAACCAGAAAAATCCCCCAATGATAAATCTTTTCTTCATCCGCTGCGGCAAGTTTTATTGTGAATCCTTTATTGAACCTAACCAGTTGAAAATCCACACCGTCAAGACTCAACGTAGTACCGACATCTTTACGGGTAAGCTGGATATGCGGATAGTCCGGCTCGTTTTCGCTTTCCCACGGCAATTCCAATACGCTATACCCCTTGACAATGGGGTTGTAATTGTCTTCGTCTGAATCCGATATAACCCTGCGTTCAAAATAAGCAGGATTAGACGAATCCTCATTATACCGGGCAAGAAACTCATCATATTTATCACCCGGATTCCACTTCCGTTCATTCTCCTTTTGAAAATATTCCTTCCAGCTATTCACCCATTTTTGAAAATACTTCATTTTTCGGGTATTGTCAGAATCCGCCCCAACCTGCTGCTTCATGGTTAGCGTTTGGCTAATTATCCGGTCAGCCTGCTTCACTTGTTCAAGACGGTACTTACAATGATACCCTGCCAGATACATACCACAGTCAATACAATACATTGCATCCTCGGAAAATTCAGATTGTTCCGTTTCCTTTTTGAATCCGGTGTAATCACCTGCCGCTATTTGTTCCTGATAGCGTAAACCGATTTCATATCCTTGCCGCAAATAGCGTGCGTAGTCCCGTTCATATATCACTGGATCTGTAAAACTTAAACCATTGGCACACACAACCGCTGCACTGTACACATACGCTTTAGCATCAGTTGTATTTGCGCCGGGGTAAGCACCAAACTTGTACAACGGTAATATATCATCCATCATCCGGTCAATTTCCTGCTGTGAATAATCTTCCCATTTTTCAGTCCATCTTTCCAAGCTATTTAGTGTTGCATACATATCATCCTCACTCATATTGTCAGGTATTTCGTGTAGAATCCCAAGTACATGAACAACGGCATGATTCACTTCCTCGATGTTGAAGAGTGGAAAACGGAAATGATCCCACAAAGCCAATCCGGAACTTATATAAATCCGTTCGTCCGCTTCGTATTCATTTTCCATCTTTTCCAGTCCCTTAATGGCAGCCCTACTGTCACCAGCCAAAAGTTCTTCCTTATACTGCATACCTAAGTCATATCCTTGTTTTAAGTAATTGGCATACGTGTCTCTGTATGTTTGGGCATCCACATCCCCCGGAATATCATGCGTGAGTGCTACACCTATGGCATAGTTAAAAGCTGAAATACCGTCCACGTCTTTTCCCGGTTCAGGCAATTTTTTCAGAACCTCTTGATTCCTTACTCCGTTTGCTTTATTTTCTCCCGCCATAATCTTTGCATTTTGCGCTCCGCAAGCAAGCCCGAAACTTGCAAGCAAAACAATTATTACTATCCGTTTCATGATTCATATATTTTATAATCCAATGGCGACAAAGATACCCCGTCACCTCATATATCCTTTTTCGCTTCCTATCCATTCTTTTTCGATAGTCGCTCACAACAGGAATATATAGCGGCTTTCTTTCTCGTCTGTTACTTAAAAATGCCGCAATCGGGAACAAGAACAAACTTGTTTGATTACACCGGGTGCAGTCCATTTTTCCCAAATATAATGCAAACTTTCAGAAAACACAGCAATTACTGCATTTTATTTCCATGCAGACATAAAAAAAGCACCCCGAAAGGTGCTTCACATATCACATATAAGATTGAATGATATTCAATTGCCGTTCAAAAGAATCATTTCAGCAGTTTATATACAGCGTCAAATTGCCGTTTCAGTCGTTCGGTATCAAGTCCCGTGGTAAAAGCCAGCACGTATGACATTCCCAGATGTGCCATTCGGAACATATCGACGACCTCTTCCGTGGCAATATCATTTCTGATTTCCCCCGAAGCGATTGCCTTATCAATTATCTTTCGCCACATCTGTTGGTCTTTCTCAAAGATAGCATCCATTTTCTCCACAAAGTTCGGATAATACTTGTACGCTTGGAACAAGAACTGAAAATAACATTTGGCACATTCCTTTCTATCCACACCTAATTCATTGCTTAGATAATCCATTGTCCTTTCCACCCCTTCGATATAGGTTTGCAGGAAGTCCCGCAGTGAAATATCTTCCGCAAACACGAACTTGTTTTCCACCTTGTGCGGTTCAAAGATATAGGTATCTACAACCGCCTTGAACAGTCCTAACTTATCCTTCGTATGATGATAGATACCCCGGCACGACAATCCGATAGCTTTCTCCAGTTTTACCACCGTCACCTTCTCGTAATTGTCCTGTAAGAACAGCCGGAACGCATTTTTATATATTTCAGCCTTATTTGTTTTCATATCAGCGCAGCATATATTTATCTTTGGTTTCCACGAAGATAATACATTTCTTCCGAACAGCCATATCTCCACCCGTAAAACCTCACATACACCCCTTTTAGGACAAGATATAGGGCAGGTGCAGGGTGCAGCTATATCTATAGATATAGCTGCACCCTGCACCTGTAAAATACACCCTGAATATCAATGATTTACAATCTCATAAAAATGCACAGTGCAATCCTCTTTTTGCACCCCTTTCATTTCCCGTTCATCCGTTCACCCTCAAAAATCCCCCCAATAAAAAAACACCGCATTTATTTCCTGTTTTCAGTCTAAATTCGTATATTTGTACCAAGTTATCAGCGCAGAGCGAAGAAACGCAAAGAACCCCGCACCGTTACTAATTCGTTACCTGTTACCTAACTTTCTACTCTTTACGTCTTGATAATTAGTTAATTAAACTTTTTCCGCAGTTTTTTTTTAAAAGTAAGCGAATCTAACGCCTGCGCCTATGAACGCAAGCGTTTATTCGACGAGTGGCAGGGTCGCTTTAGACGAAAAAAGAATTATCGTTTCTGGATACGAGCCGCATAGCCTCCACCGGGAGCCATACGGATCTTTAATTTGCGATCTGTCGGGACTGGGATTACCTCTTTCTTATAATCACGGGCAGCACGATCGGCATTTATGCCATCCTTGAATAATTCCAAAGTATAATCACCTTCGCCCAAGAAAGACAGGTCTAAATCCAGCTCCCTCAGCGTCCAGTTGGTCAACGCCCCGATATACCAATCATTACCATGACGGCGGGCGATCGCTACATACTCGGAGATCTTTCCATCCAATGAGACCGTCTCATCCCAGATAGTGGGAATGTTAGAGATAAACTCCGTACATTCCTTTTCCCTCCTGTAATTAGACGGGGCATCGCACAACATATTGAAAGGAGACTCGAAGATCACGTAAGTAGCCAACTGGCGGCAACGGGTTCCTTGGCTCATCGGCTCCGAGTTTACCGGGCGATAATTACCTTTAACGGCGTTACGCATAGCGCCTTGCGTATAATCCATCGGGCCGGCGATCATACGGATGAATGGGATCGTTACATCGTACGTCACCATATCGTAAGACTCTGGAGACCATTTCAGTTGCTCCAAACCATTCACGCCCTCATAGTTCAATACGTTCGGATAGGTCCGTTGAAGACCTGTCGGCTTGAATACGCCATGGAAATCCACTAGCATCTTATATTTCGCGCATACCTCGGAGGCCTCATAAACAAAGTTCACCATTTCCTGATCGTCACGATCCAAGAAATCCACCTTGAAGCCTTTCACGCCCATATCCGAATAATGCTTCACGACATTCTCCATATCACGGGCGAAAGCCCAATAACCCGCCCAAAGGATAATTCCGACATTCTTGGACTTACCGTAATCCACCAATTCTTGAAGATCGATCTCCGGTATTACTTGCATCATGTCCGCTTGCAGGTTCACGGCCCAGCCCTCATCCAAGATTACGTACTCGATACCATGCTCGGCGGCGAAGTCTATATAATATTTATAAGTAGGATTATTGATTCCGGCACGAAAATCTACCCCGTAGAGATTCCACGCATTCCACCAATCCCAAGCCACCTTACCCGGCTTGATCCAAGAGATATCGTTTACCCGGGAGGGAGAAGCCAGACGGTAGACCATATCGCAATCGGCCAACTCCTTATCATTCCGGGAGATTATAAACGCACGCCAAGGGAAAGAACGGGTTCCGGATGTTTTGGCGATATAGTTCTCACGCTCTTTCACCAACATCTGTAACTGATTATGGCCGCCTTGCTCCTTCACTTTCGGATAAGGCGCATGAACCGCTTTCAAGGAAGGTTTTCCTGTCTCGTTATTCAAGAACATCCCGGGGAAATCCTCCAGATCGGCTTCCGTGATACAGACCTTGCGACCGTCTCCCAGATCCACCAAAAGAGGCAGGATCTTCAGGCGTTTATCATTCAGGCTTGTGATCGTCTCGTTTACGTAGGGCTGCTCGAAGGAGTTGAAGAATTGCTCCTCGAACGTCGGCTTCGTACTATTCACGTAAGCGGTGAATGTCTTATAATCCGAGGGGAAGTTATAGACGGCCTCCTCGTCGGCGATAACGATCGGTTCCTTTCTTTTCGTCGTGAAACGGTAAGCGACTCCATCGTTATAAACCCTGAACACCAATCCGTAATCTCCCCGAAACGAGATTTGCATCTCATTATAGATATCCTTTACTACGTCCTTCTTATAGAACGGAGAGGGTATTTCCTTGTCTACCGAGGTCTTCGTCACTTTCAAGACTTTCGGGTTAGCGCCAAGTACCTCACCTCCTTGTAAAGTCATAGATACGGCAGAATTCATCACCTCCGAATGATCCTGTACGATAGCGAAAGTGACTTTATCGGCTACCGTAACCTCCACCTTTATATCCCGGTTCGGAGACTGGACTTGATAATTCTTCTGGGCGATCGACGGGATGGCGCCCATTAAAAAGAGAAAAGCAAATAGAATGTTTTTACTCATGGTTTATTGATTTAAGTTTGTTTATGAATACAAATATATATTATCTTTGTCATATTCATAACAAAAAACAAATAATACCGAAATGATGAGACTTCACAAAATCCTCTTAACGCTCGTATGTTTCACGGTTCTCTCCGCCCACGCACAATGGAAATGGCTCAACCCGCTCGAATGTGGATTCCCTGTCATACAAAACCAAGGATGGACCGAAGAGATCGGGGACCATTACGTTCGGCTTCCCCAAAGAGCCGAAGGCAAGGTACGTAAACCCGTCTGGGATTTATCGCGCAACTCCGCCGGGTTGGCGATTCATTTTTTCAGCAACGCCCCTGAACTAAAAGTACGCTATCAAGTAAGCGGACCGCTGAATATGCCACATATGCCCACGACAGGCGTATCCGGTGTAGATCTATATAGTATCGATAGCGATGGCCAATGGAGATTTTATTTCGGCGGTTATCCTTCCGGAGATACGCTTCAATATCATTATACGAACATAGGCAAAGATCTGTATCATGACAGGGGCTATGAGTTCCGCCTCTACCTGCCTCCTTATAATACGATAAAGTGGTTGGAAATCGGCGTGCCCGAAAACGATGAGCTTACGTTTATCCCCGTATCGCCCGAGAAACCGATTCTTTTATACGGAACCTCGATCGCCCAAGGCGCATGCGCCTCTCGCCCGGGCATGACTTGGGGCACGATCTTGCAGCGTTCTCTGGGATATCCGCTTATCAACCTAGGCTTCTCCGGTAACGGACGTTTAGAGAAAGAGGTATTGGATTTTATTTGTGAGATAGACGCACGCCTTTATATCCTTGACTGCCTGCCCAACCTCACGCCAAAGAGCAAAGATGAGATCACGCAACTCGTATCGGACGCAGTCAAGCAAATACGTGCCACCCACTCCTCTCCGATCTTATTGGTGGAGCATGCCGGATATAGCAACGCACTCGCCGACGATACGAAGCTACAAGATTATGTGCGCATGAACGAAGGAGCTAAAAAAGCATTCGAGGAATTGCAGGCACAAGGGATAAAAGATATCTACTACCTTACACGAGAAGAGCTGGGACTGCACCCGGATGCTTGGGTAGATTACGTCCATCCTTCCGACTGGGGCATGGAAACACAGGCGAACGCCGTAGAGCGGAAAGTACGGGAGATATTACGCATCCCCAAAGGAGACCTCTCTACCACAATGCCTGTCACCCAGCGCCGGGAACCCAATAATTACGAATGGCAAAAACGTCACCGGGATATTCTCTCGCTGAATCAAAGCAACCCGCCTCGACGGGTGATCCTAGGTAATTCCATCACGCATTTCTGGGGAGGAGAGCCGAAAGGTCCGTCTCAACGGGGCTTGGAGACTTGGGAGAAGATCATGCGTCCTGCCGGTTTCCATAATCTGGGATACGGTTTCGACCGTATCGAGAACGTGCTTTGGAGGGTTTATCATGGTGAGTTGGATGGATACAAGGCCGAGGAAGTCGTACTAATGATCGGAACGAACAACCTAGGGGTCAGCAGCGACAACGAGATCGTGGAGGGCCTTCGTTTCCTGCTTTCCGCCATCAAGCAACGGCAACCGGAAGCAAAGATCAAGGTGATCGGTATCTTGCCCCGCCGTGGTCAAGAGAACCAGATAGAGAATATCAACCGCCGTATCCGGCAAATGGCTCAAACCGCAGGATATACATTCAACGATCCCGGTAAGAACTTGCTTCTAAAAGAGGGCAAACTAGACGAATCCCTATTCTCCGACGGACTGCATCCCAATGAGGAGGGATATAAACGAATCGTTGATGGAATCGTGAACTAAAAGGAGCCTTGGCTCACTCCCGGAGCAAGCCCAGCAACATCCGCAAGGCCGCCTCGGCGGACAGGCGTATATTCTCCGTACGGGGATTCTCCCCGAAATGATAGCATCCGGAGAGAATCCTCTCCTTATAGGCGGCCGCTACCCAGACCGTACCTACGGGCTTCGTAGGCGTGCCGCCCCCCGGCCCGGCGATACCGGAAGTGGCCACGGCGCAATCGCATCCCAATACACGCATGGCTCCTCGTACCATTTGCTCCACGACCGGCTGGCTTACGGCGCCGTACGTCCTCAGGTTATCTTCCGACACTCCCAGCACATCGTGTTTCACCTCGTTGCAATAAGACACTACGCCCCCGGCGAAGTATTCCGAGCTGCCCGCCATGGAGGTTATCATGCTGGCGATCTTCCCCCCGGTACAGCTCTCGGCGGTACCCATCACTAGACGCCTTGACTTGAGGGCGTTCGCTATCTCTATCTCGACCGGTAAATTACTTAGTTCCATTTTCCTATACGCTTCGATTCATTCTTAATGTATTGTCTATTCCCACTTCGGGCTTACGGAGCCCCTTGCGCAGGCATACTTGCATCCGAAGGACCTAAAAGCTGTTGTTCCAGAAGAGCGAGCTGTTGAAGCAGCGTTTCTTTCATAGCGTTTATTTGCTCATATCCAGACATTACCTCAGTAGCCACATCCCTGCCTGATATCGGAATCAGCAAGAACTCCAGAGCCAAGTTAACAAAATTTTTAAGATCATCATTTCCGTCTACCAAATTCAATGTATTTAGCTCTATCATCCAATTTACGCCTTCTAACTGAATGGCTTTTATAGCTTTCAATATATCGAATGGGCCTCCCTCTTCTGGAGTCTCTTCTAAATCCTTTTTATGGCTTACCAATGGCGCTATAGAGCTTGGATCATTATACCTCCATCCCAAGTTGCGTTCGAATATGCCGATGGTCTCATCATCTATTCCCATGCAGCCTGCCAACGCCATCAATCTCGCATAGGATGCTACCTTACCACCAATAGATGATACCAAGTCTTGCGTCCTTCTCACTTCTTTCATTTCTGGAGGCTCCGGGATATCAGGCTTAGGCATAAACATTGACTTAGCCGCAGAGTCTTTCATGGGATCGGACCAAGCTTTATGCGACAGATATTGAGGATGCATCCTGTTCACCATATCTCGATAAAACCTTATGAACTTTTTGAGAGGATAACCCGTTCTCTGTATAGCCGCCATATCGATCAACAGAGGTATGTTTTCGGGGAGGGATCCCGGAGGTACTCTCGTGAAAAGAACTTTCAAGCTCTTTTTCAAGGCAGCCTCACCCTTTCCCGTAGGTCTTGAAGAATTATATACTGTAGCGGCTTTGCTATGTGAATAAGCCTCATTGTAATTATTTATGACTTGAACCAAACCTTTTCTCCACAGAAGTATCGAGCGCGGCCCTTTCTTAAGCATCTCGATATTTGCCCGACCTTCCGCTACCTCTTTTTCGACAACCCGGTGTCTTTGTCCTTGCTCACTCTCGCCGGTCAAGATTTTTCCAACAGCGTCTAAGTCTGCCTCAGCATCAAATATAGTCTGAAAATTATTTTCATAAAACTCAATGGCACCAAGGATATTATGATCTCTTAGCATCACTTTCTGGTATGTCTTCATGAACGTATCCGCGATGATATGGTCGCCCTGTGTAGGTTCATGTTTTTGGGTTTTGGTATTGACTTTAGTCAATCCGGTATTTGTTCTCCCTGTCAATTTCACGGTATCGATAAATACGTTTTCCGCCGGGACACCATCTTCAGTTCCTACCGTTCTCAGCGCCACGGACGCACTGAAATCCCCCGAGCGCTGGATCGCGGGGGATGCCGTCCTAATCCCTCTTATCAACTTTGCCTGGGCCGCGGTATTTTCCCTATTGTCCACCAAGACCATCTTGCTACCTCCTACATCAGGACGGGCTATTCCTCCGGCATTTTTCTCGGCGTGCTTGTAAACTTCCATATCGTTCATAAACATTAATGATCAACGCACGCTACCTGCGTCGACCGGCGCAGGTAGCGTGCGTAAGGCTGCGCAGGTAACGTGAGAGCCTCTGCGCAGATAGCCTGCGCAGAGCGAAGCGGATGACCCGCCCAGAGGGGGGAGCCAGGGCGGAGATCAGATCTCGTCCGGGCTCTCGGAGTCGCCGCCCGAACCGCCCACCACCAACGGGATCGGGTATTCCAGCGTACGGGCGGATTTCAGCAACGTGCTCGTGCTGCTGTAACACGTCTCCAGCCGGAGCGTGTAGCTACCGTCCGCAAGATTGGCCGGCGTGGTGAACATCAGGCGACTCGGGTCGTTGATACCCAGGACAGTGATGGTGACGGCGGTGGCGTCATCTGCGTCCATGTCTTTTTCATGGGTGTCACACGTATCGCTTCGCGAATGAAGCTCAAATGTATGGATATTAATTTTAACCTCAAAGGCTTTCGAAAGAATTGTCGCCCATAAGGGAGTCAGATGACAACCCTAGAAAAAGGAGCGGCATCCATCGGACAGAACTCCTTATCCATATATTTATAATATCCCGTGATAGCTACCATAGCGGCGTTATCCGTGGTGAACGAGAACTTCGGGATATGCACTTTCCAGCCATAACGTTTGGCGTGATCCAAGAATGCCTCACGCAAACCGGAATTGGCCGATACACCTCCGGCGACGGCTACTTCCTTTATATGCAAATCCTTCGCCGCCTTACGCAATTTACCCATCAAGATATCGATTACCGTAGCTTGCAAGGAAGCGCATAGGTCTCGCTTGTTCTTCTCAATAAAATCCGGATCATCTTTCAAATGATCACGCAAGGTATATAAGAAGGAAGTCTTCAGGCCACTGAAGCTATAGTCATATCCGGGGATATGCGGCTTGCTGAACGTAAAGGCATTCGGATTGCCCTCGTTCGCCAAACGATTCACGACTGGGCCACCGGGATAACCCAGTCCCATCACCTTGGCGCATTTGTCGAAAGCCTCTCCCGCGGCGTCGTCGATCGTCTGGCCGATCACCTCCATATCATTATAAGCGTTCACCTTTATGATTTGCGAGTTACCGCCCGAAACCAACAAGCAAAGGAAAGGAAACGAGGGAGCATGGTCATCGTCCGGAGTCTCCTTGATAAAATGAGCCAACACGTGAGCCTGTAAGTGATTGACCTCGATCATCGGGATATCCAAGGAAGCGGCCAAGCCCTTGGCGAACGAGGTCCCGACCAATAAAGAACCCATCAAACCCGGTCCACGAGTAAACGCCACGGCACTCAACTCGGACTTATCGATGCCGGCACGCTTGATGGCCTCGGCTACTACCGGAATGATATTCTGCTGATGGGCACGGGAAGCCAACTCGGGGACAACCCCGCCATAGGCCTCATGAACGGCTTGACTGGCTATTACGTTGGACAGCATCACGCCGTCACGGATCACCGAAGAGGAAGTGTCATCGCAAGAAGACTCGATTCCTAATATCGTTATACTCATATCTTCATTCTTTTTTCCGCGAATTAACGAAATCTATCGCGATATTGTTGTAGATTTGCGCTAAATAAATAGAAAAGATATCAGAGGACTTAAATACATAATCATTACCCTGCTTACATTATTCTGGATATTCTATGCGTTGCCGGGCATCTTACTGAGAATTCCTTATATTCAAAACAAAGTATCAGAAGTAGCCACGACCCAGTTATCCGGCCACCTCGGTGTGCCCGTAAAGATCGGTAACGTGGATATCGAATGGTTCAATCGCCTAGTACTGGAAGGGCTTTATCTGGAAGACCAAGACGGGAAAGTCATGTTCGAGGCGAACCATGTGGCGGCGGGATTCGAGATCATGCCGTTACTGGAAGGGAAGTTTGTCTTCACGACGGTACGCTTGTTCGGTTTCTCCTTCAATCTACGGAAACACACGCCCCAAAGCCCTTTGAACCTACAATTCGTGATCGACGCTTTCGCCAGTAAGGATTCGATAAAGAAAGAGAAGAATATCGATCTCCGTTTCAACTCCATCATGATCCGAAGAGGTAATTTCAGCTATAACGTGGATAGCGAGAAAGAGACCCCGGGAAAGTTCAACGCCAAGCATATCGATATCAAGAACCTGAGTGCCAAGATATCCCTCAAGGCTTTTAACAAGGACAGCGTGAACGCCCATATCAAGAAGATGAGTTTCGATGAGGCGTCCGGTTTCTCCTTGAATAAGTTATCGCTGAACGTGGTCGGGAACCGGGATAGCGCTTTCGTGCAGGACTTCGAGGTACGCTTGCCGCAGACAGACTTGAAGATCGGGCGTGCCCGGATCGATTTAAGCGAGATCGATAGCCTTCCCGCTCTCTTGAACAACGCTCCGATCGATTTGAATATAACACCTTCGCAAATCTGCCTGAAGGACTTATCCCCTTTCGTCCCGGCGTTCAAGAACTTCGCCGACACGATCGAGTTATCGGCCGAGGCAAACGGCTACATCAATAATTTCAACTTGAAGCGCCTCACCTTGAAATATAGCGATAAGATGCTGTTTATCGGCCAGATGGAATTAAAGAACATCACCCATCCCGAGGAAACGTATCTTTTAGGGAAGGTGAATAAGATGTATATCACGACAGACGGCATCTCCAGTTTGGCCAATAACTTCAATGAGCGTCCGAAGAGTCTCCCGGCCCCGGTCGTCAAATTGGGGACGATCAATTTCACGGGCGAGATATCAGGCTTTTTTGATAACCTAGTCGCTTTCGGAAAATTATCGTCTTCCATCGGCTCCATACAGACAGACTTGATATTTGGTAGCAACAAGGATAAGAATATAGCCGCTTACCTACGGGGACGCATCGCCTCCAGCAACTTGCGGCTCCATGAGTTATTTGGCGAGAATAATCCTTTCGGGGAGGCTCGCTTCGACATCAATATCGATACCCGTAGACCTGTTGGCGGAAATTTCTCCGGAAATATCCAAGCACAAGTCAAGGAGTTCGATTATAAAGCTTATAAATACAAGGATATAAATCTTTCCGGTAATTTCAAGAAGAGTAGTTTCGATGGGACTATCCATGTAAACGATCCCAATGGCGAGTTATACGCCCAAGGTATCTTCCAGCACCAAGGGCAAAACTCCTTGTTTAATTTCACCGCCCGCCTCGATCATTTCCGGCCGGACCGATTGAACCTGACGGACAAATATGAGGCGCCGAATATCTCCTTGGCTTTAAACGCGGATTTCACCGGAGATAATATAGATAATCTGGAAGGTAGCATCACGTTGGACAGTCTTTCTTTCGAGACCACTCCCAGCAGCTTCTTCCTTAAGAAATTCGAAGTAGTTGCCTCGGGGCATAGTCTCGACCGGCAATTAACCATAACGTCCGATATCTTGAATGGAGAGGTCACCGGGTCTTACTCATTCAACACGCTAATCCCCAGCCTTATGAATACGTTCAAGGGATATGTGCCAGCCTTGATCAACACGACCCAGAAAAAACAAATCGTGAAGGAGAATAACTTCGCCCTCCTATTAACGATCGAGAATACGGAAGCGCTTTCTACGACATTGAAACTACCGTTCACGATGGTGCAACCCGGACGGATCACGGGACATTATAATAATATTTATAATAAGTTCCGTATCGAGGCGTGGCTTCCGAAGTTCAATCTCGGGAAGTCCATGTTCGAATCCGGCTACTTGGTTTGCGACAATCCGAACGATAAGGTAAACCTCCAATTAAAAACGATTAATTACAACGACAAGGGACTGCGTAATTACCTTGATCTCAAGGCAGACGCTAAAGACAATCTGGTGAATACCATGATTGGGTGGGCGAATAATAAAGAGCGGTTATTTAAGGCCGACATCTCCGCCTCTACCCTTTTTGTCGAGGAGGAAAGCGAGAAAGGGCCGGCCAAGTTACGTACGGAAGTCACGTTGAATAAAAGCCCCCTCATTATTAAAGACACGCTCTGGACCATCAATCCGGCGAATATAACAATTCGTGAGGGCAAGATCGGTATCGAGCATTTCCGGGTAGATCATGAGACCCAGTATTTATCTATGGAAGGGACGATCTCGAAAGATCCGGCAGATACTTTATTGGTAGACTTGAAGCAAATAGAGCTGAGTTATGTCTTCGACGTATTGAATATCCCAGTCTTGCAATTCGGGGGTGAGGCGACCGGTAAGTTCTATGTGAACGACTTATTCAATAGCCGCATGCTAAATACGGATCTGGAAGTAAAGAATTTCTCATTCAACCAAACCCCCTTGGGTCGCCTCAATCTCTTCAGCGAATGGGACGACGCACAGAAAGGTATCCTTATGCTGGGAAGCATCTACAAGAACGACAGCACTTGGACGGATGTGAACGGTTATGTATTTCCAGTCGGGCCCAATGCGGGGCTATCCTTGTATTTCGATGCCAATGATATCAATCTGGCCTTCTTGCAACCCTTTGTCGATACGGTCATAAAGAACTTGCAAGGCCGGGGATTCGGAAGTATACATTTGCACGGCCCCTTTAAGGAGCTGAATGTCGAGGGAGATGCCTATGTCATGGATGGAGGGGTAGGCGTTGATTTCTTGGATACGTATTATACCTTCTCCGATTCCGTCCACCTTGACTCTACGTCCGTCAATTTACGGAATATCACGGTCAAGGATCAATTCGGCAACTCCGGAAAAGTCAGCCTTAAGTTCAATCATCTGCATTTCCGGGATTATAGCTTCCTCGTAAACGTGCAGGGTAATAAGATGTTGATGTATAACGCCAACCAGAAAAAGAATCCGCTGATCTATGGAACGGTATTCGCCAGCGGAACGGCGCAAATCAAGGGCAACGGTAAGTTGATAGACTTTGATATTAACATGAAAAGCGAACCTAAGACCGCTATTTATCTGGACTTCATGAATAATAACTCGGCTACGGACTATGATTTTATCACGTTCGTCGATAAAAGCAAGTTGGCCGCTAACGTAGATTCCACGTCCACACACCCATTGAATATCGTACACGAGACAGACGAGGGAGCCGAGCTACGAATGAACTTCCTCCTTGATATCACACCCGATGCCGATATAGAGCTAATCATGGACCCGATAGCGGGAGACCGTATCAAAGGAAACGCCAGTGGAAGTTTACAAATACAATATGGAACAAGAAGTGATCTTCGTATGTATGGCGACGTGAATATCGTACAAGGAAACTATAATTTCAGCTTACAGCAAATCATCCATAAAGACTTTAAGATCAGAGACGGTAGCACGATCAATTTCCGTGGCGATCCCTTTAATGCCCATATGGATATCAATGCGATCTACAATCTGACCGCAAATATCGGAGACTTGGATCAGAGTCTCTTACAAGAAAGTTCTCGAACAAACATACCCGTCAATTGCGTCTTAAACCTTGAAGGCGCATTGCGCAGCCCGTCTATTTCCTTCGACTTAGAATTTCCGAACTCTAACGAGGAATTAGAGCGTCAAGTCAAAGCGTTTATAGACACAGAGGATATGATGACTCGGCAAATTGTTTATTTGCTGGTGTTAAATAAATTCTACACACCAGAATATGCCCAAACGAGTTATAAGTCTAGCGAGTTAAACGCCGTGGCTTCATCCGCTATCTCAGCGCAATTATCCAATCTGTTAGGTAGTTTCACGGATAAAGTGCAAATAGGGACAAACATACGAGCGGGACAGGACGGTTTCAAGGAAGACACGGAATACGAGATGATATTATCCAGCCAGTTGCTAAACAACCGCTTATTGATCAATGGTAATTTCGGTATGAGAAATACGGTCACTACAGGCAAAAATAACACCTTTATCGGAGAGTTCGACCTAGAATATAAGTTGACCCCCTCCGGTGAGATCCGGCTAAAGGCTTATAACCATGCCAGAGATATGTATTTCGGCCTGAAGCAAGCATTAACCATACAAGGTGTAGGAATCATGTACCGGAAAGACTTTACAAATTTCTCTGAGATTTTCAGAAGAAGAAAGAGACCTCTTTTACCCTTGATTCCCAAAGACTCTACGAATGTCCCTCCCGTAGTCAAAGACTCAACAAATCTTTCACTGCCGACTGATAAGAAGTAAGGGAAGTACTTTTCAATACTTTCTTGCGAAGCCTTTTATCGGCCTCAGGCAAAAGATAATCCCAGATTGTCTTCATTTTGGATAATACCTGATGCTCGCCACCTTCCAACCGGGCAGCATATTCATCCATCAACGACTCATGGAACATGACTAGTTTATCCCGCCTCTCATTCACGGTCAAGACCTGTCCGGACACAAACTCAGTGGCCAGCCAAGGAGAGGCCAATAACCCTCGTCCTAGCATAAGCCCGGCAAGCCCCGGAAAACGCTCCTTTATACCTCGGATATCTTCCAGCCCCACTAAATCTCCATTATAATATAAAGGAAGTTTACATTCCTCATAAAAACGGGAGAATCCATCCCAATCGATAGCTCCTTTATATTGCTGTATCCCTAACCGGGGATGCAAGGTTATATGCTTCAAAGGTAACTTATTTAATAAGGACAGAAGCACGAATGACTCGTCCGCACACTCCCACCCCAAACGCATTTTCACAGAAAAAGAAATATCCGGGAACTCCTCAATCGTACGTAATAAATACTCGGCCTCTTCCTTGTACCGCAAAAGTCCCGAGCCTCTATGGGCACGGACCTGCATAGGGAAAGGGCATCCTAAATTAATATCCGCTTCCCGGTACCCATTCTCTTGGAATAAACGCACGATCGACCGAAACTCGTCTGGTGTGGAAGCGATCAATTGCGGTACGACATGTACCTGCCTATTTCTATCGCAAGCGATATCCTTCAAGTCCTTATTCCGGAAACCACCTTTCTCTATCCTTACAAAAGGAGTATAATAGGTATCTACGCCCCCGAATACTCGGGTATGCGCCTCTCTATAAACCGAATCCGTATATCCTTGCAAAGGAGCGAAATGAATGACTGCCATATCAAGCGAAGATTTCCATGAAAATCGATCTCAGTTGACTTTTTGCCAACTCAAAGTCTTGGGGTGCCCCCAACTCCATAGCCAAGGAGGTAACGCCTTTATCCGTAAAGCCACAAGGGTTGATCAATGAAAAGTAACTCAGATCCGTATTTATATTCAAAGCAAAGCCATGCATCGTAACGAACCGGCTGCTTTTCACGCCAATCGCACAGATCTTACGGGCACGCCCCGGTACCTCAGGGTCTAGCCATACACCCGTCGCCCCTTCCAAACGTTCCCCTTTCAAGTCGTAAAGCGACAGGAAACGGATGATCGTCTCTTCCAGCATATAGATGTATTGTTTCAATCCCAGATTCCAATATTCCAGATCAAATACCGGATAACCGGTAATCTGTCCCGGCCCGTGATACGTTATATCCCCCCCTCTGTTTATATGGTAAAACGAGACCCCTCGTTCCCGTAAAGTTTCCTCGGGGATAAGCAAATTAGAGTCCTTGCCACTTTTACCGATCGTCAAGACCGGTAAATGCTCACAAAAGAATAATTGATTATCCTCTTTCTTTCCCGTTGCCTTCGCATCCAATAAGACCTCGAAAGCAGCTGTCTGATATTCTAACGCATCGGCATAAGCGATTCGTCCCAAGTCATGATAACGGAAGCTCTCCATTTCTTTCTTTTTTTAACCTTTCCGGTACCGGGATCAACTTGCCCGGCACCATATCCCATTTCTACTTTTATCAGTTTTCCCATTAAGGAAATTATTTTCGCTTGTCGTTTCAGCATATAAGGTGACGGTTTAGCGGAATTAAACTTCCGGGGATTTGGAAGTGTGGCCGCTATTAGGGCTGCCTCGCTTTTGGTCAATTGGTAGGCATGCTTACCGAAATGAGCCTCCGCTACCGCCTCCGCACCATAGATGCCCTCCCCCATCTCTATCGAGTTCAGATAGACTTCCATAATACGCTCCTTTCCCCATATCCATTCGATCAAGAAGGTAAAATAGACCTCGATGCCTTTCCGTAAATAACTTTTCCCCGGCCAAAGAAATACATTCTTAGCGGTCTGCTGGGAAATCGTGCTGGCACCTCTCACCCTTTTACCTTTCTCGGCCTCGGCCCGTGCCTTCTGGATTTGTTCCACATCAAAGCCATTATGCTCCATGAACAGGTTATCCTCCGACGCTATGACCGCTTGAACCAAAGGCTGGGCGATCTTGGATATAGGAACCCACGTATGATCGAGTTTCATTTTCTTCCCATCCTGATGCTGCTCATACATACGAATAAACATCAATGGCGTATAATATACGGGTACAAATTTATATACCACTACCGCCAATATACTGGATACAAACAGGAAGATCAACAGATTCCTGCACCAGATCCATATCCGTTTTACCAGAGGTGCTACCATATTCTTCTATTTGGAGAGACAAAGGTAAAGAATATTTCAGTTTCCGGCGGACTGAAACTCATAATTTACAGAAAAGGCACTATCTTTGGCTTTTGACAACTTTCCACCCTGTCATATGGTTATTTGATAAATAAATTAGTATGGAGAATCGTTTTTTAGGACTCATAGAGAATAGCATCAAGGAGCATTGGGATCTCCCGGCGTTCTCCGATTATAATGGACATACCTTCCATTATAAAGATGTAGCTCGTCGAATTGAGAAATTTCATATTATCCTAGAGCATGCCGGCATTAAAAAGGGGGATAAGGTGGCTTTAGTTGGACGGAACTCCTCCAACTGGGCGATCTGTTTCTTCGGGATCTTGGCTTATGGAGCCGTAGCCGTGCCTATCCTACATGAATTCAAACCGGATAATATACATCATATCGTAAATCATTCCGAGGCAAAGGCAGTCCTTGCCGCTTCCAGCAACTGGGAGAATATGAATGAACGCATGATGCCTGACGTGAAACTGTTCATGATGCTGGATAACTTCTCGATCATTCACAGTAAAAGCAAAGAAGTCCGGGTAGTAAGAGACCGGATCAATGAATATTTCGGTAAAAAGTACCCTCGTTCATTCACGTCGAACGATGTTCGGTATCACGTGGAAAAGCCGGAAGAATTAGCGGTACTTAATTATACTTCCGGAACCACCAGTTTCTCGAAAGGGGTTATGATCCCCTATCGGAGCTTATGGAGTAATACGCAATTCGCTTACGACAATTTACCGTTCATCCATCCGGGAGATAATATCGTATGTATGCTTCCGATGGCCCATATGTACGGATTGGCATTCGAGGTATTGAATTCCGTGAATAAAGGCTGCCATGTACACTTCCTCACACGTACCCCCAGCCCGAAAATCATAGCGGAAGCTTTTACGACAATCAAGCCGGCGCTGATCCTAGCCGTACCTCTGATTATCGAGAAAATCATCAAAAACAAGGTATTCCCCGAACTGGAGAAGCCTTTGATTAAATTGCTCTTGAAAGTCCCCTATATAGACCAGAAAGTACTGGATACCATTTCCGCCAAGTTAACGGCGTCTTTCGGAGGGAACTTCGGGGAGATCGTTATCGGAGGAGCCGCTATCAATAAAGAAGTGGAGACGTTCCTTCATTCCATCCATTTCCGATATACCGTAGGCTACGGGATGACCGAATGTGGCCCGCTAGTCTCCTATGCGCAATGGGATGAGTTTAAGCCCGGTTCCGTAGGACGTATCGTCGACCGTATGGAAGTCCGCATCGATTCAGAGGACCCGGAAAACAAGGTGGGAGAAATATTGGTGAAGGGTATGAACGTGATGCTCGGTTATTACAAGAATCCGGAGGCTACGAAAGCCGTTATGATGCCTGACGGATGGATGCGTACCGGCGATCTGGGAACCCTCGATAAAGATGGATTTTTATATATCCGCGGTCGTAGTAAAACCATGATTCTAGGCCCCAGCGGACAAAATATCTATCCGGAAGAGATCGAGGATCGCTTGAATAATATGCTATATGTAGCGGAATCGCTCATCATCTCCCAAGGAGGTAAACTAGTCGCCCTCATCTATCCCGATTGGGAGCAAGTAGATAAGGCAGGTATACAACATTCCGAAATCGAGAAGTTGATGCAGACCAACATTGACCAAGTAAACGAGGAGATGCCGAATTACAGTAAAATCACCTGTTTCAAGCTGTATCAAGAAGAATTCGAGAAAACACCCAAAAGAAGCATCAAGAGATATTTATACCAACCGGCCGAATAAAAAGAAAGCCGTCTTTTGTTAAAGACGGCTTCTTTTATATAAAGTAAATTTTATCCTTGACGAAAATCTTTTAAAACTTTTTGTAATTCTTGTCGAGCGAAAAATATACGGCTCTTAACCGTCCCCAGAGGAACATCCAGTTTATCAGCGATCTCATTGTATTTATAGCCACTCAAAAACATAGAGAATGGAACCTTCAACTCATTGTTCAAACCGTTGATCGCTTTCGTGATCTCTTGAATTTGATAAGCGCCATCCGGAGAGTCAAAACCTGAATCGTTCACGACATCCAAGTTATATAAGTCGACACCTTGATCTACGACAGTTTGCGTGCGAACGATCTTGTGATAATTGTTAATGAAAATGTTACGCATCACAGTCAAGACCCAGCCCTTAAAATTGATATTGTCTACAAATTTTTCTTGATTGTCTAAAACCTTCAGCGTTGTGTCCTGCATCAGATCTTGGGCATCATCCCTATTCGCTGTAAGCATAAGCGCAAAATTCATCATGTTTTCTTGCATGCTCAATAATTTTTTCTGAAATTGCAACGCATTCATATTACTTATTTTTTTATATGTT
>OHHN01000422.1_pt1 | contig 28057 bp, 22 predicted proteins | sample 1568131 | NCBI WGS metagenome assembly OHHN01 (sample SAMEA3879575, study PRJEB24766) | human gut metagenome | biome: human-associated habitat; feature: feces | place: USA | collected 1985/1987 | reverse complement strand
TTCCTCGTTGTTGTAAAACGCCGCCATATTGGGATACGGAAGTTCATTTGTTGCTTCCACTTCAACCGGGGAAGAATCCAGCATAACGGTAATGAGTGCTTTCGGGTCACGGTTGACAGTCGGTGCAGGCGGTCTCTTGCCGTTGGTCTGAGAAACATCAAAGACTTTTTTTACATTGTAGGAAATGCCGGTCGTACCGTCTCTCTTTGCATACTCGACAGGTTCAAGAATGGAAATGCTTTTCGCACCTTTCTGAATTTTCACATTATCCTTGCTCCAGTCATCAAAGTTTTTGAGCTGGCTTGCTTCGGGAAGCTGCTTAAAAATCAGAAGTGCATTGACCGCAGAGTATCGGTCGAGACGGCTCTGCGTATCAAGGAAGGCTTTGAACTTTTCCGGGTCGGAAACGATAGCCTTTGCGGTGTCGTCCGCCATCTGATATACAGCTTCTTTTTCCGCTTTCATCTTCTCGGCATATTCCTCTTTGGAAAGTCTGTTTCTCTGCTGTCCTGCCTTAGCAGGGGTAAAATTGTTTGTCATTGTGATTACCTCTCTTTCACATTTTTGCTTTTAGGTTTCGGCTGCTGGTGTACGGTCTGTGCCGGGGCGTTCTTTACCTCCGGCTTTGATACCTCCGGTTCTTTGCGTTCTGCTTCTTTCTGCTGCTTGGACTGTGCCTTGTATCGGTCAAGCTTTGCTTTCACCGACGGCTTTCTCTGTCTGTCGCTTACAGTACCCTTATCAGTTTGCATATCTACCGGCTCGGAGTCGTGCCTTGACGGAGGGTTTTTGTCCGTTTTGGCGACTGTGGGGTTTGACTGGGAATACCCCTCTTTCTGAATAGGTTTTCTGACGGCTTCCTCAGTGATGATTTCGTTTTTGGTTTTCGTCGGCTTGTCTTTCTCCAAAGCTTCACGCTTTTCGACAGCCTTCTGAGACTCGGTGACAATCGCAGCCTTATCAACTTTACCGAGTTCAAATCTCTCAACGATTCTCTGAATTTTGGAAGCGTCCTCTGCACGGGCAATAATATCAATCGGTACATTATCGCCCTTTGTGTTTTTATCCCTGAGTACGCAGTATAGAACGCCGTAGCGTTTTGCCTGCTCGGTAAACTTCTTCAAGTCCTTGTTGGGGATAGAAAACACCTTCAGCTCCTTGCCCGACTTAATCATATTGGTAAGTCGAGCCCTGCCTTTTGTTTTCTGTTCCTGTTTGAGAACAGAGACTAAAAGAACGGCAATATTTTTAGCTGCCGCTCCGCTCAATTTTGCGGCTACTTCAAAGCCCTCAAGCGATAGCCTGACGACCTGTTCTGCCGCATCACCTCCGTTTGTCATTACGGTTCTGCTCCTTTCGTTCTTGTTTTTCTTCGTAAACTCTTACCGTTTCAAGGTTGGCTTCAATGACCTTTGACCTTTCGGCTATATCATCACAAAGACCTACCTCTTTGCGGAGAGTCCACAGCTTGCTCGTGATTGCCGTAATCTGCTCCTTGACATTTGATAGCTCATTGTCACTCAAATTTCTTCTTAACTGTTTTCGCAGGTGCGTTCTATCGTCAGTCAAGGATTTGATTTGCGACAACACGGACTCTTTATATGAGAAAAGCTGCTCGTCGGTAGAAATGTTCTCCCGTCCAAGCAGCCTTGTCTCCTGAGTGATTTTATCAAGCTTCAGCAAATCTTCTTTCAAAAGATAGTGAAGCCTTGCGGTATTCTGTTTTTTGTACTTCGGCAGATAACCCAGCTTATAGCAGTAATGCAGATACAGCCCATACAATCCGCCGACCTTTTTGATTTTGTGTTCTCTTGTGGGCAATCGGTATTGTCTGACTCTTACCGTTTCCTTTGCAAAAGGAACGATGAGAACCTTTTGATTTTCCGTCAGCCTACGCTTGATTGCGTCCTCGGTATAATTCTCTCCGAGTGATTTAAGTCGTATCGGCTTCTTGTATCCTTTCGGAACAATCGTCCAATACTTTCGACTGTCGCTGAGACAATGCTCATAGCCCATCTGCGTGAGGATATAATCAAAGGTCTTTAAGTTGGTGCTGTGTGCAATCGCTTCATCAATGGCGTCACGGGTAATGGAGTATCGGCTCGGCATACCGGCTTGCTCCTGCTTGTAGTAATAAGAGGATTGCTTACTGCGGTTCGGGTTTGGATTGTAATACAGTCCGTACTTCTCGCACAGTCGGTCGGCAACCAAGCGGAACTTGAACCACGCTTTTTCATCGCCCCATAACCGCTTGCCGTCCACAAAGGAAACGGAGTTGATTACATAGTGGCAGTGCAGGTGCTTCGTGTTCAGATGAGTAGTAACCACCACCTGAAATCTTTTGCCCCACACCTCGTTTGCAAATTCCATTCCGATTTTCTGTGCAAGCTCCGGGGATATGTCCTGTTCCTTAAAGCTCAGGTATCCGTGATAGGCTTGTATGCCGTCGTCTTTGCCGTATGCTTTTTTCACAGAAACAAACTGGTCTCTTGCGGTCGCAGGATTGCAGTTGATACCCTCAACGAAAAACTCACGCTCGGTTTTTTCTTCGTCCTTTGCGTAGGCAAGCACATCACGGAGAGCCTGATACTGTTCCTCGGTGTAAATATCTGCCGCAGTCTTTTCGGGATTGGCGGCATAGTCGATTACCTGACCGAGCCTTGATGTGACAGACCACAATTTACTTACTGCCATTTCATATCGCTCTTATCGGGTCTTAAAAAAGTACGCTCCACATCAGCCTGAAACTTGTGCCAACGCTCGGCTTCCTTTTTAAGCTGCGGTGCGTCCACAAATCCGAGGGTGTTTGCTTTTACCGCAAGCTGATTGATGTTGTTCCCGATAGCAGAAAGCTCACGCATAACATCGTAAAATCTTTCGTCGGGCTTTTCTCTCGGCTCATAGCCTTTGAGAAGTAAACGGATAAGACCTCCTTCGGAAAGACACGCCCGTTTTGCTTTTTTCTGCAAATCCTGAGCTTCTGCCTTGTTCATCAGAATGTGCTTTTCAATGTTTCTCTTGCTCATTTTTATCGCTGTCCTTTCTGTAAATATAGTGCCTGTCCCGGTTTATCTGAAACAGGCACATTGTTGTTACTCCGAAAAAACCGCCGATGATTAACCCGGCGGCGACCAATACTATCTCCCGCATAGTTTATGCTCCTTTCTTGCTTGGGGTATTAGGGGCAACCCCTAACGAGTGTACCGTTTTGGACATTTCTGTCCATAAATGGTCTGCTCGCTAAGATTATGCAGACACTCAGGGTTGCCCCATAGATTGGCTTTTATCTCTCCATATCCTTTGAGACAGGCTTATACGGCTTTGCTTCAATACCGTCCATAGACTTGTAAAATCTCTCCGGGTATTTGAACTTTTCCTCGTACTTACGAGCCAGTTCTTTCGGCATACTGAGAAACTTTTCCGACTCAATCGGTGCGTAAGCAATGAAGAACTTGCCGGCAATAATGTCGAGCATTTCACGGTTGCTGTCATCTTTCACATAACATTTTTCAATCTTCCAACCGTCCTTGCCACCGTGTTCATCAGCCATATACGCTTCCAGTCGCACACATTTATCCGACCCGTCAAGGGAAGAAGCATAGATAGAATATCCGCCCATACCCTCAATGAAAGCCTTATTGTTACTGCTGACAACATAGGTTCTTTGTTCCTCTGTGTATGGCTTGTCAAAGCTGTCTGCCGTAAAAACAATATATCCGGTCGTGTGGTTTCTTTCTTTTTCTGCCTGCCGGAAATGAGCTTTCAACTGCGGATAACTCATCTCAACATTCTCAGGTTCGGAATAAACAGCCCTGTTCAACGGCAAACCGTTCATCTTTCCTTCCTCGTTGCAGACATTATGTGGTGAACAACATAATGTCTGTAATGCGTAGTTAGTTGTTATGTGTAGCATTATTTAATCTCCTTTCTAATCTCCTGATTTTACTTGGTTATTGGCAGTTCACAGTCTTGTGTTACTCTACATAACGTAGAGGCTGACTCTCTGCCAATAATCACAGGAGGTTCGTACAATGTCAGAAATAATATCTATTCCCATCCTTGAACTGATGGAAAAAACGGAACAATGGTTGTTAAACCAAGGTTACAAAAAGAACACGCTCGGTGTTTACAAAGCAACATGGAATAAGTTCAGAGCTTATTCATCATCACCTTTTTACGATCGTGAAACAGCGGAGAAATTCCTACTTCGCTATTTCGGTGTCGATGTGAATGCCATTGATCAAAAGCTTGATATGCGAATGCGGCACGCCAGACGTCATATGAGCGCACTTGATGAGTTTTTAAGGACCGGTGAGATCTGTCGCAGAAAAGTCCGGGGAATAACAACAATAGCTGATGATGGATTTGATTTGTTCTTTTCGAGATTTCTGGATTTCTGCAAAGAGCAAAACTATTCAAAATCCTGGCTGGACAATACCATATCCGGACTAAGAATCTTTTTGCTGGCAACTCATGTGTCCAATACATCAACGCCGGAGGGCATTGATATGGATACTATTAACTGCTTTTCAGAGACCATGAGAAGCGCTGATGAAATCTGTATGAATGTTCGTAGAATGCGTTGCCGTCAGGTTGCTGTGTTTCTTCATTGGTTATATCAACACGGAATCACAAAGCAAGATTATTCTCTTCAGCTTCCTGAATTCAAAAGGACCCCGGCCAAGCTGCCGCAAACATGGTCAAAGGAAGAGATAGAGCAAATTTTAGCAGCTATTGATACGGAAAATCCGACAGGCAAGCGCAACTATGCCATGTTCCTACTCATGGCAAGAACTGGTCTCAGGATTAGTGATGTTGTATCCTTGAGATTCTCAAATATTGATTGGAAAAACAGTACCATCTCTCTTTCGCAACAGAAAACCGGCAACAATCTCGGATTGCCGTTAAGCAAAGAACTGGGGATGGCCATTATTTCATATCTCAAAGATGGACGTCCCCAGGCATCGTCGGACTTCATTTTCCTTCGTCACACTGCTCCATATGATCCTTTGGATTACCACAACAACTTTAATCCAGAGCTTCGGAAGTATATGCGCAGAGCAGGAATTACCGTGCCGAAAGAAGGACATGCGGGTGTTCATACGCTTCGACATTCGTTTGCCACAAATCTGCTTAAGGATGAAGCATCGCTTCAGGACATATCTCAAATATTGGGGCACAGCAACATCAACGTAACAGAAACATATCTGCGCGTTGATATTGAGCAACTTCGCCTGTGTTCGCTGGATTTGGAGGTGCTGTAATGAAGCAATTTCACTTTTCGAGCAATCTTTCGACATTGATGGAGCTGTACCTGACAACTCGAAATGAAGAAGGCTATCTTCCAGATCACTACGGATACTATCTGCAGGAGCTTGATTGTCTATCTAAGGCTATGCAAAATGAGTCGTTTGTAACAAGGGAACTCGTTGAAGCATGGGACGCAGCGAAACCATATCTCTCAAACCGTACAAAGATACAGCGACATAATACCATTCGTAAATTTGCAACCTTTGCTTTCGCTAACGATGGTATATCTTGTGTCCCGGATACAAGTAAGCTGAAAGGCAACTCCACATTTGTCCCGCATATTTTTACCGTCGACGAGATATCCCGCATATTAAATGCTGCCGATAATCTACCATACAGAAAAAATGCACCCACGAGACATCTGGTAATCCCTGCTGTCATTAGGCTGCTGTATTCCTGCGGTTTGCGCGTTAATGAAGCGTTAAGGCTAAGAACTACTGATGTTGATCTGGAATCCGGTGTGATTTCAATTTTTAACGGAAAAGGCGGAAAAGATCGACTTGTCCCCATTCACAGCAGTCTTTCTGAGTATTTAAGAGAATACACAGGAAAATTGCTGTTGGACAGAGAATGGTTTTTCCCATCTGCCAGTGGACACTATTCCAGTAACACGATTTACGAAAATTTCCGCGAACTTCTTTTTATGAGCCATATTCACCATACTGGGAATGGACCTCGTGTTCACGATTTTCGACACACTTTTGCAGTTCACACGTTAGAAAAACAACTTGCAGAAGGATACGATCCAATGATTATTGTTCCAAGGTTGGCGGCATATCTGGGACACAAAAGCTACCGGGAGACATGCTGGTATATTCATCTGACAATTGCTTCATTTCCGGAACTGGCACAAAAGCTTGATTCTGCATTTGCAGGAATTATCCCTGTCATTGGAGGTGAGATAATTGAAGAAGACTGATTTCACAAAAGCACTGACTTCTTACTTTTCAACCTATCTCCCCGAAACTTGCGGCGTCAGCCCCAACACGTGCAATTCTTACCGTGACGCATTTAAACTTCTTCTTTTATATTTTCAAGAAGAAAAAGGAGTACCGGCGAACAGTATTGAACTACGGATGCTGAACCGAAATCTCGCTTCCGATTTTCTGGATTGGCTGGAAGTGCAAAGAAAAGTGTCTGTTACAACCCGAAACCAAAGGCTTGCCGCAATGAAGGCATTTGCGCATTATGTTCAGTACAGAAATCCGGAATATCTTGAAAACTGTACGGACATCATTGCTATGCGTCCCAAAAAACATGAAAAGCCAGTCATACCATTTCTGACAGAAGAAGAACTTAAAGCTTTGCTTGCCCAACCAGATCCATCTACGCGGCACGGTCTTAGGGACCTAACACTACTTTCCCTGCTATATGATTCCGGTGCGCGAGTCCAAGAGATCACGGATCTAAAACTTAAGGATATCCGATTGACCAATCCTGCCATGGTTACATTGACAGGAAAAGGTAGAAAAGCTCGCCAAGTACCGCTAATGAAAGAAACGTGCAAGCTCTTAGATGCTTATATTCGGAACTTCAATCTGAATTCCGAACCGCTGACATCGCCGCTGTTCTTTAACCAAAAGGGGCAGGCGCTTTCGCGGTATGGGATTACTTATATTCTCAAAAAATACGTTTCTCAAGCTGAATTGGACAGCGATACGAGAAAAATCTCTCCTCATGTTTTACGCCATACTAAGGCAATGCATTTGCTGCGGGCTGGTGTGAACATGATTTATATTCGTGATTTCTTAGGTCACGTCGATATTTCTACCACTGAGGTTTACGCTCGGATTGATGCCGAAATGAAACGAAAAGTTTTTGAGGAAAAAGTGCCTAATTTTACGCCAAACACTACTATGCCTTGGGAGGAGGACAAAGATTTATTACAATGGCTAACACAATTTGGAAAGAAGTCTTTCTGATTATGTGTAGTAGTTCAAGGGAAAACGCCCGGAATACCGAGCGTTTTTCTCTATCTCTACGCATAACTAATGACTACGCATTACAGATGATGGCAACCTCGTCCTCAAAGGGCATATATTCTTCAATATCTCCCTCCACAAGAGACTGCATTGCTTCCAGCGTATCCTCAATCTCAATGAGCTTCGGATACCTGCCCGGCTCAACGAGAATGACAGAAATCTTCTCCGGTGCTTCAACCTTCTCAAAGGTGTCCTCGTAAATATTCAAGGCGAGGGAGCTTCCGTTTTCCCAACTCATATGAATCTGTCCGGCGTCGTCAACAAACTTAACCGTTCCTTTCAGACCGTATGGCATTTGACTTTCGCCAGCCATTTCAGTGAGTACAATCTGCGTACCCTCCGGGTACATTTCTCTGATTTCTTTTAGTTTCATCGTGCAAAACTCCTTTCGGTTTTATCCTTTATCCCTAAGCGTTTACAAAGAAAATCGTTGACATCTTTCCCGTATTGGGGAGGGTCGTCAACGACTTCATACTTATCTGAGAGAATAGTCTGCAACGCTTTGGTAGCTTTTCTTCCGGCAATATCATTGTCCAAATGAAGAACAATTCGCCTGATTGTTTTGTCCTTTTCAAGCATCCTGCCGAGTGTAACAGGCACTTTCGAGTCCTCAATTTTCTGCTTTGGGGAATACACTCCCGCAAGAGAAACAAGGTTAAACTGTCGCCAGTCTTTGCCCTCCAGCTTCATCAAAGTTGCATAGGAAAGCAGGTCAATGGCACACTCAAAAAGATGAACCTCTCCGGTGTTTTCGGCAGTCAGGCGGAAAGAATATTGCTTTTTACTGCCGGTGCAGTCGCCCATAATCCTTGATTGATTTGTTGCTCTGTATGCGGCGTATTTAGGTTCTTTGTCCTCGTCATAGCCGATAAAAACAGCATTGTGATACGGAAGCGACTCAATGATTAGCTCCTGTTCCAAGCAGTAGTTGATGATTTCAAAATCAATGCCACGCCCGAAAAGGTAATCAAATACCACCTCGGTAGTGGGGCTTTTTTGGGGCAGAAGCAAAGGCTGTTCCTCATAGCTTTTGATGTTTTCGCAAGTCGGAAAGCTGACTGAACCGTTTCCCATAATGGTCTGAACCGCCTCCACAAAATCCATTCCACGGACTTTGATAAGGTAATCGAGAGCGGATTTGCCCCCGATACCTCTCGACCACCACATCCATTTGCCGTTGGAAATCTTCAAGCTGTCGTGGGTTCTTGTGGTGTAGGTGTTGCTTGAAAACTTCACAAGCTCACCCGGTTCATACTCTCTGAGATAGGTTAATAAATCCATTCGTTTGGCTTCTGTTATGACTTCCGGTGCAATATACGGCATAATTATCACCGCCGTTCTACATCAGCAAATCGGCAACCGCTTTCTGTATCGGTTCGTTGATACTGAGCTTTGCAATGATAATAAGTATCTTATCAACAGGGCAGCCGATGTCATTCCAAACAGTCCAAGCACCTCCCGCAAGGTCGTCGTTTTCATACAAAGCAATGATTTCTTCCGGCGAAAACACCGTTTCAATGCTCTGTCGAACCAACTCTCCGTAGAAAGAAAGCTTTGCATTTCTAAGGGCAAATTCTGCTTCCTTTGCGGGCGGTTTGCTTCTTTTCAATTCGAGATATGCTTTATCAAGTCTCCTGACCACAACCATCATCATTGCGTCAAAAGGGTTAATGATTGCTTTTCTGCAAGAGCAGTTTTCTCTTTCCTTATCGGGTGTCATTTTATCGTTCATAGGTTTTCTCCTTTCGTGTGTTCGGCACTTCGCCCTCATCGGGTTCGCCGCCGACAATTTCGTTTTCTCGCTTATCCATATTGAGCAAGATATTCAGCTCGTCCAGTCGGGCAAGCTTTGTCTTGAGTTCTTCCTCTTGGATAAATGGTTTTTGGACTTCTTTTTTTGCGGTTTCCAACTGATTTTTGGTGTTCTCAAGGTCATTTTCCGCAAGCGATAAGCTCTCGGCAAATCTCTCAATTCCGTTATCAAGACGGATAATATTGCCGTGTGCGTCATCACCGAGAGGAACATTTCTGCTTGTCGCCCCTTTCAGTCGAACCTCATAATTTCGCTCTGCGGTATTAAAAAGCAGCTCCGTTTCAAACCCTCGGTACTTGCCAAGAGGAATAGGGTCGGGACTGTTCATCTGCTTGCAGGCTTCAATGATTGCTTTACCGGCGTCGGCTTTTTCGGAATAAAAAACACCCTTAACCTCCATACCGACAAAGCGGTCGTCCGTTGGTTTCGGGTGCTGTTTCGCAGTTTCTACATCTTGCTTCAAGCCTTCAATGCGGTTTTCCAAAGCTGTAATTCTCTGCGGATAATATTTGATTATCTTATCTTCCAAAGCGTATCTTTCAGAGAGAAAGTTGGATTTTAAGAGCTTCAGCTTTTGGACTTGAATGTCCAAATCCATCTTCTCCTTAATATACGGGTTGCCGGTGGCAAGCATTTTAATCTCTGCATAGGACAGAGCGGTTTCATCAATATCCTCGGCAGAACGCACCGGGGATTTGCTCGTCATAATCTGACTGGCGAACTTTTGCTTTCCCTCTACAAGCTGATAGAGATATGCGTCAAAGGTCTGCTCTGTTACATAGCGGTAAATATCTACATCGGGGTTTGAGTTACCCTGACGGATAATTCGACCGGAACGCTGCTCCAAGTCTGACGGTCTCCACGGGCAATCCACATCGTGAAGTGCGATAAGTCTGTCCTGAACATTCGTGCCGGCTCCCATCTTCTGCGTAGAGCCGAGAAGCACTCTGACCTCGCCCTTGCGGGTCTTTTGGAACAGTTCTTTCTTCTTCACATCGGTATCTGCTTCGTGGATAAAGCGGACTTCGCTTTCGGGGACACCACGCTCTATGAGTTTCTTTCTGATGTCGTTATATACCGAGAATGTGCCGTCGTTCTTTGGTGTTGAGAGGTCGCAGAACACAAGCTGTGCCGATTTTTTATCGGCTGTTTCCTCCCAAATACGGTAGATGTTATCGACGCAGGCGTTGATTTTACTGCCCTCAAAATCAGGCAGCATATCGTTGAGCATACGCTGGTCAAGAGCCAACTTTCTACCGTCGTTTGTGATTTTGAGCATATTATCTACACTCGAATCTACACCGCCGCCACGGACTTTCTCGGCTCGCTCCGCAAGGGAAGCAACCATCTCTTTCTGCATTTCCGAAGGCTTGACCGCAACATTGTGGAAGTGTGCTTCCGGCACAGGCAGCTCCAGCATATCCGCCGTCTTGATGTCGGCGACCTCCTTAAACATCGCCATAAGCTCCGGTAGGTTGTAGAATTTCGCAAAGCGGGTTTTCGCTCTGTAACCCGTTCCCTCCGGGGTAAGCTCAACCGCAGTTACTGTCTCTCCAAAGGTACTTGCCCACGAGTCGAAGTGCTGTAAATTGTTTTTTACAAGCGTGTTGTACTGCAAGTATCGCTGAATGGTATAGAGTTCCACCATACTGTTTGAGATAGGAGTACCGGTCGCAAATACCGTTCCTCGACCGCCTGTAAGCTCGTCAAGGTATCGGCACTTCATAAACAGGTCGGAGGATTTCTGTGCTTCCGTTTGAGCGATACCGCCCACATTACGCATTTTGGTGTAAAGATAGAGGTTCTTGTAATAATGGCTCTCGTCGATAAAGAGCCTGTCCACACCGAGTTCTTCAAAGGTAACAACATCGTCCTTGCGGCTTTGGTCGTTGAGCTTTTCCAGCTTTTGTTTCACGGACTTTTTAGACTTTTCAAGCTGTTTAATGGAGAAATTTTCTCCACGGTTTCGCTTCAAATCCATAATACCGTCTGTCAGTTCTTCAAGCTGCTGCTCAAGAATTGCTCTTTGTCTTTCAATGGACATCGGTATTTTTTCAAACTGGGAATGACCGATGATTACGGCGTCATAATCTCCCGTAGCAATTCGACCGCAGAATTTTTTGCGGTTCTTTGTCTCAAAATCTCGCTTTGTCGCAACAAGAATATTCGCTGCCGGATAGAGCTGTAAAAACTCCGCCGCCCATTGTTCGGTTAAGTGATTTGGGACTACGAACAGAGACTTATTGCAAAGTCCGAGTCGTTTGGACTCCATAGCAGCCGCCACCATCTCAAAAGTTTTGCCTGCACCGACTGCGTGTGCCAACAGCGTATTGCCGCCGTACAGAATGTGTGCAACCGCATTTTTCTGATGTTCACGGAGTTCGATTTCCGGGTTCATACCGTTGAAAACAATGTGGCTTCCGTCGTACTCACGGGGTCTTATGCTGTTGAACTTTTCGTTATACATCTTCGTGAGTTTTTCTCGGCGGGCAGGGTCAGCCCATATCCAGTCCTGAAAGCCCTGCTTTATGAGTTCCTGCTTTGCCTGTGCGATTGCCGTCTCTTTTTTATTGAGAACGGCTTTTTTCTTGCCTTCTTCATCTTCGATATAGTCAAAGATACGGACATCTTTCAGGTTCAGCGTTTCCTCAATTATCTTATATGCGTTGATACGGGAAGTACCGTATGTGCTGTACGCTTTTACATTGGAACGGTCATAGCTCTTTCCCTCAATGTTCCATTCACCGGTAAACTGAGAGTAGTGAACCTTGATATTCCACTGTGCATAGCGTGGGGTGTCGAGAAACTCAAACATAAACTGTTGGAATATTTCGGGCGGTATCCAAGTCGCACCGAGCCTTACGGAAATCTCGCTTGCCGTCAAATCCTTTGGCTGCACCTTTTCAAGTGCCTGAACATTGACGGTATAATCTTCGGGATACAGTGCCGCAGACCTTTTGGCTGTCGCCAGCTTATCACGAACATTGCCCGACAGATATTCGTCTGCCATCAGATATTTCGGCTCATAAGAATTGCCGTACTCATAAAGGGGATTTAAGAAGATTACACCCTTTAGGTCAGCGAATAATTCCTCCTCGCTTTTGCCGGAAAGCTCCATCATATATTCCATATCAATGGCTGCTTTTTCGCCCATAGAGACAGCGAGAGCTTCGTCTGCGGTGTCAACCTCCGTTACCGGCTTGTGCGGTTTAATCGTCCTTTTGAAGAACATATCCGCCTTGCGTTCCAGTTCGCCATCTTCGTTGATGACCTCAAGAGCAGACAGCAGAGCATAGGAGCTGTCGTCGGAAAAGGCAGAAGTATTGGCACGGCTGTTAATAAGTCCGTACTTCTTTGTGAAGCTGTCATACAGAGTGTTCAGCTTTTCCTGTGCCTGTTTGATTTCGCTGTCGGGGTAATCCTCGGTTTGCAGTTCAATCAGGTTACGGACACAATCTCTTATCCCAATCATTCCCTTAATGCGGTTCTCGGCGGTTGCCGATACCTCCACCGGGGACATACGGGAGTTCTCACGGAAATAGATTTTATCGTCCAAAACCGTGTAAGAGAAGTTCCTTACCGTAGGGTCTGCCGGGATAGAATTATCTTCTTCCTCCAGTTCATCGGCAACTTCGTATTCGGAGATTTCTCCGTGAATGTTTGATGCTGCTTCGTTCAAAAGTTCCGAAAGGTCGGCATTTTCAAACGGCTCACAGGTTGCTTCCGGACCGAAGCGACCGCTTACCATTTTCATTTCGCCGAGTATCATTTCCGGGTGCTGAACAAAATATGAGTTCATCCTTATACCGTTTTCGTCGGTATCAAGATGAACCCAATCCGGCACAATATCAATGAGCCTGTCTCGCTTTTGCAGGAACAGAATATCGGATACAACCTCTGTTCCGGCATTGCCTTTGAAGGTGTTATTCGGAAGTCTGATTGCTCCGAGAAGCTCCGCCCTCTGTGCGATATATTTACGCACATTGGAGTTTTCCTTGTCCATAGTTCCTTTACTTGTCACAAGAGCCATCACACCGCAGGGGCGTAACTTATCAAGCGATTTCGCAAAGAAATAATCGTGGATTAAAAAGTTGTACTTGTCGTATCGTTTGTCGGAGACTTTGAAATCCCCGAAAGGCACATTGCCGATAACGCCGTCAAAGAAGCTGTCAGGAACATTCACTTCCTCAAACCCCTGTGCCGCAATAGAAGATTTCTGATAAAGCTGCTGAGCGATACCGGCTGAAATGGTATCAAGCTCCACGCCGTAAACCTTTGCGTTTTCCATTGACTTAGGCAGCATACCGATGAAGTTACCGATACCGCAGGACGGCTCAAGCAGGTTGCCCTCCTGAAATCCCATCTGTTCCAACACCTTGTAAATGGCAGTTGATACTTCGGGCGGAGTGTAAAATGCAGTCAGTGTGCTTTCTCTTGCCGACGCATATTCCTCCGGCGTCAGGATATTTTTCAGCATTGCATACTCTGTATGCCAAGCTCCCGCTCGTTCGTCAAAGGCTTCGGGAATACCGCCCCAACCGACATATCTCGACAAGATTTTCTGCTCGTCAGGTGTGGCAAAGCGGTTTTCGTTTTGACAATCCTTCAAGACCTTAATCGCTGCATAGTTTCTGTGAAAACGCTCTTTTTTATTGACTTCTTCAACCTGATTATTGGCAAGGTCAAAATTGTGTCGCTCGGACATAGGAATATCCGGGTGGAGGTCAAAGCTCTTTACCTTTGACTTTTTCTTTTGCTCCCAAGCGGGAACTATCGGTTCAGGCTCTTTGTCGTAACCGTTGCCGATACGAACACCCTCGTTATACATTTCCTCATAACTGTCAAAACCGTTTTGAGTAGCAACGATTTCTCTGTAATCCTCAATCGGTACATTTCCGATGTTCGTTGCCACCATATCAGTTCTTTCAGCGTTTTTAATGAGTGCTTTCATTGTGGCGGAGGTACAGTCGGTCAAATCCGGTGTCCTGTGAAATTCTCGGTTTGCATCCACAAACCATTCCGTACCTACATCGGCAAGCTCCTGATTTGCAATACTGCCGAGATAATCAAAGAAATCCTCAGCCGAGTCATACTCCCTTGCAGCTTGCTGTATCTCGTCAAAAGAAAGCGTATTTGTAACATACTGACCTCCGGCATTGCTGTCGGGGTTATAGTACATCCAAGCTACGCTTTCATTGTCCCGGTCGATAAAGAAGGCGTCGTCATAACCGGTTTTCGAACTGAAATCCTGTACGGTTTCGGTATCGTTTTGAGCTTCGTTTTCGCCTGTAACGGCTTTTTCTTCTGCCGGTAATACACTGACCTTCAAGTGGTCGTTCATTGGATTTTCACGCACTTTTCGGTCAAATTCTTCCCTTGAAAGCTCCTTGTTGAATAGGGGCATATCTAAGTCATAGAGCATTACACGGTTTTCATCAAAGGACAAAATCTCATACTGCGAAGCTCCGATATACACGCTGTCGCCGAGATGATATTCATACTTTGCTTCCGGTTCGACCTCTTTGTTTTCAGGCTCAGGCGGTGCGGTAGAGAGTATCTCACGGTTTTTTCTTTGCTCTGCAAGCTCGGCTCGCCGTTCTTCCTGCTTTTCAAGCCATTCAGGGTACTTTTCTTTTTCCTTCGGATTTAAGTATCTGTCCATACGGATAAGGTCTCCGATACGCTTTTCCACCTGAGACCAAGAAAGCGTAATGTGCGGCTTGTCACTTCCGATACCTTTTGAAATTGTGATACCTTTTCCGTCGTGCTGTTCGTCAATGCCTGCACCGATGATGACAGGGTAAGAGCCGCCCCAACCGTATTCGTTTTTCAAGAAGTCGGCGTTCTCTTTTGCGGAAAGGCTCTTTTCAAACTGCTCATAGATACGCATTTTACCCTCGGAAACTCCGCTTCCACGGGTCAGTACAGCGTCTATGATTTCCTGAGAAAAAGTAAAGGCAGAGGTTTTTTGTACCTCTGCCTGATTGCCCATTATGAGAGTCAACTGACCGTCCATCGACGGAAGCGGTTTCATTGTATCGGTCAATTCTCTCAAAAGTCTCATTGCTTCAAAATGCTGAGCGATAACGCCCCAGTCGTAGAAGCTCTGAGCGGTTCTGTTTTCGTATTCGCCCTCCCACAAGTGGAGGACATTCTGAAATGTTTTGTAGCCCACAAGCCTGCCGTCGCTTAAAGTAAGCCGGGTGTAATCGTTGTTGAAGATACCCTTGATATATTCGGTACGGGTCGCATTGTCCGTATTTCTCTCATAGAAATCTTTGATTTCTTCCTTTGAAGCGGACAAATGCGGGGTAGTACCGAGTATCTCTCGGATAGTATCATCGCCACCGAAAAACGGCAGGCTCTTGTCCTCGTGGTTTCTGTCGTAATACTCTAAGCGAATATTACCTGATTCTTCACGATTTCCTGTGCCGAGTTCCTGATGTTGTTCATCAGGCGAACCCACTTCATCATATCTTCCGCTTTCATCTGCTCCGTCAGCCCGGCTTTCTGTGCCATCTGCTTCACGAGAGTTTCCTCCAGTTCGCTGGCTCTCTGCTGAACCTCCGCCAAGTGACTGTTCAGAATCCCTTTCGTCAGAAGATTGTAGTACAGGATTTTGTGATGTTCCTTCAGATAAGTTCTCCTCATCTGCGACCATCTGCCGAGAGTCACTTCCGTCTGCTCCGGCAGTTTCAGGTTCGGAAGATTGTAATCTCCCACCATCGTGTATGTGATTTCGCTCATCGCTTTGACTCCTTTCGTCTTTGATGTCTTTATTGTATTCGGATTGCTCCTGTTCATCAATTATGCGATTTTCCTTGCTGAGCGTGCTGATTGTTCTGCTGACAGGGAGCAACGCCATTTCTGCAATGTCGCTTGTAGCAATACCCACCGCATTGAGAACTTCCTGTGAATTGAAACTTGAAATACCGGCAAAGTCATCGGGAGAATAGACCTTGTCTGCGTTCAGTCCCAATCGTGCCATAACCATATATGACACGCTGTTTCTGACAAGCTCCAAATACAAGGCATTTGCTTCGTCGGCAGACAAATACTCAATATCGCTTCCTGCACCCAAACTCATAAAGTCGGAGATATAGTCTGCGATGTTGTCCTCGACGGCATTGGCAATGCTCTCTTTGACGACATTTTCAATACTCGTTGTATCGTTTACCGCACCGAAAGTGTTTTCAAGCGTTTCAATAACCTCTGCTTCAAATTCGGGTCTCATCTCCCAAATCGGAACAGGGCGGGAATATCTGCTTTCGTGGGTGTCCGATATATCAAAGTAATGAATCAGCCTTTGACGGCTTCTGTCAGCGTCCTCAAATACGGCAATACCCTTTGCTCCTCGGTTTACCCAGCGACCGAAAGTACCGTTCCATCGTTCAATTTCAAGCACGGCTGTTGCGTCGGGTCTTTGGGCATAAATGAGAAGCTGTTCATCAAATCGGAGCCTGAAATTCCTACCTGCTGTTTTCAGAAACGATTGCCAGTTTACCGGATTGTCTGTAACTGCAAAACAGGTTCTTTCGTATAGCTCCGAAATCAGGTCAAATTTCCTTGCCACCTCGTCTGCACCTCCTTATCGTGTTTTTTCTTTGTCCTTTGCAGATTTTGTGTTTTCTTTTGCGGCTGGTTCTACAGTATGACCGTTTCTCTCGCAAAGCTCGGCAAATTCGCAGATATGGTAGAGATTTGTGCCGACCTCCAAATGGTAGTCGTCGATATATCTGCAAGTCCTCTCCATTGTTTTGCCATCGCCGAGCTTAATTGAGATTTTTTCTCCGTCCGTAATGCGAAACTGCTCCTGATAGTGCGGGTCAATAAATCGGATACCACGCTCGGCATTTTTCAAGTGGTTGTTCAGCCACTCTTTCTGATAGCAATAGCAGTACAGATTGTACTCTCCACGGTTGGGATTTAAACGCATAAGGTAGGAATATCGCTCGGTATCAACACGGACGCCGTAATGATTGCGGTCATCTTCGTAGCTGCTTTCGGGGTGTTCATAGCAGAATTTTGACATAGTGCTTCTGCCGCTTAAAAACTCGCCGTCCCCGAAACGGTAGGAGTTTATCACCAAGTCAAATTCCTTTTTGAAATCGTCGGTCTTTAAGTCCTTTCTGAAATCGTTCCAAGTCGTCCAAAACTCGTTCCCGTTAGAACCGAAGTCGGCTCTCAAATATCCGATAAGACCGGTCTGCATAGAGAGCTGCTGACTTTGGCTGAAGGTGTATTTACGCTCTGCTTCGGTCAATACTCTGTAATCCATTTTCATCACCTCGCTTGTTCGTTTGGTTGTCTTTGCTTTGGAATAGAAAAGCCATATACCCCGGCAATGTCATCGCCGAGCCTTTTGGTAACTCGTGTGATGTCGGCTCTTGTAGCTTTTCCGTTGTAGATTTTATCTTGCAGATTTTCAATCTGCGTATCGGTAACACCGTCTTTGAATACACGGTATAGATAATGGTTTGTGCCGTCGTGATGAACGGCATCGGCTCGAAGGTCGCCGTACTTATCCACATACCATTCGGTGTAATCGGTATCGGAGTAAAGGCAGTCCTTAATGTTGCCGGAATCAATCATCTTGTAACCCGCCACTCTGCCGTTCCATCTGCCGAGGTCGCCGATTACGATAATCGGCTGTGAAAGCTGAATATTGAGATTTACTCGTTCATCATATAGGTTTTCGGCATTGGATTTTACCATAATGTCGTAAAGCTCATCATCGGAATATCCGGGATACAGTTCCTCCAAAGACTCTCGCCAATCATCAAGGTCAAGGCTAATGTCGCTCCAAATGATATGACGGTCATTCTGTTCCTGCCTGCTCATCAGTGCCACCTCCCAAATAAGAGAACAGCTTATTGGCTTTGGTCTGCTTCTGAAGCTCGATAATCAGGCTCATATCCGGAATAGTGATACCCGGAATTTTCAAAATGCTCTCCATATCAAGCTGCTGCAATTTCTTTTCGGTATTGCAGCCTGCGTCAAACAGTTTCGTCAGAAGCTTTGTTTTCTGTTGAAAAGTGAATTTTTCCTTCATTGCTTTGTCCTCCTTATCGTTCTTTGTCTTTGTTTCGCTTCTTGTGTAAAAGCTCTTGTGCCTTTTCCTTTGCCCATTCAGGCAGACACTCAGGCTTTACCTCGCCCATAACGTCCATTCTTTCATATCGGGTGGATTTGCCGGTGTGAAGATTGGTGCAGAACACAGCACTTCCACGGCTGTTTGCCGACGCACCGAAACCGCCCGTAACATAGTAGAGCTGTCTGTCGGCTCTCTGAAATTCAGGCTTTAATACCTTTGGGTCAATGGCAATGATTGTGCCGTTGATGTCTTTGGAATAGTGGTCGGGGATACAGTCGGCTTCCGTTATGAGTGTGATTGGAATATCCAGCTTTTCGACCTGTTCCTTGAAAAGCTCCGCTTCATTTGCCACACGGCTACCGAAAAGGTGTACGATTTCGATATAGTCATCGCTTACCATACATTCCGAACACAGTTCAAACAGGTCGTTTCGCTCCGCAAAGCCGCACAAAAACTTATCGCCGTTTGTGCTTTGCTCATTGGAAGCCAAGATAACTTCCTTTTCGCCCACATTGACCGAGCAGAGAACGGTGTATTCACCGATTTTTCTTTTTTCCTCGTTCATATCCACACCTCAGCTTACTTCAATCACAATTCTGATGTTTCCGCAGTCGCAGCCACTGCACTGCCTTGACAGTTCGGGAAACAGGGATTGCACTCTCTGTCTTGCTCTGCGGATAGTCTCAAAGCACGGCAAGCCGTAGCCTTTATAGTTGTTGACTATATCCTCAAGCGGTAAATCACCGACTCTCATATAGCTGTATCGGTTGTAATAGCAAAGGATAAGCTGCATATCGTCATACCTCGTTTCGGGGCATTCTCTGAGTATTGCAAGCACCTTGCTGTCAACCGTCTTTAGCTTGTTCATAATGCACCTCCGTAAAAGAACCGTGGGCGAAGTTTTCACTCCGCCCACTTTCGTGTTCCTTATTTCTTTCTGTTCTTAATCTGCAAGAAGATAAAGCCGCCGATAATAAAGGCGACTAATACAACTCCTACGATTGTTTTAGCGTCCATTACTCATTGTCCTCCTTCTTCTTTTTTCTGTACGCAACAATGGCTGTGCCTGCAATACCGAGGGCAGAAAGTCCCGCAAGTGCCGTCCACAATCCCATATTGCTGTTATCTCCGGTCTTTGGTGTGTCTCTCAGTTCATTGTGCATTTCCACAACGGTAGTAGAGCCGACCTTTACGGTTGCAATCTTATCCGCAGGAAGAACATAGGAAGCAGAAACACTATCCTGAACCTCGGAAATGGTGTAATCGCCGATACGAAGTCCCTCAATAACGATTTCGCCGTTCTTATCGGTCGTGAAGCTTCGGTCGTAACCGTTTACTCCCGTAACTCTGAAAGTGAAGCCTTCAACTTTACCATCTGAGGAAGTCTTAATGATTTTCAGGTTTCCTTTCATTGCCGTGTTAATAAAGCCGACGCCGGCTTTGTTTTCTACCTCGTAGGTGGTTTCATCCTTTTCAATGAAAACAGAGTACACGCCCTTATCAAGCTCGAAGCCTTCCGGTGCTTTGGTTTCTCTTACAAGGTATTTTCCGTAAAGAAGTTCCTTCATCTCGTAAATACCCGTAGAAGTTTCGTTGAGTGTACCGATAAGCTCGTCGCCGTCGTCCAGTTTACCGTCGCCGTTCACATCTTTGTAAACCTCAAAGGTCGCACCCGTCAGCTTGTTTTCCGGGTAATCTTCATCGACCTTAGTCAACTTGATATTGCCGTAAACATACTCATTGACGATTTCAACCTCAATGACCTGACCGTCCTCGGACACGATAACCTCATAGGAAGTATCGTCAAGCACGAAACCGGCAGGCTGTTCGATTTCTCTTACAATCCAGTTTCCATACGGTACTTTGTCAAAAGAAAAGCTACCGTCATTTTCAGAGGTAGCAGTCATCAAGGCATTTTCTTTTGTAAATTCGGTTTCATCAGCCTTAAACAGACCGATTACAGCACCTCCCAGTGCTTCGCCGTTTTCGGTAATCTTCTTACCGGAAACAGAACCGTAAATGAGCTTATTTTCAATCGGCTTGCCCTCATTGACTGCAATCTCAACAGTTTCGGTATCTTGTCCCGCATAGCTGAAGGTAAACGGATACTTGCTGTCGGAAAGGATATAATGCTCATCGGTTGCAAGCTCCTTTACATAGTAGCTTCCGAAAGGAAGGTCGGTTTTGATAACAGCCTTGCCGTTTTCGGAAAGAGAGATAATCTCAATCAGACCGTCTGCCGGGATAGAAGTACCGCTTGCAGAAACAAGTTCCTCACCGGCAAAAAGTCCGAAGCTGATATTCTTCACTTCATCGCCGTTGCCGATATTGAAGATGTCGTTCTTTTCGATAGCCTTTTCAAGACTTACCGTAACCTTTTGTCTCTCGTTTACGAAGCTGGTTGCGGTTTCCGTCACGGCGACTTCCTGACCTGCGTAAGTCAGCTCGACCTCGTGTGCTTCCTTGTTGATAACCATACCCTCCGGTGCGGTGATTTCGACCACCGTATATCTGCCGAGGTAAAGTTCCTTGCTCTTGGCAAGTCCGTTTTCGTCTGTGGTAACAGTATCTACGACCTCGCCCTTTGCATAACGGAGTGTACCGTCGGGAGTGATAATATCTTCTGCTGCGGTAATCTCATAAACCGCACCTGCAAGACCTTTCACTTCATAGACAGGCTGATAAATCACATCGGCATTTTCCTCTCCGGAGATATTTACCCCTGAGAATACCTCGCCGGTCTTTTCAATGCTGACAGTACCTTTCTGTGCCATATTGGGCTTATCTACCTTAATCACGGTAATACCACCCTCATCGGAAGAATGCTCCTCTGCCACATCAAAGTACACCGGCGTGCTGTCAAGCACATATCCGTAAGGAGCCTGAACCTCAACAAGAGAATATCCCTTGCCGTATTCCAGTTTCTCCGGTGTAACAAGCTGTCCGTTTGCGTCGGTGTAGAAAGTATCAATCGTTGTCGGAGTAGGATAAGTAAAGGTCATTGTTACCTGATTGCCGTTAGGGTCAAAAATTTTGAAGCCTGCGCCGGCATACGGAATGTTTTTACCGCTTTCTGCGTCCACCTTGACAACCTTGATATAGCTTTCAAAGTTTGCGTTGTTGATAAGATAGCGGTAGGTCTGTCCGTTCTGAGAAATGAACACATCGAAGTTGTCCATTAACTCACGCCCCTCCCAACCGGAGGTCTGATGAACGGTATATACGCCGTAAGGCATATCCTTTGTCTGACCGAAGCCGTTTTCATCACAAACAATTACATCTCTTTCATCTTCCTCTGCTGAATCAAAGCTGCCGGAAGATTTCAGATAGATTTCAAAGGTTGCACCGTTTTCCGGTGTTTCAATCTTTGTTTCGCCGTCATCGGTGTGCTTGATAATGGCGATATTGCCTTTCATAACCTGTTCGGTTACATCATTTGCGGTCTGATTGTGTTCCACAGTATAGAGCTGCGGTTCAGCACCGACCTTATGGATTGTACCGTCGAGCAGATAACCCTCGGACGGCGTGATTTCACGGATTGTCCAGTCATTATCACAGACATATTCCTTTGTGGTAAACTGCCCGTTCTTATCCGTAACATACTTATCCACAAGGGTTTCGCCTTTATAGATACCGTAAACTGCTCCGGCAAGGGTAGCGTTGCCCTGCGGTGTGCCTTCCTCTCGGTCGCTCTTTGTTACAGTTACGCTGAACTTTTTGAGAATGTTCGTGAAGTTTCTTGTGGTTACTTCTTTCCAGTTAATCGGTGCGGTTTGATTTGCAGGCACAACATAACGGATTGCGGTATCCACTTCCTCAATGGTGTATGGGGTAGTGCCGCTGATAAGCACATCATTGAAAGAAGCAACGCCGTTCTTATCTGTCACGGCATACTCATCAACGGCAATACCGGAAAGAGATGTGCCGTAAAGGTGGAAGGTTACGCCCTCCACAAGATTGTCCTCGGAGGATTTGATTACCTGAAGATTACCTCTCTTGAGAACATTATTGAAATTGACCTTTGACACCTGACCGGCAACAACAGTTACTCTGTGAACCTCCTGCGGCACATATTTGTCGATAGACTGCTCCGTTACCGTATAAACACCGGGCATAAGGTTATCAAGTTGGAATTTACCGCCGTTTGCGGTTGTTACAGTCTGATTGACACCGTTACCGCTGACAGTAAACTGAATACCGTCAACCTTTCCGTCCTCACTTGTCTTTACAATCTGACAAGAGCCGTAGCTGACCTTCATTTTGACAAATCCGTTGACAGGGTCGCTGACCTCCTGAGCATAAGTGACCACATCCTGAATGCCGTTGCCGTTCTGATGGATACCGTCAGTCCATACAACTACACCTCTGCGGACGCCGTTTTTCTTTGCGGCTGTGATGGTAAATTCCTTGCTCGGAGCTTTTTCCATTGAAACAGTCAATTTGTTTCCGCTGACAGAGAACGAAACGCCGTCAATGTTTGCCGAGAAGTTGTAGTTGCCAAGCACACCGTTTGTATCGGTGAGAGTTGCAACATACTTGCTTCCGTTCCATTCAAGCTCGTTTACCTTGGCAGAACCGCTTGACCTTGTGCAGAAGCTCGGAACTTTCGTATGGTTCTGAACGCTTGTTACCATACTGTTGTAGTAAGACAGGATTTTACTGCGGAGAGGGTGTGCGGAGCTTACACATTCAAGCACGGCATTGTACCCACCGGAAGAAACGTGATTAAAGCTTGCGTTTCTTTCTCCGACAATCGTTTCCCAAATCAAAATCTGAGTGGCATAAGCGTGTGCGATACAGTTGGCGTCGCTTTCATTCTGCGACTTCCAGCTTGTCGAAATACCTCCACGATAGCCGTACTGCAAGATACGACCGATAAGCATGCGAATATCATCGCCGGAAATCGTTCCGTTCGGGCTGATGTTGTTGAAGAAGTTCTCGTCCTTTTCGGTGAGAGTATCTCCAGTCCGCTGACCTGTACCCGGTTCAATACAGTAGGCAATATTGCCCGAATACGAGCCCATTGCACGAAGTCCTGTATATTTTGTGGACAAGCCTTTCCAACCGTTCATATAGTTGAGATTGCCGTGTCCCCATTCGCCGTTGTTATTGGTATCTCCGCTTCGGGGATAATCGACGAGGTACACATCGGCTTTTTCTCCTACGGCTGCAAAGGCTGTCGTTGCCCCAATGCCCATAAAAGCAGTAAGGCTCATAACCGCCGCCAACACAAGCGAGACGGCTTTCTTGAATTTTGTTTTAACCATTGCGTTTTCCTCCTTGAAATGCAAAAACGCACCGATGTTACTCAGTGCGTCCGCTTAAAATTATTTTGTTTTAGCAGTAGCCGATATAGATGTTGTACTCCGTATCGGATAGCTTTTCTGTCCATATCCACACAGCGGTAAAACCTTCGCTGTTCTTGTATCGGTTCAGTCTGCTTTCAATATCAGACTTAATACCGCTTCGGTTAGGATTTGCGGATATGGGATTGTCCCAACATTCTGTCGCCGTGCTGTCAAGAGAAAGCCCTATGCTTACCGCATACTCTTTTGCGTAACTTACATAAGGGCTTACATCAAATGTCTGCTTGGGCGGCTCTGTCGGTTTCGGTTCTGCCGGCTTTTCTGTCGGTTTTTCAACCGGCTTTTGTTTGGCAGTTGTCTGTTCTTTCGGCTGTTCCGGTTGTTTTTCGGGTTCAGCCAGCGTGGTTGTCTGCTTTGGTGGCTCTGCCTTTGGCTTTTCAGTTACAGGAGTTTCAGCCGTTTTATCTTCCGCCGGTTTTGTCTGAACCGTCGTAACCGTCTGACTTTCAGCGGTTGATTGGCTTTCTTCTGCCGTAATTGGTATTTCTTCCTGAACTGCCGTGCTTTCCGGTTCTTCTACCGTATCTTCCTGAGAATTTGTTTCAGTATTACCAGCCGGAAAAGAAGTCTCTGTTTTCGTTATCTCCTGTGCAGCTTCTTTGGCTGTGTTACCGGTACAACCTACGAGGAAAATCATCAGGCAGGCAAGAACACAAGGTATCAGCCTGTTTTTCATATCCATCGCTCCTTTCTGCCTTAATCGTAATCAAAACCGGTCAAAATATCAAAGGTGCGATTGGCTGAACTTTTTATCGTAGCAGACATTTTGCTTTTGCTCCAAATGTGCAAACCCTTTATTAGACAGCTATATGTTATTTGAGATAGATATACTCAAGGGAGATAGAGTATATTTTTTCAGCAGGTTAATAGCCGGTATATATAGGGGTTAGAGTGTGAGAAAGGGGGAAGGCTATCGGCTGTCACGGTCGGCTCTGCTTCGCAGAAACTTGTTGTAATGCTCCAATGCCTTGCACACAAAATCCTCCGTTTGGCTTATGGGAATGTTCTTCGGGATAAGCTGTCGAACCCTGTCGCCCCTCAAAACAATTTTCTCCCTTTGGTTTGGTTTTTCCTCCGACATAATCGCTTGGATTGCTTCGGTTGTGAGCTTGCCCTCCTCAAAGAACTTTCGCATACGGATTGTTTGGTCGTGGGACGGGGTTGCGTCGTTCAGGTCGATTTCATCAACCACATCACGCTGACTGTCCTCATCGAGAAAAGACAATTCAACCGCCGGTCGCATTTTAATTCGCCCCTCATCAACATAATCCAAAAGTTCGGGAACAAGGTTGGTAAGGCGAATATATCTGTGAATCTGATTTCTGCTGTCGCCACATTCTTCGCTCATTAAGTCAAGACTTTGCTTTCCTCGTAAATCAATCCCCACTGGGGATGAATTATCTTTGCTTGGTCTGCCTGCCTGTCTTTTCATTGCTTCGCTTCTCATTTTATATGCGAATGCTTTTTCAGAGGGAAGTATCTGCGACCTTTGATAGTTGCTCTCAACCATTAAAATCGTGGCTTCGTCTCGGTTCAGCTCAACAACTTCACAACGGAGCGTATCAAACCCGGCAAGCTCACAGGCTCGCTTTCGTCTGTGTCCTGAAATGAGTTCGTATCTGCCGTCCTCTTTCTGCCTTACCGTCGCCGGAGTAATAACCCCTCGTTCCTTAATACTCTCAATGAGCTGTGCCATATCCTCGTCATCACGCACCTTAAAAGGGTGGTCGGGGAAATCGTCAATCTCAGTCAAGGGAATATCTCGGATTTTGGAAAGCTTTTCTTCATCTCTCTGTTCCTGCGTTGAGAATAAGTCATCGAGCTTCGTGAGAGTGAAGTCGCTCTTTCTTCCTGCCATCGGCTAACACCTCCTTTGTAAATTCGGTGTACGCTTTTGACACCGTGCTGCCCGGTTCGTAGGCAAAAATGCTCTTGCCTTTGGAAGAAGTCTCTGCGGCTTTTACGGCAATCGGGATATATGTTCGATACATCTTGATTTGATTACCGAAGTTTTCTCTCAGAGCTTCTACCGTGCTTTTGGCGAGGTTGGTACGGCTATCCACCAAAGTGAGAAGCATACCGTCAATCTTTAAGTTCGGATTGATACGCTTCTTAACCCTTGAAATGGTCTGAACAAGCTGCGTCATTCCTTTTGCCGGTAAATACTGAGCCTGAACAGGAATAATAACGCTGTCTGCCGCAGATAGAGCATTGATTGTTACCATTCCGAGGGAAGGCATACAATCTATAAGGATATAGTCGTATTTGTCCTTCACTTCGCTGAGATAGTTTCTCAATGCCGTCTCTCTGCTCATTGCGTTGACAAGGTTAAACTCCATTGCTGAAAGCTCAAGGTTTGCCGGAACAAGGTCAACACCTTCATCGTGGTGCAGAATACCGACCGTAGGGTCATTCATCGTTTCGTTTATGACATCTGTGAGTTTCGTTGCAAGCGTGATACCCAAGTTATCCGTATCCTTCCAACCGAGACAAGTGGTTAAGTCTCCCTGTGGGTCTGCGTCTATGAGCAACACTTTCTTTCCCTGCATTGCAAGACCGACGCCGAGATTTACCGTAGTGGTCGTCTTTCCAACTCCGCCTTTTTGATTGCATATAGCAATCGTTTTGCAGTTCGACACTTTGTGCGTCCTCCTTTCGTAAAATTCATAGCCATCGCAGTATGGCTATGTACTTGACCGGCTCATTTCCTAACCGGTCGGGCAATATTTGTTCTCAACATCCCTTGCCGAGCAAAAAGCTCACGGGAAGTCACTAAGGAACAGGTTGCTAATCTGTATCATAGGAATTTCACCTCTGCCGGGTACTCCGCCAGCTCCGTAGAGAAGTATCATTATCCTTCTGACTGTCATCGCCGTAACAGGGGCAACCTGTTACTTATACCGGGAGTTCTCGCTGTTCTGCAATGCAGAAGTCACGGCGTACCCGATAAGGTGGCTAAAATCATCAGAATTAAAGTCTTAGTGAATGATTTATTCAGTTGTCAAAATACAAGTGAATGGGCTGACCTTTTCGTGGTTCGGAATTAACCCCTTCACTCATTTGGACAAAGGGGGTCAAAATGCACACCCAAAATCACCCCTTTTTCAAAAAATTCTTGAAAATATTTTTTTAGAAACAAAAAAGCCGCCTATTTCCCTCGTAATTGAGGTCAATAGACGGCGGGTAGAAATATTCATAATTTTGGTGTATAATAGGAAATTAAGAGAAAGACAAATTTGAATTTGACGGAGAGATAGTATGGCTATTATTAAAAACGAAATACCGATTTTGGAGTTTGATACAGAGCAGACAGCAGTTCTTAATCCCACTCATGAAAATCTTGGTTTGAACTTACCCAAGAAATGTGTGTTCGCATTTCTTGGTGCTTACATAGATGAATATGCCAGTAAAAGTGATACCAAACAGGTATCCACTTTTGAGAGTGCAACGAAGCATTATCCCATTTACATCACCAAATACAAGGGTGAGGACATTGTGCTTTGTCAAGCACCCGTTGGTGCGGCAGCAGCCACACAGATACTTGATTGGCTGATTGGTTATGGTGTAAGAGAGGTAATCTCGGCAGGTAGTTGCGGTGCTCTGGAAAAGTTCCCCGAAAGTACATTCCTCGTACCAAACAAGGCTCTGCGTGATGAGGGAACATCTTATCACTATGCGCCCCCTTCTCGATTTGTGGAAATCAGCGAGAAGGCAAGAAAAGCAATTGAAGAAACCATTCTTGAGCATAGTATGAAATATCAGGAGGTTATAACCTGGTCAACGGATGGATTTTTCCGTGAAACCAAAGAAAAGGTGGCTTATCGCAAAAGTGAAGGCTGTGCAGTTGTAGAAATGGAATGTTCTGCTCTGGCGGCCTGTGCTGATTTCAGAGGGGCAACCTGGGGTATGATACTTTATACCGCAGACAGTCTTGCAGATGTTGACAAATACGACGAAAGAAACTGGGGCGGTAATGCATACGAATATGCACTTACGCTCTGCCTTGATGCGGTTATCAAATTATAAGAACAGTTAGAATCAATCTTTTTTTTGTGATATAATTTTATTGAGGTGAATGAAATGAGGACTGAAAAAGAAATATACGATTTAGTTTTGAATTTTGCTTTTCAAGATGAGAGAATTAGAATTGTAACTCTTGAGGGGTCTCGCACTAATGTTAATATACCAAAAGACAATCTTCAAGATTATGATATTACTTTTTTTGTTATAGATATGGGAGAATTTTTGAAAAGCGATGACTGGCTTAGTGTTTTTGGTAACAGAATTATGATGCAAAAACCTGAAGATATGGAATTATTTCCTCCAGAAGAAAAAGGATTTTCTTATATAATGCTTTTTGATGATGGTGTAAAGATTGATTTAACTTTGTTACCTGTTTCAATGCTTGAGGAGTATCTTACTCGCGATAAACTTGTAAAAATCATGTTAGATAAAGATAATATGATTAAAACAGAAATAGTTCCCACAGATG
>OHHN01000384.1_pt1 | contig 30081 bp, 43 predicted proteins | sample 1568131 | NCBI WGS metagenome assembly OHHN01 (sample SAMEA3879575, study PRJEB24766) | human gut metagenome | biome: human-associated habitat; feature: feces | place: USA | collected 1985/1987 | reverse complement strand
TTTCTCCGTCAAACATGTATATTTCCATTTTCCTCTCCTAATATTTTATGCACCATTTCACAGCGTTGTTGCGCGGCGTGACATGACTGTTAGCGCCATAAATTGCGTTTGAATTTTTGGCAGAGAAATTAAGCTGCTTCCAAGCCGACCCGGTGCCGGCATTGGTCAAACGATTTCCGACTTGCAGCGTTGCTGACAACGCTCCGTCTGATTTCTGGCCGTCTTCGCCCATCAAAAGGTACGAGATATAACCGCTGATATTCGGCAACCCTTCGGCTTGTCTGGTGCCGATCGCCGAAGAAGTGCCGGAAAGGTAACCCCTCAAAAAATCCCCCTGATAATCCGGCAGCTTAAACGTCGTCGATCCGTCACCGGCGCCGAAAGTCGTACCTATGGCTGCGAATAAATCCGCATAAGTCGTCCGGGAAACGGCCGAACCGTTGCAGACCAACCAACCGTCCGGCGGCGTATTTCCCGGCCATGCGGCAACAAAACCGGCGGGGAGACGGGCAACAATCGCCGCCTTAACCGGTTCCAGCTGCTCCTGCACATAGCCTTGGGTGACAATATCCAAAACCCAGCTGGTGCCGATGACTTCCGGATTGGTGACAAAATTGTCGGTATTGTTTCCCTTGGTCGAACGAAGCAGGCTTGCCTCACCCGTGCTGCTGTCCACATACCAGAGCCGCGCACCTTCCGGATAGCCGCCGATAGCATCCGATACCGACTGATTGAAAGTATAGGTTCCGCCGTTTTGGGTGAAAAAATAAAACTGGCTTACCAGATTTAATATGCCGTTAAAATCCTTTCCTTCCGGCGGCTGACCGCCGTTTTTCTTAGGCATCATCGTAATCGGCGGGAAACCCTGCTGAATACTTGCCAGAAACGAACCCGTCGGCTCTTCAGGAATGGTATTTTTTTCACCATTATAAGCAAATGCACCGGATAAAATCTGTGGCATGGTTAAACTTTCCATTTTTTTCTCCTTTATAAAATCCCGTCCCAAAAAACGCCCTGATTGAACGGCTGGAAGTCCGAACCATAAAAACCAAAGGTGTTTTCTGTGTCAATTTGATAAATTTTTGTGCCGACGCCGGCCGGACGCGGCAATACGTCTTGTGTTGTAAACAAATACGTTTCCCAGTCTTCAAGAATAAAATCGAAAACAAAAATCTGCACCGTCATATCCAGATTGTCGAGCAGATAGGCGTTGCCGCGGTCTTTGAACAGGTTTTGCAAAAAGACGTTCATTGACAAAATATCACCCTGCCACGTGGTGCCGAATGCCCGGATTTTGATAATCTCCCGAAACTGATCGTCGTTCAGGGTGAAAATCTCCCCGTCCTCACCGGTAAAATTGCGGGTGATTTTGAGCATTTTTCCCCAAAACCAGTCGAGCGCTTCCGGAATACAGGAGTTATAATCCAAGATTTCTTTTACAAAAGTTTCCGAAATATTGCCAAAGTATTTATCCCACACGGCGGCGCGGCGCAAAAGCAAATCCGACCCGTTTGTATAGCCGAACTGTTTCTGCAAAGTATTTAACGTTACTTCCTTAAACATTTAAGCAGCCTTTGAAACGGTTATGTTGCTTTCATCAAGACTTGCAACCTCGGAAATGGTAGTTGTGATGTAATCGGTAAAATCGCCGCCGGAAACAAGCGCCACTTTCACCGACAACAGGTTGATCTGATTGAACCCGGCGAGGCTTTGCGCCAAAACATTGCCGGAAACGGTCTGATGTATCTTAAAAGGATTGTCCGCCACCCATTGCATGACAATGCTTTTAATCTGCGTTTCCACATCGGCCGCAGTATAGGCGTTTGCCTCATATTCTATCTGTAATTTGATCGGCACAACCGCCGGTCGCTCGATCCGATACTTGTAAATGTAATCAACAGAGGCGTCGTAATATTCTATTTCCGTGTTGCCGTTGACGCCGGCGCCAAGCGTCTTCTGCCCGGCAAAAACGGTTGCAATATCCGAAGCCCCGCCGCCTAAAACACATAAATAAACGGAATGCGGCGCAAGTGTTATGTTATCGATTTCAAGCGGTTCATCGCCATAGTTTTCTCGACCCAAAACGCTGATAACGCCGGAAACTGCCGCAATATTGTCAACAATGGCGCCCAAAATGCTCCGTGCCCGCTTGTTTAGCCAGTTTGCCGTGATCCGGGTGCGAAACTCGTTGTCGTTTTCCGTGGCAAAGCCGATAATTCCGGCCGTTGCATTGTTGATGCCGTCCCAACCTTCAATCACCGTTACAATCGTCGTCAATGTTCCTGCAGGACAGGGAATTGCCCCGGTTTCCGCACATTGAAATTCAGCCTCGACCGTACCACCTTCACCGATTGTCACGGTATCCAAAAGCGCATATTGATAGGTGCCGTCGGTTGCCAGCGCCCCCTCTTCGATAACAGTATTTGCCGTACCGCTTAAAGTGGCCGTTACCACCGTACCGACGCCCTGTTTGCGGTAATATCCGAAAAAAGCCGCCGCCACATCCAAAGCCTGACCGGTTGCCGTATAGACCGAAAAAGAATTGGCAATATTGACAACTTCGTTCATCGCCTTTGTTAAGGTCGCCGTATCGTTTGTTATCATTTGCCCCTGAAAGGTGCTGCTCTCCAAGTTAATATTTGCCCCGAGCGCGCCTTTGTAGGCCTCTTCAAAATCGCTTTTGATTTCAGAGGTATCAACCGTGATGACCCCCTGATTTGTAACAGAAAAAAGGCTCATAATTCAAAAACTCCGTAAATGCTTGATATTTCCGCGGTGATATTCAAAACGTTGTCCGCGCTTGAAGTGGAAAGCCGGTTGATTTGCACAATCTCGCCGTTATCTTTTATCCGCCGGCGAATCATCTCTCGCACGCCGTCAATGCCGCCGGTTTTGCCCAAAACCTCGTTGAAATAGTCAATGCCTTCTTCCGTGTTGTACGGATTTTCTCCCAAACAAAGGCCGACGCGGGTTTTTGTATCTTGTGCACAGGCGTTGATGCCGTCGATAACGGTCAACGAACCGTCAGCAAACACCAGATTGTTGTGCTCGTCCAGTTGCAGAGTTTGCATTTTTCCTCCTTTATTTAGAAAACACGACAGCAGAACCGGCAGTGATAGTGCCCTGGTGCGTATTAGGATTAACCTCAACCGTGTCGCCGATCCGCGCCACGCCTTTGCCGCCCTCGCCGCCAAGCTTAACCGCCATTGCCGTGACGTTTGCCGTATCGGCCGTAATGTTGGCGGTTTGCGTGTTGATATCAACCGAATCCGGCAGCAGGGTAATGGTTGTTTGCTGATTGGAAATAACCAGCCCGTCGCCGGCAGAATTGAAGGAAATCGGCAGGAAAAAACCGTCCGCCCAGTTGAATTGCCGTAAACTGCCGACAGTTGACTGCGCTTTTGTGTTCTTAAAATTGGTAATGTCAAATTTGCAGGCTATCAGCAGCCCGATGTCGCCCGCCGCCGGTTTGTAGGTTATTTTGCAGCCGTTGCCCTCAAACTTCATGACCGGAATTTTGTAAAGCGTGTTGTCCGCGGTGATCGGAATTTCCTCGTTCTGTGTATTGATCTGTCTGATCAGCGGCAAAACGTCGACAAATGCGTTGTCCTCACTGACTGCCGCCACTTCTACCGGTTGAACGGTGCCGAGAAAAGAGTTGAGATATTGACGCAAAAAAAGCTGCAAAACGCCCGTATCCGTTTGCAGCTCCGCCGGATTGTATGCCGGAATATTATTGCTCATCGATAAAACCCTAAGCCTTCCTTCATCAAGTTAAGCCGCGTTATCCATTCGCTGCCGCGGGTTTGTCCTGCATGCGATAGAGTGGAAATATAAAAATCATAGCTGCTCAACTGCGGGTATTTCAAAGAGTTCACTTTGACCCGCTGCCCCGTCTGATACGACGGATTAAGCCGTATTGTGATAATCACGCCGGTCGGTGTCGGTTCGGGAACGCCGATAATCTCCGCCTGCGGAATGGTGAGCTGCGGCAGTTTCTTTAAGCCCTCGTTTTGTTTTTTAACATAAAGCCGCCCTTTGCTTTCAAAAATATCAAGTCCGGTTGCCTGCGCCAAAGCACGCAGCCCCATGACCGCATTTTGATCACGCAACAGAAAGTTGTTAATCGTCGCCGTATCGTCTATATCGGAAACAAGGGCAAGCCCCAAGTCCGCCCCCAGTTTCCGAGCTATCGTGTTGACCGGGGTGTTACCGGCGTAGGTATAGCTTTTAACCTTTGTCAGCTCAGAAAACATCGACATCGCTTTTAATGTTATGGAATAATCGGCCTTGCTTAAATCCGGCCTTGCTTCCATAATCGTCCCGTCAAAAACAACGCCTTTGTTGCTACCCTCATATCCGGCCTCTATCACCAGACGGTTTTGCACCCAGTTTTTGACCCATTGCGTATTAGACGTTGCTAAGCTGAACATGGTATCGGTTTTTAACCCGCTTATCACCACGTTTGCTTCGTTTAAGGCGCCGCTCACCGCCTCAGAAGTATTGAAAGTAAAGGCGAGTTCTTCCGTGAGCGTGTTTTTCAAAACGCCGTCATAATACAAACTCGCTGTTAATTTCCTTGTTCGCCAGTTCATTGTAGATTGAAATCCGTATCATAAATCAGTTGATAGCGGCTGTTGAATCCCGAATATTCGGGATCGCTGTTGCCATATAGGTCGTAAAAATAAAAGTTGCCGGAAATGACCTGCGAGAGCATCAACGGCATCCGATTGATACAGCGGCGACCGTAAAACTGCACTTCGCCGTCAATCGTCAAATCCATAATCAGAGAACCGTCCGCCATGGTGCGGAGCGCCACATTGACCGTGTGGATTTCTCCCGCCGCGTCGGTAATGTTGGCCGAAACTTTGCTGTTCGGTTCGTTTATCAGGTTGATTGCCGTTCTTGTCATGAGTTCCACCATGCCTTTATGTCTGTTGCCAAAGTCTGGACAATGCCGCCGTCCTGCGTGTCTTCGTCGGAGGCGCTGCGGTTAAGTTTTCCGTCCGTTCCGAACAAAAGAACCTCGTCAAAAGTCATGTCCGCTTCCAGAAGATTATAATTGTCCGGCGTTTCCGTGATTTCAAAACCAGACAAAGTAAAGCTCGTCCTCAACCCCGAATTGCGGGTCTGGATGTTTACTCTCTTCATTTGCCGGCATAGTTCGTTCAGCTGCTGGCGGGTGGTTTCAATCAGGCTGACTTTGTCCTGTCCGAAAAGGGAATAATTTATGTCAAGCGCCCCGATGCCGACAGTGCCGTTTTTGGATATAATGCCTTTTAAGGTGATCTGATCGGGGTTTGAATATTTGTAATCGGTTATGTTTATACCCGATTCTGCCGGATACTGCGTAACCGTGGCCGAACCGTTGTAGGAACATTCTAAAATCGAATCAAACTCCAGATAAATCTTGCGGTCGCCCTTCTCGTCTGTTCCATAGATGCTGTAGGTCGATTTAGCCAGCTTATCGGTAATGCTGCTTAAAAAGTTAAGTTCCATTATAACATCACTCCTCCGGCGTTGTTCTGCGCCACCGACGGCAACCCGCGGTTCCCCATTCGCTCCATATCCCGCACAAACTGCCGTGAATCGGAAACATTCGGCAAAACAGCCGAACCGACATAGACCGTGACGTTGCGGCTGTTGTCGTTGGTCGCGGCGTTGTTTATCTTTGTTTGCGCCAAACTCGGCTGATAGTTGGGGGTATCATGACTCATACCTATGCGGGCACCTTCCATAATTCCCTCACCGGAAACAAACCCGGCAAGAGCGCCACCAGACGCTTCCAACGCATCCATAGATGTATCTATAACCTTTCCAAGAGCATTACTCCCCTTGATAATCAACGATACAGGCCATAAAAATTTTTCAAGACTTTTCAAGAAATCCGAGGGATTAAAATTTTCAATCAACCATTTTATAGCATTGCCGATTCCTCTAAATGCTGTACTGATAGCATCCAAAGCATCTTTCAGCCGCGGGCTTTCCGACAGATAATCCTTAAAAGCCTGACTGACCTTATCCCAGTTTTGCCACAGGAGATAAGCCGCACCGGCGGCGGCCGTAATGCCTACCGTTGAAAACGAGAAAACCGAACCGAACAAAAAGCCTGCGGTTCTTAAGGCCGGCGAAAGCAGCGTTACCGCACCCAAAATGCCGACAATGCCGGTTTTAACCTCCGGTGAAAGAAAGGCGACACGCTCCATCCCGGCGCTGATTTTATCCAAAACCGGCGCCAGCTTTTCCAAAACCGGATAAGCAATCGCCTGAAAAGCCTGACTGATAGTGGCAAGGGAGATTTCCATGCCCCTGAGGGCTTCGGATGCTTTCTCCGTCAAAACGCCGAACTCCTGCGCTTTTTTGTTGATTTCGGCATATTCGGCATCCGTCAGTTTCAACATCCGCATAAACGGCAGGTTATCAATGCCCAGCATGTCGACCACTTTTTTCTGCGCATCGGTATTAAGGGCGCCGAAATTCTGCCTGAGAGCGTCAATAGCTCCCTGATAATCTTTGTTAAACAAATTGGTACCGATGACGGCGGAAAGCTCACGCAACGCCCCAGAAGAATCAAACTTCAACTGGTTGGACAGATTTTGCAGCTTATCAATCGCACCAAGAGCATCGTCCGTACTGCCGCCCAAAAGCGAAAAAGCATTGGTAAAAGCGCTTACCTTTTCAACCGGCAAATTCCAGCTCTCGGCCAGATTTTGGATTTTTAAGGCCTCGTCATAAACATTGGTCAAACCTTTGATGCCGACGCCGCCCAGAGCCAGCCCGCCCAGCTTGGCAATAAAATTGTTCTGGATCTTGTCCGCGGTTTTGGCAAAAGCCCCCTGCAACCCGTCAAGCTGTTTTTTGGCATCTCCAACGTTCAGCCAAATGTTGATAATGGCATCAGAAAACATACTCATTTTATTTTTCCATTAAAAAAGCCCCCAAGGGAAAAACTTGAAGGCTGATTATACTAAAAAGTTCAAGCTGTTAAAAGTAAGCAAAAAACCTTTTATAGTCGTCAGGCAAATCTTTTGAAATCATGGCGCCTTTTTGGATACGCCTCAGCAATTCCTCGCTTACTTTACATTTGCAAGAATAGCCACGGCTTATTTGTTTTTGCAACAGTTCTTTACCGCTTTTTACACATGAATACTGATAACGGGCAAAAGACGGCTTATTTAAGATATTATTACCGTTTTCATCTTTCAAATCATCAACATTTATCACACAAGATTCATCAAAATAACGCGGCGTCCCATCCGGCTTATATTTTATTGAAGATATTGCTACAATTAAATAATTGTCGTCATCATCCCTTCCCGAAGAAACAATAACATAATGAGGAACTCCTATAGCAGGAACATCCGAAGCCCAAAGACAATAACCTTTGTAATCCATTTAGCTGCCTACTCACAAAAAGAATTAAACGCTTCGTATTCTGCTTTGGCTTCGGCTATTTCTTTTTCACTTCTTCCCAGTGCTCGCATAATATCAGAAAACCTTATTTTTTTTCTACCTGATGTTAAGGGAGCCCACTCTGGTAACTTATGAGTATAGTCTTCTAATTGCCGAGGACTATAGTTCATAAACTGAGCAGAAACTTTTTCAATATATTCCTTTTCTTTCGCACTCAAAAGACCGGTTTCTATTGTCTTTTTTACTGCAATATCAGGATAAAACGGAGCTGTGATCTGATCTAAATATTCACCCCATTCATTATTCGGTAAATCATAGCACATATTAAGGGTCTGGCTTAATACCGGGCCATGCTTCATGCTGAAAAATACATCACCTGAAACAGACGATTCCCTTTCTTCAATAGAAAGGCGATCAATCAGATAAAGTTCTTTCATCAGTTTAAGCAAATTCATTCTATTGCCGTTTAATGACAGCAGATAAGAAACTTCTTGCAATATTTTATTTGATGAAAACATGCTTCCCCTCTTTTTTATGTATATTATACATAAAAAACAAAAAAAATCAACCAAATATTAATAAAGTGTTAACAACCTTTCATATAAAAAATATACATATTTTTCACAAAAATCAAGAAACTTCTTCAATCTCTGGTTCTAGACCTTCGGATATATCCAAAGAGGCCAGCAAAACATCACTGTCGGTTAGCTCCCATTTTTCCAATATACCGGACAGTTTTTGTTTTTTTTCATCCGTATCACAACCGGCAAAAACAGCTCGAATAAATTGCTCTTCCGTGTGAAAAGAATCCTGTTCTCTTGCGTGAACCTCTTGAAGTTGCTTCTTTAATTTCTCGCTTATCATTCAATCAATTTCCTTTTTAAAAAGTGGAACGTATTCATTATAGTCCTCTATTAAAACAGTATAAAGATAATTATCCGCTTCCCAAGTAATAATTGACCCTATTTTTTCTTGATGATTAGATACATATTCGTTCAAAGAATGATGTAAAAGGCCATACTCTTGTTTTGAAAGATTTATCCCCTGACGGGGTATTTTTTTAATTTTACCTTTTTTGACGACTTTTGCAACTTCTTTCTTGCTCGCTTTGCCGCCTCCGGTTGAAGAAAACTTGCCTTCTTCATCACGCGGGTGGTTTTCCTCTTTCCATTCGTTGAATGTGGCAAAGCACGTGTCAATTTTGATCAGACACGCGGCCGTGTTGATGGAAATGACAATCATTTTGCTTTATCCTTTGCCCGGTTACAGGCTACAATTTCGTTTTGTGCGCGGACATAAGCGGCCAGATTGGCAAGATACAGGTCGCCTAAGTCCATCTGTTTTAACTCGGTTATTGAAACTTCCGGTTTTAAGATATTCCCTATGCAATTTGAGAATCCGAAATCGGAAAAGCCGACTTCTTTTCGAGAATGGCGAGAAACGGCCGGAAGACTTCGGATTCTTTCATAAAAACCTTTTGATGCTCCAAAATGGCAAGCCCCAATTCAATAACCGCCAACGGATTTTGGAAATAAGTGTTGACTTTTTCCAGACTCATCGTGTCAACAGCGGTTTGCCCGCTCGCATCCAAAAGCGTCGCCAACGGAAGCAGATCTGTCAAAAAAGGTTTGATTGATTTATCTTTGGAACTGACATAGCGGTCGACAAAATCAATACCGTCAAGCGCGTCAAAAAGGCGGACGGAAAACGTCAGCTTTTGCCCATCCAAATCTTTGATAGTTATTTTTTTTATTGTTTCCATTGAAAACTCCGACAAAAAAAGCCCCGCCGACGATTGCCGGCAGAGCTTGACCGTAAAAAATGTTTATTATATAAGAAAAACATCCAGTGTTGCAGCACTGGATGTTTTGTTAACTCAGAAAGGGGTTAAACCCACCTTTAACCACTTCATGAGTTAAAGGTAACCTATTTTACATAAAATGTCAATAGGTTTTGGGTTTTCCCCTTTCCAACCGCCCGTAAGGGCTGAAAGGAAAGTCATGATAATAAAATTTATTATTATCATTCGGAAGATCCGAATCTTCTTGTCTGTTAAACGATAGACGAGAACAAGGGAGTTGTCAAGGATTGCTTGGCAACTCCTTTTTCCTAGGCCGGCATAATTACCCGGTCAAAGAAGGTGAACTGATAGGTTTTGTCCTGCTGGCCGTCGTCCAAATTGGCGTTATCGCCGCCGTCCACCTCGGTGATGGTGCCGCCGGTATAGACCGTTTTGGTTCCGGTGGTGTTGTTGGTTACCGTCATAACTACCGTATAATCGGACAAATCCTTGCCGTACTTGGGAGTTGTCAAATTGATCAGGTTGTCAAGCGCCAGCCTTGAGTTTGACGTCGGCAGCAGAGATATGGTGCAAACATACATCACCGCTTTTTGATTGACGACGCCTTTGGCATCCGCTCCCAGACGGGCAACTGCCGGCTGCGGGCGTTCCCACTGTACGCCTTCCGCACCGAACCCCTCAAGTTTGATATAAGGAACCAAAGGCAGCGCGGTTAACGTATAAGTTAAGTTCTTAAAACCGACTTTGTTGGTTGAAATATCTGTCATGTTTTTACGCTCCGTAAATTCTGTTGGTAATTACCACTTTGTTAACCACCCCGCCGCAGAGATAGCAGACCAGAATGCGAACCCGGCGCGCGGCAATGTCTTCCGCTGTCAGTTCCTGAATCTGGTAATAATAACCGTTGTCCGCAACGGAATCTGCCGCCGCCGAATTGCCGGTTGCCGTAACAATGCTGTTGCGGTCGGTATCGCTTAAAGTTCCGTTATAGGCAATAGCCCCGTTTGTCTGCCCCTGCTCAAAAGACGTCGCAATGATCGAGGCCATGAAGTCGCGGGCATCCGTTCCCTGAAGTTTAAGCTTTTCAAGACTGATAAAGCCGTTCATGATACGGGTTTGCAGGTCGTTTTCAAGCCAGCTTTCATTGACCTGTACGTCTTCCGTGCCGAAGCTGCCCTGCATCAAACCCATGCCGTAAAGAACCTGTTCTTGCTCGCCAAAGCCAACCGAATAGACATAGGAAATGCAAAGGCTGTCCAGTTCTTCGGCAAGGCTCATATTGGTTTTGCCCTGCTGATAATCTACAACGGTGCCAAGTGTCGTAATCGGCGTATAACCGGTTGCCGGCTGGAAATTGAAGTTGATCGCCCCGTTTGCCACATTAAAATCAATCGCCGCGCAGATAGCGCAGTCAAGCGCGTGTACAAGCTCATTATTAGGATCGTAACAAACGACATAGCCGGTATAGGACAACGAGGAAAGAGAAGATTGCAGCGCTTTGGCCGTTTCCAGATCGGAAATGTTGAAAACAAGACGGTTCAGTGTATTAATCGTCTGTTCTCCGCCCAAGACGCCCTGCAGCCACGCAACCGCAGCGGTGATGCTGTCTTCGTCCAACTCCTCGTTGGTGGTAATGGAAAAAGCCCCGCTGTTGGCCTGAAGCATACGGTCGCAAAATTCGGCGTAGGTTTCAGCATTGGCTCCTTGCGACAATACCGCATCGGAAAGCCCCAACATCGCGCTGACGTCCGTGCCGGTTGTTCCGGCCGTTACCGTTCCGACGCTAGACTGTTGTCCGGTTGAACCGGAATTGATAATAAAAGCATTGACCGTTGTGTTGTAGTCAACAGTTGCCGCCGTATAGGCCTCGCCGCCGCCGGAATTGGCCCGAATAGCGGTCTGAATGACAGTAGCGGCATCAGAATAGCTGGTGATTGAACTGAAATCGACAACTACCTCAAACTGCTGACTGTCAAGCGTAATACCGAAAGAGCCGTTACTGACGGCTTTTAAGGTTGCCACCGGTTCGGGCTTGGAACCTTTAATAAAAGCCGCCGCCGCTTCTTTATACCAGCGGGCAACCAGAAGTTTCTGTACGCCGTAACCTGATTTTGAAAGAAAGCCGAAATACTTTTGCGCAAACTGATAATCTGCACCTTCAGAACCAAGTTCGGCGGCAAAGTTAGTTAATGCCGACATGCCGGAATAGACCAGATATTTGTCGCCGCTTGAAATCAGCGAGTTGGTTGTCGCCAAAAGAGCGTGCTTTTTTTCGGTCGTAAACGCAGGCGCAACAACCGAGCCGGTAATCGGTACAAATTTATAAAAAGGTAAACTCATTCTTTTTCTTCCTTTTGTTAAGCGTTATTGCCGCGGTTTACGATTTTGACCGTGGCGGTTTCAATAACCGGCGAAGTTTGCTCCACCGTATCGACTATAAAGACCTCGGCGTCAAAATTGTATCGCCTTAGCCATTGTTTGTTTTCCTGCAAAAAGCTTAGGTTGCGGATGGGAGAAAGCTGTTTTAAGTCCGCCGGCCCGTATTTCTGCGCCAGATTGACCTGAAGCGTCTGTTTGAACACGGTCGCGTTGTAAAAAGCGTTTTCCCCGTAAAAGTCAATCTGCACCCGGTAAATCCGCTGCACGTCCCAGGCAACCCCGACCGTTCCCGTTTCCGCGTCATATCCCGTCTGCCGGTCTTGGCTCCAGCCTCTGTCCTCAACACTTAAGATATTAAAAGTGGCAAAATCGCCTTTTTTTGGCAGCGGTACGGAATCCGTATAAGGATTGACGAACTGCAAACTTGGCATCAGGCTTTGCAGGTAATCATAAATTTGCGTTTCCGTCATTTTCTCCCTCATAATCCACCCGGTAAGCGTAAGCCTCACGCCAGCCGGCATCGTCCCATGCCTCTTTGGCAACAACCTGATAGGTATATCCTTGACAAGTAAAAGTATCAGAACCGAACTGCCGGAGCCTGTCCAGCTGCGTCGGATCGCCGGTAATAAAGACTTTGAAATACTGGTATTCCTGCAAATTAAAACCGGTTTCCCGCAGCTCCTGAAGGCTTGCCGGCTGAATTTTGCCGCGCACCGTCATTTTGGTTTGCGTTTTGACCGGTTCACGCGAAGACGGCAGCCACTCAACCGTAGTTTTGGTAAACACCAAATCCTGCCAGTCGTTGACGACCGTCAACGCCTCGCCGACGATGTTGTGCAGGTTTAAGGACATTTTTAATTTTCTCCCAACATCTTTTCTTTACCGTCGACAATCGACGCCCGCCGAACTGACGCACGCAGCTGGCTGGTATCAATTAACGTATGCGAGCTGCCTTTTTTGGCAACCGTCGATTCGGCATTCGGCGGCGGAATGTTGTCTTCAATACTTTCAACAATCAAATCTTGCAAACCCTCAGCGACGTTCTTCATAATCGCGCCCATCGACAAACCGGCGTTAAGGCCGGACTGAACAATCTCCCCGCCCCTCTCGGCCGCTTTTTTCTGCGCGTTTCGTAAAAACGGACGCGGCGGGATAGTTGCCGTGCCAAACTCGTTAAAAAGCGCGACTTCGTCCATTGTTGCCGGGGCGGATGTTTCACCGTCGCCCGGTTTTCTCGGCTGCCCCTTCACATAACCGGCTTTGGCACCGTTTTTGCCTTTACCGAGCTCTTTTTTCAAGCCTTTCAGCATACGATTGACAGCCCGGAAATCGGTTTTTATTTTAATCATCTGAAACCTACCGAATTATAATAAGGTAAAACATTAATCGGTTTTTCGGGCAACGGCGGCTGAACCGTCGACAACAACGCCAAAAGCTCTGTCCCATAAGGCGACAGGCTCAAATATCGCCGCCACGGGTCGGAATAAAGCTGAAACGATGCTGAAACGCTGCCCTCAGACGCACTCGACAGGTTGGCCGACGCCGCCTTGTCCGGATTCATTGAAAGATAAAGCAAATGAGCCGTTGCCAGATACACGCCACGCATCTGGCTTTTTGCGCTCAGGCAGATAACACCGGTTTCAAGCGCTATCAGACTGCCTGCGCCCTCATAAGATGCCTGTATGCTCTCGTCAGCGGCATCTTTGAAATAAGGAAACCATTTGCGAAACGTGTCATTGTCAACGGTGATTATCATTTCTCTTTGCCTTTTCTTTTACCCTTGTTTCCTTCCGCAGCTTCTATCGGCACGGGAACTTCTATCGGCGCGGAACCGTCTTTGTTCTCCCCGCCGTTTTCTTCCGCCGCTTCCGAAGCATAGTCGCGTTTTTCGTGGATCACAAAGCAACCGGTCAGGTTTTTGTCGGAATAGGTGCGTTCTTTGATAAAATGACCATATTCTTTCATCAGCAGTTCAAAATCGCCGTCTTCCAAATCGTTTACCGCTGGAAAAACATTCAAATTTATGAACTTTCCGCCAGACAAACGAAACCCCGACGGATTGGTGCCCATTTTTACAATCGTCATCATTTTCTTTTCTCCTTAAAAGTTAAGGGAGGGGTTTGCCCTCCCTGTTTTTAAGCAGCAATAACCGTTTTGCCGATGCCGTTGTAACGAACAACCGCCCACGGATACTGGACAATACAGCCGGAAGTGGCCGCACTGATCTTCTGCGAAACAACGCTGTCCTTCTGGAAGATCGGATAAGCTTTTGCCATCTCAACATAGGAGTTCAGCAGCGTTGCAATGCTGCCGCCCATGTTGAAGATGATATAGAAGACGTCCGAATTGCTGTCGGCATTGTTAAACTGCGGAACGGCAACAATCTTCAGTTTCTCGCCGTAGGTTTCCTTCAGCATTGCCCGTGCCGATTTACCGTAAGTGTTGGTACGGTCAAGGTTGCCGAGAGAACCGGTGGCAACGGCCAAAATGATTTCGCCGTTTTTCAGCTCATCCTGAACAATACCGTTGGACTGGACATAAAGCTGATTGATACCGGCCACAACATCGTTGGCAATTTCTTCCGGAGCCTTATTAGACCAGTAGGTCGAATTGCCTTCCGCGTTGTTGGGAACGGTTTCATAAGCCGGCAGGCTCGGTTCGTTCAAAAGCCCGTAGACCGAAACGGTCAAACCTTTGTAGGAAACGCCGGAAAAGAAGAAGTTGTTGCGGTCAATCGCCATGGTGCGCATAGCGCCTTCCGCCTGATCTGCACGATAGTTTTCCGCAAAAGCGCCGGAAGCGGCTTCCTGTCTGTCGTTCGACATCCAGCCCGTGGTATAGTAATAGATACCGCGAAGCTCCGGCTTATAGTTCGTCTTCTGCTGCAAACCGTCAGAGGTCAGTCCGTCATCGGGACGGGTGGCACCTTTATATTCTTTCAGCTTGATAGTTACCGATTCATCGCCCCAGGTACCGTTTTTCTGCGGCGAAGCCAGCTCGTCGGATACACGCGGCGCGGTCAGAATCTCAATCGCCTGTGGGCGAATGTAGTTAAGCGCACCGAGGGGAGCGTTGATGTTGGGCGCGGTGATGACCGGGGCAGCGGCATTGTCAACGCCGATAATGCCTTTTGACATCATCGCCTTTAAGAAATCTCGGTTGCTGGCGTGGTTGATGGACACGCCGTTGTTGACTTTATATTTACTCATGGTTTTCCTCATTAAATTTTATAGATTTCGCAAACCTGACCGGCAGCGCCCCCGGTTTCCACAAGCCAGCCGGTATCGATAAAGCCGGATTTGATATCGCTTGTGGTTTCCAAAGAACTTCCGGAAACGGTCGTGGTATAGGTTATGTTCTGGGTTTCGATAACGCCGGTCGACGGGTTAACGATAACGTTCTGCCCGTGAGTTGATGCCGTATTTGATACAACATACACATAACCTTTGCGGACTTTTGCCAGTTCGTGTCCTTCGTTAATGGTCATCCCGGTAACATTGCCGAGCGCCAGCTGAAAACCTTCCAGCACGGCAACGCCGGCAATATCGGCCGCCGTTTTGGAAGCCGTGGTTGCGCTGCAGCCGATAACCTGAGTTTCCGGATCCGTGCCTTCAAAAACAAACCCGCCGGCAACAACTGCGCTGCCCTCAGCCACAACCGGAATCTTGTCAATCGGATTAAGACGGGAGATCGTTCCCGGCTGGCCTAAGGCCTGATTGATATATACTTGACTCTGCATTTCTTTTTCCTCTTAAATGTTGATTTCAATTTCATCGGAACCACCGGTGCCATAATCAAAACCGTTGTCCACCTTAGTCTGCGAGTTGCAGACTTTTAACATGGCATACAGTTCCGGCACGCTCTCTTTGTCGGTTTCAATGCCCTGATGATTGAGAGCCTTGACCAGCATTTCACGTTCAGTTAAGCCGAACGGATTAAATTCGCCAATAACCGCACTCGCGGCGTTATAAGCGCGTTTCAAGCCGGCGTTTCTGTCTTTTTCCTTTTTTGCCCAAGCGTTTGACAGCTTGGTGTAGATCTTCTCAAAGGAATTTGCCGCTTTACAGGCGTGTTCTCCGCCTTTAAGCACTTCGCCGTCTTCGTTTTCCATTGCAGGATCTTCCGGTTTTTCCGGTTCTTCATTGTCGCTTTCGGATGTTTCCGATCCGTCGTAGGCCAGCTTTTCCAGCTTGCCGATAACGGTGCGCCAGAGTTCCTCGTCGACTTTTCCTTTCAAAATGCCGCCGACTTCATCAATCAGCTTTCTTTTGTCGACAGAATCGTTATCGCTTTCAGTGATTGCGCCAGTGCCCTCGTGGGCTTCTTCTCCGGCTTCCTGCTCTAAAAATTTGCCGAGGTCAATCTCCTTGCCGTCAATAACGAGTTTCATTTCGTTTTTAGACTTCATTTGTGATTTCTCCATTTTGTTATTTAACACTCTCACATCGGAGCCGCACCGACCCCGTTCCACGAGGGCTATGTGATTGCCCTTAATATCGGAAGCCACAAAGTCATAATCGGAAGTATCCGATTTGCTCAATTTATTGGTATAGCTCGCCGATAGCTCTTCTTTGCCGTCTTTTAAGTCGGCAAGAATTCCGTCGCCGGTAAATTTAAGGGGGACAAAAAGCTTATCCCCCTTGATTTCCGCGCGTTCTCCCGTTGAGCCTTCCTGCCGGCCTTTGGCGTCTTCGCCGTCCATGCCAAGCCATTCATGCCCGTTGACCAGAGGCAGAAGCTTGAAACTCTCTGCCCCCTTGGCCAGCTCAATGGGAGAAATATAAACTTTATAAATCTTGTCCGGGTCTATCTCTTCTCCGTCAACATCCGGACTGCCGCCATCTATCAGCTCTTTGCCCAGATATTCAAGTATCCCTGACCGCAAAATCGGGCTTTCGTCAACGAAGAGATACCCGTTTTCATCTATATGCCGGTGCCCGCTCTCATTGCTGAGGCGGGTTGTGTAAGTCAAAAGATGTACCATTAAATTCTGCCTTTGATTATTTCATATGAGCCGTCAGAAAGTCTCTTAGCCTCATAATCGGGTGCAACAAGAATTGAACGCGCAATACAGCGGCAGTTCGGCCGTTCTGCCGGAAGACCACGGTGCCCGTAGGCATCAATCACCGGATAATGCTCGGAATCGCCCCATTTGTAAATCTTGCCGTCAAGCTGTTTGTGCCCGCCTTTGCCGGTTGATACACGTTCGTCATGCGCGGTTGACCACATAAAGAACTTCACTCCCGCCGCAGCCTGCGCTTGCTCGTTAAACGCCGCATTCGCTTTTGCCGTCTGGTCGCGGGCAATCCTCTTTATCCGGTCTTTGGCAATGTGGGACTGAGTTTTAAGGTCTTTGGCAATCGTTTCCCAACGTTGTCCCGTTGTCATGCCGTCATAAACGATGTTTTCAACGTTGTTTAAGGTTTGAAGCGTCGTGTTTTGAATTAACCCGACATTGCGGCGGATAATCAGCCGGATGGTTTCTTCAACCTCTTTGCTGTCAAAATTAAGGGTAAAACTGTCGCCGTACATCTCGCGCATAACCCGTGCAAGGGAAGATTTTGCGCCCCGCCTGACAAGACGTACAAATTTTTGTACAATCTTCTCGGCATTGCGCAAAAACCGCCCGAGATATTCTCCTTTATACCATGAAATCAGCTTTTCCACATTGCGCACAGTCGGCTTTTTCCCCTGAGGAGCGGCATTTTCCATACGAACGGTGGTGTAGACGTCTTCCAGGCTCGCAAATAAGGCGGAGAGCATTTTTTCCGTCTCCGCCTCAATCGCTTTGCGGTAATATACGTCAGCGTGCTTGTTTTTGGCAATGTCATCCATTACCTTGAACCCGCCCGCCGCTCTTGCCCGTGCGTTTTGTTTTTGCATTATCCGCTTGCCTTTTTTCGTTTTTTGGGGTATTATAAATACATAAAGTCGGTATTGTTCCGAGGGTTGCAGCTTAGTTCTGCAAAAGTCCTAGAATTACCGGCTTTTATTTTTATACATTGTTTTATTGCCTTTTCCCATTTTTTGTGGTAATATAAATATATCAAAGCTAGATTGAACTGCAGAAAATTCGGCCTCGCCTGCCGGGTAGCTTACAAAGCTATTACGATGGAGGGATTCCCTTAAATGGGGTTGGCCGTCCTCCCAATCTAGCTTTTTTCTTTTATCCTTTCAGCTTTCTTTTCTAAAGTACGGCGCTGCTTGTTCTTTGCCCAATGGAAATGTACTATTTCAAAATTATCTTTATTGTCTGCTACTTCTAATAACACAACCGAATTTTTTTCTCCCGAAACTCTTGCTATAAAATTATAGTAAGGTTTTTCGGCATTTCCGGGCAAAATAGCATCCGCATCATACAATGCTTTGCCAATCATCATTTCATAATCTTCTACTTCAACATCAGGATGTTGTGAAAGATTACGATCAATAACGGTTTTCTTTAGTAAAACCGGCTTGCTCTTAACGCCAAGTTCTTCTAAATCTCCGGCATTTAGTTCAGGCAAAATATTATCTTTAGTAAAATCAATTTTTATTTTACTTATTTTTTCTTCAACATCTGCTTTTCTATCTTTCTCATTATCCCCGCCGCCTTGGCCGAACTTTCCATCTTTGCCGCGCGGGTGGTCTTCTTCCCGCCACTCGTTTGCCGCCTGAAACTCAGACATAACCTGCGGCGTGATGTCCTCATAGCCGCCGAGACCTTCCGTTTCGGTATCAAACGACAGACCGTCAAGGTTAAACTGTTTGAACTGTTTCAGCCACTCAAAGACTTCATCCTGCTTTGCGCCAAGGCTGACAAGAGCACTTGCCACTTCGGCGTAAGACTTGATGTTTTCCGCCAATTCTTTTTCCGTTGCCTCTTCCAACGGGTTAAAGGTAAAATCCGTAAATTTTACAAACTTCCCGCTGTCAATTCCGGCAACAATGCCATACATAAACAGCAGATTATTTTTTACTGATTCCTGAATGCTGCGGCATTTGTCATACCATTTGCGGCGGTCGCCCGAACCGGTGGCGTTCATACCCTCAGCGGATTTACCCATCAATTCTGTATAAGGGATATCTGTTTTGGCCGAAATCAGCAAATAGAACTCTTCGACGTTTTCAGCCATACCGGCAAGACTGGTTGTCAGCTGTATAACGTCTTCTGTCGTTTTAATCGGACAAACACCGAAGTTGTCCTGAACAAACGACATGAAGTTCAGCCTGTCTTTAAAACATTTTGCATTTTCGGTTGTAAAAGAACTCTCATCAGCCTTCAGGTAAGTAAACCGAAAACGGTTCATCAAGTTTGCCAGTCCCTGACTTGCCAAGTTTGAGTTTGCGACGTCCTGTTTGATGAGCTGAGTCAACGGCATACCGAAATACAACGTCAGAGGACGCATCGGCAATTCCGGGATGTTCGCTTCAAACTTAAGAAAATGGCTTCTATGAACCGCCCCCAGACCGATGACGTACCAAATTGAAGGCTGCATATAGTCTCCGGCCGCCGGATTAACCGTGTTAACCTGCACGGCAACACAGTTAATCGGGTCAATGTGGCGGAAGCCGCGAAACCGCTTAATATTCATCCGGTTTAAGTCAAGCGGTTCTTCCAGCTCACGCCCGGAAAGCCCGAAGTCCATATAAAGCAGGCAACCGCCGGTTACATAATTTGAACGAACAGCGGCGCGAAGATGCTGCCATAAATCAAAACGGGAAGCCGCTTCTTCTACTCTGTCTTTTTCCTCTGCCGACAGATTCGACAACTCCCCGCCTTTGGCAAACGGAGTTTCGCTCAAAACGTTAAAAACCTTTGCAAACAACGGATCTTGCGCCAAAGAATAGCACTCATAATAGTTAACCGGCTGATACAAAAACAATGATGCGTGCGCGGTGCCGTAACCGGAATTGACCGACTGCAAGGGGTTGATCCATTGATTTTGCAGCCGGGACAAGTGGGCATTATACATCCTCAGCCCTTTACCGGCTCCGGCGTCTTTCGCGCCGCCCTCAAGGCGTGCTTTTGCCAATGTCCACGGCTCGGATATGGACACCGCTTGTTCTTCTTTTAACATATTGGCAAGAAGAGCGAAATTATCGGCCGCTTTTTTTTCCTGTTTTCTTTTGAAAAAACGAAACATAAATCTACCCCATTATGCGCATCAGCTCGCCCCAGTCAGGAGTTTGAGCTTTGCGCCTGATTTTCAAAGCATAGATCAGAACATCGCAATAGTCGTCGTGCGCATCCTGTTTGCCCCCGGTAAACGCCTCACACTCGCTCAAGAACTCAAGCAGCCACGGTGCGGATGCCGGGATATGAAAATAGCCGCTTTCCAAATCGGCGGCCACCTCGTTAAACCTCAAATACTTATCGGCAACCTGGTCTTTCTTCAGTTCCGCATTGTGAACAGTTGGCTGCAGCTCTCTTATCGGCAGGCCTTCTTCTCGCAACTGCTGGATCAGAGATATGCCGGAACCTTTGTTTTCAATGTAAATTGCGGAAAACGGACTGCTCGCATATGTTTTGGCTTTCTCAAAAAAGCTCTTCAAATCCCGCCTTAAATCTGGGAAGATGACTTTTTTCGAGTAGCCGTCCAACATATAAAGGTCTTTGCCTTTTGTTCCGAAAAGTCCGAACGCCGAATTGTCAGCGGATTTTTTTTCCGAAAAAGCCGTATCGGCAACGATAAACAGGCTGTCAAACTGCGCCGGACATATATCATAGCGCTGCATCTGGCTTATCTTTATCAGATTGCCGCCTTCAATAATCGGCTCCTGCTGATATAACGCCGCAAAATTTGCTGAGCCGAGCGCTTTCTCCTGTTCCCGCAAAAAATCAATGCTGCGGAACTCCGGGAAAAGAGCGTTGCCATTTTTATCTATCGCCGGATGTCGGCTTGATATGATTTTATCCTTAAAATAAGGATCTGTTTTAAGCATTCCGATCAGATCCTGAGTATGCCAGCGGGAATGCAGCACCAGAACCATCGTGTTGTTTTGCCGGCGGCTCATAATATCGCCGCGGAACCGGTTCTCTACCTTGGCGCGAATAGTGGGAGACAAAGCATCCTCAGCGTTTCTGTACGGATCGTCAATAATTGAGATGTGCGACGGGTAACCGGTATTTCCCTCACCCATAAGCCTGTAATCGATCTGTCCGCCTTTCTTAAACCAGACGGTTGAGGCATTGGCTTTCTTTATCACGTTGCCAAATACCGACTTATAACGTGCCCCCTGCAAAATGTTCAAAACCTCCGCCTGTGTTTTGTCCCGGAGGTCGTCAGAGCTGGTGTAGAAGTTAAACTTCAAATCACCGTGCCGCCCTATCAGCCACGCGGTGAATATACGCAGTTTAGTTGACTTCCCGTGCTGCACCGGCTCTTCGGACGTCGCAATCGGGCGTTCGCCTTTTAAGAACCTGTAATATAATTCATACTGAAAGAAGTCGCACAGTTCTTCTTCCCATTTTCCGGTACGGAATCCATCCGAACCGCGTAGGTCTTCATTGATGAAAAGATAGAAGCTGTAGAAATCAGCCTGAAGTTTTTTCCTTGTCGATTCGTTCAAAACGTCTCTCCATAATAGCCAGCAGTTCGGCGCTTGAAACAATCGGCACATCCAGATCATTGCCTTCGCTGTCTGTGCGCGCTTTCTTGTCAACAATCATACCGAATAACTTGGCCTTCCCCATTGAGGCGGAAACCATCGCCGAACTTTGTCCTAATTCTCTGGCAATTTTACGAGCGTCCTCCAGCTCTTCAACAATGTCATCAACGGTTAAATCATAGCGTTGAAGCGCACGTTTTTTTAATTCCTCTACCCTTGCCGCGACCTTGCCGTTGCTCATCAGTTCCACTGCTTTGCGATTGATCGTCTCCATTTTCATCTTTGACGCATTATAAGCCTGCCGATAAGCATCAGAGTAAGTGAGACCTTTGGCCACCCCTTGACAAAAATTTTCCTGTTTAACCGTTAAATCCATCAGATAAACTTTCATAAAATCCCGAAGAGCGGCTAAGGAAACAGAAAACCACTCTCGGGAAAATAAAAAAACCCGATGCCGTGAACAGAGGGGAGATGCCATGGCATCGGGAAAGAAAAGCAGCAAAACGAAGCTGCGGCAATTTTCCGGTTGGCGCCGGATTACTGCCATAAAAAAACGGCCGTTAAAAAACGACCGTAAGGATGTTCGTCGATAACTGAAAAGGCAATCCGCACCGCCTTTAGATACAGTTATCGATTATGAATGAAATCATACAAAGTTTTCGAAAACTTGTCAATAGGTATTTTCAGTTATTTTCTCATTTCCTTATAATAACTTTCAATGTTATCCCAAAAACCAACAGTTGCCATCCCAACAATCTGCGGTCGGGAAACTTTGAGTTTTCCCCAGTAGTGTTCAATCAGACAATCCAATCCGCGGCAAACGGTTTCTTTCAACAATTCCAAATCATGGATGTACTGGTCTTTTCGGATGTTGGGAATTTTTATCGGCGCATTTTCACAACATATCTGCCTAATAACAAAAGACTGCTTCTTATCCAGACACGATATTGCTTTGATAAATCTCGTACGCGCATCCAAAACAGCCGGAGACAATTCATTGCGCACAGAATTATCGACCCGGGGCTTGGTGTAATCAATGATACCTTCAGCTACAAAACGGCCGTGATAATAATCTTGAGCAATCCGGCAGCCTGCTTTCATACGATCATCCTCAGAATATCTGGAATCCCCAAAAGATAACCAACCTTTGGATTTATATTTCTCAAGCACACTCTGCCGATATAACGTTCCATCCTGAAGACGGATGAACCCCAAACATTCACAATCTTGTTTGTTTATATAATCAACCATCACGCACCTACTTTCTTCGCCCCGCCGGTTTAATTTTCTCCAAAACATTTTCCAAAACTTCTCCGAGAGGTTTGAAAGTATCTTCTTTCGTTTTTGTCATGCTGCCTCTTTAAAAAAAATTCTCCGCCGAAAAGCACTGTGCTACGGCTCTAAAAATATAAATAAAAATATACGGGTCATCTGTATTCTGTTCTTCTACGGTTACAAAACCAACAATAGCCTTAGGAACACCGTTGTTTGCTTTTTTAATCTGGGCATACCATTGCGATACAACACTTGATACTTCACAATCCCTACATTCCTCAGGCTCATCAAATGAACATCGCAAAACAGCCTCTAATTCAAGCTCGCAGACATGCTTATCCGTAAAATTTGGCTTTAACAAACAGTTTCGTAAATCCTTTTTGATTTCATAGGCATATTTTTCTTTAGTCCACATAATCTTTTCTCCAGTATTGCTGTTGGTACTTATCTTCTAAAACATAACTGTCCTGGTTATACTCCAGTTCACATTTACCCCCGGCAGGATCGCCCAAAGTAATATCTTTAACCTTATGGACAATTACTTGGGTCGTTTTACTGAGCTTTCCCGTCCCCTCGTTTTTTTCACGATGGATTGTCAAACCATAATCCGCCATATTATACCAATCTGCCGAACCGCTGATTGAATACATATCGGGAACTCCGTCTTCTTTTGATTGCTTTTTGGGATGAGCCACAAAAATGATAAGGATATTTAAACGCTTGGCCGCCAAACTTAATTTCTTCAAAATTTCGCCGATATACAGATCTTCACGATCTTGTATGTCCCTGTCTAACCGATTGTATGGATCAATAACCAACGAATTAATTCCGTAACGTTTCGCCGCATATTCCGCTTGGGCAATAATCTCGTCCACGTTCCAGCCTCTATCCAGTTCAAGCCGCAAATAATACAGACTTAATTCATCGATTCCTTTGCTGACATCCTCAAGGCTTGAAACTTTTTGCGAAAAGGATTTATGGTAAGTCATCGCATAAAGCCGGGAAAAATGGTTTTCCAAGGTGTTTTCAAAACTGACAATCAAATGCTTCCAACCTTGACTTTGGGTCAAATTAACCATTAGATTATCCGTAAAAAAGCTTTTGCCCCGGGTCGGTATGCCTGTAACAATCATCAGATATCCCGGTTTGATAGTGAAAATTTTATCCAAATCAAGCCACCCGGTTGAAAATCCCTTTTCAAACCCGTGTTGGAAATAATTTAAAATTTTATCTTTGTTAGAGGAAAAAGTGGTTATCCCCGCCAATGGAACAAACTCGGCAGTCGCAATACAGTCTTTCAGGATATTTGGCTCAACCCTTAAGAAATCATTGGCATCCTTGCCTCTAAGCTCATATTTGCTCCAGTCGGCAATTTTACATTTTTCCCTGCCCAGCCGCTGAATAAGATGCCGTTGTAGGACATGTCCCGCCTCATCACTGTCAACCGCAATGATGTATTCGTCAAATCGCTGCAAAAAATCCCAGCAGTTGTCAATACACTCAAGTTTTTTCTCCCCTGCCCCCTGCGGAACCGAAACAGCATACATCTCACATTCATAAAAGCTTAAAACATCAATTTCTCCCTCACAGATAATTAATTTTTTTTCGTTTTGGGGGACAATGTCCATGCCATAAAAAGTCTTTTCGGTATCTTTTTCCTGATAAAACGCCTTTTTGCCGTTTCCCAGATTTTCACGGGTCTTAATATTTACCAGTTCGCCATTCTTGAAGTAGTTGAAAATAATAAACTTATCCTTGCTGGCAACCTGATAAACCTCCAAAGTCCTTTCCGAAATCCCGCGAGCTGCAAAATAGCGGATTAAACGGCTTTTATCGGTATCTTCCTGCTTGCGCGCCGGTTTGGCATAATGCTTGGAAATATGCGGCATATAGCGGTTCTCAAAAGGTATAAAACCTTCAAAATCACAACCGGCATTATGACATTTATACAAAACGCCGTCCGCCTCAAACGTAACGCTCAAGCTTCTGTCATGTTTATTCTTGCGGCTTGCCGAGCAATGCGGGCAAATGTATTTTCCGCTGCGAACAATAGCTCCCATCCCCAAACGTGACATCTCGTTGCGATAATCGTTCATGCCAATAACCCCCGTTCTTTGCTGTCGCGCCAAATCCAGTTTCGGAAAAATGCCACATAGTCGGAATACTTTCGACCGGAAGACTGGCAGTAGCTCACAGCCTCGTCTTTCAACCGGTTATAGTACTCCTCATTTTCGACCAGACTTTTTTTGAGATACTGAATGGCGGGGATGAATTTATCATCCTGCCACTTGCAAAAAGTTTTATCTTTTTGCCATACCCAGTTTTCAAACTTCTCGAGCGTGTTAATTTTTTCAGGGGCAGGCGCTCCGGGAGAAAGAGAGTTCTCAAGCGGCGGGATTTCTTTTGACCCCGTAAGGGGTTTTTCTTTTGTTATTTCATTTACATTATCATTTACATTATCATTTACATTATCATTTACATTAGGGGTTGTTTTGGGGTTATTTTTAGACGCGTTTTTATTTCCTTTGGGTGCGCCGCCCAAAGCCCCGTATTTCTTGCCTTTCGAGCCGTTTACAAACTTCTTAAAGTTGGAAATAATTTGGGGTTTTATGAGCAAAAATTGCGCAAAAACGTTCTTGTTTTGCACCAAACTTGATTCAATTTCGGCACAAACTTGGTCCAATTCCGTTTCGTTTTCGGCACAACATAGACCCAACTTCACAACGGAATCGTACAGTTTTAGTCTCGCTTTATCACCAAGAGTGGAAGCTGCTTGCGCAAAACTGGAATAAAAAACAAAGCTATCTCGTTTCATCTCACCTACTCCGCTGCTAATTGTTCACACAAAGCTAAAGCCAGCATAGCCCCCGGGTCATTCTCCGGGTGTATCTGGTTGTTGTTATCCAAAAGCGGGCTTTTAATGATGTCCTGCAAAAGAGCTAGTTTTATCTTTCGGTCTTCCGGGCATTGCATCGGAAGTCTAATCAAAGCGTTTTCAAGCGCGTTAAAAACATTACCGTAAATGGTTTCCTGATCAATGGTATAGTCGCCTTTGTACCAAGTTGCAGCCATTTCGGAGTAATAACGATAGAGGGATTGTAATGTGGATTCAGTTGTATTGATGATTGTATTTGTCATTTTCTGAACTTTCTTTAGTAGACCGCCAAAAAATGAGTTGGCGGGGGACTCACTAAAAGCCAGTTCAGAAGGCTTTGGCTGATATTGGTTATTTTCAGCTCTCATCCCCCATAAAATTATGGGTATAAAAAATACACTCTGACGGGGTGCGAAAGCCGCTGAACTAGTTTTTAGGCTTTCAGCATAACCCGTTTTTAATTCTGTTGTCAACATGTTTTATCACTCCCCTATCAGTTGATTGTGTAACACGGCCAGAAATTCTTTCCTGTCATCGCCGACATAAGAAACGCCGGCAGCGATGTTTTCAATTTGCCATCTTCTTTCCCCGGGCTTAATATGATTTACCCACCGGGCAACAATCCCGCCGCAGGTGTTCTCAATTTTTGGCTGTTTAGTCAGATATTTTCGGTATTCCGTCGCTTTTAAGCCCAACTTATACATCTCTGCCTGACAATTTCGGCAGTAGTGATTTTTACTTGCAAAACAGCTTTCATCTTTTGCCATGCCACATGCGCTGCACTTTTTCATCATATTCCCCTTTCTATCTTTTCAGCCACAATTCGCACTAAAAGTTCTTGCGCTTTTTTTCGATTGCCACGCTCATGAGCGGCAATCTCCAATACGGCTTTTTCAAATTTCAGAAGCTGCTCGTCCGTCATCAGCGGATGCTGCTTTAAGGCTTCCCTCACCCGTTTGCCGGTTTTACTTTTCCCGAATAATTTTTCCGCTTGATTCATTGTTCACCTTCCAAACAACGCCGTTTCCTCCGGCACCACCTTGATTTCCAAACACGGGTATGCGGCATAACGCTTTTTTACCAATAACGAGCAAATCAGTGCATCATCGCGCCAGATTATACCGTTGCAGGCATCAAGCGCCGCCTTGGCCAGATTGTCTGCGTCCGGCTTGACCGCCGGCAGGATATAGCCCGCCAGCGCGTCTGCCGTTCTTTTTTTGGACATCTGCGGCATTCTCATAAAAGCCGTAACCATAACTTTTACCGGACAGCCAAACGGCGGGCGGCCGGCCATAGCCGTTTTGGCCAGGCTGGCCACCAGTTTTTCATATTTCCGGGTTTTGTCCGGCGTATAGGCAAAACCGCCCCTTGTAAAACGCGGGCGCCCTTTAGGCACCGGTGGCCCGGGAATATTGACAACAACCGCCGTCATTTGCCTTGGCCTTTTCTTAAGCCGCGTCGTTGTCGTCGCGGAACGAATCCTCGACTTCTTCAAATTCGGCATCGACAACCGAGTGGTCTTCCAAAGCCGGGACTTCGGCCGCTACCGGATCCGACACGCCCTCGCCGTCTGCCTGTGTGTATTCAGAATTGCAGGCGTTGAACATTTCGCGCTGATCCGGATCGGCTCTCAGATTGTTCTCGCCGCCGGTGAATTCGTCATCCGAATTGGTCACAATCAAAATCGGCTTGCCGGCAACCGCAATCAGCTCGTCCGCATAAGCAACACTGGCTTTAATTTCGCATTTCAAACCTTTGTCGACGGTGATTTTGCCAAGTTCGGCCTGCACGGTCTTCCGCCCGCCGGAAGCGACAATGCCGACGGCCTTGCTCACCAACTCCCGCGCGGCGGTTTTAGCCATCTCGATCTGCTCGCCCTGCTCCTTCTCGCTCATCTGCTGATAGGGCTTCGGGAATTGCCGCAGCCGGTCAATCAAAAAAGCGGCAATGTCACCGGTTAAAGTTTCTTTCGCTAATTTTGCGCCAAATTCGTTATGGTTCATCTTTTTGTTTCCTTTCTTTTTGTTAAAATTTTTTATAAAGTATCCCCTCGAAAGGAGGTGATATTGTTGGACACCCAAAAGCTGGAAGACTTAGAATACCGGATTAAACAGCTTGAAGCTTTGGTTTTGGCTCTGATTGAAAAACTGGACGCCCAAGATAACAGGACAAGCAGCGTCAAAGTTGAATATCGCAACAAAGCCAAAAAACTTGGCATCAATCCTGATTATCCCGGTTAAATTCCATTTCGGGGCTGGATGTTTCCGGCTCCGATTTTCCTTCAATCAAATCAACTGCCTGATTGAAATATTTGAACGCATCCTGCTTAAAGTGTGTCATCAAGCTTTCAAACAGCGACACACGTCCGTAAATATCCAATTTTTCTTTTTCATTTTTTGTCATTACGCATTTGACTCCCTAAAATTAAAGTTATAAAATTTTAAACAAGGAGATTCTTTATGATTAATTGGCTCAAAAGGATGCGGCAGTGGTGCCAATCTATTGTAACTATCAACAAGCGTCTTAAAACTCTTGAAAATATACACTTTGGCGATGAGCCACATCCGGGAGATATTTGTCCTCAATGCGGCAAACATACCGTACATCATGAAATTCGCCGCTGCGATGAGAGATGCATTTCCAACAATCACTATGTTCACAAACAAACCGATTGGGAGGTTTGTACTGTATGCCCTTATGAAAAAGGTGGAGAAGCGGTTGAATGCCATACTGAATTTCCAGTTACCGAAACCCCTGGCAAAACTGATTGGGAAGCTGCAATGCGTCATATGACTAGGCTTTGATTCCATCAGTCATCACCTCCACTTCATCAGCAAAACGAATAAGCTCACCGGCCAGTTTTCTAGCCTGATTTGGCGTTAAAACTTTATGGGCGATTTGTTGGGTATAAGGTATTTTAATAATCAAATTTACACCCAGCCCGTTTCCAAAGTTTTCTCGCCCAAGAGCAATGAAACTATAACTTACATCGTTTCCCTCAATTACACGGTAAAACCCATCTCGATCAAGCTCTTCTTTCTTTTCCATCCGGCACCTCTCTTAAGCTTTCTCTTCCTGATTTTCTTGATTGTAAGAATTTATAAAATCATCAACTTTTTTCATTGAAGAAACTGTGCACCCCCGCCCATTTCTTAAACCGAACACAAAATTTGGATTTTTTAATGCCTGCCAACCAAGCGTTGTAGCAGACATCCCCGTCTGGGTTAAAAAAAACTCAATTCTTTCCAAAAACTCGTCCATTTTTACCTCCTGTTTGGAAGGTTATAGCAAATTTACTACAAAGTCAATAGCAAATTAACTATTTGCAAAAATAGCAAATTTCATATACAATTCATTGTAGTAGATGGATGAGGGATATATGACGATTGCAGAAAAACAAGAAAAAATCAGAGAACATATAAAACAGCTAATTGCTGACAAAGGTATAAATATGGCTGAAATATCAAGAATGGCAGGAAAAGCTCATTCACATTTATTTCAGTATATAACAAAAAAAACCCCAAAAAGGCTTGACGAGGTAACGAGAAAGATTCTTGCTCGTGCACTAGAAGTCAACGAACAAGAGCTCACGGATTTACCCTTATCGGAACTTACCTCTACGATACCAGTTAAACCAATATATAAAGTAGGTTATGTTCAAGCCGGAAAATTCAACGAAGCCTGTCAACTACCGGAAAGCGAATGGGAAAGTGTTCCCTACCCCATCAATGAAAATTATAAAAACGCCCGAATATTCGCTCTTGGGGTTCGTGGCGACTCGATGAATTTGACATTTCCTCCGGAAAAAACAACCCTTATATGCTGCCCTTTGGAAGATTGGATAGAAATTAACCCGGAAACATCGCTTGAAGGAAAATATATCATTGCATATCGACGAGCACCAGACGGCACTTGTGAAGCAACAGTAAAAAAATATACGCGAATTGATGAAACGACAGTTATCCTGGTTGCAGAATCATCAAACCCGGACATTAAACCAATCATTCTCCATCCAGACAGCAACGAATATGAAATCGCAGCCGTAGTTATCGGGGATTTGAGGATTTACTAAGGAAATAAAAAATGACTACAGAAGTAATTATAAAAAACAAAAGCGGGCTTGTTATGGCTGCTGACAGTGCCGTAACAATTTCAAACATATTTACAACTGGTAAAGTCTACAATTCGGCCAACAAATTATTTTCATTATCAAAATATGATCCTATCGGGATTTTGGTCTATAATTCTGTTAATATTAATCAAATACCGGTGGAAATAATAATAAAAGAATATCGCGAAACCTTAAAATCCAAACAATATCCAACCTTAGAAGAATATTTTTCTGGCTTTGTTAATTTCATCGAAACATTTGTTAACCAACGCGGAAAAAATCTTACATTAGAAAATATTTTTGACTTTTTTCTTAATGAGTTAGGAGCGAGCATCGAATCAGCAAAAAATAATTTTATCTATTCTCCCATCCCCTTTAATATAGATAATTTTCTTCACTGGACCATACACTGGTATAAAAATTATTGTAAAGAAGCAGGTTTCCAAGCCCCTGAAGATCTTATTGAAAATGAGGAAATACTTTCTTTTATTTCTCACCCCCAAATAATGGAAAAATTTGAACAAGAGAAACAAAAATCCCCTCATTTATCACAGATAACACATATTGATAAAATTAAAGATTTATTTATTTACTATACTAAAACATTTTTAATTCAAAACTTTACCGGAATTGCTA
>OHHN01000374.1_pt1 | contig 30564 bp, 19 predicted proteins | sample 1568131 | NCBI WGS metagenome assembly OHHN01 (sample SAMEA3879575, study PRJEB24766) | human gut metagenome | biome: human-associated habitat; feature: feces | place: USA | collected 1985/1987 | reverse complement strand
CCAATAACCAGCGGGGTACGGCCACGTCTACATATCTAACTAGTTGGGATGTAGGTATCGGTATCGGGTTGATGGCCGGGGGCAGTATCGCACAAGAGCTGGGTGGCTTCAACTACGCCTACCTGTCCGGCGCTTGCCTTACGGTATTGTCTACGTTTTTCTTTTTGTTCAAGGCAGGGCCGCATTTCAACCGGCACAAGCTAAGATAAGCATCACGTTATAAAGAAACCTTAAATTCCCCCGAGCGTATCCGCTCATTCAGTTCTTTCACCAAATCCTTATATTGATACCGGTTACCGCAGGTATGAATCTCTGTTAGCGGGTGTTTATCGATTACCTTCTCCAGTAATTCGGAGCGAGACGGCGTAGATGGCAAGGCCGCGTATTCCTCGTACGTGTAAGACAAGAAAGCCACGTTGCGCCCGATACCCCGGTTATCCAACAGATAGCCATCGGCCAAAGGAGTCGGGTAGGGATACTTATCCCCCACTTTCACATCGCTTACCGCCGGATACGAGACAATCGTCTGGCCATCCTCACTCAATCCAACCGGGACATGACGGCTATAATCTTTCGCCGTCTTATAGATCACCACAGGAGGAGCCGCTTGCACGGAGGAAGAAATCCGTCCGGAAGAAGCTGGTGTCGGCACCATTCCGGAAAACCGGCTGTCGGTCGTTTCTAACCCGGCAGCCTGCTTCCGACTGGAGGAACAACTGATCCCCCAGCAGGAAGCGATGAAGCATAAAGCCATAATCCCTTTTTTCATTTTTGCATTTTCTCTGTTATCGCATAAAGATCTCCCGTGAAGTTAAAACTTTCCGGTACCTGTCACAATACTATTTTCTTCTCCGCCCAACCCTGTTCGATACGGACTTTCAACACATAGATCCCCCCGGATAAACCAGCGGTAGAAAGGACGGACCCCGTCCCGTTCATCACGCCCGTAGAGCAAAGCCTGCCCGATACATCGTATAAGTAAGCCTCATGGAGCGGAGACGTGAAGGATACGGACAGACGGCCTTCTCCCGCCAGGACCCGAAGCTTATCATCAACCGCCAATGGATGGATGCCTGTGGGAACGCCTTCCACGGTTACAAATACCTCTGTTCCTTTTATAAAATAGAGACCATCAGATACCACACTATACACAGCCAGCACGTAGCGACCCGGGGATAGGTTTACTTTTATTTGAGTACGTACCTCTTTCTCTTCCCCTGGCTGAAAGTAAGCGCCTTCAATAGACAAGTCCGTATATTCCCCCGTAGACAACGAATGCACCATGAAGGCTATCATCGGATTACGCTCATAGGCGCTCTCGTTGCGAATCACCGTGCACAACACGTTCGAGCCACCCACTACCAAGCTCTCTTCCGAATAGATAGAACGCGTCCCTGTATATTCATCAGCGTAGGATATCACCTCTATCAAGGAATCCGTCGCCAACAAATGGATTTCGTTATTCCTCATCCTTGAAGGGGTTAGCTCCCGCCACTCCTTCTCGCCAGATACACGATACAACGCCCTCAACCCGTATAGACCCGGATCCAAGCATAGTGGATCAGTCTTCCACAAAAAAGAAGGTGAAACCACAACTGGACTTATAACGCCCTTTTCCTCATAAACGATCTTGGATAGACTATCTCCGGTAAAGACTCCTAGAGCAAGTTCTAGCTCCTTCTCGGAGGAGGCATCTAGCTGTAGGGCATATTCAATGCCCAAAGAATCACCTTGCGAGATCGATGGACGATCTACATTCACCGAATTAACATTCAACGACAGATAAGGCTCGCTCGCCTCCGTGGGTTTCTGGAAACCGATAATCATATCTTGACCATAAGAGAATCCGCTATACGTTTTAATATATGGATTCAGCACATCCAGCTCGAAGAAACCGTTAGCGGCTCCTCCCCAACCCCAATTGATATGGAACAGGCCGTCCTTATCATAGCCATCGCAAACAAAGGCATGCCCACCACTCGTAGACGTCCCCCCGTACAAGACCGGACGTTTGGCCGCGAGCTCGACCTTCAACAACCTTTTCCAGCCTGCGGTCATATAATAGTCACGATGCAGACATAGCAGATTTTTATCATAATTAAGATTCTCGATCAATCCCTTGGCCATATATTCGTCCATAGTTCCGCTGCCAGCAGCAGAATAGAGCATATTACCAGCCACGCCCACAGCATACATCAACTCGGCGACAGCCTTATCTTGAACGGCGGTGGAAGTAGAGTCGTACACATCCAGCATATTCTTCCAGTCAAACGTATAGCCACTTAAATCCACGGGGAAAACAGTCTCGTTCACATTTTCCTCTCCCATTCGATATTGCCCTTTACCTACCGCTTTCTCCGGCCATTGGTGGTAATTCATGATCTGGACGGCAGCCGTAGCCACACAACCCGTCGCTGAACGCTTATCCCCATCCAACGGGCAAAGACTATTGTAAGGAGCGCCTTGATTCCATTTCGTCTGTATCAACGGCTCCACTCGCTCCGGAAACCCATCGTCTGAACGCGGAGACGAAACATTCTCCGGAAACACCTGTTCAAGCTGCGTATGGACATGATCGATCTGGCGCTCGTATTCCTCAAACCAACCCCTCATGTTCGACGGCATATCTCCCGGATCGAAAGAGCCCGACAGGGAGTAACCCAGCACCGGGGCGACACGGTCGTCGCCCGACACCATCACGAAACCATCCCCTTCCCCTACATTATAGATATAGTAATACGGATCGGACGACACGGAACGCAGGCCGCTCCCCTCTCCCGTATACACCAACCGAAAATCGGATCCCGGGGCCGAGCGTAACATACCCTGTCCCTCATAAAAAGAGCGGGCCATCCTCAACGCCTCCGCCTCAGTACGCTGACGGGCCTCCAACGAGAAGGCCACGCTCACGACACACAATAAACATAACAGTAATCTTTTTTCCATCTATTATTTGTTTTTGACACTCGCAATGTACGCCTTTATTTAATGACGAATCCTTCCTCACAACCTTGAGTTGTGACATTCAGTCCTTAGTTTATGTCATTTGATACAAAATAACCAACAGGGTATGACCGTTTCCATACGGCTCTTTCATTTAACCATCCGTCTTTGCCAAGCTGGAATACAGGGATCCCCAATAAAATTCCGTACAATAAGCTCGTAAAAAGGAGACCGTATATAACACATTGATAATCAATACCCCAAAAACAGAATGATCTTTTCAGGAAAACACGTACATGTTTTCGCGAAAAGTCGTACATGTTTTCCGGAAAAGTCGTACGTGTTTTCCCGGGATCCTTCCTCCGAAAACAAAAGCGCATGATAAAATTCACAAGAAGCGAAACTCCCATCACTTGTATATCCCCTGTTTTTTACTTAATATCGCGTAACGATAATCAAGCTGATAAGATGAAAATAATAGCAGATAACACGGTTCCTTACCTAAAAGGGATCTTGAAGCCGATAGCGGACGTATCCTACCTTGACTCCAAAGAGTTTACGCCCACGAACATAAAAGACGCGGATGCCTTGATCGTACGTAGCATAGATAAATGTACACGCGAGCTATTGGAAGGTAGCCGGGTTCGCCTCATCACGACAGCCACGATCGGGTACGACCATATCGATATCCATTATTGCGAGAAGGCAGGGATCACGTGGAAGAACGCCCCGGGTTGCAACGCCGCTTCCGTGGGGCAATATGTATTATCCTCTTTGGTAGCCATCGCCCTCCGCAAAGGAGAGAGACTAGCAGGGAAGACTATCGGTATCGTTGGCGTAGGCCATGTAGGGAGTATCGTGGAGAGGCTATGCGAGGCCATGGGGATGCGTGTGCTTCGCAATGACCCGCCCCGTGCCGAGCAGGAAGGTGAGGATGGATTCGTATCCTTGGACACGATCGCGAAAGAGGCGGATATCATAACCTTGCATGTGCCGTTGACCAAAGAGGGACGTTTCGCCACCCGCCATCTCGCCGATCATGCTTTTTTCGACAGATTGGAACGAAAACCATGGTTTATCAACAGTTGCCGGGGTGCCGTACATGATACGCAGGCCTTATTGCAGGCCAAACGAACCGGCAAGGTCAGCGAACTGATCATCGATTGCTGGGAGAACGAACCGGATATCGACCGGGAATTACTGTCGGAAGCCACGATCGCCACTCCTCATATAGCCGGTTTCTCCGCCGACGGGAAGGCGAACGGGACACGAATGTGCCTAGAGAATATAGGATGCTTTTTCGGTATCCGTATCGAAAAGATCAAGGAAGTCATTCCGCCTGCCCCAACCAACCCGTTCATCGACTTGGGACAATTCAAGGAGCACCGGGTGGAAGAAGCCATCTTGAGAAGTTTCAACCCAGAAGTAATCGACCAAGCACTAAGAGCGAATCCTCATCATTTCGAGCGATTTAGGGCAGCGTATGATCATCCCCGTGAGTTCCATGCTTACCAAGCGATCAAAACTGACCCGGAAGAATTCGCCGTACTCCAGAAACTAGGTTTTCAAGTAGGCTAATGACAAAAAAGCCTTACAGTAAACTTTCGATCACATGAGGATAATGCGCATACTCCAGGGCATGCACTTTCGAGGCTACCTCCTCCGGCGTATCCGAAGGTAATACCGGACAAGAAGCCTGGAAGATGATAGCGCCCTCATCATAATGCTCATTAATATAATGTATAGTAATACCCGACTCCCGCTCACCAGCCTTCACGACCGCCTCATGCACATGCATGCCATACATCCCCTTGCCGCCATATTTAGGGAGTAACGCGGGATGGATGTTCACGATCTTACCGGGAAAAGCCTGAAGAATCACGTCTGAGATCTTATTCATAAAACCGGCCAACACGATAAGGCAGACATCATATTCCGCCAACTTTTCCAAGATCGGCACACCGGCAATAAATTCCTCCCGTGAAAACACGAAAGAAGGCACTCCCAACTTATTTACCCGCCCATGCACGCCAACATTACGATTATTTGATAAAACAACCGCAACATTAACATTTTCACTGTTAGCAAAATATCGGGCGATGTTCTCGGCATTCGTACCAGATCCGGAAGCAAAAATCGCTATGTTTTTCATATTTTTAGATGTTTAAATGCACAAGAAAAGAAAAAATGTGCAGTTTTCCGCATTTTTAGCTTATTAAATTTGCTTTGTAACATAAAAAATTCTTTTCTTTGCACTGCAAATTTAAAAAGTATATTCGTATTTATTAATCTAAATTGAAAAAGTTATGTCTGAAGTTGCTGAAAGAGTAAAAGCTATCATCGTTGACAAGTTAAGTGTTGAAGAAACAGAAGTTACAAACGAAGCAAGCTTTACTAACGATTTAGGAGCAGACTCTCTTGACACTGTAGAATTGATTATGGAGTTCGAAAAAGAATTCGGTATCTCAATTCCTGACGATCAAGCAGAAAAGATTACAACTGTAGAGTCCATAGAAGGTAAAGGTATGGAATTAAAAAGAGTTGTAGTAACAGGTCTTGGAGCTATTACTCCTCTTGGTAATACCCTCCCCGAAACATGGGAAGGTATTATCAATGGAAAAAGTGGCGCTGGACCTATTACTCAGTTTGATGCATCCAAATTCAAGACACAATTTGCATGCGAAGTTAAAGGCTTCGATCCGTTGAAAGTTATGGATCGTAAGGAAGCCCGCAAGTGTGATCGTTATAGCTTATTCGCGATCGACGCGGCGAAACAAGCGATCGAGGACGCGGCAATGGACTTGGATAACGAAGATAAGAACCGTATCGGCGTTATTTTCGCTTCAGGTATCGGTGGTATCAAGACATTCGACGAGGAAGTATTGAGTTATGCGAAGATCAAGGATACGATCGGTCCGAAGTTTAACCCGTTCTTCATCCCGAAAATGATCTCGGATATCGCGGCCGGACATATTTCCATGCTTTATGGATTCCACGGCCCGAACTTTGCGACCGTCTCAGCTTGTGCATCTTCTACAAACGCTATCAGTGACGCATTCAATTATATCCGTTTAGGCAAGGCTAACGTCATCATCACCGGTGGAGCGGAAGCTGCTGTTTCTGAATCGGGTGTAGGTGGATTCAACTCCATGAACGCGTTATCGACACGTAACGATTCTCCCGAGACCGCATCTCGCCCGTTCAGCGCTAGCCGTGACGGATTCGTGATGGGTGAAGGTGGAGCTTGCTTGGTATTGGAAGAAATGGAGCACGCATTGGCTCGTGGCGCTAAAATATATTGCGAGATCGCAGGAACCGGAATGTCTGCCGATGCTTATCACTTGACCGCTTCTCATCCGGATGGTTTAGGAGCGAAGCTGGTTATGCGCAACGCATTGGAAGACGCAGGAATGACTCCGGAAGATATTGATTACATCAATGTTCATGGAACATCGACTCCCGTAGGCGATATCTCAGAGGTTAAGGCGATCAAAGATGTGTTCGGAGAACATGCTTATCAACTGAATATCAGTTCTACAAAGTCAATGACCGGTCACTTGCTTGGTGCTGCCGGAGCGGTAGAGGCGATCCTGTGTATTATGGCTATAAACGATGGTATTATCCCGCCGACCATTAACCATGCGGAAGGCGACGATGATCCTGAAATAGATTATAAACTGAATTTCACATTCAATAAGGCTCAAAAGAGAGAAGTGAAAGCCGCTTTATCGAATACGTTTGGTTTCGGTGGACACAACGCTTGCGCCATTGTTAAAAAATTCGTGAAATAACGTGTTTAGAAAGCTATACAAACAGCTACATAAAAGAATAAGGCTCCTGCATAATAAAGGTAGGGAGCCTTATTTGTCTTTATCAAAGATTCTAGGTTTTTATCCGGATAATCTCCAGATTTACGAGCAGGCCTTGTTGCATAAATCATCATCAGTAGAGACGGGTGATGGTAAATGGCTTAACAATGAGCGTCTTGAATTTTTAGGAGATGGCATTTTGGATGCGGCGGTCGCCGATATTGTCTATAAGCGCTACCCGAATAAGCGGGAAGGCTTTTTGACAAACACACGCTCCAAGATCGTACAACGGGAAACGATGAATAAGGTCGCCGTACAACTCGGCCTCGATCAAATGGTAGTCTATTCAACCAAGATAAACTCTCATAACAATCATATGTATGGTAATGCGCTCGAGGCTTTGATCGGCGCTATTTATCTGGATCAAGGTTATGACGTTTGTTATAAGTTTATCCGTGACGTGATGATAGAAAAGTATATCGATGTAGATACACTCGTCCGGAAAGAGATAAATTTCAAGTCAAACTTGATTGAATGGAGCCAAAAGAACAAAATATCGATCTCGTTCGATCTAATAGAGTCTTTTACGGATCATGATGGAAATCCTGTATTCCAAAGCGCGATTAAATTGCTCGGCGAGCAAATTGGCATAGGTATCGGTTACTCCAAAAAAGAATCCCAGCAAGCGGCTTCTAAAATGGCGGTCAAAAGATTGCGGACAGACAAAGAACTCCAGCAACGTATCTCTGCCACAAAGAAAAAGAAGACGGGTGAACTAACCGATGAAAAAGAGTTTTCTGACCTCCCAGAGGAAGAAACTGTATGATAAATAGCAGAACTTGGGTATATCGTTTGATATACCCAAGTTCTTAGTTATATAAGAATAAGCTCATATAAAGTTGTATGTATGAAAAAACAGTACAGTAAATTTCTCCGAATATTAATAACCAGCATATTATATATCGGCTATTTCTCGATTTCAAGTTCGTTGGCGCAGATCAGCGAAGGAGGACTCCCCCCCAGCTTTCAATTCGCAGGTTCACTTCGAAGTGAAAAGCTAGCAGAACAAGTTCCAGTGAATTTCAGTGTGGAAGACCTCAAGACGGTCGATGCGTGAAGGGTCAGCCAAGGCGCTCCGTTGCGTGTAGCCAAGTCGATACCAACCAGCTTCGACATCGCCGATAGTGGCGATTGGATTTCACTACCCGACGGCAGCCAAGTATGGCAACTTCACCTTCAAGCGAAAGGAGCGATCGCCTTGATCCTGTATTACTCCGATTTTTATATACCCAAAGGTGCCCGGTTATACCTGTATAACGCAGCGAAAACCCAAGTATTGGGTGCCTATACGCATCGTACGCATCCTAAAAACGGACCGTTCGCAACCCAAGCCGTAGCAGGCGATGAAGTGATCCTCGAATATGTACCTGCACCATCCGGCGAGACACCTCGACTACGCATCCGGGAGGTCGGTTACGGGTATAATCATCTTGAAGCGATCATGCCAGAAGTACAGGAAGCGCCGGGAGCCGGCTATTCAGAAGCTTGCGAAGTGAATATCAATTGCGAGGAGGGAACCGATTGGCAGGAGCAAAAGAAGGGGGTGATACAAATGATTCAATACATCCGTAATAAAGAGGGAGAAGGAGGAAGCTATATTTGTACGGCTTCTCTGGTAAATAATACGGCCCGTGACAAAAAGCCTTATGTATTATCCGCCTTCCATTGTTCGCAAGATATACTGGGCGAACAGACGGTTACTCCCGAGGAATTAGCGGTCTGGTTGTTTTATTTCCACCAAGAACATGTGGGCTGCGATAATGAGTCACCCATTTATCCGATAAAAACCATGGTAGGATGTACACGGAAAGCCTCTACCCCTGTCGAAAACGGTTCCGACGGACTGTTGCTGTTGCTTGACGACGAGATCCCCGACGATTATAATGTATTCTTTAACGGATGGGATCGTTCAAATATGCTTTCACTCTCGGGCGTAGGCATCCATCATCCTTCCGGCGATTATATGAAAATCTCCACCTATGGAAATTATCCGACAGAATCGATTACATGGCGTAATAGTGATGTTGGGAAAACCGGGGCCACGAACGCTCATTGGAACGCGACTTTCGATGCCACGCTAAACGGACACGGGGTGACCGAGCGAGGTTCTTCCGGCTCGCCTTTATTTAATAGCAAAGGCTTGATTATAGGTACGCTGAGCGGTGGAAGCTCCAGTTGCGAACTGCCCGAAGGATTGAATTTATACGGTAAATTGTATTATCACTGGAATAAATACAGTGATAATGATACAGCCCGGATGGATGTCTGGCTAGATCCACTCGGAACGGGCGTCACCTCGTTGCAGGGAATGACGCAGGATGGGGAAACGCTCGGAAACGAGTATGAAGGTCCGACTGATTTGAAATACAAACAGATCTCCACGGGTGAGATTCAACTGACATGGAATGCCCCAGTCCTCGAAAAAATAGCTGGTTGGGGATCACAAGATCGTTATCAACAGTTCGGTCTCGGAGGAGATCCATTCTATTTCGCTCAGAAATGGGATACGAAAGATCTACAACCGGTGCATAAAAAAACGATCCGGAAGGTTAATTTCTATCCACAGGAAGGGGTCACTTATGGAGTCTATATCAAACAGGGAAACCGGGAGTATGAAGAGAGTTTCACTCAACTGAAATCAGGTAAAATAAATTCGGTCACACTTAAAACACCATTCGTAATCGACGCGAAGCAGGATTTACTGGTAGCCATTCATGTGATAAGCTATGCCAATAACACATACCCGGCATGCTCCGATGAAGGCCCCGCAGTCGACGGAAAAGGGAATTTATATTCTTTGGACGGAAAAAAATGGGAAACATTCTCAGATGATGAGCTAGATGCCAATGTTGTGTTATCGATCGTAATAAGCGCGGAAGAAGGTGAGCTCCCCTCGAGTTCCGTATTCTCCACGAGCACTTTCTCGGAGAAACCGCAACCCATGAGAACGGGCCGATTATCATTCCGGAAACTGGCTATCGCCTCCGATGCGCAAGAAGCAGAGTTGATCACGGCTTTTCCGGAGCTGACCGGTTATAAGGTATATCAAGATACTCGGGAACTGACGACATTACCTGTTTCTCAACGGAATTATACGGTGAAAAATCTGGCAACAAGTACCCCTCTGCTCCAAGTAACGGCACTTTATGGTACCGACGAGAGCGCTCCGGCTACGGTAATTCCGGAAACGAGCGTAGGTAACGAACTGAAGCCAACAGACGAAGAAGTAGATATTCAACCACGTATCTTCTCGAATGAAGTACAGATCCAGAATTATCAACAACTGAAATCGCTTGAGATCTACAGGGCCGATGGAAAGTTGATACGTAGCATCCCGCAACCGGGAAGTAGTCTCAGCACGGGTGATTTTGCCACTGGAATGTATATCTTTCGCTTGACTACCGAAAAGGGAAGCCAAACCGTTCAAGGTATTAAGAAATAAACGGCCGCCTACTAGTATAAAGTAAAAAAGGTTGTGCGTTCACTGACACACAACCTTTTTTATTTTATTTCCCGAATGTTACCCCCATCCGTTTTCCTTGTACGATCAAATCATGATCCGGTGTCACTAATTTTAGTTTTCCCGCTACTTCTAACAAGGGAATGGATTCTACCCTATCTCCTTTCATACAAACCATACGTCCGAATTCACCATTAGCGATCAGTTCCGTGGCATGGCCTCCCAAGCGAGTCGCAAGGTTACGGTCGAACGGAGAGGGGTTTCCACCCCGTTGGGTGTATCCCAATACGGTATCCCGGGTCTCGATACCCGTTCCCGCCTCGATAGCCCGGGTGATATAATCAGAAGGACGCTTTTTATCCGGAGTCTCGATACCCTCGGCTACTACAACGATGGAATAAGGTTTGCCCCTGCGAGCCCGATCCAAGATCGCCTCGTTCACCTTATCGATATCGTATCCCAATTCCGGAAGTAAGATCACGTCGGCACCTCCAGCCATCCCGGCATACAAGGCGATCCATCCGGCATGATGGCCCATCACCTCCACGACCATCACCCGCTTATGTGAACTAGCTGTAGAATGAAGACGGTCTATAGATTCCGTGGCGATATTCACGGCGGTATTAAAACCGAACGTAATATCCGTACCCCATATGTCATTATCGATTGTCTTGGGAACGCCTATCACGTTCAATCCGATCTGAGATAACAGATTGGCCGTCTTCTGCGTACCGTTTCCTCCGATACAAACCAAGCAGTCCAGCCCCAGCTCCTCATAATTTTTCTTAATGATCTCCGGCTTTTCCGAATCTCCCGAGGCCAAGAGCTTACGGAAAGGCTTCTCTCTGGACGTTCCTAAAATGGTTCCCCCTAAATTTAATATGCCGGATAAGCTCCGTTCATCGAAAACTTGGACGTCTTTATTCAAAAGACCTATAAAACCGCTATGAATACCTATCACTTCCATGCCGTAATGCATGATAGCGGTCTTGCCAACACCACGGATCGTAGCGTTGATACCGGGGCAATCGCCACCCGATGAGAGAATCCCTATTTTCATCGTAACGTTAATTTAGTACCTAGCAAAGATATAAATAAAAAGAGAATGCCTACATTTGCACTCGAACAAATAAAAAGAGCATGGATATTTTAACACAGACGATTTCGCTCCTTTTCCGCCATCGACAAACGGAGATCGGACGATTTGGGCAGGATATAGACCATATCCAGCGCAAACAGCTGTATGCTCTGCTTTCGACGGCACGCAAGACGGAATGGGGACTCAAATATGATTATAAAAGCATTCGCTCTTATTCTGACTTCTGCCAACGTCTTCCCTTACAGACTTATGACGAGATAAAGCCGTATGTCACCCGAATGATAAACGGAGAAAGGAATATTCTCTGGCCTTCGGTGGTGCGGTGGTACGCTAAGAGTAGCGGGACCACGAACGACAAAAGTAAATTCCTGCCCGTCACCCCCGAGATATTAAAGGGTTGCCACTATAAAGGCGGCTTTGATTGCGTAGCCATCTATCTGCGGAACAACCCAGAAAGCCGTTTCTTCTCCAAGAAAGGCTTGATATTGGGCGGTAGCCATAGCCCTTCCCCGCTAAACTCCGAGGCTCATCAAGGCGACTTATCCACCGTATTACTTCAAAATCTCAATCCGCTCGTCAATTTAATACGCGTCCCCAAGAAACCCATTATCCTAATGGATGAATGGGAAAGCAAGATCAAGGCGATCGTGGAGAACACTTGGAATAAGGATGTAAACAGCCTATCCGGTGTTCCTTCTTGGATGTTGGTATTGATCAAGGCCGTATTGAAAAAAACGGGTAGGGAATATCTTACGGACGTATGGCCTAATCTGGAGGTCTTCTTCCATGGGGGAATCAGTTTCGAGCCTTACCGGGAGCAATATAAAACCTTGATTCCATCGAATAAGATGCATTATATGGAGACCTATAACGCATCCGAGGGCTTCTTCGGGCTGCAAGACGATCCTACGGACTCCAGTTTGCTTATGATGCCGGATTACGGTATTTTCTATGAGTTCATCCCGATGAACGAGGTGGGTAGCGCCCATCCGACCGTGTTACCGCTGGAATCGGTAGAGACCGGGAAAAACTACGCGATGGTAATCACGACCTCGGGAGGATTATGGCGCTATCAGATCGGGGATACGGTACGTTTCACCTCGTTATTCCCTCATAAATTCGTTATCTCCGGACGTACCAAGCACTTTATCAACGCCTTCGGCGAGGAGCTAATGGTGGATAACGCCGATAAGGCGATCGCCATGACTTGCCTACGAACCGGGGCGAAAGTAAAAGAATATACCGCCGCCCCACTCTTTATGCTGGATAAGGCGAAAGGACGGCACCAATGGTTTATCGAGTTTGACAAGAAACCGGAATCTCTCGATGAATTCGCCACTTTATTAGATCAGAACTTACAAAAGCTGAACTCGGACTATGAGGCGAAGCGGTATAAAGAGATCTCCCTTCAACCGCTGGAAATCGTTATCGCCCACGACGGTGCTTTCTATGAATGGCTCAAGCAGAAAGGTAAATTAGGCGGCCAACACAAGATCCCACGCCTCAGCAACGACCGCACGCATATAGAGGAGCTTTTGCGCATCAACCAGTCTCTATAAGCCGACATGCGCTTGATCCATAAGACGCATTAAAATTGATAAGTCAGATAGAATCCCGCCATATTCGAACTGAATACCGGAGCGGCCACGATCGGGCAGTTCTTCACATTTCGATTGATCCGCCGGGCGATAGCGTTACGAATCGGGAAATAGATCAGATACGATAACTCTACCGACAAGATCCCGAAACCCGCGCCGGCTACTACATCCGCCACCCAATGCCTGTTATTGTATAAGCGGGAACCCGCCACGAACGCCGCTATCGCATAACCCGAGTAAGCGAGTATAGGCGAGCTATCCTTAAATTCCTTATAAGCCATATGCGCCCCTAAGAAAGCATTCGAGGTATGTCCGGACGGAAACGAATAAGGCGCCCCGTCCGGGCGAGGCTCGTTTACCCAGTTCTTCAGCCCATGCACCATCAATCCGTTCATCCCCTCCGCTAAAGCGACCAAGCAAAGTTGGTCCACCCAGTTATGCTTCTCTGTTCCCATAAGGTCGCAGACAAATACCCAACCGAGCATTCCCCACTCCAAGTAATTGTCGATATGGATTTGCTTCACGGAATCTTTCCGGGAAAACAGGTAAAAGTCATTCATCCCGTCGATCGCCGTGCCTACGGCTCCCACCGTTATCAATGAGGCTGGAAGAATCAAGCTTTTCGGGTTAAACTTATAGGCGACGACAGGCATTCTCTCCTTGACAGGGGCTTGAGAACGTACGTTTAACGTATCGAGATCACCAACGCCCGCGAACGCAATGTTTACGAAGCCTATCAAAAGGCTTGCCAAGACGATTAATTTCCTATATATCATATCCGTTATTTTCCTCTAAGACATCCCTCTCCCGGATAAACCCTTCATCAAAATAGTTGTTCTCTATTTTCGAATGGATCACCCGCTGGAAATAGAAACGATGGTTATTCCAATGGAAGGCTGGGTATTCCTTATTTTGTTTGACAATATTATTCGTGAAGACCAACCCGTCCACGGACTTGGCGTATACCAATGGCCTATCGAACGTAATAAACTCGTTTGCGTCGATCACGATATCACTATGGAAATATTTCCTTTGCGACGCTAAATCCGGGATTTCGGGATAAATAGAGATAATAGCGTTCGTAAATTGGAACATATTCGTCAAGGAGTTGATGAACTTATTCTTACGGATCAACACGTTCCGGCAAGCGCCGGTCTCGAACCAGCCGTTGCAATCACCGCACAGCAGGATCGCCGTCCCCGAGGTATGATCGAAAACATTATTCTCTACGACCGTTTGCCGAGGCGTGCTGAACAAGGAACCGCGGGCACGGTTATTCCGGATCACGTTATCCGAGAATAGGACCGTCGGCGTCCACTCCAGATTCTCTATGCCGAAGCCGCTTCCCTCATGGATCGAAGGATTCACCGTATTTTCAAACCGGATCTCGAACTCCTTCGCCCCTCGGTAATCCGGTTGATCAACTGCCTTGATAGCGGTAATCCGGTTTCTCGCCCCTATCAATTCCATGGTGCTCGAATGGATGAACTGCACGGAATCCCCTACCCTTCCCCATTCGAAACCATACGATTGCGGGTGCATATACCGGCCTACCAAGGTAGAGTCATTCACTCGTCTCACCACTTTCAGGTAAGTTCCATGCACATTGATAGCGTCGTCCATCATCCCTTCGTACAAGCCATTCTTGGAGATGATCGTTCCCTTGCAGGCCGAGAAATGGGTAGCGTCCGCCTGTGTCGTGAAATACCGCGGATCGTCCGCCCCTTTCAAGCAAACAGAGAAACCATCCAGCGTGATATTCTCGCTCACTTGCGCCAAGAGGCCCATTCCCTCGGCATAATGAACCTTGATATTCTCCAGAGTCGTATTCACGTCATGATACAGGAAGACACCGGGAGCCGGACGTTCCCAAGAACGCATGGCGATCACCGTACCGGGCACCAAACGGCTGTCTTTCCAACGGGGAGACTTTATCAGCCTTGGAGAAACCTCGATCAAGCCCCGCACGCCTATCGGGATATCGCTTGTATTATACACCAAATGACGTGTATCTCCCTCGAAGGTGATACCGGAACCGGGAGTCAACTCCCAGCCTTCTCCCTTCGCTACAAACACGCTATCCCGTATCTCATAGCGTACCCATGGAGCCACCTCGAAGGTGATCCCGCCTTTCAGCGTATCGTTCTCCACCACTTTTACCTGTGAAATCTGAGGATGCTTGAAGTCTATACTAAAGTTTTTCAAGACACAATTCCTCGAATCCAGCAAAGAGACCGGCAACATCCTGCCGTGGAAGATTAACTCCGAGCCTTGCCCGTCGAACACCATATTCTTCATCCCCTCGAAAGGCAAACCTACTTTCTTCGGATTCATTTGATCATGATTCGAGATGAAATAGACACGCTCCGCCGCACTATCGGGATAAAACTCATAGCGGCCCTTAGGCAAGGTCACCACAATTGTCTGGTTTTCCTCGCATTTCTCCCGTATCTGCTCCAATGCCCTCGCCATAGCGGGCGCATTATCCACATGCTCGACCGGGGATAAACCATAAGCCGACAAATCATACCTCCGTTCCGTAGAACAAGCGCTTCCAAACAGGGAATAAAGCAGGACAACTGCCCCCCATAGATACCATTTCATAGAAAATCAATTAAATATATCCGCGAAGGTATGTATTTTACAGGGTAAGCGCACTAAAAACAGACAATAACTTTCCGTCTCATGAATCCTATCACGAATCTCCTATAATAGCAGCCTGAGTTTTCTCCTAATAAAACAAAAGTTTCCTCAGTAAGAAACTTTTGTTTCCCTATATAGAAACGAAAGTTTTTCCTTGAAGAAACTAAAGTTTTCCGTATAAGAAATTTAGAAAAACTGCAATAGACTGATAATCAATTAAAGTACAAAAAGAAACAGCTACCCTTTCCATTCTCGGATTCTACCGAGATATGGCCGCCATGCAAGGTGATTATTTGCTTACAGATGCTTAAACCGATACCCGAGCCGGAGGGCTTGGTGGTGAAGAAAGGTACAAAAACCCGGTCGATCACCTCGGGTAAGACACCGATACCGTTGTCTCGCACGGTAAAGACGAGTTCGTTTCCCTCCCGCTGAGCCGCCACGATAATCTCGGGGTTTGACTTTTCCGCACAAGCCTCACAAGCATTCTTCAGTAGGTTCAAGAAGACCTGCTCCATCTGCGCCCGATCCGCGAACCATTCCAGAGGCTCGTCCGGCAAGCGGAAACGGATAGAAGGCTCCGGGCACAAACGCCTTAAATCCGAAAAGAAATCTTTCACTAAGATACGGGTCTTTACCGGAGAGGCGATCCGGGTCAATCTCCGGTAATTCTCAACGAAATCCAGCAACCCTTTACTCCGGCGATGGATGACATTCACCCCATGCTGGATATACGAACGATTCCGGACATCATCCGGATCTGCTTTGCAACGCTTGCTCAAGGTCTCGGACAACGAGATAACGGGTGTGATGGAGTTCATGATCTCGTGCGTCAAGACACGGATCAATTTCTGCCAAGCCTCCATCTCATTCCGCTCCAAGGTAGAATGGATGTTCTTCAAGCTGATGATCCAACGCTCACAACCTCGCAAGTCGATACGAGTGGCATCGATCGCCCAATCTTGCGGAACGGATGGTTTTCCGTAACGCACCACCGTCTTCCCCGCCTTGATAGCCTCCAAGAACTCATTGGGTAACCGACACCTCGTATCCAGCAACGCGTCGGCGGCCCGGTTCTTCCATTCAATAGCCCCTTCCCTGTCAGTAACGAGTACGGCAGTGTCCACCTTATTCAACAGACTCTCAAAATACTGCCGCCTCACCTCCTCGTCCATCAATCGGCCACGTAAGGATCGCAGGGCCGCGGACAAATCGTCCGCCAACTCCCGCATCACCTTATCCTCGTAAGGTGAACGAACGATCTGGATCAAGTCTTGCTGCCGCAAGCAATCCACCACATAACGCCAATACTTCACCTGCCGCATCTGTATGAAATAAAGATGAATCGAGAAATACAAGATCGCGATCCCGCAAAAAGTAGGACAAAAGATAATCTCCTCATGCACGCAATAGAACAGGAGTCCCGTAGACAAGACGATGCCTAGGATGTGCGAGATGACCGTGAACGCATACGATCTCATAAGCCGAGCTTCTCTATTTTACGATACAAGGAAAAACGGGTGATACCCAATAGCTCGGCGGCATAGCTCATATTACCGTTGCTTTGCCGCAAGGCTCGCTCAATGATTTTCCGCTCGGCTTGTTCCAGATTCAAATCAGGGTCCAGCTCCTTCTTCCGCTCGTAAGAGGCTGTATAGAGAGGGAAATCATCCGGTCTCAGCACCGTACCCTCGTTCAAGATCACGGCTCGCTCCAAAACATGCTGCAACTCCCGGACATTACCGGGCCAAGGGTATTTCATCAGCTTACTCCCCGCCTCCCGGCTCAACCCTTTGATCGTTTTCTTGTATTTCCGGCTATACAGCCTCTGGAAATGATCGGCCAGCATCAAGATATCCTCTCCCCGCTCACGCAGCGGTGGTATGGCTATCTCTATGGTATTGATCCGATAGAGCAAGTCTTGCCGGAAACTCCCCTCGCCCACCAGCTGACGCAGATTGGCGTTGGTGGCGCAGATCAAACGGACATCGATCGAGATCGGCTCCACCGCTCCCAAACGGGTGATATGACGTTTCTCTATAGCCGTCAGCAATTTAGATTGCATCGGCAAGGATAGATTCCCGATCTCGTCCAGAAAGAGCGTACCGCCGGAAGCCATCTCCATACGTCCCGACTTAGACCGTCGGGCATCCGTGAAGGCTCCTTTCTCGTAACCGAACAACTCACTCTCAAATAATTGCTCCGGGATGCTTCCCAAATCGATCGTCACGAAAGCATCGTCACGCCGGGGCGAGTAATGCCTCAACAAACGGGCAACCAGATCTTTTCCGGTACCGCTCTCACCGGTAATCAATATATTCGCGTCAGTCTCCACGAGTTTGTAGATCGTATCCTTTACCTTCAGCATCGCTGGCGACTCACCGATCAATTCCGGCAATGTGTCGTCCTCCTTCATGGCTTTCATCTGCTCCCGCAAACGTCCGACCTCCTTACGGGAATGGCTCAATCGAATGCCCGACGAGAGGGTAGCCAGCAACTTCTCCGTTTCCCACGGCTTGGAGATGAAATCGGTAGCGCCAACCTTAATGGCCTTGACCGCCTTCTCTATATCCGAATAGGCCGTCATGAAGATCACGACCGCTTGCGGATCGATCTCCAAGATTTGTCCCAAATACTCAAAACCCTCCTGCCCGCTCACGGCATCCCGATGGAAATTCATATCCAGCAAGACCACGTCCGGTTGGAACGTTCGCATGAAATACTCAATGCGTGCCGGTTGTGTCGTTACCTTCACCTTTTGCATATACGGCTCCAACAGTAAGTTCAATGCGAACAACACATCCTTATTATCGTCGATGATCAATATCTTTCCTTTTTCTTCCATACGGACAAAGATAAAGGGAATAAAGACAGCTTGTACGTGCATTATCGCACAAAAAATGTACGCTATCGCACTACATGAAGAAATACAGATTTTTCTATGATTCTATTTTCTAATACGTTACATTTATGGCATGATATTTGAATCGGATTCAGCGAAATTGAGTCATCAGCGATATCATCAAAAAACGGAATTGCCATGTTAATACATTACTGTGTCATTGCCTTCAAAAACATCTGGAAGTATAAAGTCAGCGCCTCCATCAGTATCCTAGGGCTGGCTTTCGCCCTCGTCTGTTTCGTGCCCATACTCTATTGGATGGATCATGAGACCACTTACGATTCTTTCTACAAGGATTCCGAATCCATCTACCGTGTCTATAGCGCCGAGAAACAATCCGGTAAAGTGAACAAAGGAGCCTCGAAAGGTATCGAGAATAGCTTACGAGAGCAAGTCCCAGCTATCGAAGCCTCCACCACGCTTATGCTTTCAACCGAAAACTGCCGTACCCAAGCGACTCCTTATATCCAAATGAATATGCTTTATACAGACAGTACGTTCCTAGAGGTATTCCCGCAATCTTTCGTTTGTGGAGAAATGAATCATCCGCTACAAATCGTAAACAACATGATCTTGAGCGAACGTACGGCGGTCCGTCTATTTGGCGACGCGGAAAAGGCGATCGGGCAACCGATACACACCTTGATGAGAGCCTCCTTACCTCCCTACATCGTCACGGCTGTGGTGAAAGACCCACCAACCCATACCAATCTACCGTTCGACGCGATCATCAACCATAACATGATACAGCATTTCTCCCAGTTACCTCCAGAGGCACAATGGAGCTTCTTCGTGATGGACTTATACGTGAAACTCCATCCAAGCTCAGACCCAAAAGCCTTCGCCAATCAACTAAAAGAGCTACCTGAACGTATCGGGGTGAACAAGGAGATCGAGTTGCGAACACTCCCCATCCGTGAGATCCGGCATCATCTGAATGAAGATACACCCTTTACCTTAAATTTCATCGGCTTGTTTGTCGTATCTGGTGCCCTATTATTGTTTGCCGCCCTCTTCAATTTCTTGAATTCCTATATGGATCTCTTTCGGCAACGTGTGCGGGAATGGCGTTTACGGACGGTCAACGGCGCAACGAGAAAGCAATTGATCGAACAAATGTCTGTCGAACTAGGCTGTTCCGTACTTGCATCCTTGTTGGTAGCCTTGATCTTCATAGTCCAAGTCAAGCCGCTTTTCGCCCGATGGCTGGAGATTGATTTGGAGATGGGCCGGTTCCTGTTTCTTTTCGCAGGGGTAGGTATAGGTACATTCCTCATCCTCCAATGTGCAGGATTAGTATTCTTCGGGCAGTTCAGCCATACGGCAACCACCTCGCTCGTTCCCAAAGAGACAGTCAAACCCCTTTTGTTACGCCGCATGGCCGTGACCTTACAATTGATGATCAGTATCCTGTTCATCGTAGCATCACTGGTTGTCATGGAGCAAATGCGATTCGTAAATCAAAAAGATTTAGGTTTCGATCCAAAAGGCCTTATCCAACTATCCGGCTTCGTAGACGTATCCGGGAAAATAGAATCCACGTTGATGCAAGAGTTAAGTGCCCTGCCGCAGGTCAAAAGTTTCACCGACACGAACTTTAAGCCTCAACATCATGTCGATCCCATGGCGATCTTCACGAATGTGGAATGGGAGGGAAAACCGCTGGACACAAAGGTGGACTTCCACCTCTATGGAACCGATCACCGATTTGGTGAGACCTTCGACCTAAAGATGTTAATGGGCCGATGGTGGACAGAAGGCAACGAACTTAGTGTCGTGCTCAACGAGTCGGCGGTTCGTGCCATGGGCTTACAAGACCCAGTCGGCAGCATCATCCGTATGCCGTGGTGGTCAGATTTCAGCGTGATCAAAGAATACGAGATCGTCGGTGTCGTCAACGATTTCCATGCGCTATCTTTCCGGGAAAGTATCCATCCGATGCTATTCATTCCTTCGGGTGGACTGGTGAATAATCTGTATATCCGGGTCATACCGGGCGAGGAAGGAGACATCGCCCACCATATCACGGAGCTACTGCCCAAGATAGACCCGACATTAGCGGATACCCGGATCACCCCGATCGGAACGCTTTACGATCAACTGAACCAATCCGAGATCGTCGGGCTGAAAATATTCTCGTTCCTCGCTTTCGCCTGTTTGCTAATCTCCTTGTTCGGCATCTACGCCGTCGCTACAGCCTCCACGAAACGGCGGCGTAAAGAGATCGCTATCCGGAAAGTGGTAGGCTCGAAAGCCTCCGAGATCATTCTCTTGTTTTTCAGGGAATACACGCAATTGATCGTTATCGCCGGAATCATCGCTTTCCCGATCAGCTATCTCGTCATGAACTACTGGTTGCAAGGCTACGCCTATCGCATCCAAATCCAGATCTGGTGGTTGGTGGGAATATTCATCACCATTACCAGCATGGTTCTAGGTACGATACGTGAACAGGTATGTAAGGCAGCCAATGAGAATCCGTCGGAAGTCATCAAGAGTCAATGAATGCCTATGAAAACTACAGACTATTCACGATCAGCTTGATAATACCAAGGATTTTATGTAAGTTCGCGATTCCTAAATATATAATAGAATATGGAACATCCATTGAATATTTACAACACGCTTACGAGAAAGAAGGAGCAATTCATACCCCTGCACGAGCCGCATGTAGGTATGTACGTATGTGGCCCCACGGTTTATGGTGACGCCCACTTGGGACACGCACGTCCGGCGATCACGTTCGACTTGCTATTCCGTTACCTTACCCACCTAGGATATAAAGTGCGTTATGTACGTAATATAACGGATGTAGGGCATCTGGAGCACGATGCCGATGATGGGGAGGATAAGATCGCCAAGAAGGCACGGCTAGAACAGTTGGAGCCGATGGAAGTGGTTCAATATTACCTCAATCGTTATCATCAAGCGATGGATGCGCTGAACGTACTTCCTCCCAGCATCGAGCCGCACGCTTCCGGACATATTATCGAACAAATCGAGTTAGTCAAGAAGATTCTGGATAACGGCTACGCTTACGAGAGTCAAGGCTCCGTCTATTTCGACGTAGAGAAATATAATAAAGATCATAAATACGGCATCCTCTCGGGTCGCAATATCGAGGATATGTTGAATACGACCCGCGCGTTGGACGGGCAGGACGAGAAGCATAACGCCATCGACTTCGCCCTTTGGAAATGCGCCCAGCCGGAGCATATCATGCGTTGGCCGTCTCCGTGGAGCGACGGCTTCCCCGGTTGGCACTGCGAATGTACCGCTATGGGCAAGAAATACCTCGGGGAGCATTTCGACATCCACGGGGGTGGCATGGACTTGATCTTCCCGCACCATGAATGCGAGATCGCGCAAGCCGTGGCTTCCCAAGGGGATGACATGGTTCATTATTGGATGCACAACAATATGATCACCATCAACGGGCAGAAGATGGGTAAATCATTAGGTAATTTCATCACACTGGAGCAATTCTTCACGGGTGATCATCCCTCCTTGCAACAAGCGTATTCCGCCATGACCATCCGTTTCTTCATCCTGCAAGCGCATTACCGCAGCACGGTTGATTTCAGCAATGAGGCTTTGCAAGCTGCCGAGAAGGGCTTGTCACGCTTGATGGAGGCATACGGACATTTGATGAAGTTGCAGCCGTCCGCTACCTCTACCGTAGACACGAAAGGTCTTCGTGAGAAATGTTTCGAGGCCATGAATGACGATTTGAACTCACCGATCGTGATTTCTCATCTATTCGATGCCGCCCGTGCGATCAATTCCGTAAAAGACGGTAAGGCTACTCTGTCCGAGGAAGACTTGAAAGAGTTACAAGAGGTATTCCATTTATTCTTGTTCGATATCCTTGGCATGAAAGACGAGGCTTCCGCCGGTGGTAACAGCTATGAGACTTTTGGCAAGGCCGTAGACTTATTATTATCCATCCGCCAGCAAGCCAAGGCGAATAAAGACTGGGCCACCTCCGACAAGATCCGTAACGAATTAACCGCGATGGGATTCGAGATAAAGGATACCAAGGATGGTGCGGAATGGAAACTAAGCAAATAATCCACCAAGCGAATAGTAAGAGGTTATGACAATCCATGAATTTCTTCAAGGCGATAAATTCGCCTTGCTTGCGGGCGTTGAATTATTAGAAACGGGCAACGGTTACGCCAAGGCGCGTATGCTCATCAAGCCCGAACATTTAAATGGTGGAGGCGTATGTCAAGGTGGGGCGATCTTCACGTTGGCGGATCTGGCTTTCGCCGCGGCGACTAATAGCCACGCACGCCTGACATTATCCATTACCTCAAACATCAATTTCTTTAAGGCGGAGAGTAAGGGATATTTATATGCGGAAGCGAAAGAAGCGTTCAGCCATAAGAGACTGGCGAATTGCGAAGTCCGTATCACCAATGAAGCCGGAGAATTAATCGCGACTTTTAATGGTACAGGTTACCGCAAAGACACGGAATTACCCTTCACTCCGTTGGTTTAAAAAAGAAATTCTATAAAAAGCGAAAGCCTTTGGGGTTTGTTCCCAAAGGCTTTCGCTTTTTTATGCTTATACGCAACACATTATAAATCAATCTAAATAAACAATATGTCATAAACAAATTATTCACATGTCATAACCTCTGCCTTTATGAGCCCCCTTTATTATAAAACATCTTTTATATTTGTCTACATCAATGCTACACGATCACGATAACTACCCTATCAATATAAAAAGCTCTCGCCCCAGCTCCGTGATGAGCTGGGTGCGAGAAACACAAGCCTATCTAAAAAGCTTTCATTTCTTCTGCACCACGATACGGCAAGTAAGTGGGGCACGCAGGTTATAGGAGTCTTTATAATAGACCTCCGCCGCCCCGATCTTCAGTTTCGCCCGGATCTTTACCGGGATATGGTTCTCGTCATCACCGATCCAAACCTCCGCCGCTTCCTTGGCTTGGGAAAATGCCTCATCGTAGATATCGATATAGAAATGGCGGGTACGGAATTTCGCCTCCTTATGCTCGACGATCTGTTGTCCCGTATAGCGAAAACGGGCGTTCACGAGCTCCCGGCCGATAGCGATCATGAAAGGGAACTCCGCACCATAACTCATCGTCCGCCAATCCAGCGAACGGAGATACATCGTAGCTCCCAGCATATCGAATACACGTCCTTTCGCCATTAGCATCGTGTCGATCTTCGTCTCCTTTAATGTATGGCGATGCGAGTGGATATCGATCCTACCGCTTCCTTGATACTCAAACTGGAGATTATCCACCAGATAGTAGTCTCCCTCGTTCGTGCGCTTCGAGCTGAACAAGAGCCGAGGCTCCTTTGAGTAATGGCAATCCATCGTATCACGCATCCTAAAGACTTTCTCGATCACGCCGGCAGAGCGGAACAACAGGTTATAATGCCATGACGGCGCTCCTTGGTATTCCGATTCTTTCACGGAAAGGGTAGCCAATCCGGCCTTCGACATGATCAGCCCCCATTTGAAATAAAGATCGTAATCCACCCGTTCCCCATGGGATAACGGCAACGTTTGTGCCCGCAAAGACGTAAGACTCGCTACACACAAAAAGAAAACGCATATATACAGTTTAGAAGCGCAAGCCGCCCACACCGCTGTTCCTATTGGACGAAGACTGTGTTCCCTCATTTTTGTAATCTCTTTTCTTTTTCGTTAGCTCTTTCGGTTTATTCTTCGTGATATCGATCGGTTTCTGCCGTTTCATCGGTGTAGCCTTGATATTCCAAGTCTCCTCCACTTGCCAATTCTGCATGATATTGAATATCTTCGGGCAATAGAAGACAAGTTCCGGCTGCCGTTTATCGGCGTAATTACCGGTATCCCAGACACCATTATCATTCACGTCTAATACTAAACGGGCATAATATTTATCCGGTTTCAAGTCCATGAAAAGCACGCCGCCATCTTTTACCTTCACCTTACGGATCGGCTGGTCGCTGCTATTCAATAATTCCACGAAAGCGGTGGTATCCGCTCCCTCAATATTGATATATAAATGCCCGTACTCATCTTCCTTCTTGATCTTGAATTCCCCGCTATACACATCGTTCCATTTACCATAGGCACTGAATATCGTGGCGGAATCTACTTCCAAACGGTATTCCTCTCCATACTTCCACGGGCGCTTGATGAAGAAATTCAAGGAATTCGTCGTATCCGGGAAGAAATCGAAGTCAACGGCTTCCCAAAGCGTATCCACTTTCTGATCCAGATAAAAATGATCTTTCGTCAATCCCGCTACCGGTTCGCTAAACGTAACAGCGACCGTATCATACAGGTTGATCGAACCGGAAGCGTTTACGTTCATTCCCAGAAACTCGATGGGTTCCGGCTCATCGTCTTTTTTCTTTTTCTTCTTCTCCACAGGACGGCGACGCACGGTAAATTGTACCGTATCGGTCTGCGGACGAAGTATATTCATGGAATCGCTTTTCAGGTAACTCACCTCCACTTGTAGCGTATCTTGCTTCCAGATCAAAGAATCGGTCAACCAGTAATGCACGGCTTTTCCTTCCTCCGCTGTTTGCAAGAAATACCAATTGCTATCCGCCGGGGTGAAATTCAAAGGAACCGGTACCGGAATAGTATCCAAGGAGGTATTGAAACGCAAGGTTAGTATTTTCTCATCCGTACGCTCCGGCTTCAACATATATTGACGCTCTACTTTTTCCTTAAACAGGCGCAACTCGATATTGTCCGGCATAAAATGGGTATAACCGACTGTCATCACCGTATCGATCGTCAAGCTATCTTTCCAAATCGTATCTTGACGGGTCGTCAACTCGAACGCAGGGACGATCAAGGAATCGTAAAAAGCGATCTGCTGCCCGGGCTGGCTGTACTTGTAGGAGCGCATCACATCCTCCAAGGCATAGATCCGATAGGTTCCGGGGGCCATATTACGAATCGTAAACTCGCCCTTGTCGTTCGTACGGGAAGTACGGACAAATGGGATCGTCGTAAAGGCGGAATCCTCCAGATTCGTATGCACGCCGATCGTAATACCCGGCATAGGCTCCAGATTCTCGGCGTTCAGCAAGACCCCGGACACCTCCATACTATCAATGGATTCGCCGGTAGAAAACGCGAAAGAATAATTCTCCAATACATTCTTCTCATTATTATCGGAGATCGAATTGGTAAAGTCTATCGTATAGGTCGTATTCTCCTTCAACGTATCCATCAGCTCGATGACCGCCTTCCGGCCGTTCGCCCGAATAACGGGTTGCTCCATTTGGGGTGGAGTGATGATCACGTTCTCGGTAGGCTTATCGATCTGGATCAACTCATCAAAGATAATCTCCACCTTCTTTCCCTTATAGTTTATCTGGCCGGGCAACGGCGTACTGCTTACGAACTTAGGCGGAGCCTCATCATAAGGCCCTCCGTTCGGCGAGGCTATATTCGCGCACGAGTACAGCACGGCCAGCAGAAGTACCCCTATAAAGAACCGCAAACTATTTCTTACGTATTTATCTTCCATTCAATCTTCATATTTCAATTGAGGGACAAAAATAGGGAAAAATCCCGTGAACGATAAGGATATATACGCTAATTAATCTATCTTTACAAAGGACAAGGTTCCGTTTGATTCGTCGATTGACATTTTGACAATTTGTCATCTTATCCTCCGGAAAGTCGCATATTTCGGACTAAAGTACGGTTCGCTCTCAAATACGAGAAAATAAATTAGCAATACGCTAGCTCATAGATAGATGCCGAAAAACGACCTTTTATTCTAGCGAAACCATTCACCGTAATTCACCCCAAAAGAGCCAAAATAGAAGTCCGATACCGCCCCAACCGGTTCATGAACCTACTTGAATGCCCATTCGCACTTACTTCCGATCCAGTTCACAGCTACTTCCGATGCCCAACGGCAGTACTTGCGCATCCAATCGGCAGTACTTGCGCATCCTTTTCCCATTACTTTCGCATAAAAACAGCCCTATTTCCGGTTCCCTAGCCTTATTTTCACCACTTCACGCTCCTAATTCGTCCTTTTCGTTCACATCACTTGTCAAGATAAGCAGCCTCTTTTCGACAAGAAGACAGCCATATCTAACTTATTCCTTACAAAAGCACAATCGGATAAAACAAACGCAAAGCTCCTAACGCACATGCTATAAAGGAAAACCATAGCGACCCCCATAAGATCATAAGCATTTGATAACTAAAGGAAAAGAAACAAAAAGGTGATTCCCGCGGACACCAAAAGTGATTTCTATGGACACTTACCTGTCTGAAGTTCTCCTCTTTTCATAAACTTTATACTACATTCGTTTCACATATACATATATTCGAGAAATTCTAATAAAAAACAACCGTATGAAACAATCTTTCCTTCGAAAAGTAACAGGTGGAGTCTTGCTATTATTGGCAGGATTGACCCAAGCAGTCATGGCACAACAAGCGCAAACAGATCCATTGATTATCACAGAAGACGTAGACTATGCGGATGAGGTTCGCGTAAAAGAACTAATCATCAAAGGCGCCTCTGAGGATCCAACGGATATAATTGATATTTCCTTACGGAATAACAGCGCGATCGAAACCATCACGGTTAAAAGTGGCAAAGCGAAAATACACTTCACCAGAGATGAGAACGTAACGTACACGCTAGGGACTATCAGTATCGCGAAAGAGGCAGAACTGACATTGTCTGGCTCTCCCCAAAAACTAAGTACACAATCTGTCAACAACGAGGGTCAGTTCTCGGACGAGACAGGAAACGAAGGCATGATCTTAGGCCCGGCTGGATTATGGATACAGGGAATCACTCCTAATGCAGACATTACCGCACCGGATGGCACTCAAATAAAAAGTGTTTCCCTCCGGTACGCGATCAAGTCTTTCTACAAGAAAGTGATCGTGGAAACTTACCAAGAAGGTCAATGGGTAAATTATGATGAGATCAAAGGCGGTGAATCCGAGAATGAGAATCCGAAATTGAGATCCACCCAAGGAAACGATACGGAGAAGTGGACTCTACATTCATCCCACACTTTTGCGACAGCCATAAAAGGTACCTATCGTTTCAGAATCGAGACAACCAAAGACCAATGCAAGACCATTTGGTATAGCAAACCTTATGAACTAATCGCAAGCGAATACGAGATCAAGGATGATCAGCTGACGATGGGAGAAGAAAATAGTACCACTATCCTACCCAGCCTATTGATCACAGCCGGCAAGGAGGGAGAGGAAGTAAAAGAAGCGACATTGGAAAACATTGAAATCGCAGAACATGCCGTTGCAACGCCTTCCGTAAAGATAGAGTCCAACGCAAAGGTAAATCTCACCTTGAAAGGGACAAATAACCTCGGTTCCATTGAGTTAGGAAAAGGTTCAACAATCACCTTGAAACCGGAAACGGCAGGTAAGGATATGAACGAAAAGCTCTCTATCTCTTCCGTTCGTAACGGAGGCTCTTTCACGGACGAGACCGCTACGGTATCCTTGGTAAAGGATTTGGAGAATCATACGATGATCGAGTTCACGGATACGGTTATCTATCAAACCAATGATGCGATCAGCGTTAGCTTAAGAGCGGTAGGAAACTCATTGGATGGGGATTATTTGTTATGGGGAGATCATACGATAGAAAAACTTGATGATGGAGAGTGGGAAGCCGTACAATCGAAATCCCGATTGCGTGCGGATACCCCTGCGGAAAACCCGGATCAATCCGCAGAAACCGTAATCAATCTCACGACTACGGAAACAGGTACTTATCGTATGAAGGTAACCTCCACTGATATAGATGATGAAGCGCATAACGCTACTTTATACTTCATGTTTGAAATCGTTGATTTAGGAGACAAGCTAACCATCAAGACGATCGATGGAACCACCGCCTCCATTGATGGAACTCACGATGATTATAAGGATGCCAATATGCTGATATTTAACAACAGCAATGGAGGTGATGAATCTCCAACCTCAGTAATCTTGAACAATGTCCAATTGAAAGAGGAAGAAGGATATGAGGAATATACGTCTAGCGTTGTTGCCGAAAACCAGAATTATGAGCTTACACTAAATGGAGACAACGATTTGGCGGCCTTTATCATTGAGAAGGATGCTACCGCTACCTTGAAAAAGGGAGATTCGTTCAAATCCTTGAACGCTACGGTTTATAACGGCGGCAAGTTCATCGACGAGACCGGAACGATCCAACAGGTAGTGGATCTCGAGGGCTTGAATATGCTATCCATTACCGGATACGAAATGACAGATTGGAACGGTTATAGCCTAGTGGCTTATTCCGACTTCTTCTTTGGCGATTATGAGGTGTCGGATAGTGAGTTGGAACATCTGGTAAACGGGGAATGGAAACCTTATCATAATAGCGTAATGCGTTCCGCAGAAGGGACACCGGAAGGAGGTGCTTCGGATAGTCACGAATGTGCCTATACCTATACAGGCTTAGAGGCAGGACAATATCGTATTCGGGTTTACGCAGAGAAATGGACTGAAGGAGCTGAGTTTGGGGAAGCGAATCATGCCGTTACCTTATACCATCACTTCACGATCACCGAGCCGGAACCCGAACCTACCTATTACAGCATCACCTTGCCATCCGTAGAAGGTGCCACCACCTCTCCGGCAGCGGGTACATACTGGGAAATCGAGGGTTCCTCTTTCAGCTTCTCCCTGACGTTGGATCCGGATTACGACCAGTCACAGCCCATCGTAAAAGCGAACGGCACGGAAGTAACCCCGGATGCAAACGGCACGTACACGGTCTCAAGCATCTACGAGGATATCACGATCACGATCGAAGGTATCACGGAGAATACACCGACCGGCAACGCCGAGGTGGAGGAGAATGACGTGAAGGTATGGGCTGCCGATGGGCAACTCCATTTGTCGGTTCCCTCCACGGAGCGTGTATGGATCTACGCTTTCAATGGCAACTTGATCCGCTCTTTGGACGAGGTAGCCGGAGATATCACCGTAAACTTGAACAAAGGCTCTTACATCATCGTTGTTGGCGAGAAACGATATAAAGTAGCCTTATAAACCATTCACCGGATGCGGCATGCGCTCTCATAGCCGCGTCCGGTAATACTTACTCATAGATAATCCCTTATGATAGTCAAAGAAATCATCTGCCTGAATTGCGGAACTATTTGCAACGGCTCATACTGCCCCAATTGCGGACAATCGACACAAACACCTGCCCGGATCACGATGAGAACGTTCGGCAAAAGTTTTATGGAGAACTTCTCGGGAATCACCTCCGACTTCTGGGAAACCTTTGTTGGCTTGATACTACATCCATGGATCGTCATAAAAGAATATATCCATGGTAAATGGACGAAATACTCCTCTCCCATCGCCATGCTCATGCAGCTATTGGTCGTCTTTACAGTAATATACTCCATACTGGGCGACATTTTCGGGATAGATCTTTTATCCCGCCAGAATATAACAATCACCAACAATTGGTTTGCAAAGACCATCCTCTCATCGGACATCCTTTTCAAGATGACACTGTTGCTGTCAGTCGCTATTAGCTGCTATATTGTTTATCGAAAAGTAGGAAGCCATAAATATAATTTCGCCGAGTATTTCACGGCGTGCGTCTATATGGACTGCGCCTTTTGCGTTTACAATTACGTGCTTATAAAACCGATAGAGCTACTCAATACGAACGTAGCTTATGGCCTCAAGGTTGTCATGATGATCATCGTAGGAACAATAGCCTTGTTTAAGGTATTCCCGATACAGTCACCCTGGAAACGATATACGACATGGCTGAAATTCATGACCTTAAATATAGGCTTGATAGGTATCATCTTTATGATCATTTTCTGGATCGCAAGTTCCGAATAAAGGTAAAAGTGATTTACGTGGAGAACAAGAGAGATTCCCGCGGAGAACGACCGCCACGGAAAACTCTTTCCAACAAAAGAATCCGGCTACTTTCGCACCATGTTCAATTAAAAAACAAAACAATGATGAAAAAAGTAATTTTATTTGTTTACACGGTATTTACATTGTCTAG
>OHHN01000326.1_pt1 | contig 32995 bp, 18 predicted proteins | sample 1568131 | NCBI WGS metagenome assembly OHHN01 (sample SAMEA3879575, study PRJEB24766) | human gut metagenome | biome: human-associated habitat; feature: feces | place: USA | collected 1985/1987 | reverse complement strand
CTGTATGAACATAATAATAACTTTAAACAAAAAAGAGTAAATGCCTATGCACTAAAAAAGAAAGAAAAGAGAGCCTGATCTCTCTAAAAAGAGTATGAAAATTAAAAAAGCACAAATGTAGAATCACTTAAATCAAAAACGATTTTTCATGAGAAAGTCATTTATCTTATTATTGGCGTTTTTTCTGTGTGTTACAGGATATGCACAGAAACTAACGATTAGTGGTGTCGTCATTGACAAGGATCTAAATGAGCCACTAACAGGAGTGAACGTGTTAGTAAAAGGTACGACAACCGGTACCATTACTGACTTTGATGGAAAATATACCTTGGAGGCTGACGCAAACTCTATTTTGGTATTCTCTTATTTAAGTATGAAAACGATTGAGGAGCCTGTAAATGGCCGTACGAAAATCGATGTTACGATGGTTTCAGACGCAGAGGCTTTGGATGAGGTTGTCGTAACGGCGATGGGTATCAAACGTGAATCAAAGACTTTGACCTATTCCGCACAAACGGTAGGCGGTAAGGACTTGAACGAGATTAAGAATGTGAATATGATCAACTCTTTACAAGGAAAGAGCGCTGGTTTGCAGATTACCCCGAACTCTACGGGTGCGGGTGGTTCTTCCAAGATCTTGTTCCGTGGTAATAAATCTATTAGTGGTAATAATCAGCCGTTGATCGTTGTGGATGGTGTTCCTATGATGATGAATGTCTCGGATTCACAGATTGATGGATCTTATGGTGGTGGTCGTGATGGTGGTGATGCCATGTCTACTATCAACCCGGACGATATCGCTCAGATTACCTTGTTGAAAGGTGCTTCCGCCGCTGCTTTGTATGGTGCGGTCGCTGCCAACGGTGCCATCATGGTTACGACTAAGTCATCGCAGTCTGGAAAAGTCGCTATAAATGTATCTAGCAATACGACGGTTGAGACTCCGATGGTGTTACCGAAGTTCCAGAATTCTTATGGCGTAAGTAACCAAGGAACGTTTAGCTGGGGCGATAAGCTTGCTTCTTCTTCTCCAAACTATGCGAAGGATTATTATAATCTTGGCTATACGACCAACAACTCTATCTCGTTGGCTGGTGGTAATGATAATATCTCATCTTATTTTTCTTATGCGAATGTATCTTCTAATGGTATCGTTCCGGAGAATACATATATGAGCCATAACTTGCTAGCGAAGGTTGGCTTTAACCTATGGACAAAACTTCATGTAGACGTGTCTGCTCGTTATAATAATCAGCATATCGAGAACCAGCCGACTGCCGGTTATGTAGGTAATCCTACTTTGGGCGCTTACTTGTTTCCAAGAGGAGAGGACTGGGATTATTATAAGAGTAACTATGAGGTGTACGATGGGACAAGAAATATAAATGTACACAATTGGACAAATACCGCTCAAGAGCAGTTCTCCAATCCATACTGGATGTTGAATCGCCAAAAACCGGTTTCTTATCGTAATCGCTATGAGTTTGGCGGTAGTGTCAAGTATGACATAATGGAAGGTCTTTCCGTTACAGGTCGCCTGCGCTATGAACGTGGTGATGAGACATGGAACTTGAATGAATATGCGTCTAGTACGGCAGGCCGTAACTTGCTGGGTACGATGAAAGACACACGCGTGAATAGCGAGCAGACTTATGGTGACTTGTTGGCCCAATATAATAAGACTTGGGAGGATACTTATTCTTTGTCTGTAACCGCAGGTGGAAGCTACCAAAAGACAAAAAGTTCTTCTTTAGAATTGATCGGTTGGGGTGATTCTCAGTTCTCTGTTAACGATGCGGGCGTGATTACAAGTGGTGCTTACTATCCTAATATCTTCTCTCCGGCTAACTATTATAAATTACAGACTACAAAGACTTTAGCCGAGAAACGTTTGAATTCAGTGTTTGCTACTGCCCAATTTGGTTATAAGGAAGGTCTGTTTATCGATGTTAGTGCCCGTAACGATTGGTCCTCAACATTGGCGTTTACAGATGGTGTTTCATTCTTCTATCCGTCTGTTGGAGCAAGTGTTTTGTTGGATAGATTTATTGATTTCGGCAAGAACGTGGATTTATTCAAGTTACGTGCTTCTTATTCTATTGTAGGTAACGATGTGCCTATCGGTGTGACCAACGAGCGTTATACATTAGGAGATCAAGGAGCGTTGAATCCGCCGGAAAAATCATCATTCCGTACGTTGAAACCAGAAAAGACAAATTCGTTGGAAGTCGGCTTTGATGGTACATTCTTCCAGAATCGTTTCAACGTAAATTTGACCTATTATAAGACAAATACCAAGAATCAATATTTTGACATCTCCGCTCCATGGGAAACAGGTTTGAAGAGCCGTTATATTAATGCTGGTAATGTACAAAACCAAGGTTTCGAGGTTAGTCTAGGTTGGTATAATCAATTTACGGATAATTTCAGCTGGAGCACGAACTTTAACTTCTCTTACAATAATAACAAGATTATAGAGTTGGCCGACGAGCTTTCCGAGTGGAACCTGACAAGTTATTGTACAGGTGCCAAAGTGCTCTTGAAAGAAGGTGGGCATTTCGGAGACCTTTATGTTCGCGACTTACAACGTGATGATAACGGAAAGCCTATTGTCTCTGATACCGGTGCCCCTGTATTAGCTGGATCCGATAATAAAGATCTTGTTTATGCGGGCGATATGAATGCGAAAGTGAACATGGGTTGGACAAATACCTTCCACTATAAAGATTTCACGTTGTCATTCTTAATCGATGCGAAGGTTGGTGGTAAGGTCTTGTCGATGACTGAGGCTACTATGGATGGTTGGGGCGTTTCCGAACGTTCTGGTTTGGCTCGTGACGCAGGTTTTGTAGAGGTCGATGGAGTACAATTTGATCCGCAATTGTATTATTCAACTACCGGTGGTACAAGCTACAACTCTAATATCTTGACTTCCCAGTACGTATATAACGCAACTAATGTTCGTTTGCGTGAGTTATCATTTGGTTATACCTTCCGCAACTTGTTTGGCGCAGGTAAAAACTTGACCGCTTCTATCATTGGACGTAACTTGTTCTTCTTCTATAAGGATGCTCCGATGGATCCGGATGTAGCTGCTGGAACGGGTAATGGCTGGCAGGGTATCGATATGTTTGCGTTGCCGACAACCCGTAGCTTTGGTTTGAACTTAAAACTTAATTTCTAAATCTTACAGGTATTACTTATGAAACTAAATAGAATTCTAAAATATGCGGCTGTATCAGCTTTAGCTTTTAGCACAGGATTAACAACCGTGAGCTGTACAGACGATTTTGAGACATTGAATACCGATCAGTATGAGGTAGACCCGAACACTCTTCCTTTCTCCGCGCAGTTTAAAGAACCGCTGTCTTATGTATATGCTCCGCAACAGAACTTGTTCCAGTACTGCTTTAGTTTGAACGTAGACTTGTTTAGCGGTTATTTCATGACACCACATAATTTCAATGGTTCCGGTAACGTGGATTATGCGTTGAATCGTAGTTTTTGTGGAGGTATGTACGAGAATGTTTATTTACACATTTTCAATAATACACGTCGTTTGATCGCCTCTTGTGACGAACAAGGATTGACAGACTATGCGGGAATGATGCGTGTTGTTCAGGCTTATGCGATCCAGATGTTGACGGATGTTTACGGTCCGGTCGCTTATACGTCTTGTATCGAAGATCCGACAAATGGTGCTTCGTTCTCTTATGATACACAGCAGAGCATTTATAACTCCATTTTCGAATTGTTAGATAAAGCGCTTCAAGATTTCCAGAGTCCGAAATCCACATTGGAGGAGAGACAGTCATTCGACTATTGGTGTAATGGCGATTTGGATATGTGGATTCAAGTAGCCAATCAATTAAAGCTACGTGCAGCCTTGCGTATCGTGAAGGCCGACCCGACTTTAGCTAAACAAAAAGCTGAGGAGGCTGCCAAGGGAGCTATATTAAAACAGGATGTATTGATCAACAAGAGTTTGAGTAATGAGCAAACTCGTATGTTCGAATGGGGAGATAGTGGTATGAATGCTAACTTAACCACGATACTGGAAGGATTCCAAGATCCTCGCTTACCGCTGTATATGACGAAGAACCAAGCTGATGTTGAATGTGAGGATGGGAAGACGATTGCATCCGGTACTCAATATTTAGGTATTCGTGGCGGCTGTGACTTGCCTGCTAAACCGAATCAATGGGGTAACTTCTCGAAGATCGTTTGTTCTTATACAACAGCTTTACCGGTAATGATGGCAGCCGAAGGTTATTTCTTGCGTGCGGAAGGTGCGTTGCGTGGTTGGAGTAACATGGGAGGTACGGCGAAGGAACTGTATGAACAAGGTATCCGTGTTTCTATTAAGAATCAGTTGGCTTATAAGGGAAGTCTGGCCGGAGTAAGCTCAATTTCAGAAACAGAGATCGATGCTTATATCAGTGGCACGACAACACAAAAGGACTTCGTCGACCCGGTTAATGGTCAAAACAGCATCAAGGCTCAGAATGATATTACGGTTAAGTGGGATGAGAGCGCGACTAATGAGAAGAAATTACAACGTATCATTACACAGAAATGGATTGCGAACTTCCCGTTGTCTTGCGAGGCTTGGGCGGAATTTCGTCGTACAGGTTATCCGAAATTATTCCCGAACCGCGTGAATAAGAGTAATGGGGATATTGATACGAATGAACAGGTTCGTCGTTTATTGTATTCCGATAATGAGGATAATACGAATACCGTGGAATATCAAAAAGGTATCGAGCTGCTGAACCAAGAGAATACGGGTTCGATCTCCGGTGATAAAGGTGGTACTCATGTATGGTGGGATAAAGCTGGTGCAGGTAATTTCTAATCGGCATTAATAGGTTTTATTGTTAAATAATATGTAATGAAAGGGCTTCTTCGAGTTTGCGAAGAGGCCCTTCTGAATTTTGTAGTACTTTAGAAGGATAAATCTAAGATTATATGATGAACAGATGTATTTATTTATTTTGTTGGCTTTGTCTGGCTTGCTGGTTAAAGCCCGTATCAGCAGAGGAGCAAGCCTTGTTGGCGATTCCTGAGCCGGGAGAGAAAACCTTGATTCACTCAGATTGGTATGCCCGGAAAGCGAATGAAGTGAAAATGGATGGGAACCGGTTGAGCGCGGCGCCTTTGGATAAAACAGGATGGTTACCGGCCCGTGTGCCGGGCACGGTATTGACTACACTTTTGGAGAACCATATGTATCCGGCTCCCGAGTTCGGCTTGAATAACAATCTGATACCCGATATACATGAGGTCGGCAATGATTTCTATACTTATTGGTTTACTCGTCAGTTTAATATCAATAATTTACCAGAGGGACGTAATGTCTGGTTAAATTTCCGGGGCATTAATTATAAGGCGGAAATCTTTTTAAATGGTAAGCGGATCAATCGAAATACCCATGAGGGCATGTTCTTGAGGAAGACTTTTAATATAACCCCTTATCTTCGTACGGATGCCCCTAATGTATTAGCGGTATTGGTTTATCCACCTACACATGCCGGAAATCCGAATGGTGGACAAGGTGGCGATGGGCAGATCGCCCGGAATAATACGATGCAATATACGCCGGGTTGGGACTGGATACAACCGGTACGTGACCGGAATACGGGTATTTGGGATGAGGTCTCTATTACGACAACCGGGCCGGTATGCCTCTCTTCTCCTTATGTCGTGACCAAGGTACCCGGCGTACGTGATCCGGAAACGAAAACTCAAAGGGAGGCTTTTGTGAATACTTCTGTCGAGCTAGAGAATACCGGGAGCACTTCCTTAAAAGGACTATTGGTTTGTGAGACGAACGGAACCCGCTTAACCCAGCCGGTTACTTTATCGCCATTCGAGAAGAAAACGGTATCCTTGAATCCTTTAGCGGTAAAGAATCCTCGTTTATGGTGGCCTAACGGTATCGGTGAGCAGCCTTTATATGATATGAACCTCTCTTTTGAGATCGGGAATCAAGTGAGTGACCGTGAACGGTTGCGTTACGGTATCCGAGAGATTACTTCCGATAAATGCCCGGATAACGGGGGACGCCGTTTCTTCGTGAACGGACAGAAAATATACGTCACGGGTGGTAACTATATTAATTCCGATTGGCTGCTTCGTCTTTCTCCGGAACGTTATCGGGATGAGGTACGTTTCCATGCGGAAATGAATCTGCGTATGATCCGTGTATGGGGAGGTGCGTTGGTGGAACGGCCGGAATTCTATAACGCCTGTGATGAGTTCGGTATCTTAGTCTTTCAAGATCTGTGGGGCAGTGGTGATTGCAATGGCGCTTGGGAGGACCCGACCAAGATGGATTCCCGAGAGCGTCGTTGGGAATATCCTGATAATCACGATTTATTTATCGCCTCCGTGGAAGATCAAGTGAAAATGATCCGTAACCATCCGAGTCTTTGTTTCTGGTGTGGGGCGAATGAATGGCCTTTAGCGAAAGATATCGATCAATGTTTGAGAAAGGAGGTTTTCCCCCAGTTAGATCCGGAGCGTCTTTTCGTGAGTTTCTCTACAGATACGTTGTTTACCCGGAATTATTTGGGGGATAATGGGGATGGTCCTTACGGTATACAAGAGCCGGAATGGTTCTTTAGCTTCCGTTCGCATCCGTTTAATCCGGAAGCCGGATCGGTTGGTTCCCCGGAGGTCGAGAGTATGCGGGAGATGATGACGGAACAGGATTTGGCCGGTTTCCCAAGGAAAGGTTTTACTCGTAATTATACGTGGCGCTATCATAAGGATCTGGGCTATGGCGATCATCTGGAGCGATATGGGGAGGTGAAGGATATCGAGACCTATTGTAAGTATGCCCAAGTCGTGAATTATGACCAATATCGTAGTTTTATGGAAGGCTGGGCCTCTCATATGTGGGATTGGTATACGGGTATCTTGATCTGGAAAACCCAGAATCCATGGACATCCTTGCGGGGGCAAATGTATGATTGGTCTCTCGATGTAAATGCTTCCTTGTACGGAACCCGGAAAGGCTGTGAACCCTTACATGCCTATTATAACCCGGTAACCCGTAAGGCGGGATTGTTGAATACGACCCTGAAAGATTATACGGATTTATCGATTGTAGCCCGTATCTATAATCTGGAAGGCAAACTGCTTTGGGAGAAAGAGACGAGAGCGAGCTCCAAGGCGAATACGGTACAGGAATTATTGGATATCCCCGTTCCGGAAGGGATCAAAGGTGCTTATTTCTTACGGCTGGCTTTGAATGCGGACGTTCCCAATATTTATTGGCTGACAACCGAGCCGAAAGACTACACCAGCTTATCTCAACTTCCGAAGTCAAGACCGGATATCAAGACCGATATCAAGAAGGAAGGCTCGAATTTTGTGGGTACAGTCCGTCTGAGCGCTGATTCACGGATCTCGTTCTTCAACCGTATCAAGGTTTTTGATAGGGAGACAGGCAAACGAATCCTACCGGTACATTATTCGGATAACTATATTACGCTAATGCCGGGTGACCAACAAGAAATAAGCTTGGAGTTTCCTGCTAATCTGCCGGAAGAGCGAATACAAATCGTGGTGGATAGCTACAATTCTCCTTTGCCTTGACGTACGATCTCGAAATTATCCGTCGTGCAATCTATAACCGTAGAGGCTTCCAATCCTCCGAAACCGCCATCGATTACGATATCCACTTGATGCTCGTATTTCTCGTGTATCAATTCCGGATCTGTCGTATATTCGATCACCTCATCCTCGTCACGGATGGACATGGTTAGGATTGGATTTCCCAAGGATTGTACCAATGTACGGGTAATGTTATTGTCCGGTACACGGATTCCGACTTCTTTCCGGTTCTTGTAAATCTTTGGAAGCTCGCTGCTGGTGGGTAAGATAAAGGTGAAAGGACCGGGCAGATGTTTCTTCATCAGTTTGAAAGCGGCGTTGCTTACCTTGGCGTATTCACTAAGATTAGACAGGTCGTAGCAGATGATAGACAGGTTGCTTTTCTGTGGATTAACTCCTTTCATCTGACATATTTTCTCTACCGCACGCACGTTTAACGCATCGCAACCGATCGCGTAAACCGTGTCGGTAGGATAAACGACAAGGCCGCCGTCCTGCAGGACTTTGACGACCTTGTCTATTTCTTTTTGATTCGGATTCTCCGGATAGATTCTCACTAACATATTAGCCGTAGATAATGTGTCCGTTCTCGTCTGTATATTCCTCTAATCCTTTACTATATTGGTTCATGGCCCGGAGGCTCATACCCATGCTTGAGAAACCACCGTCGTGGTATAGGTTCTGCATCGTTACCTTGCGGGTAAAGTCGGAGAACATCATTACGCAATAGTCCGCGCACTCGTCGGCGTTGGCGTTACCCAGTGGACTCATCTTGTTAGAAAAGTCCATCAAGTGTTCCATTCCCTTCACGCCGCTACCCGCGGTTGTCATTGTCGGGGATTGGGAGATCGTGTTCACACGTACGCCTTTCTCACGGCCATAGATGTAACCGAAACTACGGGCGATAGATTCCAACAGGCTCTTAGCGTCCGCCATATCGTTGTATCCGAAGAACGTGCGCTGGGCGGCCACATAACTTAATGCCACTACGGAACCATTCTCGGCGATAGCGTCTTGTTTCTTAGCTACCTGTAGCATCTTGTGGAAAGAAATAGCGGAGATATCCAACGTCTTTTCCAGCATTCCATAGTCCAGATCATCGTACGTACGTTTCTTGCGTACGTTCGGGCTCATACCGATAGAATGTAAAACGAAATCTATTTTACCACCTAATATTTCCACTGACTTCGCGAATACGGTCTCCAGATCCTCTACGCTGGTTGCGTCCGCCGGGATTACCTGCGCATTCAACTTCTCCGCCAAAGCATCTACCTGACCCATACGAACAGCGATAGGCGTATTGCTTAACGTGATAGTCGCACCTTCCTCTACGGCTCTTTCTGCCACTTTCCAGGCGATAGACATATCGTTCAGCGCACCGAAGATAATGCCTCTCTTGCCTTTCAATAAATTATGACTCATACCTCTTGTTTATTAATTACGGCACAAACATACACAAAATGTGCAACATACGCAAATGAATATCATAGCCTGACATTTGAATATGTGCCTTGATATTAAAACAAGGTAGAGCCATTCTTTGTTGGCGGCTACTTCCTATTCCCGGAAATAAACCCTCTTTACCCGAGGCGAGATAGAGGTTAATATCTCATAAGGGATTGTTTTCAATTTATCCGAAAGTTCGCTCACCGGTAGTTCGTCGCCGAAAATAATTACGGCGTCGCCTTCTTGCGCATGGATGTCGGTGACGTCGATCATGCAAGCGTCCATGCAGATGTTGCCGATAATCGGACAGCGTTGTCCATTGATCAAGACCTCCCCACCTCCGTTGCTGAAGTGGCGATCCAGTCCGTCGGCGTATCCGATCGGGATGATAGCGATCCGGGAATCACGTTTCACATAACTCATACGGCTATAACCGATCGAATCCCCTGCGGGTACGTTTTGTATTTGTAAGATCGTTGTCTTCAAGGTGCTGACATTCCGTAAGCCTTTTTGTCCGGATGCGCTTACTCCATATAAACCGATACCCAAACGTACCATATCCATTTGATAAGCGGCGAAACGCTCGATTCCCGCGGAGTTTAGGATATGTTTGATTACCTTATACTCTAACCCGCTTTCTAGTTCCCCTGCGGCTTTGGTGAATTTATCCAATTGTTGATGGGTAAAATCATCGAAGACGTACGAGTCGCTTCCGGCTAAATGAGAGAAGACCGAACGGGCGATAACCCCGGATTGCGCTCTCAAGCGTTCACAGATCGCCGGGACATCCTCCGGTTGAAACCCTAGGCGATGCATGCCGGTATCGATCTTGATATGGATAGGGTAAGAGGTGATCCCTCTGCGCTCGGTCTCCCGGATCATGGCATCCAATAGGCGGAAGCTATAGACTTCCGGTTCCAGATGGTTCTCGAACAAGACATTGAAACTGCTGAATTCCGGATTCATGACGATAATGGGGATCGAGATGCCTTCTTTACGCAATTCGGCTCCCTCGTCGGCTACCGCCACGGCCAGATAGTCGCAACGATGTTCTTGAAGGGTCTTCGCCAACTCGTAAGAGCCGGCTCCATAACCAAAAGCTTTTACCATACAAACCATCTTAGTCTCCGGCTTTAGCTTGGAACGATACTGATTGAAGTTGTGTACGATCGCGTCCAGATTTACCTCTAGGATCGTCTCATGCACTTTCTTCTCCAACAACTCGGAGATCTGCTCGAAATGGAAATGGCGGGAACCTTTAATCAAGATCAACTCATCCTTGAATTTCTTGAAGGAAGGAGACTTGATAAATTCCTCGGTGGTCGTGTAAAACTCCTTCTCGATCTCGAAGACGGAAGCATATTCCTTTAAGTCGCGGCCGATACCGATGATACGATCTATCTTCTTACGGCGAACCAAATCGGCGACCTTCTTATATAGAGATTTCGGCAAGGTGCCCGATTGAAGGATATCGGAGAGGATTAAAGTGCTCTTTAATTGCTTGCCTACCCGGCGGCTTTGTTGGAAATCGAGCGCGATATCCAAGGAGTTGATATCCGAGTTATAGGTATCATTTATCAATAGGCAATTGTTGATACCTTGCTTTACGTCCAATCGCATAGCCACCGGCTCAAGATGTAAGAATTTCGTTACGTCGTTTACGCTGGTGGGTTTTAGGTAAAGCATAACCGCCATACAATGGATCACGTTCTCGATAGAAGCGTCGTCCGTGAACGGAATGGTAACGACCCGGTTGAAGCCCAGTAAAGTACAGTGAATGATCGTCTCAAACTCTTTCTTATCGATAGACTCGATAAACAAAGGAGCCTCGGAGTCCGTACGGCTCCACGCGATCGCTTTATGGGAAAGGCAAGCCGATTCGATACAATTGGCGATAAATAAATCATCCCCATCATAAATAATGGCTTCGCAATCATTGAAAAGCGTCAGCTTCTCCATACATTTCTGATTGGAGGAGAGGAAATTCTCTTGATGAGCCTCCCCGATATTCGTGATGATACCGATCGTGGGGGCGATAATGGGTTGCAGGCGTTCCATCTCGTCCGGTTGTGAGATACCGGCCTCGAAGATGCCCAGTGTATTTTTCTCGCTCATCTGCCATACCGAGAGAGGAACCCCCAACTGGGAGTTGTAGCTCCGGGGCGAACGTACGATGTTGAACTCGTTATGCAGCAGTTGATAGAGGAATTCCTTTACGATCGTCTTTCCGTTGCTACCGGTGATACCGATCACGGGGATGTTGAATTGCTTCCTGTGGTGGGTGGCCAACTTTTGTAAAGCTCGTAACGTATCTTTTACGATCAGGAAGTTCGCATCCTTCATGCTCTCGAACTCCGGTAGCATATCGCTTACCACGAAGTTGCGAACACGAAGTTTATAGAGTTCCTGTATATATCTATGTCCGTCGTTCGTCTTGGTTTTCAAGGCGAAGAAGAGGCTTTTTTCCGGGAAGGAGAGACGACGGCTATCTGTCAACAGCAAACTGACCGTATCGTCAAGCAATTGGTTTGTTTTAGCACCGATAACTCTTGCTATTTCTTTAATTGCGTATTCCATTCTTTTATTTTAGTTTAGACTTTACTATTTCGATCTCTTTTCTGATATCAAAGGAAGGAATTTTCTCGCTAATTCGTTCCATCTTTAACAAAGTTTGAAGTATAAACCGCTTATAGGCTTCGCTATCCGGTTGAAAGGGCTTATGGTTAATAGCTTTTTGGATATCGCCCCATTCTTTAAGGATTGCCGAAGTGTCTGTGGATAAGAAATTTTCGATAAAACGTTGCCAAATATAATCAATGGCCAATGGGGAGGGATGGAGCATATCGTCCGCATAGAAACGATAATCCCGGAGCTCGTCCATAAGGATCTCATAAGCGGGGAAGTAGGCGATTCGGTCGGGATAATCTTTCTGTAAGGCATCCGTGGCTAGCAATAGGGTGGCTTTGCTGAGTTGGTTCTCGTGCACCCCGTCTTTCCAGTGGCGGATCGGACTTACGGTAAATAAGATTTTCAAGGCGGGATTTTGTTCCCAAAGGGCTAGTAACAGAGGTTTCCAGTCCTCGACGATCTCTTGCGTGGATAATCGTTGCCGATCGAACATCTTTTCCGGTAGCTTATGGCAATTCGACACGATTCGCCCGTCGCTCTTGAGGCGGTACACGAAAGCGGTTCCCAACGTGATTACCAACCGGGTCGCTTTTCGCAGGAAATCGGAAGATTGGGATAAGCGGCTGTTTATATGGTCTAGGCATTCTTCTTCCGAGGGAGCGGAGAAACGGCTATGATGGGTAAAACTATGGTATACGCCCTCATGCCGGAATAAATCCCCGGAGGTAAAACGCTCCGGGCGTAGCAGCATCCGCAATCCTTCCGCTACGGAAGCTGGGTTATACAGAGTACCGAATGGGTTTATATCTACGGAGAATTTATTCTCTTCCAGCTTCCGCCCGATATTCTCGGCGAAGCAGGAGCCCATCATCACGACCCGGTCCTCATACGAGAAAGAGAATCGTGCTTTCGGCAACAGGATTCGGGTATAAAGTTCCATATTTACTTTTTCGCAAAAGTAGATATATGTTTACGGAAATGCAAATAAGGAAGGTGTTTTAGGGGAATAATGTAACAATGCCCATTGTAAGGTTGTTAGGATGGGCAGTATAAGGAGCTTACGATGGGCATTGTTGCGACCTTATAATGCCTATTGGCGGAAGGTCGGGAGTGATACTATAAAAGAACGGCGGTAACTTGTTGAGTGTTACCGCCGTTGGTCGTAGCCTTTGCCGGGGCTACGCTTCATCTCCCATCGTTGCCATATATTCTTTCCATAAGGAGTCTATGTCGTAATCATTGCCGAGCGCATATTTCACGCCACCATCGAACGACCAAGGAATAACCTCTAATGTGCTTCGGTTGAACTTCCGCAGGAAATCCGGGCTCTTGGTTTGCGTAAGCCATGCGAGGAAGAAGCCTGTCGTGCGGTAACCATCCATATAATGGCCGCCTTTGGGACGATCTTCCAAGGTAAAACCGCCGTTCAGGTATCTTACGGCATCCGCCACACCTTCTATCATAGCCCAGAAAGTCTTATTAGTCCCATAGCTACCTATGCCTTGAGGCTCCAATTGGAAACCATGCGTCAGCTCATGGTATAATACGCCACGGGTCTCGTAATCCACTTTCGCGGTGTCATTATTGGCAAAACTTTTCTCGATCCATTTCGTGCTGTATACGATACTGATGGAAGGGGGCGCTCCGTCTTTTGCGGATACCCCGTCGTATTCCTTTAATGTATAGTGGATCTCCTCGATGCCCGGGATACTATCTTCCGGAGTGAAATAAAGCGTCTCTACGACCTTGCGGGCGTGCTTGGTAATATAAGCTTCCGGATCAGGGATAACGGCGGCATAGATCGCCGAGCCCTTAGCCTCGGGGGAAAGATTCTTGAAATCGATCTTTCCGATGTAATAATTATCCCAAGGATTTGAGGTGGCTTCCGCTACCGTAGCCGCCTGTTCCTTTTTGCCGGAGCAAGCGATGCAAGTCCACAGCAGGAAAGCACCGCTGATTAATTGTTTATACTTCATGAGTCTTGTCTGTTTTTTCTGATAAAATGGGTTAATCCGTCAGTGAATAAGGGCGATCCTCTCCGTTGAACAATCGCTTTTTGTTCGGGCTGGAAGTCATCTCGAAAGTGAGCGTTCCACCGTTCATGATGTCATCCTGCGTGATGTATCCTTTGGTATAGGGTTTCCCGTTTAGCTTTACCGCTTTTACATAACGGTTCTTGTCGCTGACTTTATTGGCTTTTACCTCGAAAGTCTTACCATTCTCCAAGCGGACCTTCATATAGGGAAGGTAAGGAGCGCCTAATACGTATTGATCCGTACCCGGGCAAACCGGATAGAATCCCATGGCGGAAAGGATATACCAAGCGGACATCTGGCCGCAGTCGTCGTTACCGCAAAGGCCGTCGATATTGTTGCGATACATCTTATTCATGATCTCGCGTTGCCAGAATTGGGTTTTCCAAGGCTGGCTGGTCCATGCGTATAAGAATGGGATGTGATGGCTGGGTTCGTTGCCGTGTACATAACCTCCTAGTAATCCTTCTTTGGTTACGTCTTCGGTCTCGGCAAAGAACTCATCGGGAAGATGCATCGTGAATAAGGAATCCATTTTAGTGATGAATGCTTGCTCGCCTCCCATCAACTGAATCATACCATTGACATCTTGAGGGACATAGAAGGAATAATTCAAGGCATTTCCCTCGATAAACCCTTCACCGTGCGTGCTTAACAAACTGAAGTCCTCTTTGAATTTACCATTCGTATAACGGGGACGGGCATATCCGATCGAGGTATCGAATACATTCGCGTAATTGGACGCACGCTTTTTATAGGTATCGGCCACGGATCGGTTTCCCACTAATAAAGCTGTATTATAGATTGTCCAATCATCATAAGCATACTCCAAAGTCAAGGAGCCTGCGCTACCGTTGCGATCTAAAGGAACATAACCTAATTCCATAAACTCTTTGGTTCCCTCATAATACGGAATCGTAGAGCTGCTGATCATCGCTTTTAACGCGGCGTCTTTATCGATCGGTAATCCTTTGGCGATAGCATCTGCCAAGACAGAGACGGAATGATAACCGATCATGCACCAGTTCTCGTTTGCCATATGGCTCCAGATCGGCAAGGCATGATGAACGCTTTGCTCGCAATGTTTCAACATAGATTTGGCGATATCCGTGTTAACTTGTCGGTTGATGATATTGAACAGGGGATGTAGGGCACGATAGGTATCCCATACGGAAAAAACCGTATAGTTCGTGAATCCGTCCGCTTGATGGATATTATGGTCGAGTCCGCGGTATTGACCGTCAACGTCCGTATATACGCAAGGATTGATCATCGTGTGATACAAGGAGGTGTAAAGCATAGCCAATTGATCATCGCTTCCTTTCGCGTCGATGACGGAGAGCGCTTTATTCCAAGTATCGGAGGCTTTGGCGGCTAATTGGTCGAAGTCCGCACCGGAAGCCTCGGCACGTAGATTTTTCAAGGCTCCCTCGGTGCTGACTCCGGAAAGGGCGACTTTCACTTCCAACTCATCAGACATTTTCGGATCGAAATCAAAATAAGCGACGATCTTACGTCCTCCGATATCCGGGAAGTTCTCTTTCATATTGAACTTGGCATAACCGCCCCGATAATTAACTTTCGCTTTCTCTTCGCATCCGTAATGCGTGATCGGTTTGGAGAAAGACATGGCGAAATAAGTATAGTTGGTACGTGCCCAACCGTTTGTAATACGATAGCCGGTTACCAGCGTATCGTTCTCTATGCGAATATTGGTCCAAAGAACTTTGCCGTCATAGTTATAGATCCCGTGAATCATATCAAGGATAATGCGTTGGTTCTCACTGTTCGTAGGGTATGTGTATTTGTGGATGCCGGCCCGTTGGGTAGTGGTTAGTTGCGCCTTTACGCCATAATCGGCGAGCATCACCTCATAGTATCCGGGACGGGATATCTCGGTGTCATGCGAGAAGCGGGAACGGTAACCGCCATCGGGATTCGTGGCTGTACCGGGATTTAGCTTCAACGTTCCGGTGGTAGGCATAATCAAGATGTCTCCTAGGTCGGAGTGGCCGGTACCGCTGAAGTGGGTGTGGCTGAAACCTACGATGCTGCTATCCTTATGTTGGTAGCCGGCGCAATACTCGTAGGAACGTGGCTGGTATTTACCGTCTACGTTGTGCGGTATGGTATCCGTATCCGGACTGAGTTGCACGAGTCCGAAGGGTACGCAAGCGCCCGGGAATGTATGTCCCATTCCATTTGTCCCGATGATCGGGTTTACAAGATCAACTACATTGGTCTGTGCGATCGCTACTGTTGAGCTGGCTGCCAGAAAAAGGCAACACATCGATTTCTTGAGATTTATCATGTCGTATCAATTAGTTAGAAAAGGATGAAACATAAAAGGCCACCTTTGATAGTTCCAAGGATAACCTTTGATAGTGACAAAGGTAACCTTTTATATTTTCAGATCAATAAGTATAGTAGTCCTCTATCATTGTCAAGTGCTAATTTGTTAATAATGGATTTCTACTATACTTAGTTGATATTTAGAACAATGAGTTAGCCTCGTTCGGAGATAAGTTTGCGTTAGCATCCAATTGTCTTTGCGGAATAGGGAAGATATTACGCTTTGGTTCGTTGGATGCAGTCTTGTCCCACCAAGAAGTGGTTACGAACTTGTTGAAACGAACCAAGTCTGTACGGCGGATTCCTTCGAAAGCAAACTCTCTACCTTTTTCGGCCAAGAACTCATCCATGGTCAGAGTAGCGGTCGTATATTTCGCTTTCTCCCAATCCTCTGCCTTGAAAGAACGTTGACGAACGCTGTTGATCATATCTACCACTTCTTGCGTTGCTTTGCCCCCGTTCTTACGCATCAAGGCCTCCGCTTTGTTATAGATAACCTCGGAATAACGGAACATCACCCAGTCGTTGTTCATATCGCCGGTAGTACCCGGTTGGATCTCATACTTGATAGAGCGAGCGCCGCTGTTTTCTTCGCCCTCGGTCATGGACTTAATGTAGTTTACGAATACCAAATCCTGCCCATTGTACTCCTCTGAACCTTTCAAAGGCTCTGCGGTCGTGTCGTAGTAGTAATTACCGTTTTCATCCACTTTGCGAGGATATTGCTTACCGATCAAGAAGCCTTCCACCTTTCTCAAGTCGTTATCAGCAAATGAGTCATAGAAGGTAGGTTGTGTCACCAGACCGTTCCAAGGCCCGGATTGCAAATCCCAGCCAGTTTGGTGTGCGTAATGCAACCAACGTTGATACCAGCCCATTCCTTTGGCATATACTTCATCATACACGATTGACCAGATGATCTCGGTAGATCGCTTGTCGTTATCCGCACGGAAAGTGTCATTCCACTTCTTATCCAATGCGAAACCTCCCTTAGCTAATTCATCGCAAGCAGCGATACAATCATCCCAGCGTGCTTGTCCAGTATAAATTTCCGCATTCAAATAGAGACGAGCCAATAATGCGTAAGCCCCCCATTTGGATACACGTCCGTAGGTCTCTGTTTTACTCTCTGACAAAGAAGGAATACTCTCGTTTAACTCTTTTTCGATCCAAGCGAATAACTCTGCGCGAGATTTGGAGGAAGGATTGATTTCACCGATTTTCTCGCAAATTGGAGCCGTACCGAACATATCCATCACATACCAATAACAGTAAGCGCGATATACACGCATCTCCGCTTGTGCTTGTGCTTTAGACATTGGAACTTGGAGTGCTTCAAAATCTATATTCTCTGTATCTGTAAGGAAGTTGTTAGCATATCCGATACCTTCAAATAATTTTTTCCAAGCATCCACTACTTGACCATCCGTAGGAATCCATTGATGGCGGTGTAGGCGAATCCAGTCTCCATTGTCATAGCCGTGGCGACCTTTTTGAGGCCATGCGGCACCGTCGGAAGATAACTCGTTACATGACCAAGGCGATTGGGCTACTTGCATGGTTCCACAGAAGTGCCCCCATGGACGCATCATGGCGGCCATTACCTCGCCTGCATTGTTGTAATAATTTTCAGCGATTACCGAGCTATGTATTTCCTCTGTCAGGTCCGTACAAGAGGTAAATGCGGTAGCTCCCAGCAATAATGAAATTGCGCATATATTTTTTAAAGCTTTCATTGTATTGTCTTAAATCTATTGTTACTTAATTAGAATCCAAAATTAACGCCAAACGTGAAGGTACGGGTGGTGGGATAAGATCCGCGCTTCTCTATACCTGCTTGTAGTCCTGTTACGTTTACGTCAGGGGTTAAACCTGAGTATCCTGTAATAGTCGCAAGATTGGTGACATTACCATAAATACGTAAGTTGCGCACATATTTATTATTTTTGAAGTTGAATGTATAACCTAGTGTCACGTTATCGATCTTCAAGAAGTTCCCTTTCTCTAGATAATAAGAAGAGAACAATGGTTGCTCTGTTACCTTGTTCTTCAAGGCATCCTTATATACGTTTGTGCCAGACTGATCGATATTGACAGTCGTTCCGAAATAAATAGCACCCTCGTTCAATACGTCATAATCAAACATACCGCGCAGGAAGAAGCTGAAGTCAAAGTTCTTATAGGTAAACGTGTTCTGCAAACCAGCCTTGAATTTCGGCAAACCGTTACCGATAAAGGTACGGTCAGCGTCAGACAGACCTTCCTTTCCGTCTATGTCGCGAAGATTCCAAGTTCCGTCCGGGTTGATGCCATCGCATACATAACCGAAGAATGATGCGATCGGCTGTCCTTCTTGTAGGCGGTAAGCCTTGCCCGGGTTACCCGGAGAGGGCAGGTCATATTGATCCTCGTAAGAAGATTTGTACACGTCGTTAGACAAAGATGTCAATTTATTATTCTCGTATGAGAACGTGAAATTAGCCGTGTAAGAGAAATCCTTAGTCTTTACGACCTCTGCGTTTAATGCTAATTCTATACCTCTATTTCTCATCGTGCCTACGTTGGTGGTGATCGTGTTGTAGATCAAAGATGGCTGTTGGGCATTGTAGCTACTGATCAAGTCGCGAGTCGTACGACTATACCAATCGATCGTACCATTTAGGCGTCCACCTAGCAAGCCGAAGTCGAAACCTACGTTCAAGGATTCATTCTTCTCCCATTTCAAATCTGGATTCGGGTTGATATTCGGACCGTAAGTGGCGGTTAGCCATGAACCGGTGTAAGCGTTCCAAGCTCCAGCGCCTGTACCGTAGGTAGCGAGAGACATATACGGATCGGTAGGTAGACTACCCGTGATACCGAAACCGGCACGGAATTTCAATACGTCGAATACTTCTTGGCTCTCCATGAAGTCCTCACGAGAGATCATCCAGCCTGCGCTGACAGAGGGGAACCAAGCCCATTTGTTGTTCGCTCCGAACTTCGTGGAACCTTCACGGCGGATAGAGGCGCTGGCCATGTATTTACCGTCGTAATTATAGTTGGCGCGGGCGAAGAAGGCGATCAGTTTGCTGGTCTCTTTTTTACTCTTCATCTCGGCCTTACCATCTTTTAGGTAACCGCCGGCTTCTAGGTTATTGGTACCGAATACGTCCGTCAAGAAGTTCTTGTTCTCGGCGCTGAATTGCTCGTATTCAAAATCTTGGTAACTGTATCCCAGCAAACCGGTAATATTGTGTACGCCGTTGATGGAAGTATTGTAGTTTGCTGTCCATTCAGTAGTACGGTTGGTATTCTGATAATATTCTTTTTTGGCGCGTCCGTTTGTACCGTCTTTATATTGGCTATATTCCTCACGCATACTATAATCGTTAGTTAATGCGTCGTTCTTCTCCATAGCGAAGAAAGCGGCGGCTGTCAGACCGGGGATAATCTCATATTGAGCCTTGAAGTTCGCCAATAAATTCTTGAATTCCTTTTTCTTGGTACGCTGGTATATGCGGGCTACCGGGTTGAAATCTTCGTAACCGCTGTAAGTTTCCCAGAAGGAGCCGTCTTCCTTATAAATAGGCATCGTCGGGTTGATACGGATCGCCTGGTATAATATGCCGTAATTAGGGATATCTCCTACCTTATCCACATCATCGGAAACTGCGTCCACTTTCACGAAAGAGTTTGCTAGATTGAAAGAAAGCTGTAGTTTATCATCAAACGCACGGTGGTTCACGGCGATAGAGCCATTGATCGTTTCACGGCTGGTGTTACGGATCATACCATCATTCTTTTTGTAATTTAAAGAAGCGCGATAGTTTGTCTTACCATTACCACCTGTAGCGGTCAAGTTGTGTACATGGGTGAAATTACTCTTATTCAATAAAGCGTCGTAATGGTTATCCCGTCCACCAAAGTCGCGGATATTGGCGTTGTTGGTTTCCTTGCCATAAGCGACGAACTCGTCTCCATTTAAGATTTCCGGTCGTTTATAAACCGCCTCGTGCATGATATATCCTGAGTAATCCACTTGAGTAGTTCCGGCTTGCGGACGTCTCGTGGAGACGATGATCACACCGTTATTACCCCGGGTTCCGTAGATAGCGGCTGCGGAACCGTCTTTCAATACGTCGATCGCCTCGATATCCTCGGGTGCGATAGCATTCAAAGAAGTCATATTACCCGGCATACCGTCAATAATAACGAGAGGCTCATTGCTACCTTTCAGAGATGAGGCACCACGCATCTGTACTTTTACCTCGCCATTAGGGTCGGTGCTACCACGTGATACAGTCAGACCAGCTACACGTCCTTCCACCAATTGCATCGGGTTCACTACCGGTGCCTTGTTAAAGTCGGATGCTTTCACGCTGGTAACGGATGAGGTGATCTCACCTTTCTTTTGGGAACCGTAGCCAACGACTACTACCTCGTCTAGTGTCTCAGAGTCTTCAGCTAAGACTATGTTCAATGTTTTTTGCCCGGTATAACGAACTTCTTGGGGTTTGAAGCCGATGAAGGAAAATACCAATGTGCTGTTATCCGGCACATCCAAGGTGAAATTTCCGTCAAAGTCCGAAGCTGTTCCGTTCGTGGTTCCTTTCACAACAATACTAACGCCAATCAGAGGTTCACCCTTTTGGTCTTTTACTACACCTTTAATGGTTGAACTTTGCTGTGCGATCTGATGAATCTCCATGTTTCCCATTTCAGGAACAGTAGAATCTCCGGCCGCATAAGAGGACTGAAACATTAAAGATAAACAAAGTAACAAAGAGGTTCGTCCACCTAATAAAGTCAGGCATTTCCTCGTCTTACCTTCACTCTTTTTTTCCATAAAAACATTAAATTAAAAGTTAATAATGTGCTTCCCGAAGGAAGAATACACACAAGCGGTTTGCTTTGCTATTCGACAGCAATATTAATAGGTCTTAACGAATTGAAGAGTGCTTTGAAATGCCAAAGAAGTGTCATGAAATGCATATAGCAGATTATGATACTTTTTTGGTAGATTATGACACTATTTAGGAATCAATGATTTATGCCTCTTTTGTGCGGTATTCCTTAGGTGTCATGTTATATTTACGGGCAAATTCCCTATAGAAGTATGATTTGTTAGAAATTCCTACATTATAAATAATTTCCTGAACGCTCATGTTGGTATTCACGAGTAATTGCGCTGCATAGTTTAACCTATAATCCTTTATAAAATCACTCGGCGTCATAGTAGATATTTTCTTGAAACGACGATATAAGATGCGAGTGTTTATATTCAATGCGTCCGCTACCAGCTCGGGACCGAGTCCTTCCTTGCTGACATTTTCTTTGATGATAGCGGTTACGGCGTCAAGGAATTCCTTGTCTTCTTGATGTAATAATTGCCCTTCCGTATATTGATAAGCACTTTCCGGAGAATAGAAATACTCTTTTAATTCTCTTTGGTTAGTCATCAATCGATTCACGACGGATAGGAGAACTGTTGGCGAGAAAGGCTTGGTTAGATAGGCATCCGCTCCGATATTAAGTCCTGCCGCTTGCTCTTGGTCTGATATTTTGGCAGATACGATAATAAGCGGGATATGACGGGTATATCTATTTTCCTTGATAAGAGAGATCAATTCCAATCCGTCGATATTAGGCATCATGATATCGGTGATGATAAGGGAGGGAGTGTATTGCTTGAGGAATTCCAGAGCCTCCTCCGCATTATAAGCTTCCTGAACCTGATATTCGGAAGAGAGGGTTTCCGTGATTAGCCAGACGATGTCTTTATGATCGTCGATAACGAGTATCATCGGTTTATCTTCCGTCTCTTTTTGTGCCGTATGTGAGATTTGCGGCTTTTGTATATCCGTGTTTGGGGAAGGAAGCGATACGGGAATCTCTTCGTCTATCGTGTTGTCTGAGGTCTCCTCTATGATGCCAAAAGGTAAGGTAACTGTAAATTCAGCATATTGGCCGACCTCACTCTCTATGTCGATTTTACCACCTAAGGATTGTACGAGGCTGTGGCAGATAAATAAGCCGAGGCCATTCCGTGTCGTATTTTGCCTGTTATCATCGTTATCCATCGTGCCAAGGATACGATATCGGTCGAAAATATTTTGCATGTCTGCCTCCTCGATTCCTTTGCCGGTGTTGTAAACTTTAAGGACGAGGAAGTTCTCCTCCTCATGTAAGGAGATACGAACCGTGCCCCCGTCTTCCGTATACTTAAATGCGTTGGAAATCAGATTTGCTAGGATCTTCTTGAAATAGACGGAATCCGTATTCCAATAAAGCTCTTTGGGAGCATCGATCTTGAATTGGATTTGGTGTTGCTCGGATAGTGGGTAAAACCATTCGAATTGAGTTCGCAAAAGAGAGGATACGGATACTCTCCGGATGTGCGTATGACTGAATCCTGCGTCTTCTGCTTTCCGGAAATCAAGGATTTCTTGGATAAGTCCGTTCAGTTCCTCTACATTTTCCCGGAGGACTGAAGTGTATTTTTCTAATGTCTTGTCTTTTGAGGTGGCGGCATAGGCTTGGATATAATTCTCCACGCCATTGATCAAGGTAAGCGGGGTGCATAGCTCATGCGTAATGTGGGTAAAGAAATTCAGCTTGGACTCGTATAGCTTCTCTTTTTGCTCCTCCTTGATCTTGTCTGCGATCTGCTTCTGTTTCTTTAGTATTTGGTGATGGATACGATAGGTGGCGATGATGAGCAAAACCGTACCGATAAAAAGATACGTGAAAATGGCTAACGAGCTTAGATAAATAGGAGGTAATACCTTGATAGGTAGAGTGTATTCTTTTGCTGACGAATCAATGACATCGTTGCGATAACGGACTTTCAGCAAATATTCCCCGTACGGTAGGTTCATGAAAGTTACCTTGTTTGTCTTTTGCAATTTTTCCCAAGAGGAATTATAGTTGACCAACTGATACGAATACTCGTAATTCTCCCCGTTGATGTAATCCGGAGCGACGAACGCAATCGTTAACGATTGCACATCAGCCGGAACCGTTACACCGTTCCGGCTGATGTCCTTATATAATGGAAGGATTTGTTTATCCATTTGCAACTCGAAGAAACTTAATTCGGGTTGATAGGTATGCTCCGGCTCCGTTTGTTTATTTACCCAGACTAATCCGTTGATGCCTCCAAAGAATAAACGCTCGGAGTATGGGCATTTCCAATAAGCGTCATCAGAGAATTCCGTGACGCTAAAGTAAGGCTGATGATAATTATGGAAAAAGTTGTTCCGGGGATTATATTTGGTGAGACCTTTATTGGTACTAAGCCAGATACAGCTATCGTTCCCCTCATGGATACCATGGATCATGTCGTTTACGATCCCGTCGCTTTTATCGAATTGGCGTAAACGCATCTTTCCCCCTCTGAATTTAATCCGGGTGAGACCGGAGCTGGCGCCTGCATAAAACGTGGAATCTTCGGTCTGGCATACGGAAAGCACATCTCCAATGGCCGGGTTTCTTAAATTGTTGGTTTGCAGGAATTCATATCCTTGATTGAAAATATTGAAACGAATGACTCCGTAACCGCCACGGCTTCCGAGGAACAGGGTAGAGTCGTTGTCATATACCATCGATTGGATTTCTTTACAGATGTTCTTTCCGTTTTTTAACGGGAAGGTTTGTACCTTCCCGATTGTAGGTACGGCTTTATCTATATGTAAGGTAACCTTTTGCAATCCGTTACCCGTTGTCGCTAGCCATAATGTGGAATCATCTACCTCGCAAATAGAGTGGACATAGCGTAGAGGGGTGGTGTCTTCTCGTTGCGGTATCGTTTTTATTCGTTTCTCTTTATACGAATAATAGGTCAGTCCCGGGCCTTCCGTGCCAATCCAGATACATGGATGGTACTCGCTTTTTTGGAAGCAATACACCCGGTTGCTGGATAGGCCGTCGGCGGTGGTGAAATGCGTGATAGCGCTTTGTGGGATCATCTTTTTGTTATGGTAAGTGTCATACGCTTGTATCCGGACAATACCGTCTCCTTTTGTCCCGAGCCAAAGGGATTGATCGTCATCTGTATATAAAGAACGTATGGGGTTCTGTATATTAATCGGTAAATCCTTGAGTAAGATAGAGCCGAAAAGATCGGGTTTGTCATAAAACATCCGTATACCTTGCCCGTCTGTTCCTAACCAGAGAATCTCCTGTCTTTTATCGTTCATCAGGCAAAAGATACCGATGCCCATATTTATCGTGTTTTCCGGTTGGCTTAGGTCTAGAATATTGCCGTTACGGAAAACGATATACACATTGGATTGGAAGGTGCATATCTTGATGATGTTACCATATTGTTTTGTTATTTCAGGCAGATCGAACAGGAATTCTTTCCCCTTTCCGTCTACATGCTGTCGATATAATTTATTGTCGGTATCTACTATGAAAATATGATTATTCTCGTAAAATGCGGATAAGATCGGTTTATTATGGAATTGGCGTTCTTCCGATAGCAAATTAAAAGTAGTATCGGAGAAATCCGGAGTCAACTTTTTCAGTATGCCCGAGGCTAATAATAAATAAAAATGTCCGTCCGTCCCGGCGAATAAGGTACGTACGGTTTGAGGGCCTACTCCTTCTCTCGGCAGGTCCCGGAACCCATCGCTAGATGGGGTGTAGCAAGAGATCCTGTTTTCCTTACAAATAGCGAGCGTGATGCCGGATGAATCGGACGCTAATAGATCGCATTCCATGTATCCGGGGAAAGACTCGGTGACTTTCCGTTCTTTTAGTGAGAATTTATTGATACCTAAAGAGGTTGATATCCATAAAAAGCCGGGTTCTGCGTCGGATATTTTGTGAATGATATTACTACAAAGAGAGTTTTTGTTATTTAATTCGAAACGATATACATACGTATCTTTTCCGTTGTATAAGTTAAGTCCGTCGTAAGTCCCGATCCACAAATAGCCATCCGGATCTTGATGCATGCAGATAATGGCGTTGTTCGAGAGATCAACCATAGAAGTTTTATGCAATACGGTTGAGGCAAATAGGTCTGTTTGCGTGATCAATATAAGGAAACTGGTTAACGCTAGAATAAGCCTTGTGAATCTCATGTATTTAAGATTTAGTGTTTGTTTTCAGCGCAAAGATAATATCTTTATGAACGAACAGAAAAGAATTCACTTTTTTGTTTACTTTTGCAAAAAGCAGGGCTTTCGTATAAATTAGAATGTCTGACGTATGATAATACGAAATAAAGTAAGTGACAGATGGAACAATGTGAAGAGAATTCTCAAGAAAATGACGATGTGATAATAGAGAAAGAAATTTCTAAATTAATAGAAGAACAGCGTTTATTTACGGAGAGTATATATGCTTGTCTGCCGGTGGGTATTGAAATTTATGACGCACATGGTGTGCTGCGTAGTATAAACGACCATGCGTTGAGGATGTATGGTGTGGACGACCGGACATCGGTGGTGAATATAGTCAATCTTTACAAAAGTCCATTTGTTGATTCAGAACTTTTAGCTCGGATACAATCGGGTGAAGATATTTCCTTGGAGTTTGAGTATGATTTTGATCGGGTTAATAAGGATGCATATTATTCTTCCCATAATAAAGACACGATGATCTATGGGGTTAAAGTTATCCCGATATGGAGTAGAAAAAAACATCTTATCGGACATATATTACTCGCAAATGATATGACTTCCGTGAAAGAGGTGGAATTCCGTACGGAAGAAAGCAAGAAAAATCTGGAGATGGCCATGAAAGCGGCTAATATGGCTTCTTGGGTATATGATGTGAATAAAAAGGTTTTTAATCCATTATATGGACTAACCGTAGCCAAAAAAAATATGCCAATGGAGGCGGTACTGGATATTTTGCATCCCCAAGATCGAGCTCCGTTAATCCGGCTCTTCTCTCAATTGATAGGAAATGAGATAGAACAAGGACAAATGACTTTGCGTTTCTATAACGAGCAAGAAGAGATGTATCGTTATTATGAGAGCCGGATGCGCCTATCGACAGAACATCGTGGAAAATTGCAGATCATCGGGACACAAATGGATATAACCGAAAGGTTGCAAATGGCCAAGAAAGCGCAGGATCTGATCGCAAAACGTGATCTGGCCATGAAAGTCAGTAATATTGTTCATTGGGATTTTGATGTAAATTCCCAGAAATTCGAATCTTATAATGATCCGATCAACGATTACGTTTCAGATCGGTTATTGACCGTTTCGGAGTATATGGATGTTATATACCCCGAGGACCGGTCTGTTTTTTACGACGCAATGCAATCCCTGATAGCTGGAAAGAATGTCACCATCAATTTTACCTGTCGCATACAAACCAAGTATGATGAGACTTGGCAGTATTGTGATTTTATGGGTGTCCCTTTCGATCAAGATGAAAATGGAGATATAATACGCTATACGGGATTCAGGCAAAACATTCCTAAGATCCAGCAATTGAATCGGGAACTTAAAGAAAGAAATTACAAGATAGAGCTTTCTTTCAAGACGGTTGGTATGTCGTATTGGGATTTTGATGTAAAAAACCTGAAATTCAGTGCTTTTAATGATCCTATCAATGATTTTTATTCGGAAAAGACAATCACTCCCGAGGATTATTTGAACGCTACACATCCGGATGATGTGGTTTTTGTGCGGAAATATATGGAGCATATGTTCCGGGGCATAGATAAAGATTTCAACGTTAAATATCGTTCCAAAACCAAATGGGATGACGAGTGGCAGACCTTATTGGTTACTGGAATCCAGGTTGAAAGAGATAAAGAAGGCCATGTGACTCGCTATACCGGTATTACGATCAATAATACGAAGTGGGAGAAGATGATTCAGCAATTGAAGGAATTAAAGGAGAAAGCGGAACTTTCGGATCGTCTCAAGTCTGCGTTTCTCGCTAATATGAGTCACGAGATACGTACCCCGTTAAACGCTATTGTTGGTTTTTCAGAGTTAATGGTAACTTGTGATGATCCGGAAGAAAAAAAAGAATATATAAATATCATCCAATCCAATAATGAGTTGTTATTGCGATTGATCAACGATATCCTTGATCTTTCCAAGATAGAGTCAGGCATAATTGAACGTAGGAAGGAGAATTTCAATCTGGCTAAGGTTTGTAATGAGTTATTTGTTACGATTCAGGCGAAGATGACAAATCCGAATGTCGAGTTACGTTTAGATGGTCCCAACTCGGAGTGCTGGGTACTTCTGGATAGAAACCGGCTTAAGCAAGTATGGATGAATTTCCTCACTAATGCGGTAAAATGCACCAAATCCGGATATATTAAAATGGGATATGGCATTGAAAGGAAAGGTCTTCGTATCTATGTTGAGGATACGGGAATCGGTATACCGGATGATTTGCATGACAAAGTATTTACCCGTTTTGAGAAATTGAATGAGTTCTCGCAGGGTACCGGACTTGGCTTGACGATCTCCAGAGCTATCGTAGAAGCGGCAGGGGGAGAAGTGGGCTTTACTTCAAAACTTGGTGTCGGATCTACTTTTTGGGCATGGTTGCCTCTTCGCCCTTAGGTCTGACTCCCCATTTATTGGTAATGTCCTTTTAAAATAGTGAAGGATGAGAAGCTTTTTTATCGCAATTTATAGGGATTTTAGAACTGGTGTAGCATATGTGACAGAAATATGACGATAATTCTCCTACCTTTGCGGCGGTAAAAATGTGGTATTAGATAAGATTGTTTATGAAATTTGAGAATGAGTGCTGGGATCACTTTAAGGGTGAGACCTGGAAAAGAGAGATCAATGTAAGAGATTTTATCCAGAGTAACTATACGCCTTATGAAGGGGATGATTCCTTTTTAGTCGCTTCTTCCGAGAAGACCCGTAAGGTCTGGAACAAGCTGACCGAGATGTTTAAGGTCGAGAGGGAAAAGGGAGTTTATGACGCCGAGACAAAATTACCTCAAGGGATCGATGTATATGGCCCGGGCTATATTGATAAGGAGAATGAGGTGATCGTTGGGTTACAAACCGATGCTCCGCTGAAACGTGGTATCTTCCCGAAGGGCGGTATCCGTATGGTTGAGAATAGCTTGGAAGCTTATGGTTATCATTTGGACCCGATGACGAAAGAGATCTTCACGAAGTACCGTAAGACGCATAACGAGGGCGTTTTCTCCGCATATACGGAAGAGATGATTGCCGCACGTCGTTCGGCTATTATCACCGGTCTGCCCGACGCATATGGTAGAGGACGTATTATTGGTGACTATCGTCGTGTCGCTCTGTATGGTACGGCAATCTTGATCGAGGAGAAAAAGCGTTTCTTGAATCGTTTGGATATCCAAGAGATCACGGAAGAGATCATCCAGAGCCGTGAGGAGATTTCCGAACAGATCAAGGCTTTGAAAGCGTTCGAGAAAATGTGCGCTAGCTATGGCTTTGATGTGACTCGTCCGGCACAAAACGCTCGTGAGGCAGTTCAGTTTGTGTACTTAGCTTATCTGGCGGCGGTAAAAGACCAAGATGGCGCGGCGATGTCTATCGGACGTACTTCTACGTTTTTGGATATTTATATCGAGAAAGACATCCGTGAGGGTAAGTTGACCGAAGAGGAGGCGCAAGAATTGGTAGACCAGCTGATCATCAAGTTGCGTATCGTTCGTTTCTTACGTACGCCGGAATACAATGATTTGTTCTCCGGTGATCCGGTTTGGGTAACAGAGTCCTTGGGCGGCCAAGGAGTGGATGGCCGTTCTTTGGTAACAAGAACTTCCTATCGTTATCTCCATACATTATATAATCTAGGTCCGGCACCAGAACCCAATTTGACGGTTCTGTGGTTTAAGAACGCTCCCGAGAACTGGAAACGTTTCTGTGCCAAGGTCTCTATCGATACGTCGGCTATCCAATATGAGAACGACGATTTGATGCGTCCGGATTATGGAGATGATTATGGTATCGCTTGTTGCGTTTCTCCTATGAAGATCGGTAAGCAGATGCAGTTCTTCGGAGCCCGTGCGAATTTGGCGAAATGTTTATTATATGCGATCAACGGAGGACGGGATGAGCGCAGCGGCGTACAGGTAGCCCCGATGTTCGAGCCGGTTCGCGGCGAGTATCTGGAATACGATGAGGTGATGGCTAAGTATGAGCAAATGATGCGCTGGTTGGCGAAAGTGTATGTGAACGCCTTGAAGATAATCCATTATATGCATGATAAATACGCGTATGAGGCATTCGAGATGTCGCTTCACGATGGGGATGTAGAGCGTATCCGTGCGACAGGTATCGCCGGTCTTTCTATCGTTGCCGATTCGTTGGCTGCTATCCGTGATACGAAAGTACGTGTGATCCGTGACGAGCGTGGCTTGGCGGTTGATTTCGAACGTGAGGGCGAATATGTTCCTTTCGGTAATAACGATGATCGTACGGATAGTATCGCTGTAGAGATCACCGAGAAGTTCATGGAATATTTGCGTCAGCACGAGACCTATCGCCATGCGAAACCTACGCAGTCCATCCTTACGATCACCTCTAATGTGGTATATGGTAAGAAGACTGGTACGACACCGGATGGCCGTATCGGTGGAACTCCTTTCGCTCCGGGCGCGAACCCTATGAACGGTCGTGATACGAAAGGTGCTATCGCTGCGCTAGCTTCGGTAGCGAAGCTTCCATTCCAGCATGCGCACGACGGTATCTCTTATACTTTCGCTGTTTCTCCGGCTACGTTGGGAAAGGAGCGTGAAGTGCAGATCAATAATCTGGTTAGCTTATTGGATGGCTATTTTACTCCGGATGGAGGTCAGCATCTGAATGTTAACGTATTTGATAAGGATTTGTTGATCGACGCTATGGAACATCCTGAGAAATATCCGCAACTTACGATCCGTGTATCCGGATATGCGGTAAACTTCGTGAAACTGACTCGTGAACAACAGTTGGATGTTATTTCAAGAACCATTAACCATTCACTGTAAGTGATAAAAGGTAAGATACATTCATTAGAGAGTTTCGGGACCGTAGATGGTCCCGGAATTCGCTTTGTCGTTTTTATGCAGGGCTGCCCGTTGCGTTGCCTGTATTGCCATAACCCGGATACTTGGAACCCGAAAGGGAAGGTGAAATATCAGATGACTCCCGGCGAGCTATTGACGGAAGTCTTACAGTATAAGAGTTTTATCGCCCGTGGGGGGGTGACTGTTACCGGTGGGGAACCTTTATTGCAACCTGAGTTTCTGAAAGAGTTTTTCCGTTTGTGCCAAGAGCAAGGTCTTCACACAGCTTTGGACACATCTGGTTTCGTATGTACCTCAAAAGCTTGGGAAGTCTTGGATTATGCGGACTTAGTGTTATTGGACATCAAAACCTTAAACCCGGATTTACATCCGTTACTGGCGGGTGTCAAGCAGGATAATACGCTTCTGTTCTTGGATGAATTGGAGAGACGTGGCATAGATACTTGGATTCGCCATGTTATTGTCCCCGGATATACGGATAATGACGAGTGGCTGGAGGCGTTAGCTCGGTATGTCAGTTCATATAAAGTGGTTCGCAAAGTGGAATTATTGCCTTATCATACGATGGGAACCTATAAATATGAGCAATTAGGCCTCGATTATCCGTTAAAGGGGGTGGAACCCTTATCAAAAGAACGTTTAGATAATGCGAAAGCGATATTCTCTCGCTACAAACCAGAAAATAACAAGGCCTGATCTCTCGATCAAGCCTTGCGATTATGCAACAGCTAATCAGGGAAAACAATCTAATCCGATTAGCTTTTAAACGATAGTAATAATTTTTTGCCTAGACTAACCTTGACTATTTAATATGTGTTTGTTTTGTTATATGCAACAAATATCTATTTTTGTAAGGAGATAAAAAATGATATAGATCAGAAAATGATGAATAGTATGAAGACACCACAAGAAATAGCCGAAATGATATCCAAACGTTTTTATCCATTACCCGATGCGGATTTGGATTCTCTGGCCTCGATCATAGAATCAAGTAAGGCTGCGAAAGGAAAATTATTGTTGGATAACGGACAAATATCTAAATATTTATATTATGTGGAATCGGGATTATTACGCCAGTTTTACTATAAGAATAAACGTGATATTACCGAGCATTTCTCCTGTGAGGGAAATATCGTTATTTGTATAGCCAGCACATTCCAAAGAGAACCGACGCGTTTATTAATCGAGGCATTGGAACCGACGGTTTATCACCGGATCTCTTTTTCGGAATTTAGCGATTTATTGAAAACATCTTTAGCTATTAATAGATTGTACCAGAAAATACTGGAGTGGGCTTTGATGCTTTCGCAAGAGAAAGCGGACTCTTGGCGTTTTGAGTCGGCAAGAAAACGTTATCTGCGTTTTCAACAGGAATATCCGGAAGCAGCGAAACGTGCTTCTGTCAATCATATCGCCTCGTATTTATTGATGACACCCGAATCTTTGAGCCGGGTGCGGGCAGGAGTGTTGTAGTCTCTACCTACATTCAGGTATTATTGAGGTGAAAATAGCAATTTGTGGTGATTTCACGGTTCAAGTAATCCATCTATATTTGCGTCAGTTTAAAAAACGTAGAAGCAATGAAAATAGAAAAGATTACAGGACGTGAGATCCTAGATTCAAGAGGTAACCCGACAGTAGAGGTTGATATTTTACTAGAGTCTGGCGTTATGGGCCGTGCGTCTGTGCCTTCCGGTGCGTCCACCGGCGAGAACGAGGCTTTGGAGTTGCGTGACGGCGACAAGAAGCGTTATGGTGGTAAAGGCGTATTGAAAGCGATTGAGAATATCAATACGATTATCGCTCCGGCATTGAAGGGGATGTCTGCCTTGGATCAGATAGGTATCGATCATGCGATGTAGGCTTTGGACGGTACGAAAACTAAATCGAAACTAGGTGCGAACGCTATCCTTGGCGTTTCTTTAGCTGTAGCGAAAGCTGCCGCAAATTATTTGGATATTCCTTTATATAGATATATTGGTGGAACGAATACCTACGTGATGCCTGTTCCGATGATGAATATAATCAATGGCGGTTCGCATAGCGACGCTCCGATCGCTTTCCAAGAGTTTATGATTCGTCCGGTAGGTGCCGCTTCTTTCAAGGAAGGCTTACGTATGGGCGCTGAGGTATTCCATGCGTTGAAAAAGGTATTGCACGATCGTGGGTTAAGTACCGCTGTTGGTGATGAGGGTGGTTTCGCCCCGAATTTGGAAGGTACGGAAGATGCCTTGAACTCAATTATCGTCGCTATCAAGGCGGCTGGTTATGAACCGGGCAAGGATGTGATGATCGGTATGGATTGCGCTTCTTCTGAGTTTTATAAGGATGGAATCTACGATTACACGAAGTTTGAAGGAGAAAAAGGAGTGAAACGTACTTCCGACGAACAAGTGGATTATCTGGAAAAGCTGATCAACGAATACCCGATCGATTCCATTGAGGATGGTATGAGTGAGAATGATTGGGCTGGTTGGAAGAAACTGACAGATCGTATCGGTAACCATTGCCAATTAGTCGGAGATGATTTGTTCGTGACAAATGTAGAGTTCCTTTCAAGGGGTATTAAAGAAGGTTGCGGTAACTCAATCTTGATCAAGGTAAATCAGATCGGTTCCTTGACGGAGACACTGAACGCTATCGAGATGGCTCACCGCCATGGATACACGACCGTTACTTCACACCGTTCCGGTGAGACGGAAGACGCTACGATCGCCGATATCGCTGTCGCTACCAATAGCGGACAGATCAAGACGGGATCATTAAGTCGTTCGGACCGTATGGCTAAATATAACCAGCTGCTTCGTATCGAGGAGGAATTGGGAGACCGTGCCGTATACGGATACAAAAGAATCAATTAAGTATATAAAGTAAATTATAATCGCTAATTATGTAGTAGTCCAAAACCCAAGATATTGAAGGGCTTATCCGTGAG
>OHHN01000308.1_pt1 | contig 34845 bp, 19 predicted proteins | sample 1568131 | NCBI WGS metagenome assembly OHHN01 (sample SAMEA3879575, study PRJEB24766) | human gut metagenome | biome: human-associated habitat; feature: feces | place: USA | collected 1985/1987 | reverse complement strand
ATTCTGATAAGTATAAAGCATTCCTAAACTATAACTAATACGACCCAGTAAAACATAATCCAAAACTTTATCACTATTTCGTAATGCTTTCAAATAATAGTCTTGCGCATGAAGAGCATCGCCAAGGTCCTGATTGACTCTTCCTCTATAATACCAAGCTTTTGCTTTTCTTCCCCAATCTTCGGTTTTATCAAAGTATTCAGTAGAAATAGCGATCAACGAATCTGAAGTAGGTTTGACATAAGTTTTATTTTGAGCTTCTGTCAAAAGTAGATAGTACATAGCACGATCCTTTTCTGAAAGATCATTTACATCTTGTATTGTTGATAGCAATGTTAAAACGCTATCGGGATGTTGGGACATTATCTTTTCCGCATGTTCATATAGACCTGAGTGATGGCTACATGACATTAGTCCAGTAATAAAGAACAGAAAAAAGACGTATAGATTGTTTTTCATACTCTGTAACATTTTTATTTTCCACAAATGTAAGTAAAATCTCTAAAAGTCTTGATTTTTACTGAATTAGACACATACAAGGATTTACGGGTATTTGTATTCCTCCATCTGTTTTGAAAATCAAAACGGATCAAACACCCCGCAAATAAGAAGTAAGTTTAAACTCTTTTACCTTTTAAATACACACAGAAGCACTAGAATACGCAGGATTACTCTAGTATTAGGGCAACAAAGACAACACAAGAGAGTGAACCTTGCCATTGCTGGCAACTACCTGTTCACCCGAAGCCCAGTTCTCTCCTCCATTGAAATCTGATATTTTTCCTCCGGCCTGCAATAGAATCAAGGCACCAGCGGCTACGTCCCAAGGGCCTAAATAGGCTTCTATACGGGCATCAAAACGTCCTGCTGCCACATAACACAGTTCAGCGGCGGCAGATCCCATCAAACGGGTACCTCCCGCAAAACCATACAACCTATCAACCAAATGAGCGGCTACCGGACGATAATCATCAGAGTTATAAGGGAAACCCAATGCAATGAAAGCGTTATCCAGTACTGAGACATCCGATACATGTATCTCATTCCCATCCAAGTAAGCCTTACCACCTTTCACTGCATAAAAACACTCGTCCCTACACACCTCATAGACTACTCCTAGCAATAATTCCTCCCTGTTTCTTAAAGCTATACTCACGCAATAAGGTGCAATATCATGAATATAGTTTGAGGTACCGTCCAATGGATCGATCACCCAACAATATTCCTCATCAGTCAAACTTCCAGAGCCTTCCTCCGCGATAAAACCAGCCTCGGGTAGCAAAGTAGACAAAGCCTCTATGATCTGTCGTTCCGATTCTTTATCCACATAAGATACATAGTTATGAGCACTTTTTTCCTCCACTAAGTTCCGGTCAAACTTTCGGCGTTCTTCTTTTAAGAATGTCGCAGAAGCACGAGCTATTTCTCGAACCTCCTTACACAAATAGGCTAAATCTAATTCCATACCGTTCATTTTATTTTGGCAAATGTAATGATTTCCATTTATAGTAATCTCATTTTAGCGACAAATGAGACCACATAGAAACGTAAAAATAATACCTATTACGAATTTGCCCTAAAACTCTGCCTTTAAGAAATATTATATTATCTTTGTGTTATGTTCAGCTAAAAAGATTGAGCTATGAAAACAATACATTATCTTTCAATCATCATCTTATCATTCAGCAGTCAAATACTTTTGGCACAGAATGATACTTTAGTCGGTGTATTGCGTGACATCAGCGATAAAATAATCAAACGCTATCCGGTCACGCTAGGCAGTCAGAATCCGATCACCGTGAAAACGAACAAACATGGCGTATTCACCATCCCGGGGGCTAACCTGAATGATACCTTGTTCGTCACTATTAAGAAAACAAGAAATGTAGTCAAAGTCCCAGTCAACGGATACAATTATATAACCATTACTTTAGAGAATAGCACATTCAACGCAGAGCGTAGTTTTGAACCGGATGAGGCCCTGAAAGAAATTATGGAAAGGGAACGAAACAAAATAGTAAGCTCAAGCGTTATGAATAAAGAAGAGATACAGAAAACCGGATGCCGGGATCTCTATTGCCTGCTACGAAGGATGAGTGGCATAACATTCGCCGATGGTTCCGTACGCATCCGTGCGAGCGTTTCCCTAAACAGTCCTAGTGACCCGCTAGTAGTGGTAGACGGTATACCGATGGACCTATCTGTTCTAAACACGATTCCCGTCGAAGATGTCTCGGAATTAAAAGTATTGAAAGACGCAGGTGAATACGGGGTGAGAGGTGCGAACGGAGCGATCGTCATAAAAACAGGCAAATAAACAAATAAGAAAAAGAGAAACGTATCAACATGAGAGTATGGATTAAACGGATAGGAGTGATATGCCTAATACCGATCGCATTGGTATTGTTACTCTCTATATTACTATATATACCTCCTTTCCAAAACTTCGCGGTACGGAAAGCGACCGAATACGCGGGAAAAGTGACTGGTATGCAAATCGGGATCGAGCAGATTAGGCTATCTTTCCCGTTAGACCTTACGGTTAAGGGTGTCGAGGTCGTAAATCCTCCCGTCGATACCTTGTTGAGTTTACAGAGCTTGACGGTACGGGTTCGTGCCCTTCCTCTTTTGCGGAAGCAAGTATTGGTAGAGGCGATCGACCTCCGGAACGTAAAGGTTAACACCGGGACTATGATTGAAGGTATGGAAATCAAAGGATTCTTGGGAAAGCTTTACCTGCACGCCGATCGTATAGACCTGTCCGAGGAGAAAGCTACATTTAATACCGTAGATTTATCCGATACCGCCATTACCCTTCTATTAAATGATTCAACCTCGAAAGAAGACACGACTTCCACACCTCTGAACTGGGTACTCAAGCTGGATAAAATTAGTTTGGACCGGGTAGCCTTCGCCCTACAAATGCCCTCGGATTCCTTACGCCTTACGGCTTTCGTAAATAAAGCCGGGCTAAATAACGGCCTCGTAGATCTTGGAGCGGAACAATATAAGGCGAGAAACTTTGACATAACGAATTCTACATTCGCTTATGACGGGAATTACGCGGCACCCGAGCAAGGACTCGATTTCTCCCATATTAGTTTAACGAACCTGAACACTTCTATCGATTCCATCTTATATCAAGGAAAAGAAATAAACGCCCACATCAAGGAATTCTTCGTGGAAGAACGTTCCGGCCTCAAGGTTTCGGCATTGGCAGGAAATGTCCGGAGTGACCATGAACAGATAGACGTACCGGACCTACTTCTCCAGACACCAAATTCCGAAGTGAGATTGACAGCGACTATCCCTTGGAGCTCCCTCGAGGAGCACCCACAAGGTAGCATGAAAGCCCTGTTAAACGCCTCGTTGGGGAAAGAAGATTTATTGATAGCGGCAGGTTCTCTTCCAGAGGATTTCAAGAAAGCCTACCCGGACAAGCCTCTCGCTATTACGGCTGGCGTAGAAGGCAACCTCTCCAGTATACGTATCACACAAGGCGATATCATGCTGCCGGGAGCGTTTCAGATGAACGTCACGGGTAGCATGGAGTCCGTGACGGATAGCATCCGGCGAACCGGTGAGATTCAGTTAAAGGCTCGATCCGGTAATCTGGACTTTTTGCTGGCGATGCTTCCCGCCTCCCAACGGGATCAATTTGCCATTCCGGCAGGAATTCAGTTGAAGGGGGAAGCTACAGTCGCAAATCAAGAATACCGCACCGAGCTTGTTCTTACCCAAGATAAAGGCAAAGTAGGTCTGACCGCCCGCTATAATCCGGTGCAACTGGCTTATGAGGCTAATTTACGGATAGACAGTCTGGAACCTACTCATTTCATGCCCAAAGACTCTCTATTTTGGCTGACCGCCTCTGTTAAGGCGGAAGGTCGGGGCACAGACCCTTTCTCTGAACGTACATGGGCCAAACTGGACGGTAAGATATCGGATATACGCTACGGCGCCTCATCGGTATCAGACGTATCCATCGATGGCTCTCTGGAAAAGAACTTACTGAAAGTGGATCTGCTTAGCAAATACCCGTTGGCGAAAATGGATGTCTCCTTAAACGCGACCCTCCACAAGCACGAGGTGAAGGCGATGTTGATAGCGGATGTGGAGAACATGGATTTACAGGGTATGCACTTAATGGCAAATCCCTTCGCCACCTCTTTCCAGCTCTTCGCCGAGGCAGAAAGTAATCTGGATGAAGATAACACGATCGACGTTACGTTAGGAAACTGGGAGGTCGTCACCCCAAAACAAAGTTTCAAGCCGAAAACGCTGACCTTGCATGCCCGGACGGATATCGATACCACCCGTGTGTCTTTCCACGCCGGGGATTTGGGGATCATCCTCACGGGTAATGATTGCATACACCACATCACGGATAAGTTGACTAAGGTATCGAACGATATCACCCTCCAATTGGAACGGGACTCGACTGTCAATCTGGAGATCCTTCGCCCGCTCCTCCCCGATATGTACCTCGAGGTACGGGCGGGACAGGACAATCCGATCTACAACTATCTCCAAACCTATTACGTAGATTTCAAGAGCATCGCCATGAACGCCTATACCTCACCGGAAACGGGTATACGCATGGATGCCTCCATTTACGATCTGGCACGGGATACGATGCAGATCGATACCATCCGGGCGGAGATGCACCAAGATTCGCTCGGATTACTCTATAGCGCCCAAGTGATCAAGAATAAATACAGGCAGCAACAACCTTTCAGCGCCGGGCTGGACGGGCAAATACGTTATGGCTTCGGCGACGCCCGCCTTTATTTCAAGGACGGGAAAGGCGAGACCGGCTTGTTGCTCGGAATCCGGGCCGATAAGATACAGAACGGGGTCAAGTTCCATCTCTTCCCCGATGACCCGATCATAGCGTTCCGCCCTTTCAAGCTGAACCCGGATAATTACGTCGTGGTACGCAGCATGAAGGATATCGAGGCGAACCTGCGACTCAGCGGAGATAATAACGCCGCCTTGTGGATACACTCCCAAGCGGAAAGTGACGAGATGGAGGAAGTCCACGCCGAGTTGAACCAGATCGACCTTGGGATTATCTCCAACGCGTTCAGCTATATCCCGCCGATGAAAGGTATATTGAACGTCGATTTCCAGTACGCTCCTTCCGACTCGGCCTTCATGGTCGTGGCGGATATGAACATTGATGATCTGTATTATGAGAACGAGCGGGTCGGCGAACTCATGTTCAACGCAGTCTATCTACCTTTAGAGCAGGGGAACCATCAAGTGGATATGCACCTTTTCCGGGACCGGAAAGAGGTGAGTGCCATTACCGCCTTATACCAGATGGGCGAGACCGACCATATCAGCGGTACTGTTGAGTTCATGCACTTCCCCTTGGATATCGCCAACCCGTTCATTCCGGATGATATGGCGAAAATGGGCGGAGACCTCGATGGTACGCTCGCTATCAGCGGACAAAGCGATAAACCCATGGCCGAGGGATATCTGATTCTCGATACCGCCTCCGTTTATGTAGGCGCCGCAGGTTCTACCTTCCGTTTCGACGATAAGAAGATAGAAATAAAGAACAACCGGATCTTGTTCAACCAATATGGTATTTACGCATACAACAAGAATCCGTTTATCATCAACGGAGAAGTGGATTTCAACGATTTATCCCGCATGACCGCCAATCTTAAACTGACGGCGAATAACTTGCAACTGCTGAACGTCAAGAAAAACGAGGAGAGCCTTGTCTACGGAAAGCTGTTCGTCAACCTGAATTCTACCGTACGCGGGCCCTTGGATGCCTTGATCATGCGAGGGGACTTGCAGTTATTAGGCGGGACGAACATCACCTACGTGCTGAAAGACTCCCCGCTGACCGTGCAAGACCGTATGTCGGACATGGTCACCTTCACCTCTTTCGCCGATACCCTACGCCGGCGCATGCCTCGTAAGCCCCCGTTGCCGATGGGAGGCATGGACATGCTGATGACGATCCACATCGATCCCGTCGTACAAGCGAACGTGGATTTAAGTCCCGACCAGTCCAACCATATCAATCTGGAGGGTGGCGGCGATCTTTCCTTCCAGTATACCCCGCAAGGCGATATGTTTTTGAACGGACGCTACACGCTATCCGGGGGAACCATCAAGTACTCCATCCCGGTAATCCCATTGAAGGAGTTCAACGTACAGGAGGGTAGCTACGTGCAATGGACGGGTAACCCCATGGACCCGACCTTGAACCTTACGGCCACCGAGCGAGTCCGTACGTCCGTCACCCTAACCGGGCAATCATCGCCCCGCTTGGTGAATTTCGACGTAGGCATCGAACTGACCCAACAACTGGAGAACCTAGGGTTGCAATTTACCCTCACCGCCCCGGAAGACATGGCGATGCAGGAGGAACTGACCTCGAAAGGCCCGGAGGAACGGGCGAAGCTGGCTGTCAGCATGCTCGTGACCGGTATGTACCTCGGCGGAGGCGGTGGTGGCGGCAAGGTGAACGTAAATATGGGAGACGCCTTGACCAGCTTCTTGCAAAGCGAGATCAACAACATCGCCGGAAGCGCCTTGAAATCCGTGGATATCAGCTTCGGCATGGAGACGTACGACGATAATGGCGACGCCGGAGGTGGTACCCGTACCGACTACTCCTTCCGCTTCGCCAAGCGATTCTATAATGACCGTATCCGTGTGGTTCTAGGCGGCCGTATCTCTACCGGCGAGAACATTAACAATGGACAGGCGCAGCCGTTCATCGATAACGTATCCGTAGAATATCGGTTAGACAGCAGTGGCTCCCGTTACGTCAAACTTTTCCACGACAAGAACTACGAGAGCCTGCTGGAAGGCGAGATCACGGAGACCGGGGCCGGTATCGTGCTCCGCAAGAAAATGATGCATCTCAGGGAGCTATTCAACTTCAAGAAAACGAAAGTGAAACCAGTGAAAGAGGAAACAGAAAAGGAATGAATATGAAAAACGTTTTAATATATTTTAGGAAGGATGCCCTCCTAGAGCAGGGAAACATGCCTTCCCAGAGCAGGGAAACATGCCTTCCCAAAGCAGGGAAGGATACTTCCCTAGGGCGAGGGGGGGTGTCTACCCAAAGAGCGATCCTATCGTCGCTGGCGCTACTCGGGCTGCTGGCCTTCTTACTCACCTCTTGCTCCACCACGAAGAACCTTCCCGAGGGAGCGGTCCTATATACCGGTATCAAGAAAATAGAGGTGAAGAACGAGGATAAGACCAAACCCGGCGAAGCCGCCTTGGAAGAGGTCGAGGCCGCCCTAGCCTATCCCCCCAACAACGCCTTGCTGGGAAGCTCCTCGATCCGGGTGCCCTTCCCCTTCGGCCTGTGGGTCTACAACGCTTTCGTGAACAAGAAAGGGAAGGTCGGCAAGTGGATCTTCAACAAGCTGGCGTCGAAACCGGTGCTGATCACCACCGTGAACCCGGAAGTCCGTGTCAAGGTAGCCCGGAACCTATTGAACGAATACGGTTATTTCAATGGAGAGACCTCTTTCGAGGTCGTACCCGATCCCAAGAATCCCCGGAAGGCGAAGCTGGAATATAGCGTCACCATGAACGATCCGTATACGCTAGACAGCATCCAATACGTCCATATCCGTCACCGTGCCGACTCATTGATCGATGCCACGATCGGCGATCGTATCCTCCACAAAGGAGAGAATTTCAATGTCGTCCAGTTGCAAGCCGAGCGGGAACGCATCTCGTCCTTGCTCCGTAACAACGGCTATTACTATTTCCGTCCCGATTTCATCACCTATCAAGCGGATACCTTGTTGAACCCCGGGAAAGTGGCCTTACGGGTGGCCCCGAAGGAAAGCCTGCCCCCCTCGGCCCTCCGCCCTTGGAAGCTCGGGGATATATCCGTCTGGCTAAACGGTTACCAGAATGAGACTCCCACGGACTCGATCCGCTATAAGGACCTTACGATCCATTATGAGGGCAAGCTAAGGGTTCGCCCCTCGGTCATTTACAACCGTTTATATTTCAAGCCGGGGGAACTTTACAACCAGCGGGCGCAGGAACGGACGCAAACCGCCCTGTCCCGCTTGGGTATCTTCCGTTATGCCGAGTTGCAATATGCCCCCCGCGATACCATGCGCCGCCAAGATACGCTGGATCTGCGGATCAATACGGTCTACGATCTTCCGCTGGACGGCGAGCTGGAGTTGAACGTCACCGCCAAGAGCAACGACCAAGTGGGTCCGGGCGCCATTTTCAGCGTCACCAAACGGAACGTATTCGGAGGGGGCGAGACCTTCGGCGTGAAACTCCGCGGCTCTTACGAATGGCAGACCGGCAACAAGCTGGATGGTAGCAACTCCAAGATCAACAGTTATGAGTTAGGCTTGACTACCACGCTGACTTTCCCACGGGTATTGTTCCCTACATTCAGCAAACGGGACATGAATTTCCCGGCCAGCACCACCTTCCGCCTCTATGCGGACCAGATGAACCGGGCCCGTTTCTTCAAGTTGCTGGCATTCGGTGGTGACGCCTCGTATGAGTTCCAGCCTACCGCCACGTCTCATCATTCCATCACCCCTTTCAAGCTGACGTTCAACTTGCTCCAGCATACTACGCATGAGTTCGACAGCATTACCAACGTGAACAAGGCCCTAAAGAAGAGTTTGCAAAATCAATTCATCCCGGCCATGAACTATACCTATACCTATGATGATTCCCCGATTACCAGTCGCCGGAACCATCTTTGGTGGCAGGCATCCGTTACCCAAGCGGGCCTTGTCTTGGATGGGATTTATGCGTTAGCCGGGAAGAAGTTCAATCAAGAGGATAAGGAACTGCTCGGCAACCCCTTTGCCCAATTCATCAAGGGAACCGCCGAGATACGTTATAATTACGCCCTCGGGCATAAGCAATATCTCGTAGGCCGATTAATGGCCGGCGCTATTTATAGCTACGGCAACGCCCGTACCTCCCCTTATAACGAGCAATTCTACATCGGCGGAGCGAATAGCATCCGTGCCTTTACGATCCGCAGCATCGGTCCCGGACGCTACTACCAGAACAGCGACAACAATAAATACGCTTACATCGACCGTACGGGTGATCTTAAATTCGAGGCCAACCTCGAATACCGCTTCCCGATCCTTGGCGACCTCCACGGGGCTACCTTCCTCGACAGCGGCAACATCTGGTTGATCCGAAACGATCCGGATCGTCCCGGCGGACAACTGAAATGGGGTAGCTTCCTCAAGGATCTAGCCTTGGGAACCGGCTTCGGCCTGCGTTACGACCTCACCTTTATCGTCATCCGTTTCGACGTGGGTATCGGTCTGCATCTCCCTTACGATACCGGAAAGAAAGGCTATTACAATATCCCGAAATTCAAGGACGGCATGGGTTACCACTTCGCTATCGGATACCCCTTCTAGCTGTTCCATTCCTAGGATTCTGTGGTCTTATCCAAGGTATTTCATTTTCAATAGGTCAACCCTAATTGGAAATGAGATACTTTTGCGCTCTCATTTTAATAACAAACAGATTAATTAACGAACAGAATCATGAAGAAGATTTTTTACTTAATGTTGGTAGCCCTTACTATGGGTATGTTCACCGCTTGCGACGACAATGATGAGAATACCCCTCAAATCAACAACCCGGAACCCAAGGAACAATGGGGCAAGACGCTCCGGGGCGACAATCAAACCCTACTGGCCTTTCCTGATATCTATGCCGATTATTGGGAATACACCTATTCTTACAAAGATAATCCAAACATCGGCCTTCGTCTGACTGGAAAGTTCCCGAAGTCACGCTTCTTCAATTTCACGGTTTATAACGACGAGACCCAAATAGACGTATCCAGCATTGAAGACGTAAATATCCAACCCGACGACAGCTCCATCAACCCTTATGTAAAGGAAACAGATGACTACGGAGCAAATGGCTATACGATTTACATCATTCCCGCTAACACCCCCGCCAGCGCACGTGCCTCGATGAAGAACGTATGTGAGTTCCCGGAGGATGTCAATATGGTCTCCATTTTCATGCGTCTTTACTTGGCGAAACAATATAGCGGCGATGAGTATGGCGGCGTGGACATGCCTGCTATCCAAGCTTTCGACGTGACTACAGGTGAGGAAGTAGATTTCCCGAAGCGTGAGGTCTGCAACATCCACGAATCGTTGAACTTGCCGCCGATGGATTTCTCCGCCGACCTGCCGCAACTCCCGTTCATGCGTGCCCCGCTGAGCCTAATGTACCCGAACAGCCCGGCAGAATACCTATTCGCCCGCATCAAACTGAACGAAGGGGAGGTAGCAACCTTCCGTTTCATCCCTCCTACGGCTCCTAAAAGCGTAAGCGAATACGCCACCGCCGATGTACGATACTGGTCCATATGCCTTGGGTCAGCCGAGACCTACTCGTATGCCTCTATTTACGACAAAGAAATGCCTAAAGTGGACAAGGAAGGTTTCGTAACCTTTATCATAGCGGACGCCAACTCCGCCAAACTGCCCGATCTCCAAGCGAAGGCGGAAGCCAACGACGGTACATATATACTGACTTGGAACCGTAAGGAGCAAGGAGATGGAATCCTTGCCTTATACCGCAACATGGTGATCAACGAGAATTATCCACATTCCATGCGCAAGCTGATGGAGTCCGTTCCTCTAGCGGCCGCCGGCGGCGATATGAGCGGTTTCAACCCGATGAAGATGATCGCCATGCTCGCTATGGGCAACTGGGGACCGCAAGGCTATAAATTCAGCGAGGACGATTTCTTGAGCGATAGCTTCAATTACGCCAATATCCGAAGAATGAAATAAACCGATAGACATATCGTATTTTCAAGTCCCCTCGTATCCAGTCTGAACCGGGACAAGGGGACTTCCTTTTCACACTCTTATCATAAACCATGGAATTTAGATTCCTTATAGACGGGCGGTAATATAATCGATGATCTGCAGACAAAGGTTTGTGGTCTGCTCGTTCACGTCCAGCTCCGGATTCAGCTCTACCAAATCCATCGACTTAACCAGATTCGTAGACAACATATGATCCACGAAGTTATTAAACTCATCCGGCATCAGTCCCTCACACACACGGGTTCCCGTGCCCGGAGCGAAACGGGGGTCTATGCTATCCACGTCTATGCTGAAATGCACGTTGCGGATCTTCCGTTCCTTCAATTTCCGCTTGATGTCCTCAGCTACGAAGCCGATGCCTTTCAGATGGATAGTCTCCATCGTATAGACACTCAGCTTCTCCCGCTCGATCAAATCCCACTCGCCCTCATCCAGACTGCGGGTCCCGACCAAGAATACGTTTTGCGGATTCACCTTATTCCCGGGAGCGTAGATATTCACCAGTTCCTCGCTTCCCATCCCCATCAAGGCACTCAGAGGCATCCCGTGGATATTACCACTGGGAGAAGTCTCGCTGGTATTGATATCCCCATGAGCGTCCAGCCAGATAATGCCGAAATCATCATAACATTTACCCACGCCCGAGGCGCTACCTAAACCCAGCGAATGATCCCCGCCAATCACCAAGGGGAACGCTCCTCCACGCAATGTATCATAAACCAACTCCGCCAGATTCGTATTCACCTCCACGATCGCATCCAGATATTTCATGCTGTTACCCCGTACGAACTTATCCGCCTCGCTAACAGGGGGTACATACAAATTACCCAAGTCAAAGGCTTTATGCCCGTTCTTCCGGATCACCCCCATCAATCCCCGTTCCCGAAGGTGGTTCGGGGCACGCTCTACGCCAGCCCGGTCACATCCCAGATTCAAGGGAACACCTATTACATTTATCTTCATACACTAGAATTTAGCGAACGTATCTCGTATAATGCCAATCGCTTCCATCATTTGCTCCTCCGTAATCACCAAAGGAGGCGTGAAGCGGATGATATGATCGTGGGTAGGCTTGGCTATCAAGCCGTTTTCCTTCAACGCCAAACAGATGTCCCATGCCGTCTTCCCATCTTTAGGTTCCGTCACGACAGCGTTCAGCAAGCCTTTACCCCGTACTTTCTTAATCATCGGATTATCGATCTTCTCAATCTCGCTACGGAACAATTCACCCATCTTGAAAGCGTTCTCCGAGAGACACTCGTCGCGTACCACCTCCAAGGCGGCGATAGCTACCTTCGCCGCCAATGGATTGCCCCCGTAGGTAGAACCGTGCTCTCCCGGAGCGATCGTTAGCATGATCTCATCATCCGCCAATACCGCCGAGACCGGACTGACCCCACCCGACAAGGCCTTTCCCAAGATCAAGATATCCGGGCGAATCCCCTCGTAATCGCAAGCCAATAGCTTACCGGTACGACCGATACCTGTCTGTATCTCATCTGCGATAAACAACACATTATGCTGATGGCAAAGATCATAGCAAGTCCGCAGATAACCATCGTCGGGCACCACGACCCCGGCCTCACCTTGGATCGGTTCCACCAAGAAGCCTACTACATCGGGATCTTTCAAGGCCTCGGCCAACGCATCTACATGATTATAGGGTATCTTTATAAACCCGGGCGTATAAGGACCGAAATCGGCGTAGGAACTAGGGTCGGTACTCATAGAGATAATCGTGATCGTACGTCCGTGGAAATTCTCGCTACAAACTACGATCTTCGCACGCTCCGGGGCGACCCCTTTCCGACGGTATCCCCAACGGCGGCAAAGCTTCAAGGCCGTCTCCACCGCCTCGGCCCCCGTATTCATCGGCAAGAGCTTGTCATATCCGAAGAACTTACAGGTAAATTCCATGTACTCACCCAGTATATCCGCATGAAAGGCACGGGATACGAGCGTAAGCTTCTCCGCCTGCTCCATCAGGGCCTTCACGATCTTAGGATGACAATGTCCTTGGCTCAAGGCAGAATAGCCGGACAAGAAATCAAAATAACGTTTTCCTTCCACGTCCCACACGAACACGCCTTCGCCTCTTCTGAGAACGACCGGCAGGGGATGATAGTTGTGGGCACCATACTTCTCCTCTCTGGTAATGTAATCTTCCGGTTTCATACTATAATTGAGTTTAAATGACTAGCATATTGTAAGCGTTTGCATCGGGATAGCTCAAAGATAAGCATTTGCGGCTAACCAATTGATTACGGGTATGTATGTTAAGAAACATATTCACAAAAAAGAAGGGATGCCCCGCTCTCCCCAAGGAGAAACAAGGACATCCCTCTCACGTCAAACAAACAACGCTTAGTTCCGTATCCGTACCTTATAGGTCTGGTCAGCTATTCGGACAAGATAGACTCCCGCAGGAAGAGCGCGTCTTGTCTCGCCGGGAACGACCGCGAACCGGGCACGACTAGCACCCGACAGGCCGACAACCCATGCCTCAGCCGGACGATCCGCACGGATATGGAGGGCGTTGGCAGAGGTCCAAACCGCTATGCCTCCCTCTACCGAGGCATTCGATGTCGGGGTATCCGGGGTGTCGGGTGTGTCAGGATAATCGGGATCCACCGGCCCAGATTTGGGCGTATAGCTTACCACGAACGGGCTGAAGCTGGCAACGGAGATCTCCATATAATCATCCTCTAATGTCAAATTGTTATTACCCTCGGAATACACGTCTACCACGCCGTCCGAGCGGAGGTGGATAATCACGATATCATGTTGGGTTTTATTTACGCCTTCCGGATACGGGATACGTACCGTCACGATATCGGAGGGCTGCACGGGAGTTACGGCGGTAGTGGTGGATGCGTCGGTAGCGGAAATCGTGGTCGTCACCTTAACCAAGGTCACTTCCATCACGATCTTCGGGGCATCAGGAGCGATACCCGCATCTTGGGCGGCAGCTTTCGCTTTCTCTTCAATCTCAGCCTTTTTCGCTGGGTCTTCTATATCTTCCTTCACCAAGCGGAGGCTGGAGAGTTCCGTATCCGATGGCAGGGATACGGCATCGGGGATGATCACGATCGGGTTATCATCCGTTGGAACATTCGTTCCCTCCTGCCCTTCCTTTTCCTTGGGAACGGCCGGCGTACCGATCGTAGCGATCTCTTCCGGAGTCACGGAAGATTCCTGCGTAAAGGCAGCGGTTATCGTCAAGTCGTCGGTACCGGAGACGGTAATATTCCCAGATGCTAGCGGGTCATCATTCACTTTGTAACTCACGAATTCGTACTTTGGCAAGGCCGTATGTGCCAAGCTCAACTCAGTACCAACGGGTACGGCATCGCCGGATTTCACGCTCACTTCCTTACCCTCTTTTGTATAAGAAACGGAGATCGTACCGCCTTCCGGCTGCAGGATCTTGACGTAATATTCCGACTCGAGAAGTACCGTGAAGTTTACCTCATACGTACGCTTGGTCTGTCCATCCTCGGCGGTAACGACCAAGGTAGCCTTGGCCGATCCACTCTCGAGCGATACGGTAGCCGTGAACGATCCTGTCGGTTCTACGGAAACAGGCGATCCATTCACGAGCAGCTCAGCCTTCGCATCGACCAGCTGGCCGGATAAGGTGAGGGTAGCCGATTTCTGGGTGGAATTTGGGAGCAGCACCTCATATTTCATCGTAGAGGCAAGAAAACCGGGAAGCGGGGTAACCTCCCCACTTCCTTCCTTATACGATAGGGAACTCAAACGGGCTTCCGAGGACAGAGCCACGAGGATAGGCTCAAATTTCACCTCAGCCTCCACCGTATAGGCCGGCATCAAGAAGTAGGTCGTACCATCTTTCTCTTTCTGCAACGGAACAGTATTGGTTTTATCCCCGACCTTCCCGGATACCTTCAAGGAGCCGAACACCATTTGGTAGCCTTTGTTGGGGGTGGCGGCAATCGTCACCTTCGTACCGGAAGCGACCTCGCCGCCGGAAACAATCGAACTACCCGGAGCATCGGCGGTACTCAAGGTAAGCGTACCGTTCGCCGGGTTGGCGAAGGTGACGGTGGACTGGATCTTCTCGTACTCCACCTCTACCGTGACCGGGAAGTCCGGCATGGTGAAGGTGTAGAGGTAGGCGATACCGCTACTGGCATCGGGCTTAAACGTAGCCGGTACCGTTTCGGAGGGCGTACCCGTGCGGTAAACCTTCGCGTAACCGGAAGCCATTCGGTAGCCGTCGGCGGGGGTGACGGTAATCGTCACCTCGGTGCCGGAATGCAAGGTCGTAGGGGATGTGAGGGTCTCACCGTCCGCCGAGATCGATAAGGAGGCAGATCCTTCCGCGGGAGCCTCGAAAGTCAACATGAAAGGAAGAGCGGGGTAGTCGGGACGGGCCTTCGTCTCGATCCCTTCCTGCGCCCGGGCGGTCATCGAGAAGACCGCCAGCAGGCATACGAGCCATAAACTAGTATATTGTTTCATATCAAAGCGCTATTTTATAAGTGATGTTATTGATTCGAACCATGTAAATACCGGAAGGCAAAGCCAAGCGGGTATCGCCGGGGGCGATAGAGGCGGCGTAGACGGTACGTCCGTCGGAGCGTACCACAGTAAGCGCGGCGGCCTCCCCGGAATAGACATGCAGCGCACCGTCGGCGGCCCAGATACGGACAGCGGCGGTAGCGGTAGCGATCTCGTTGGCGGTCACCACGGAGCCATCGCACACACCCACGCTACGAACCAGCGAGCGGGTGACGGCATTGGCGGTGATGTATGCCTCGAAAGGCTTCAGCACATAATCCGCCTCCTGAAGGTCGAAGCGGGTACCCTCGGCATTGAGCACGTAGATACCACGGAGCGTAAGGTTGGCGAGATTCGGGTTCGTCCGGAAGAGGAACACGCCGTTCTCGAGGGCATCGCCGGAAGCGACCGTAGCCGTAGCCGGTATCTCGATCGGCGCGTCGGAGGCTGTTTGGCTAAAGGTTACCCGAGTCAAGGCTGCGTCGGCGGCCAACAGATAGGGGCTACCGGCGGTGAGATCGACCCTTTTCCCGTAAAGGACAGAGACCTCTTCCCAACCTTGGGCAACGGCCTCCTTAGCGGTGTAGCCGGTGGCGGCATAAAGGATTAGCCCACTACCATATTCCGCAGAGGCTGTCAATTCGATAGGGCTACCGAAGGTCGTCCATTTGTTATTCAGCGAACGGTTGGTTTTGAAAGTCTTGGACACCTTCAGCGCATTCGTTGTCACGACCTGCGCACCCTCCTCCAATGTCAACTCAAAGACGGACGCATTCTCGCTATCGACGGTAAGCACGCCATCGGATTTAACGATGACACTCTGTGACAGGCCGGCCTCGGAGAGATTCTGATTGCCGGAGATCTCGACCTCTTTCCAATCACTCACCTCCGTAAAGGTCGTTACCCTACCATCCGCCTCGGGAGCAGGGAAGCGATCGATTGCCGTGCCTTCGCTATCGAGGCCTTTCTGCGGGATAAACGTACTAGCTTTCATCTCCCAGAGCTTATACTCCTCGCCCGCCGTAACGGTAGTGGCTAAGGTCTTGTTGTAGCGTTTTACTTCGATGGGCTGGGATGAGCGAGGCAGAAACCTTATCGTAGCGCCAGCATCTCCCGCCTCATCCGTGAACAGACATTCCATCCAAGCATTGGTAAGGGTACCGGTGTTATGGATAGCGGTGTGGGCACAATGGAAAGTGGTATAGCCATTTACCGGATCAAGCACGCTGAAGGTGCCAGAGTTATCGAGGCAGTAATGCATATCGGACGAGCTGCTGTTTTCAATGCGGAAGCTGCTGCCCGACAGCCTCAAGGTGCCTTTATTGATCAAGGTAGAGGCACCGGACGAGCCGAGGATCGAACCGGTCTGCGCAATTGTCAGATCGCAACCTTCGTTGACGGTCAAGGCAGCACCGTCGGTCGGGCGTATCGTTACGTAATTCAACGTCAGCGTCGGGTTGCCGGTAGCGGTGGCGACGATGAGCTTGTTGGCGGAAGGGCCTGGGGGTGACGATATTTTGCCGTTGAAACGGGTCTCCGTTCCGGCTCCCTTTTTATAACTCCATTTGTTGTTGGAGTAGAAGAGCATGAAGGTCATCGTATCGCTAGAAGACAAGGGCAGTGACAACAAGGACCTCAGATAGGAGGCAGACGACAAGCCGGACTGGCCGGGGATAATAGTACTCGCGTAAGCTGTAGGCAGACCGTCAGCGCCATAGCCGGCAATAGCTTTCAGTTGCGGGAGCAGGCCGTTCTCGGCGGTACCGATGGCGGTGAAGGCTTGTGTATTTTCGGGGCCTGCCCAAGCGGCGATCTCGGCGGCGACATCATCGAGGTAAGTGTCGGCACCGTTTGCCTTATCGCTACCTATGTTATCGGTAGGGACGGCTAGCGTATTATCTCCTATCGTCAGTTGGATCATGGTACTGGCGTAGTTGTCGAGAAGGGTAACTTTATTAGTAGGTGGATCAGATCCGACAATCCGACCGGCCTGTTTATCCGACGTATTTCCTAAGGCTTTCACGCCGGCGGTAGTTAAGGCGAGGCAATTCTTTATCGTTATATTAATGTTTCCAGCAAAAGCTTGCCCCACAATACCACCTGCGGCAGCTATCCGGCTGTCGCTGTTTGATCCTGCAGAAACAGCGCCTGTGGCAAAACAAGATTCAATCGTCGTTTTCTCAGATAGTCCGGCAATGCCGCCGGAATAAGCATTAGCAGCGGAAGATTTAGCGATTATCCACCCTGTCGAATAGCAGTGCGATATGCTACAATTACCGCTACTATAGGCTCCGATACCGCCCGCATACGCGGCATCGCTAGAACCAGAACCGGTAGCAGTAACACGGATATCCTCCGTATTGAAGCAGGAAACGATAGAAGAGCCATTATTAGTCGCTACGATTCCACCACCACGACCCATCTTTCCGGTCATAGTGACAGCTCCCCTGTTTGAACAAGCGCTAATCACCGAACCTTCAGAGTAACCGGCAATTCCACCGAGAGACCCAGAATTGCCGGTCACAGAAAAACTAACCTTGCATTGATTATGGCAATTGATGATTTTTCCATTCTTTACATAACCTGCCACGCAGCCAAGATAGTAAGCGGTGTCTTGAGCATTAGCAATAGTTGTCAAATTAATATTGTCAGATCCTGCCATCGTCAGATTCCGCACGGTCGCTCCATACAGATAACCGAAAAGGCCGATATAGTAAAACGAGGCCGAGGAGATCGTCATTCCGGTAATCGTATGGCCGCCACCATCGAAGGTGCCTTGAAAGTAGTAACGTGCATCGAAGCCTTTATAAGTCCCTATCGGTATCCAATTAGCCTCGAAGCCGCTCGCCACGCCTTGGGCAGGTTTCGCCAGCGAGATATCGTCCGCAAGCGTAACCGTACAGTCTTTGAAGCCCTCGGAGGGGGGATAGGAAGCGGAATAGGTTTTATCGGCATCGGCGGTTGTCTTCCCGTTATTCGTCACCCAAGCGATCCACGCGAGGCCGCGGGCGGTCTTGACGGTGTAGGTAGTGCCGGAGACGGCGACATCGGTGCCATCCGTGCCGACATTGGCGACCCGGGCGTAGGCGGGCCAGTCGGCGGGGAGAGTCGTCATGCCTGAGAAGGAGACTAATTTATCTTCCGTTGCCGTAAAGACGGTTGTTCCTTTCGAATCCATCAGTTGTTCGTTGCCCAGCCAAAGGGTGTAGCCGGTGTTCTTTGTGACGTTGATGGCGAAACCCTTCTTTTTACCGTCGGTGGTGAATTGGATAACGGGATCGAACGATTGGCCGCTGGCGTCTTTCACCTCGAGCGTCTGGCCACTCGTTGGGGCGGTGGCGAACTGCCATTGGAGGAAGGGGGATTTCACTCTAGAGCTTCCATAAATTGCGTCTCCATCTTTATCTTCCGAAGAAACCGTTACTTTCGCGTCTTCGGTAGCCGAGAAAGCACCCCAATTGTCTAGAAACACAGCAACAGCTTCCGCCGTGACAGTTATCTTGCCTTTGATGGTGGTATTTATAGCAGAACTAGTAGAGTACAGATATATTCCATATGATCCAGTTCCTTCCGCAGCGATATTCAATCCGGCGGTGCCACCATCCAGAAGCAGGATGCATCCTTGGTAGTTATTAATCACATCCTTTTTCGCTTTCAGGTTACTGGCAGAGTTGCCTGTCGCTTGGATACAGAACGGTTTACTGCCCTCCAGATAAAATAATGAGCCGTCGGCAGTAGTGGAGGTCAGGTTTAGCCCATCCAATTTTAGGATCGGGTAGCTGTCAAGATTATTCGCATCGGCTATCGCTTTCTCGCTTTTGATATTGATCGCGCCCTGCTGCCAGTTTGCGTTCGTGCCCGTCAGCGTACCGGAGAACTCGGTGTCGGTGCCATTAGTCCCGATCTTGTAAAACCAAGCGTAATCGGTCGAGCCGGCGGTTTTCGGTTTATAGGTGAGGGTTAGTTTATCAGTAATACTAGTACTAGCCACGTCAAGCGGCTGTGGCTGCGCTTGCGCTCCTGCCATTGCCGGCCCCCATAGGGCCAGCGTCAGGATACAGAACATCCGCACGGCGGCCCGGAGGGAGAGCCGCGCGGATATCTTTCTAGAAAGATAAAATTCGTTCATATGAATTCGATTTTAAGTGTTTGACAATTTGCTAGGCTCAGATCTCGTCCGGGCTCTCGCTATCGCCGCCGGGGTTCTCGGGGTCGGGCGCAGGGTCGGGTATGGGATAAGGCTTGTCGTCGGACTTGGAGGGGCTGGTGGGGCCTCCCTTGGCGGCGATGAGGTTCTTATACTTGCGGAAGATCTGGTTCACGGTGTCGATGAAGGCGTTGATGGCCTCGGTAGGCTCGAGGCGGAGGGTCTTGTCGCGCTCCTTGTCTTTCGCCTCCAGCTGGGCGGTGGAGGCGCTCTTGGTGACGCGGTTCACGCACTCCGCCTCCCGGTCGATGCATTCCTTGTAACCCGGGGCGAGGGCCTCCAGATGGAAGGCGGCCACGGTCGTATCCAAGATACGGGCGTAGATCTCGTTGTTCATGTTCATGTGGCCGGCGTTGGTCAACGCGGTCTTCGATACCGATCCGATTTGTTTCGCTAAACTCATACTGTTTGTTGTTTTTTCGTTAATACTTTCCTCTTGTCCGCAGACGTAAGGTTTCCTACAAATTCAGGATAATCCCTTTGATAATCATATATTTTTCTATCAAACAATGCCTACGGGTGTCGAAATCTCTCCCGAGGCCCCGGAAAGGGCCGCTACGGTCGTAGGGATCGTTTCCGAGGTATTTCGCTAGTCCGTCGCTTTCGTAAACCGGATCAGCCAGTCCAATGCCTTGGTGGTGTAGACCGGGAAGATCCATTGCTTATGGTTGGTCGCCTTGTTCCGGCCGAACCAGCTGTCGCCCTCGTTGAGGTCGTTCTCTTGGTCCACCCCGAAGCGGTACGGCGGGTTCTCGCTCTTCAATTTATACTCCTTGCTTCCCCAATAGGCCGGGAATTGCTCGTCGATGGAGTAAGGAAGCGTCATGTCGGTACCGGGCGAGGTGGCGATCACGTAGTATAGGTCATCGCTCTTCCCCTTGCGGGCGATGCCCACGCCGGTGACCGGTTCCTTATGGCTGTCGTCGGGCGAGAACTTCAAGCAAACGTAATGGTTATCGATCGCGTCCCACATCATTCCCGATTCGGCATCCTGCCCCCGCGGTTCGAAGCCGTGCTTGCGGGCGTCGTCCTCCTTCATGAAGCGCATGTGGTAGATGGGGCGGCACTCGTCCTTGAAGTCGAGGGCTACCCACCAGAGCTGGTCGGCGTTATCCCCCACGTCGAGGTACTCGTGGGCCGAGGTATCGAGCATCTTGCCGATCCGCGAGTCGTTCGGTCCCTTGGTATTCAGCACCAACGGACTGTAGATGCGTTCCTTGCCGTCCGGCCCAGTGAAGACACGTTGTCCGGCGGGATCCCCGTGATTGTCCTTCCCGGTACGCATCATGAAGTCGGCCAGGATCAGCTGCGGTTTCTTGGCCAGCTTCGAACGCGCCTCCACGTAGGAGTCCAGATATTTCTTCAGCGCATCTTGCCGCGCGTAGTTCTTCGTCAGGTAATACAGGGGGACCAGGAAGCAACGGGTGGTATCGCCCCTCGGGCCGTAGCTTACGAGGTGGAGGTTGCTGTTCTCGTCGGCGATGGACTTGTCCCAGCTCTCGAAGTCCACGGAGGCGTTGCCGCCGGTGATGATCATGATGCTCTCCTCGGACATATGCTCGTTCAGCTCCGACTTCGTATAGCCGCCCCCGGCGCCGATCTTGCCGCCGTGGGTACCCATCACGCGGTAGTAGGTCTGGAGCCAGTTCTCGTTCTCTCCCGCCGGCGACGACGACTTGGCGGAAAGCTCCGCCTCGGCGGCGAACACCGTCTCGTCGTAATAGAGGTTCTCCTTCCGGCTGTAGATATAGGTATAGCTCCCGCCGAAGACACCGCCCACCAGCACGTGGGTGCCGTAGGTGTCGTATAGATCGTAGATGCCCTTCTGCGTGTTGTCGTATCGCTTGTAGAGGTCGCTATTGGTTTCGTTCAGCAAGCGCGAGGCGGTCGTGGTGAGGAACGGCAGGAAGACGTCGGGATTGCTGGCGGAGGTATAGATGGCGGTGGCCATATGCAGCTCCACCATCGGCTTGACATGCACGTCCACGTGATACTCGAAGCGGTTGGACGAGGTCTGGTTATGCTGGAACCGCTGGTCGAAGGAGCCGGAGAAGAGTTTCGACCTCGTAGGCGTAGGAGCGCCTTGGTTCGTGAAGCCGAGGCTGCTCACCGAGATGCCGAGCTCCTGCCACATGTTGTCCACCATCTCCTCGTAGTCCACGCCGGAGCGTTCCCGTCCCCACGACTCGGCGTGGGGGGTCTTCACGAAAGCCTCCGTGCCGTACATCAGGTCGAAATCTAGGAAAGGCTCGCTAGGGGCGGCGAAGATATCGCCCGCCGTGTTCACCGTCTTGCCCACGTTGTGCATATAGCTCGGGGCGTTATCCGACGCTGAGCTTTCCAGCTTGGGTTGCGACACGAGGAAGAGCGTGTCCGTCGCCGCCTCCCCCGACTTGCTGGCGATCCCCCGCAGGGCGATCTTCTCGAGGAAAGGCTTACGCTCCACCTCCTTCTTGAGGTTGAGCACGAGGAAGCGGCTCTCGGCCCCCTGCCTCATCTCCCAATCGAAATACTTGCCGCTGAACTCGAAGTCGCGGATACGATCATTGTGCACCGGGATGGCGATCTCGCCCTCCCACGGATGGATGATGAACAGCCGGTTGCCGTCCGACTCGTCGGAGAGGTTGAACTCCGCCACACGCTGGGGGACGTACACTTCCGTGTCGTCGTCGGAACATCCCGTGAGGAAGGCCGACACCACCAGCGTCAAAATACCGAAAAATAAAGATTCTCTTCTCATACTGATTCTTCTTAGATAAAGGTGTATACTCTATATTATAATGTAGGGAGTTCGCCTCCCCATGACCCTATTCGATCGCCCGTACCCATTCGTCCATGCCCTTGGCGGCCTCCGGCGGCATCTTCTGTTTCAGCCGGTAGCGGGTGGTGTGCAAGCTTCCGATGGAGATAGACATCTTGTCGGCGATCTCCCGGTTGCTCAGGTTCATCTTGATCAGCATGCAAAGCGTTTCCTCCGCCGGCGTGATCCCCGGCACCCGCTCCCTAAGCGTCGGCAGGAAACCCGGATACGATGCCCGGAACGATCGGTGGAACGATCCGTTCCCTTTTCGCTCCGGATCGGCGGGAAGGCACGAGGCCAGCAGGTGCTCCTTCCGTATCGGGCACTCGGCGGCGTGACGCTCCAAGTGTTCCGACAGTACGTCGAACCGCTCGTCGATCCGCCGGCGCAGATGCTTCCATGCGAACACCCAGCAGCCCCCGCAGAGGAGGAGCGCCAGCATCCCGCACATCATCAAAATCCGTAAGTATGACCCTTCCATTACTACTTCGTTTTTGTTTCTCAAAGGAAACCATTCCTATCCTTATACGACGAATTCTTTTTTGAGCAATCCGCTCAACAAGTCCTCAACAACGGCCTTATCCGCACGAAATGCGATCATCAATTTAATTGACACGCCGCTCGGGGCACCGGTGGTACGGACAAGTCAAAGGTACGCCGCCAGGCCTTCGGACGGATAAAAAACCAATAGATGATTCAATCGATTTATACCCCGGGACACGCTATTTTCTTTGAAAAACGGCGTATATTCGCAATAAACCATAAAATCCTACGCAGATGAGAGACATCACGCATTTCCTGCTAGCCACCCTCCTCTCACTAGCCACCCTCGCTTGCCGGCACGACACGCCTCCCGCGGACGGCTCCCTCTCCCGGCAGCTTCCGCCCGATACCAAGGAGATACTCCGGCAGCTCAACGACCGCGACAACCGGGAGGAGGCCTTGCGCCTCGCCGACAGCCTCGCCGCTCTTCCCCCTTCCGACGACCCGTGGCTAGAGATCCGTATCGCCCAAGCGGTAGCCAACACGCTCTATAAATTCCGCCGCGACCCTTCGGATGCGATCCGTGTGCAAGAAAGGGCCCTCGCCGTCTATCGCCTCCACCCCGATGCCGCCGACGATCCGGCCGACCTGCTCTCTACCCTCGGCCATTATTACCGCCGCAAGGGAATGCGGGAAAAAGAGGTGGAAGTCATACAGGAAGCCATGGACTGGTGCGTAGCCCACCCCGAGAAGCTCAACCGGGGTTTCGTCTACACCTTCGCCGACCTCTCCTCCACCTATAGCGACCTCGGATTGTACGACAAGGCTATGGAGGCCATCTCACGCTCCATCGACTACTCCCTCCAGTTGGATAGTTTTACCATCAGCGACCTCTACCGGATGAAAGCCGGGATATTCTGGGAGCTGGAACAGCACGACTCTACCTTATATTACGCACGGCAGGCCTTAAAGAGAGGGGAGGAGCTGAAAGAGAACGCCTATGTCCTCGCCGCCAAAAACATACTTTACAATTATTACTACGAATATGTGCCCGACTCTATCCCTGCCGCCCTCGAAGGGTACAAGGAATTGATAGAAGAGGAAGAAGCGATCTCCGCGGGGTATCAAGATCTTTTCAAATTCATGCTGGGGGCCTGCCTCGTACGCGACGGAAAGCCGGAAAAAGGCTTCCCCCTGATGGAAGAGGCCTACGCTCTCTACAAGAAATACGAGGCGAACGATATGATGGATTGGACCGGACGGCATTTGCTCAACCTTTACGCCCAACAAAAGAAGGGAGACAAGATGGCTGAGATCTACCCGGAATACAAGGAGATACACGACTCGTTGCAACTGGCGGAGAAACAGCGGTACGCCATTGGTGCCAACGTACGCTACGAGACCGGACGGAAGGAGCAGGAGAATCGGGCCTTATCCGCCGAAGTGGCCTTGAAGGAACGTTCGCTCGTTTATACGCGCGTCATCCTGATCCTAGCCATTTGCCTGCTGACCGGGATCATTGTCTACGCACTCCAACGTCGCCGGCTTCACCAACGTGAGCGGGAGATCCAGCGTCAACGGCTGGATAATCTCCTCGCTACCCAACAAGAACTGAACCGCCGCAATGAGCGACTGAGCGCCGAGCTGGAGCAAGCCGCCCATAACGAGGTGATCGACAGCGTACGCCAGAAGCTCAACCCCTCCTTGCTGAGCGGCGAGGACGAGTTGCGGTTCCGCCAATCCTTCGCTGCCCTGTACCCTCGCTTCCTGCCCGGCTTGCGTAAGGACTTCCCGGAACTGACCAAATCCGACGAACTGCTCTGCATGCTGATCTACCTGAAGCAGAGCACGGACGAGATCTCGTTGGCCTTGGGCATCTCCCGTCCCAGCGTCAACTCCGGACGCAGCCGTATCCGCAAGAAACTTGGATTGCAGAAAGAGGAATCCTTGGACGAATTCCTGCAAAAAAGATAATCCCTCCTTTCCGGCGGCTGCCACCCGAAGGTGGCATGCTCGCCGGAAAGGAGGGGATCAAGGGCGGATCAAGTACGAACCGCTACGCATAGCCGATAAAGGCCGCTTATAAAGTTGTCAGATAATTTTTCAGCGGATTGGAGTACATCTCTAAGATCTTCTTACGTAAGAACGCCTCATCCTTGTTCGGAAGGACGATCTTATCCAATTGTCCTTGCAAGTATTCCTCGAATTGCTTCTTATCCTTCGGACCATAATGTTCTTGGAAACGACGAGTGCCGTTCAGTAAGTCATACGCCACGTAATTGCACGGATAGAAACGATAGTTCTTATAGATCTCCCGGTCAATAACGGACGCGATAGCGCTTACCAGCTCATTCTTCTCCATATCCTTGTCCAGTTTAGCCAAGGAATCATTGATCGGGGAAGTGATCGTGAAGTGGACACGACCCTTATTATTCAGGATACCCGTTTCCATGCTCAACAAATCATCCCGCTGACATTTCACGTAATCCGGATCATCCCGCTTCATCTGGAATTCTTTCGCCTTCAAGAAATCGCAAGGATCAAACTCGTAGGAGATAGCGACCGGTACGATATTCAAGTCCATCAAATTCAACAACAGATTATCCTTATCACCGCCGATACTCAACATCTTCAATACGCTACCCTGCGTACGATCGTCCGAGTCCTTGGCACGTCCCTCACGCTGGGCGATCCATACAGACTCGTTCACATTCTTGATCGCATGATGGATATAGGCGGAAAGCGTCTTGCTGACCTCCAACATCTGACGAACAGAAACGCCACGCTTCACGATAAAGCTGTTATTCAAGCGCACCAACGTCTCGATCCACGGACGGATTAAAAGATTGTCGCCGATAGCGACCTGCGTCATACCATACCCCACATCATATAACATGACGTTCAAGAAGGAGGCATCCAATACGATATCCCTATGATTCGAGATAAACGTACAGGCCGCCTTATCTTTCGGCAGACGGCTACGCCCTGAGATAGTAAGCGAGAAAGTAGTATTTTTCGCCACCGTCATTACAGCGTCATAGGCCAGAGTAGATTTAAACTCCTCCTTCGTCTTGCAAGCACGCATGGCAACTGAGAATTCCTCCCAATTCAAATTCGGCTTTATGTAACGTAAAGCCCGCTCGAAATCCTCATTGGCGACCAATTTTTCAATCGCATCCTTCACCTCACTGTTGTTCAGCGGACGGATGTCGTCGAAATTAGGGGAAACTGTTTCTGTATCCATATCTATTCATTTTGTTTTTCTGTTTTTGAGTTCGTCTTCAATAATGTCTGTCATGACATCCTTTATATCCAATCCCGCCGCACGTACTTGCTGTGGGATAAAGCTGGTAGCCGTCATTCCCGGTGTCGTGTTTATTTCCAGTAAGACAGGCTCCCCGTCTGCCGGAATAATATAATCCACACGAATCAGTCCTTTGGCGCCCAATATATCGTAGATCCTTGATGTCTTGCGCTGTATCAACTCCGTCAACTCGGCGGAGATACGGGCCGGAGTGATCTCGTCCACCTGTCCGTTATACTTTGCGTCGAAATCGAAGAATTCGTTATCCGTAACCACCTCGGTCAAAGGAAAGACAACCTCTTTACCCTCCACCTTATAGCAACCGCATGTCACTTCCGTTCCATCGATAAAGCTCTCAAGAATCACCTCACGTCCTTCCCCAAACGCCTTAGCGATAGCGGGCTGGATAGCGGAGACCTCTTTCACCTTCGTCACGCCAAAACTACTACCCCCATCGTTTGGTTTCACGAAAATAGGCAAACCCAAACGAGTCACGACTTCTTCGTCCGTAATAGTCTCTCTCTTGAATAAATGAATGGATGCGGCAATTTTTACACCAAAGTCTTTCAAGTAATGATTGCATACGTATTTATTGAATGTCAAAGCGCTCACCAGCATCCCGCAAGACGAGTAAGGCATACCGATCATATCGAAATATCCTTGTAAACGTCCGTCCTCGCCCGGAGTACCGTGTATCGTTATATAAGCGAAGTCAAAATGCCTCGCCACGCCATTCTCCTTGAAGCTAAAATCATTCTTATCAATTGGTGTATGTTCCCCGCTAGGAAGTATAACCGCCCACTCATCCCTCTTAACGATGGCAATATATAAATTATATTTGTCTTTATCAATAAAAGAGTAGATTCCGTCCGCACTTTTTAATGAAATAACGATCTCGGAGGAATCTCCCCCTGCTACGATAGCGATGTTCTTTTTCATTTTTATAATTCTTTAGTGTTCGCGTATACACGCCATCTGTCGATCAGCTGCTGCATATCGGAAGGAATCTCGGAATCGAAAAACATCTCCTCTCCCGTAGTAGGATGAACGAACCCCAACGTCTTAGCATGCAAGGCCTGACGTGGACAAATAGCGAAACAGTTTTGCACGAACTGTTTATATTTAGTAAAAGTTGTTCCTTTCAAGATATCATGTCCGCCATACCGCTCATCGTTGAAAAGCGTATGACCGATATATTTCATATGTACACGGATCTGGTGCGTGCGCCCCGTCTCCAGACGACACTCCACCAAGCTCACGTAGCCCAAGCGTTCCAATACGGTGTAATGGGTGACGGCAGTCTTGCCTTGATCGCCTTCCGGGAAGACGGTCATTTGCATACGGTCACGAGGGTCACGACCGATATTTCCCTCGATACGCCCCTCATCCTCTTGAACGATGCCCCATACCAAGGCACGGTATTTACGTTTGGTTGTCTTGTTGAAGAACTGCAGGCTTAGGTTACTCTTGGCCTCCGGGCGTTTAGCCACCACCAATAAGCCCGACGTATCCTTATCGATACGGTGTACCAAGCCTAAACGAGGATCGGAAGGATCATAATAGGGATCATCCTTCAAATAATAAGCCAAGGCATTCACCAACGTACCGGTATAATTACCGTGACCGGGATGTACGACCAAGCCTGCCGGCTTATTCACCACCAGCAAATCATCGTCCTCATATACTATATTCAAAGGGATATCTTCGGGGATAATCTCCAGTTCCCGGCGTGGGCGATCCATCACGATAGAAACCACATCCAAAGGTTTCACCCGGTAATTACTTTTCACCGGCTTATCGTTCACCAAGATACAACCCGCCTCAGCCGCCAATTGGATGCGGTTACGGGTAGCGCCCATCATACGGTCTACCAAGAACTTATCCACCCGGAGCAGGGATTGCCCCTTGTCCGCTACGAAGCGGAAATGCTCATACATCTGGCTCGACGATGTTTCGTCTTCTTCCGGCATCAACAGGTTGTCTACCTGTTCATCATCCATATCGTCCAAAAACTCGTCCATTCCCTTAAAACCAGTTTTCTATATCACTATCCAATGGTTCTACCGGAATACTATCCAAAGCCAATGAGTCGGGAAGCATATTCGGATCGCCACTGCTTACTTTCAATACCAGATGAGCGGTCAACGGTACATGTTCCCCTTTGAGCAAGGTACGCCCGTTTAACTCCACCCCCATCGCCAAATCTTTATAATCGCCCGGCACATACTCTATCTCGACCGACGAGAAGCCACGGGCCCGCAGCAAGGCATACGCCTGACGGAAAGATAAGTCTTCCACCTCCGGTATCACGGCCATCTGGGAGGTCAACGCGTTAATCGTAACAAAGACGATCCGCCCCTCTTTCACCTTCGATCCGACACCGGGAACCAACTCCACGATGGAGCCCGGAGCCACATCTTTCGAGAATACGGAATCGATCACGTTATAGCGTAGCTTATTATTCCCGAAAAACTCGGCGGCGTCCTCTAGCTTCATTCCTTTCACGTCCGGAACGACCACCGCTTGATTATGGCGGGTATAAGAATCCAGCCACGCCAGCACGCCATAAACAACGCCGCACGACACGACTATCACCAACAAGAGATTGATGACAAACGGATTCTTTATCAGTTTTACAAAAAAGTTACTCATTTCACGTATGTATTTGTAGGCGGTTCAAAAGTAGAAAAAAAACGGCATATAGACCAATATCCACCAGAGCAATACTACAAAAACAAAGAAAGTAAAGGCTTTTTAGGAAAAAACCTCTACTTTCTTTATAAATCTTTAGAACGTGACTAATTATCCGTTGTATTCGTCAGATACCGTTAATTTAGCTCTGCCTTTAGCACGACGAGAAGCTAATACTCTACGGCCATTAGCGGTAGCCATTCTTGAACGGAAGCCATGCTTGTTCTTTCTTTTTCTGTTGGAAGGTTGGAATGTTCTTTTCATCTTTCTATATTATTTATTATTATTCGCATACTTATTCGGGCTGCAAAGATAGAGCCTTTTTTTTAATAAACAAAGGGTTGCGCAATTTTTTACGCAAGAACCTTTGATATCAGACCAAAGCAAGTTAACTGCATGGGGCAAGTAAGTTAAAATGAAGAAAGCGATGCCGCCCATCTCCTTACGGAATGAATGGCATCGATAAAGCACGAATGCTATATGAGGTAAAGGGCCGGGGAGGAGGTGCAGCCTACGTGTAAAACAAATTCAATCCATTGTGTGCTGCACGCTCCCCGCATCCGTCATTCACATGATGGATGGGAACCCATTATCTTGCCAATCGAATATCAGAACCTTCGGCTAAATCTTCTATGGAAGGATTAGCTCTATAGGTATTTCCGTTTTTATTATATGTAATATTAACTGTCATACCCTTGCTGGGATTACCGTAATACGTATAAGTATACTTTCCATTGCTACAAGACATGCTACCATTCAAACAACTTACAGTAGGAGGATATCCCTCACTCTCCCAGCTCCACCCCCAATAATATCCATATTCTATAGAACCAGTCATTGCCGGTAATAAATTGATATTCGGATTCTTCTTGTAATCACTTACAGACATCGAGACCGTATAATCTTTACTATTTTTATAAGAGAACGTTATTGTCGCATTATCGTCAACTTTCTCCAAAATAGAGCTTGCCATAGAATAACTACCCTCATCATCCATGATTGATATATTTCCAGATTTTCCTCCATCGATAGCGTATGAAATCCGCGAATTCTTACCTACAGAGCCCCAGTTCCACCCCCAATTATTACGATAATATGATGCAGATCCATTTATCGGGAAATCCTTCGTGCTCTTTACATTTATATTAGCTGTCTGAAAATTCTCATTTTCTATAGTTACAATTCCATTACTATTATCGACACTCGTTTTAAACGACACGGTTTGAGGACCAGAAGACACGGCTTCATAGATATAATAATACGTATTATCCTCATATACGATCAACATATTCTGATCATCACCCACGGGATAAAGTTTCGTAGCATGAATCTTACACTCTACCGGGAAACTCGGATAGTCTGAAGGAATAGTGAATGACAAGTCGATTTTCTGATCTTTGCCCGCATAATAGACTGTGTTCGTATATGGATTAAATGTATACATCTCAGAAGCAATGACAGTTATCTCCCGGGACAAAACACCTTTGCTCACTCGAATCTTCGCCGTTTGACTTCCCTTTTCCACATGAGCGACCTTCGCAGTTATTAACCCGTTCGTTATATTCAAGTTCGATAAGATATTTCCCTGATCTTCCAATATGGAAACGTTCATGTCCGTATTATTTGCCGTAGACAATCCATTGGGATAGTAATTGGCTTGTACACTTAAATTTGAAGATGATGTAAATAGATGAATCAGTTTATCCACCACCAAACGATTTCCATTCGCGTCTGAAATAATTGGGGATTCTTTCAATATCTCCGCATACAAGTCATTAGAAGGAGCGCTCTTCTTCGCATCCTCCAATGATTCGGCACCACTATTGCTTCCGCCTGTAAATCCTTTGATTATAATACTATAGTTGAAATTTCGTTCAATCTTATAAGCTTTCTTCTCTGAATTTAATAGATGTATTTTGTAATATCTGCCATTAGAGCCATTTTGAATGATCACATAGGTAGTATTATCACTTGTGTTAGGGGATTCGAACAGATATTTTTCATTCGTATCAAAGTCTGAACCTTCCGAATATTTCATAGAAACCGGCAAAGTCAAAACCTCATTATCATTACGGTCAAAAGTGTTATCACCGTTCTCATTATAGGGTGCCACCGTTCCTTTTGATGCATAGTGATACACACCATATCCTCCTATAGTGAAGCCCTGCACGCCTGCATCGACACCTACCGTTACCTTTGCGTAATTACGCAACAAACTTACACTGACCGTTTGGTTAAAATCAGAAACTTCTGCCCTTCCCCAAAAAGCAAGCTCACCTGTTACCAAAGGGGCTATAACCTCTCCTTCGTTTTTTCCTTTATTTGCTTCTTCGTTAAATCCACTCCAATTATAATTACAAATAAAGTGAATATACTTAGTCGCTTTTGGAACCCTAGCAGTTCCACTTGTCAAATCCGCAGAGACATCTACCTTTCCAAGGAAAACGTTCTCCTCATCAAAAGTCATTAAAGATAAACTACTCACGCCATCTGCCGCTGTTTTTGTTTTCACAGAATAATCCGGTACAGTCAATGAGAAATTGACTACAGCAAAATCACCGCTATCTTTATTCTCTATTGATTGCTCCAATATATCCTCTTGACAAGAGAATAATGCCAGAAACATTACTGAAAATATGTATATTAGCTTTCTCATCGTTCTTTCTTTTTATAATGTTTCATAATCGTTTAGTTCATCTCATTATCTTTCACATCACGTACGCAACGAACTGCTGCAGAATATGAGGAGTTTCCTATCTTTTTAGAAGGATCCATCATTTGTACAGCTCCATATTTAGATGAATATGAATCGTAACAATACGCACTCCAATAATAATCTCCACCAAGTATCATCTGAACAACAGAGTTCTTGGTATTCTGCAGCACATCAATTAAATACATCTCCGCTATTGTTGGCAGTCTCCAATCATCATAAGCAGAGTCTTTCCCACTCTGCTTTTCAGTATATCCTAAGCATCTAGTTAATGCCCAACTATAGCTCTCACCATTTGTAGTACCATATTGAGAAGCTAGCATAAATCGAGGTGAGATCAATCTATTATTTTCAGTTGAATTAATTGTATATCCATCCTTATCTAGTTGTGGATATGAGAATTTAGCCTCATTGTTCAAATATCGAAGAGCTTCTGTTGCTAAAATCTTATAAGTATTATCGTTAGTCACGCTGTAGTTGCGTAGTAGGTCTTCGTATTTAGGCAAAGCAGAAGGTAAATTAGAAACCAACGCATTAAAAACATACATTGAGTTATTAGTCCATCCAGAGCTAGGATTATGGGCTGATTTACGTCCTACCAAATATAATGGGGGATACTGATTCACCGTAATTTCCGAAGAAACCAATTCATTATCATTACGGACTTTGAACTTTATCACCCTAGGTACGTAATTATCAGGAATTGGACTATTAATAGTTATCGTTCCATTTGTTCCAGAGCAAGAAATGCTTATTCCACTCGGAGTACTTACCAGCGCATCTTTTACGTAAACTTTAATATCGCTACGGTCTACTCTTGCATCAGATGAAGACTGAAATGTTATATCCGTATTCACACTTTCATTCGGCATCGTAATCTCCAACGGCGTAACCAATAAATAATTACCCTTCTCCACATTTACCTCCGTAGTTCTCGACTTCCATTCAGCTAGATTATAGGCCCATTTAATATTGCGCTCTTTCAAGTCAAATGTTCCCTCTAACTCATATAGGTTTCCATGCACGAGACCGGTAGTTTTACACGCAGCATTTTTTACCGGATTCAACTCGTACTTAAAACTCCGGGGGGTTCCCTCATCGGTAGCACTTTCTTTTAACAGACCCGTTATCTCTATCACAACAGGGGAACCTTCAGTAGCCTTCTCATAGGTATAAAAAGAGAAACTACTGATATTGCCTTCCGTCGTTTTCTCCCATGAGCTAGTCATAGATTTGCCATTTTTACTATTTGTGCTTACGATTCCCCCTGCAGGCAAAACCACATCGGATTCCGCATTGATTCCCGTTATCGTAAATGAAGAGATCTCAAAGGAAGCCCCGTCTTCTACAGGGAAAGTCCACGAGACATCTACGCGTGCGACCAATTGATCTACTTTGATATCAAAGGTATTCATCTGGCCTTTGTTTAATCGCTCAGACTGCTCAGCGATCTTTATCAATTCCGAGGATTTAAAGCTACCTGCCTGCTCTACCGCCAAATCCTTGAATTGCTGATATGTCGTATAAGCCTTACAAGCTTCCCATTGAACACTCGGCAAATTAACGAGTGTCAATATCGGCTGTTTTTCCCCGTAACATTTAGCCACGACTTCTACCTCAAACGATTCCTTCGCATCCGGCTCACCATAGCTTAAACCAACCACATTCGCTTTTTCCGGATCAAAAACCGCTATCACATAGTTATTGATTTTCTTTTCGGCATCATCCTGTGGAAATTCATAGTTCGCAGCAGCCTTTGTCTCCACACTATTTATGGACAAAGTAGCCGATATCGTAGCCTCCTCTCCTCCACTTATAACAGGTCCGTCAACCAATGTCTCCTCTGAGCAAGAAGAGAATAGCCATGTCGTGGCAGCTATCGTAAATAGTATATTCTTTAATCTCATAACTTATTAATTTTACCCGTTTATTTTATTACTTCTTCCCAAGTTCCTGTTACCGTATTCGATATAAAGTCGTTTACCGTGCAGGTTCCTTCTGCCGTGCCATTCGTAATGGTCACATACAGTTTATATATATTCCCCGGCTGTACGCAGGCTGCGCCGTCCGTCTTTATCTTAAATGTACTTGTAGATTCCACTCCATTCACCGTATATACGACTTTCAATGCCGTTTGTTTATTCACGTCATTGCTTTCATTCGCATATGTATAAAAACGAATATCGCTAATATTCTCATACGTTGGTTTTGGGGATACACTCGAATCATTATAATCCGGATGAAAAGGATTATCATCACCTACAGAAAGCGGACCTACAGGAGAAGATCTCAGAATCACATTAGGATCAGCCTTTTTAACATATGTGCTAGTAACGGCGTTTAATAATGAAACGCTTACAACGTTAGCATCGGATACCGTCTCTTCCTTGAAAACAGGTTCCCCTTTCGAATCTGTTCCAGTTTGTACCTTCTTATTTACCTTAAACTCCTCCAACTGAATAGTCGACGTAAGTTGATATACCGGTATTTCAACCTTGGTACAATTCTCTCCCTCAACACATTCATCCAATACCTTCTCCCGCACTTTATAATCAGATATAGTTGCTGAACCGAACTTCACGAAGATATTAGGATCTGTCTTAGTAATTCTTCGTCCCAATATATCACCGTAAGTCTTGCAGTTTGCCACAAATCCATCCAGATCTTTTTTTGCATCGGCCGATAATATATTAGCGACCGCCACAAACGTCACTTTAGGTTTATCTGTCGCATCCGCGTTTCTTACAGGAATCTTAATAATCATATGGTTTCCCAACGCATAAATATTAGGATTATCTTTCGTAGGTGCAGAGCCTATCGCATCACCTCCTTGATAGGTATTATAGAAAGCAGAGGCTATTATTTCACTTCCGTTTGTTAACGCATCTTCACCCCCTAAGAATGCCGCTATATAACAGCTATTGATAACTCCTTCTGTTGTTTTATTATTATCCGGAGCTTCTGTACCTACTGATTTAGTTTGTAGAGTGCCACCTGTTAAAGCCAAGTCGAATTCCGCATATATATCCATCCTCGATTCTTCCTCTGTAACAACTTTGCCTACCTCATCCAGCACCTCATCCCCCATCGAGCAAGAGATCGCTAGTAGCATCAAGCAAATACTTGAGATTATTATCCTTATTTTCATACCCCTATATTTTATTCGTTTAACTTATTCCTTATTGTCTAGAATATAAGGATCGTTTTAGTTCCGATAGGACTATATAACCTATCCTAATATTAAATCCTTATATTATAGTCTCTTAT
>OHHN01000290.1_pt1 | contig 36061 bp, 28 predicted proteins | sample 1568131 | NCBI WGS metagenome assembly OHHN01 (sample SAMEA3879575, study PRJEB24766) | human gut metagenome | biome: human-associated habitat; feature: feces | place: USA | collected 1985/1987 | reverse complement strand
TGAATCTAACGCGTCTGCCAATTCCGCCATATCCGCATATTCTGTTTTTGTTCGTAGCCGTTCGGCTCGGAACGATAGTTATTATACCACAGAAAGCTGCAAAGTCAAGCATTTTTTCAAAAAAGTTTTTGCAATCTTTCCTGTATATTTTATCTCACGTCCCTGCGCACAAAAAGCAGACATCCGCCCCGGTGATGCCTGTTGCCGGGGTGGATGCCTGCCCGCTCACGCCGTTTTCTTTTGCAGTTTTTTCCGAATTTTCTCACACGCCCCAGAACAGCCAGAGGCTCCCCGCCCCCACAAGGACAGCCGCCAGCGTGAAGGGCACGCCGATGCGCAGAAAGTCGCTGGTGCGGACGCGCTCGCCGTTTTTGCGGAGGATGCCGATGGCCGCAATGTTGGCCGACGCGCCGATGGGGGTCAGGTTGCCGCCCAGCGTCGCGCCGGTGAGTAGACCGAAATAGAACAGCTCCGGCTCGATGCCTGCGCCGCCGTTCATGAGGGCGGCGACCCCCTGCACCACCGGCAGCATGGCCGCCACATAGGGGATGTTGTCGATGAAAGCCGACAGTCCCACCGACGCCGCCACCAGCAGGAGATAGAGCCGCAGCGGCTCGTCTCCGGCGGCGGAGTGGAACAGCCGGGCCGCCGCATCGATGACGCCCGCCTTGCTCACTCCTTCCAGCAGGATGAAGAGGCTGAACAGGAGCAGCAGGGTGTCGTAGTCCAGTGCCCGGGCCGTCTCGCCCAGCGGAGTCAGCGAGCGGCTGCGCCAGCAGGCCCGGGCCACCCCGAAGAGGCAGAGCCCCATACAGACAAGGCCGCTGCGGAGGGTGTAAAGCAGATGCAGCACGCCGCCGGACGGCTCAGGCAGGAAGGATGCCGCGATGAGCAGCCCCACCGTCAGCAGGAGCAGAGCCGTGGGCACATCGTCCTCCACCTTTGTTTCCACCTCCACATGGACGGGCTGGCGCTGGTCGCGGAAGAGCCAGAACAGCACCCCCAGCGAGGCCAGCGCCCCCAGTTCCACGCTCCAGAAGATGCCGGGCCGGCCCTCCATCCAGAAGAAGTCGAAGAAGTTCATCCCCGCAAAGCCGCCCAGCAGGATGCTCGTGGTGTCCCCCACCAGCGTGGCTGCGCCCTGCAAATTGGAGGACACCGCGATGGCGATGAGCACCGGCACCGGCGAGATGCGCAGCCGCCGGGCGATGGCAAGCCCCACCGGGGCCACCATCAGGACAGTGGCCACATTGTCCACGAACGCGCTGATGAACCCCGCCAGCAGGGCCAGCACCGACACGGCCCACCGGACATCCGGCACATAGGCGATCAGCTCCTCGGCCAGCCGGGCGGGCATTTTGCTCTGGATAAAAAGAAAGACCGTGCCCATCATCCCTGCCATCATCAGCAGAACATTGAAGTCCACGGCCCGGGCGGCGTCCGCCAGCGTGAAATCGTACACGCCCAGCTTCCCCAGCAGCAGGAACGTCCCCGCGCCGCCCAGCGCGACCCAAGGACGGTACTGCTGCACCGCCAGCATCAAAATATAAAACAGGACGAACAGGATCAGCGCCAGTGTCATTTTGTCTCCTCCGCAGGCTCCAGCGGCTTGGCGTCTTCCTCGATCATCCGATAGCCCACGCCCAGCTCGTTGAGGATGTAGGTATTGCTGCCCGGGCGGCTGCCCAGCTTTTTGCGGATATTGGCCATATTCACCTGCAGCTTCTTGGTGCTGCTGGCGTCCGTGTCGCCCCAGATGGCCCGGACGATGGCCGCATAGGTCATCACACGCCCGGCGTGTTCGGACAGGAAGGCCACGATGTTGTATTCCGTCTGGGTCAGGCGCACCTCCTGCCCGTCCACGAACACCTTGCGGCGCTCGTAGTTGATGGTGAGGCCCTGCGCGCTGAACACCCCGCCGGGCAGGCTGCCGCCGCCATAGCGGTTCACCCGCAGCGCAGCCCGCACCCGGGCCAGCAGCTCACCGGTGCCGAAGGGCTTGGTAATGTAGTCGTTGGCGCCGAGGTCGAGGGCCTCGATCTTATCCCGCTCGGTGGTGCGGGCCGACAGCACGATGATGGGGGTCAGATACTTCTGACGGATGGAGCGGATGGCGTCCAGACCATCCCGGTCGGGCAGGCCAAGATCAAGGATGACGAGGTCGGGGTTGTAGGAGATGAACATGGTCATGCCCATCATGCAGGTCTGGGCCACCAGCGCCTGATAGCCGTTGGTCTCCAGCAGGGTCTGGATGAAGCTGCAGATGTTCGCCTCATCCTCGATGATCAGTACCTTGAATTTATTATTGCTCATCCTCTGTTTCCTCCGTATCCACTTCTTCCGTTTCCAGCCAGAACCGGATGGTCGTGCCCTCACCGGGCGTGCTCTCGGCTTTGATCTCGCCGCCATGGGCCTTGATGATGGCCGCACACACCGACAGCCCGATGCCCATGCCGTGCTTGCCGCTCGACGAGGTATCCTGCGCCAGCGTCGTACCGCTGAAAAGCCTCTTCAGCTGTTCTTTCGGGATGCCGCAGCCGTTGTCGATGACCTCGAACACCGCCCGCCGCCCCAGCGTGAACACCCGCAGCGTCAGGTGGGTCATTCCCTCTGCGTGGAGCACGGCATTTTCCAGCAGATTGGTCAGCACCTGCTGGATGAGCATGGAATCCATCGGGATGACGATGAAGTCATCCGGCAGCTTTACCTCCACCGGCACGCCGGGGTGGAGCTTCTGGAACCGCACCAGTACGGTATCCACCAGCTCTTCCAGCACCGTGGGGGTCTTCTGGATGGCGACGCCGTCGGCGTCGATGCGGGTGACGGAGAGCAGGTTCTCCACCATCCGGTTGAGCCACTGGGCGTCGGCGCAGGCCTCGGAGAGGAGCTTGACCTTCTGCTCCCGGCCCAGCGAGTCGTAGTTGTCGATGACGGTCGAGCAGGCCCCGTAGATGGACGTCAGCGGGGTGCGCAGGTCGTGGGAGACTGCCCGCAGGAGGTTGGCTCGCATCTTTTCGGTCTCGCTCTCCATCCGCAGCTGCTCCTGCTTTTTGATGCGGGTGGTGAGGGTGCTGGTCATGAAGGACACCACCAGCATCACCACGCCCGAAAAGATATTCTCCGGGATGGTGAAGTTGAAGGCAAAGTAGGGTGTGCGGAACGCGAAGTTGACCGCCAGCACGCTGATGATGGAGGCTGCAACGCCCCACCAGTAGCCGTCGGTGTACATCGAGACGAAGAACACCGCCAGCAGGAACACCATCGAGGCCACGCCGTCGATGCGTCCGCTGATGAACTGGATGAGCGTCATGCAGGCGAATGCACCGATGAGTGCCGCCAGAAACACCCAAATATCCCGCTTGCGGAGCATCTGCTTCATCGTTGTCCCCTCCCGATCTATATTCGGTCTTACCATAAAATTATACCACAAATATATTAAAGATACAGCAAAGGGTAGCTGTTTTCTGCCCCCGGAATTGACAAACTCCGGGCCGGGGTACATAATAAAGTCATCCGCTGCAGAAAAGGAGTAGAACGTATATGCTGTATTTTGAAAATGATTACTGCGAGGGCGCGCATCCGGCCATCCTTCAGAAGCTGACCGAGACCAACTTCGAGAAAGTGTCCGGCTACGGCACCGACCCCTACTGTGCCAGCGCAAAGGAGAAGATCCGCGCCGCCTGCGCCTGCCCCGGGGCAGATGTGTCCTTCATCTCGGGCGGCACCCAGACCAACGCCATCGTCATTGCCTCCCTGCTCCACCGCTGGGAGGGCGTGCTCGCCGCCGCCACCGGCCATGTGGCCGGGCATGAGGCCGGTGCCATTGAGTTCACCGGCCACAAGGTCATCGGCCTGCCCCAGAAGAACGGCAAGCTGGACGCCGCCGATGTAGAGGACTTCTGCAAGACCTTCTACGCCGACGCGAACCACGACCACATGGTCTTCCCCGGCATGGTCTACATCTCTCACCCCTCCGAGTACGGCACGCTGTACACGAAGGCCGAGCTGGAAGCCCTGTCCGCCGTCTGCCATGCCTACCATATGCCCCTCTTCGTGGACGGCGCACGTTTGGGCTACGCACTGGCCAGCGAGGGCACCGATGTGACGCTGGCCGACCTCGCCAAGCTGACCGATGTGTTCTACATCGGCGGCACCAAGGTGGGCGCACTCTGCGGCGAGGCCGTGGTCTTCCCCCACGGCGCACCGGCCCACTTCATGACGATGGTAAAGCAGCAGGGCGCTCTGCTGGCCAAGGGCCGCCTCATGGGCATCCAGTTCGACGTCCTCTTTACCGACGACCTCTACACCCGCATCAGCCGCAACGCCATCGAGACGGCCAATGCCCTCAAGAAGGGCCTCGCCGCAAAGGGCTACCGCTTCTTCATGGACTCCCCCACCAACCAGATCTTCGTCGTGCTGGAAAACGCACAGCTGGCCGCGCTGGAGGGCAAGGCCAAGTTCGGCTTCTGGGAGAAGTTCGACGACAGCCACACCGTCGTCCGCATCGCCACCAGCTGGGCCACCCGGATGGAAGAAGTCGAGGAGCTTATCGCTCTGATGTAAGGAAGGAACACTCTATGGGCTTTTTTGACAGGCTCTTCGGCAGCAGGGCAGAGGCGGCGGAAGAGACGCGGTTCTCCGGCGAAAAGATGCTCGTCAAAGCGCCCATCGACGGCATCGTCCTCCCGCTGGAGCAGCTGCCCGACGAGACCTTCGCTGCGGCCATCCTCGGCCCCGGCTGCGGCATCGAGCCGACCGGTGACACGGTCTTTGCTCCCTTCGACGGCAGAGTCGTCTCCGTGGCCTCCACCCTCCATGCCATCGGGCTGGAAAGCGATGAGGGCATCGAGCTGCTCATCCACATCGGGATGGACACCATCACCCTCCGGGGCAGCGGCTTCACTCTCCTCGTCCAAGAGGGCCAGACCGTCAGGGCGGGCACGCCCCTGCTGCGGGTAGACCTCGACGTCATCCGCGCCGCCGGGCTTTCCACCGAGAGCGCCGTCATCGTGACCAACGCCGACGACCTACCGGCACTCCATCTCACCGCAGGCGGCATCGTCTCCACCGGCACGCCGCTGTTCAAATTCGAGTAAGATACAAAAAAGACATCTGCCGCCGGCGGATGTCTTTTTCGTTATGCTCATGCTTTTTCGGGCTTATACTGCAGGACCCGCTCGGAGACGAGGCCGTTGAAGAACTGGATGAAGGGTCCGAGGCAGAACGCGCAGATGAGGGTGCCCAGACCCACAAGACCGCCCAGGAGCCAGCAGAGCAGGGCGCAGAAGGCGTCGGTGAAGACGCGGCAGCCGAAGTACTGGAAGTGCGTGTAGTCCCGCAGACCCAGCGAGAGGTAATCGTAGGGCGCGATGCCGAGGTCAGCCGTCTGGTAGAGAGACGCGCCCAGCGCCGTCACAAGGACGGCCAGCACTACCCACACCAGCTGTTCCGGCAGGGACGCTGCCGGGCCGAAGGCCGCGGCAATGGGGTCGTAGAAGAAGGTTATGATGAACCCCATACCGATGCCGTTGACGAAGGTGCCAAGGCCGATGTACTTGCGCCCGAACCAGAATTCCAGCGCAAAGAAGAGGATGTTTGTGGCGACGTTCTGCACGCCCAGCGAGATGCCCAGCAGCTCGGCGAGGCGCATATTCAGCGCGCTGATGGAGTCGTTGCCGAGATGGGACTGCTTGAAGAGGGCGATGCCCAGACCAATAATGACAATGCCCACCACCATGCCCACGATGCGGCGGGTGGTCGGCTTTTGGGTGGTCGAAATGCTCATGAAACGGCCTCCTGATTTATTTTTCTCTATTATAACGCTGCAGGAGGGTCGGCGCAATCAATATTGCACAATTATCTGCTTCATTGTGGAAAACTTACCGTCTCAGCTCCTCTTCCAGTCGGGTCTTGTCCAGCCCCTCGCCGATGACGATGAGCACCTGCTGTCCCTGCGGGATGGGTGCAGCCGTCAGACCGGCTGCGGTGGCATTCAACTCATACCACTGGCCGCCGTCCTCCACGAAGCCCTTCACCCGGAGGACCCTGCCGCAGGCGGCATCGCCGAAGAGGGACGGGATATTCCGTTCCAGACGGGCACGGGACAGGCCCAGTTCGAGGAAGTAGGCCGAGGCAAAGGCGTCGTGCTCCTCAAAATGGAGCTTTTCGCAGCTGGCCTGCCGGTAGCCGCACCTTGCGATGCGGGCCATCTCCGCCCCGGTCAGTTCGGCCCAGTCCTTTGCAAGGATCTCCTCCGGCGCGAACTTCCGGGAGCACTTGCAGGCCTCCAGCGCACGGGCCAGATGGGCCTTTGCTCCCTCCTTCTGCCCGTCCGTGGCCAGCTGGCAGCGGCTCAGCAGGATCTTGCCCGCCCATGCGCTCTCGGAGGCGAGGATATATTCCGCCTGCGGCGAGAGGGTCTCAGGCAGCAGAGCGTCCACGATGGCGATGACATTCCCCAGCTGATACCAGCGGTCCAGCGGCTCGTCCCGCAGCACGTCGAAGAACTCGTCCACGTCGAAGATGCCGCTGGGTTCCACGACGACCCGTTCAAAGCCCCGCATGGCCATCGAGATGAGCTTCGTCCGCATCCGGCGCTGATGGGTGTCGCAGTCGCAGCCGCCGCTGATGGTCTCGACCTCGACCCCCACCGCCTCCAGATCCTGAAGCAGCATGGCGTCCACATTCACCGCGCCGAAGTCGTTTTCCAGCACGCAGACCCGGACGCCCTGCCCAGCCCACCACGCTGCATATCTGCGCAGGAAGGTGGTCTTTCCTGCCCCGAGAAATCCCGTGATCAAATCTACCTGTACCATATTCCGTCCCTCCGTCGGTTTCTTTTTCCGCTGTCAGTATAAGCGAACGAGGCCGGATTGTCAAACAGAGGAAAAGGCCCTTTCCCGCCGTGGAAAAGGGCCTTTTTTGCCGCAATGCTCCGATGTTACAGAAATTCGACGCTGCCGTCCTCGATGTGATACATCGCACCGACGACCCGCAGGCCTGTTTCCTCCTCGATGTTATGGATGCACAGGCTCTTTTCGATCTCCTGCACACTGTGCCGGACGTTGAGGCAGCTGGCCTTGTAGGGGTCGGTCTCCTCTCCGATGGCCTTCTTGATCTCGTCCGTGATGTAGCGGATATAGCCGGACGACTCGTGGTGGATGGCCGCATCCACCGCGCCGCAGTGGGTATGGCCCAGCACCACCACCAGCCGACAGCCCAGATGACCTGCCGCGTACTCGATGCTGCCCAGCTGGTGGTCGTCGATGACATTGCCCGCCAGCCGGATGACGAACAGCTCTCCGATGCCCGCCGAGAAAATGTTCTCCGGGATGACCCGGGAATCCGAACAGGTGACGATGATGGCATAGGGCGACTGGCCCTTGGCCCATGTGGACATCCGGATGCGGCGGGAAATATCGCCGCTCCCGTTCTCCGCGTTCAGGTATTTCAGGTTGCCCGCTGCCAGCTTGTAGATGGCATCGGCCGCGGTGCAGACAGAGTTCTCACGCATTGCAGCAGCCTCCTTGGGAAAAAGTGGTAAAAAGTATCCTGCAAAAATGCCCGGCCGTCCAACGAAGGGCAGCCGGGCGGAAATTCAGTTGATCAGAAGTGGATGACGCCGAGGATCAGACCAGCGACGAGGCAGATGATGGAAACACCCCACTGCCAGCCGAAGCAGTACTTGATGTGGTCCTTGATCTCGACACCGGCCAGACCGATGCCCAGATAGGTAGCGGGAGCCACCGGGCTGATGAAGGTAGCGCAGTTGCGGCAGACGACCATTGCGATGGCGATGTGAGCCGGGTTGACGCCGAACTGGTTGCCAACGCTGACCAGAACGGGCAGCAGGCCGTAGAAGTAGGAGTCGGTATCGAACAGCAGAGCCAGAGGCACGCTCAGGATGCCGATGATGATGGGCAGGAAACGGCCCAGAGAGGTCGGGATGAAGCTTGCCATGACGACTGCCATCTTCTCCATGATGCCGCTCTTGCTCAGAACACCGAGGAAGACACCGGCACACAGGATGGTGGAAGCCATGCTCAGACCAGCGGAAGCGTGGCTCTTGATGATGGAGTTGTGCAGCTTCTTGCCGCGGTAGTTGACCAGAATGCCCAGAGCACAGCCGACCATGAAGACGTAGTAAGAGGGGAAGATGTCCAGGACCAGCACGATGATGACGGCCAGAGTCAGGATGACGTTGAAGATGAAGTTCTGGGGACGAGCCAGAGTCTCGTCCTTCTTGCCGTCGTCGGAGTCGTCATACTTGCCGGCGTCCTCAGCAACGATGGCATCGCCGAGCTTTGCGATGCGCTTCTTCTCCTGCAGGCCCCAGAAGATGGCAGTGCCGATGGCCAGCACGAAGCCGACGATCTGCATGGGCATGAGCTGGAACCACAGGTCATTCGGCTCCATCTCGATGACGCTTGCGGCGCGCATGGTGGGGCCGCCCCAGGGCATCAGGTTCATGACGCCCATTGCGGTGACGCAGATGAGCAGCAGGGTCTCACGGCGCATATGCAGGCGCTTGTAGACGGGCAGCATGGCGGGGATGGTGATGAGGAAGGTGGAAGCGCCGCCGCCGTCCAGATGGCCGATGATGGCGATGAGGCAGGTCATCAGGGCAACGCCGACGACATTGTTGCCGACCTTCTTCATCAGAGCACCGATGATCTTGTCGAACATACCCGCATCGGTCATGACGCCGAAGAACAGGACGGAGAAGATGAACAGGACGGCAGTGCCGTGGACGCCCTTGACGCCCTCCTTGATAAAGCCGGCCATCTCATCCAGCGTGAAAGCACCGGTCGCCACCAGAATGGCTGCGGTGATGGTCGAGACACTGACGAATGCCAGTGCAGGGACCGTGACATTGCGCAGCAGCAGGACGATGACCGCAATCACCGTTGCAAAGCCGAGCAGAGCGAGGATTGTATCACTCATGGTTTGTACTTCCTTTCCTTTTTTCGTGTACCGGGGATGCATTCTGTTTTGCTATCCAGAATCATTCCCGTTCGTTATGGTTCCAGTATACCGGCCCAAACTTAAACGCCGAAGCACCTTGCGTTACGGTTTGTTAAGAAACCTCTTAATATCCTGTAAGGTTCCGTATGGAAGGTTGGATACAATAAAACCTCTCCTTCCTCGGAAGGCTCTCCCCTTGGGAGAGCTGGCGCGAAGCGCCTGAGAGGGCAAGGCCGCTGCCGGAAAACAAAAACACAGCGATCCGCATCGCTCTGACAAAAGCCGGTGCGTATCGCTGTGTGGATGCTCTTGGATGACGGGCTTTGTGCGCAGCCCTCATTCCTTCCTGCTGCTCCGTATCTGGGCCAGCAGGGTGGATGCCGACACGGGCTTGACGATATAGCCGTCGATGACGCCGTGGCTGCGGGCGTCCACGATCTCCCGGGTAGGCGAGTTGGTCATGACGATGCGGGTCATGCCGGGGTAGCGGCCCCGGATGGCCATGCAGAAGTCCACGCCGCTGCTGCCGGCAAGGCTTTCATCGATGGCGAGGACGTCGAAAGGCTGCTGCTCCAGCAGCTGGCGCAGCTCGCCCCGGCGGGAACAGGTGGACACACTCAGGCCCAAGGCGCTGAGGTCTTTGTCCAGCAGGTCGAGGACCTTGTTGTTGTCGTCTGCCGCAAGGATGCGCAGCTTGCTGTCCACACCCCACTGCAGCTGTTCCCGCTCCTGCTGCTGCTCCAGCACCGGCAGGTAGACGTAGAAGGTGGTGCCTCTGCCGATGGTGCTCTCCGCCCGGATGCGGCCCCGGTGGGTGCGGATGATCTGGTCCGCCAGAGCAAGGCCGAGGCCGGTGCCTTCGCCGGTCTTTTTGGTGGTGAAGAAGGGCTCGAAGATGTGCTGCATCGTCTCCTTGTCCATGCCGCAGCCGGTGTCGGTGACACTGAGGCAAACGTAGTTGGGCCACTCTTCCGAGATCTTTTCTTCCGGGAAGAGGGCCTCAAGCTCCCTGCGGGGCACGACGCTGCCCCGGATGGTCAGCTTTCCGCCCTCGGCGCCGATGGCGTGGATGGCGTTGATGCTGATGTTCAGCAGCACCTGCTGCAGCTGGGTCGCATTGCCCAGAACGCATTCGCCGCTCAGCTCATTTTCCTCCTTCAACTCCACGTTCTTCGGGCAGTTCGTCTCCACCAGCTTCCTCGTCCGATGGAGCAGTCCCTCCACCGACACGGCGTCGTAGACCGTCTCCACGTTTTTCCGGCTCATGGAGGAGATCTGTTTCACGACCTCCTGCGCCTTCTGGGCCGCCTCGCTGATCTCCATCGCGTTGTCATAAATCTCGCTGCCCGGGTCGGCGTCGGCCATGATGAGGTCGGCGTAGCCGGTGATGGGGGTCAGGAAGTTGTTGAACTCGTGGGCGATGCCGCCGGTAAGGGTGCCCATCATCTGCAGCCGCTGCCCATGGGCCAGCGATTCCTCGCTGCGGTGCAGCTCCTCGAGGGTCTGGTTCAGGGTCTTCAGGTCGCTGATCTCGGTGGCGCTCCGGCGGTCGCGCTCCTGCAGACGGAACATCTGGAACATGAAGAGCACCAGCACCAGTGCCACGCCGCCGAAGATGAACACCACCTTCACGAAGCTCTGCTGTACCGGCTCGTAGAGGTCGTCATAATCCACCACGGCGCTGACGATCCAGAAGCTGTCCCCTACCTTCAGATGGCGGAAGGCGCTTATTTTATGCACCCGGGGCAGGTTCGGGTCGGTCCACCAGTAGGAGTAGTAATCCAGCGTACCGGCTTCCTCCTCCTGCTGGGCGCGCAGCAGCTCGCTCAGGCTGCTCAGGTCCAGCGTCCGGTCCTTATTATAGATGCGCTGGCGGCCCTCCACAACCTTGATGCCCCACTGGACGGCCTCGGGGTGCATGACCACAAGATTGTCGTCGTTCTTTATCATGATGTAACCGTTGGTGCCGACGTGGATCTCCGAGATGAGCTGCTGGTACATGACCGTAGCGTCCACCACGAGGCAGACGGTCTTCCCCCCCGCCTGTTTTTTCATCACAAGATAGTGTTCATCCCCGCTGTGGTACTGCCAGTAGGAGATCTTCTCTGTCCGAGTGATAAGGACATCACAGACCGCGCTGAGTTCATAGCAGCTGTAGACGACCTCGCCGTTGCTGTTTTCCAGCCAGACGTCCCGTATGGTGTCGCTCCGGGCCACAGTGGGGCGGAGACCTGTATCCGCCGCCACCTTTTCGGCGATGGAGTCCAGTCGGTCAGCGTATTCCTCCAGCAGGACGCGGATGCTGTCGGCGGTGCTCTGCACCACCAGCTCCATCTGCCGCGTCTGGCTGGTCATCAGGGCGGTGCGGTAGTCCTGCCACACCGCCCCCACCACAAGGGCCAGCGCGGTCACCATCACGATGCCGATGGCCAGCGGCACCCACAGGGCGCGCAGGGTCTGGAGCCATGTCTTTTTCGGGGCAGTTTTCTCCTTCATTTCATATCCTCCTTTGGGGCGGTCTTGCTCTTCCTGTCTAAAAATGTTATAATTTTATCTATGTAAGCGTAAGCAGAATCAACCGTTCCGGTCAGAAAAGTGCAGGGAGTTATCATGTCGTATCATGTTCTTATTGTAGACGATGATCCAGCAATTTGCAAACTTTTATCGAAAGTTATGATCAGCAACGAGATGGACCCTCTCGTCGTCAACAGCGGCGCGGCTGCGCTGGACGTCATTGCGCGGCAGAGCGGCACGCTGGATATGATCCTGATGGACATCACGCTGGGAGACATGGAGGGCTTCGACGTCATTCAGACCATCCGGCGCAACGGCGTCACCACGCCGGTCATCATCATCAGCGGCCGCAACGAGGATTATGATTTCATGTACGGCCTGTCTCTGGGCGCAGACGACTATGTGATCAAGCCCTTCCGCCCCCAGATCTTAGGCGCGAAGGTCAAAGCCCTTATCCGCCGCAGCAAGAGCTTCTCACAGGAGAACAGCCAGCAGATCAGCTGCGGCCCCTTCCTCTGCGACACCACCACCATGCGCTTTTACAAAAACAACGTGGAGCTGAACCTTTCGGAGAAGGAGCGCAGCCTGCTTCTCCTCTTTGTCCGCCACCCGCAGCAGGTGTTCACCAAGGATATGATCTACGAGCAGATCTGGGGCAACCTCATCGCTGTGGACGACAACGCCATCATGGTCTACATCAACCGTCTGCGCAGCAAGATCGAGGACAACGCCCGCACCCCCCAGCATATCATCACCATCCGGGGCGTGGGCTACCGGTTCGTGCCGTAAGAACATCCTTTTTTCAAAAAACAAAAAGAAGAGCAGCCAGCTGCGCGCGGTGCAGCTGGCTGCTCTTTGGTTTTATGCCGGTATAAAACACAAAACCTTGAAAAAGGAGAATCGCATGAAGCTTGTGTGCGTATCCAGACACAAAAACGGGGGTGAGAAGAGCGAAGGAATATCCGTGAATCCATTCCGAAGCGTGGTTGGCAAGCCACAAACCCGTTTTTACGCTATATCACTCAATCTTCGCGGAAAGAGAAAGGCTTGACTTCGCGGACGACGTCCATAATGGTGCCGTCGCGGGCTTCGATGATGCCCACGATGCGGTCGCCGAACTGGACCTTCTCCGGCTCGCCGACGATGGAGTAGGCGATGTCGCGCAACTCCTCGATGGTCTTCAGAGGGACGCAGTCGGCGTCCTGCAGGGCCTTCAGCAGGTCAGGGCGCTTGGGGTTGACGGCCACGCCGTAGTCGGTGACGACAATGTCAACGCTCTCGCCCGGGGTGGTGACGGTGGTGACGTCGGTGCAGATGGCGGGGATGCGGCCCTGCAGCAGAGGAGCGATGACGATGGTGCACTTTGCACCCTGTGCGGTATCGGGATGGCCGCCCTGTGCGCCGGTGATGATGCCATCCGAACCGACGACGACGTTGCAGTTGAAGTGGGTATCAACTTCCAGAGAGGCCAGAATGACGTAATCCAGCTTGTTGACGAAAGCGCCCTTGTTCATCGGGCTCGCGTACTCGCCAGCAGAGATGGGGAAATGGTTGGGGTTGGTGCGGACGTTGTTGACCGCGTCGAGGTCAAAGTCCTGCGTATCCACCAGCTTGCGGGCCAGACCGCGGTCCAGCAGCTCGCACATGGGCTTGGTCAGGCCGCCGACACCCAGACCCATATGAATGTTCTTCTCCTCCATGATCTTGGACAGAGAGATGGTGGAGGCGATGGATGCGCCGCCCACGCCGGTTTGGTAGGAGAAGCCGTCCTTGAAGTAGGGGGTGTTTGCAACGACCTGAGTGCAGTACTCGGCCATCAGGATCTTGCGCTGGTCGGTGGTGGGCTTGGCCGCGCCGGTGGCGATCTTCTCGGGGATACCGATCTGATCCACGACGCAGACATAATCCACCTTGGTCTGGTTGATCTCTGCGGGGTAGTTGGGGTAAGCGACGAGGCAATCGGTGACAGCGACGACATAGTCAGCCATCTCAGCGTCCACGTAAGCATAGCTCAGGACGCCGCAGTTGGTCTTGCCGCCCATGCCGGAGCAGTTGCCGTACTCATCGCAGGAGGGTGCGCCGATGAAGGCGATGTCCACATGGGTCTCGCCGGTCTCGATGGCGCGGACGCGGCCGCCGTGGCTGCGCATGGTGGCCAGCCCCTTCAGCTTGCCGTGGGAGATGGCATCGCCGATCTTGCCGCGGACGCCGGAGGACTCGATGTTGACGATGGTGCCGTCCTCGATCATGGGGACGAGGGCGTCATGAGCCTTGCCCAGAGAGCTTGCACTCAGGGTGATGTTCTTGAAGCCCATCTTGTGGATCTCCTCCATCACCATGCAGACCACGAGGTCGCCCTCGCGGAAGTGGTGGTGGAAGGAAACGGTCATGCCGTCGTGGGCATTGCACTTGACGAGGGCCTCGTGGATGTTCTGAACCATCTTATCGTGGTCGTTGCGCATCACGGGGGTGACCTTCGGGCTGGCCTTCTGGAAAGCCTTGCCGTCCTTATAGTTGTTGCCCTGAAAGACCTCTTTGCCGGTGCGCTCGAGGATCTCTTCGGGAATTTCTCTGCCGACTGCGTTCAACATAATTACAAATCCCCCTTATACACGCCGGATGCCTTGGCCAGATCGATGGTGCGCTTTGCACCGTCGTAGAAGGCGATGTCGATCATCTTGCCATCTACGGTGAAGACGCCGATGCCCAGAGCCTTCTTGGAGTCGATTTCCTTGACGACCTTCTCGGCAAAGATGATGTCCTTCTGGGTGGGCGTAAAGATCTCATGCACGATGGGGATCTGACGGGGGTTGATGATGGATTTGCCATCGAAGCCCATCAGGTGGATGTTCTCCACGTCCTTGCGGAAGCCATCCATATCCTTCAGGTCGGTGTAAACGGTGTCGAAGCACTGCACACCGGCTGCGCGGGCGGCAATGATCATCTGCTGGCGGGCACCCATCAGCTCGATGCCGGTGCCGGTGATGTGGGTCTGCAGATCCTTGGTGTAGTCGCCGCCGGACAGTGCGATGCCGAACAGGCGCTCATCGCTCTCGCAGATCTCCAGAGCGTTCATCACGCCGCGGGCAGACTCCAGAGCGGCAATGATGAGGACTTCGCCCTCAGGACGGCCATAGGTCTTCTCGTCCTCGGCGATGGCAGCAGCCACGCGGCGGACGTCCTCGGCGTGCTCGGTCTTGGGGATGCGGATGGAGTCGCAGCCGCCGGCCACACAGGCGCGGATGTCTTCCCGCCAGTAGGGGGTGTCCAGACCGTTGATGCGGACGACCCGCTCGGCACCGCGGTAATCCACGGTCTTCAGGGCGTGGTACAGGCTGAAGCGGGCCACATCCTTCTGGTTCTCAGCGACAGCATCCTCGAGGTCCAGCATCAGGGAATCGGCCTTATAGATGTACGGATCCTTGATGAGGCCGGGCTTCTGCGCATTCAGAAACATCATCGTGCGGCGCAGGCGCTTCTTGTTCGGATTATTCATCGAATGGCACCTCCCCAAGGCAGATCCTCATACTGGTCAACAGAGCGATAAACAGCGCCCTCGATGCGGGCCTTCAGGGTGCAGTCCAGTGCGCCTTTGTCCACGATGGTGATGCGGACGTTATCGATGTCCAGATTCTTCAGGGTCTCCAGCGCGACCTTGCGCAGCTGGTTGCCGTACTGGTGGATGACGGAGCTTTCGAGGGAGAAATCTATCTTGCCCTCGCCCGGCTCCACGGTCACCATGCAGTCGCTGGATTCCAGAGTACCAGCCGTGGCTGCTTTCTTGATCTCCATGCTTTTTTCCTCCTTGGCAGGTGGTTTCTTCATTCATTATACCGTTCTTGCGGGGCGGCGCTCTTCCGCACCGCTCCTGATGGTTCTATCATAATCGGACAATCTTACAAAAGGCATAGCTTCCGTCTTAATATTCGTTAAGAATCGCCAAAAATTTCTCTTGTACACAAGATTTATTCCATTTGGTCATGGAAGCCTTGCATTTTCTCTTCCGCTTCACCCGTTTTCCTGTACGGAATGTCATCCGGCCGGGTAGTGCAAAACAGGCAAAACCACTGGCTGTGCGTTTTGCCTGCTGCGGAAAAATCCTTTTTTACACGGGGCTGAAGCCCTTACCGATGATCTCGCTGGAATTTTCTATCATGATAAAGGCCGTCGGCTCCTGCTGGCGGATGAAGTTGCGCAGGCGGATGGCCTGACTGCGCCGCATGGTGGTCATGATGACCGTCTTGTGGGCGTCAGAGTACGCGCCGCGCGCTTCAAAGGCGGTCGCGCTCCGGTTCAAATCGTGGATGATGAAGTCGCAGATGGCCTGCGGGTGCTCACACACGATGTTGAAGCACTTGCAGAGGTTCATATTCTCGATGACGTTATCCACCACCATCGACTTGGCCACCAGACCCATGATGGAGAACAGACCGGTGGAGGGGCCGTACATTGCAAACGAGAGGCCCACAGCCGCCACATCCGCTGCCATCAGGGCAGAACCGATGTTCATGCTGGTGTACTTTTTCAGAATCATGGCGATGACATCCGTGCCGCCCGAGGATGCGTCGATGTTGAACAGGATCGCCGAACCGACAGCCGGGAGCATAATGGCAAATACCAGCTCCAGCATAGGCTGGTCGGTCAGAGTACCGTGCATCGGCACCAGAGCGTCCAGTGCCTGCAAGCTCACCGACATAACGATGGTCGCATAAACGGTGCGGATGCCGACGCTCTTGCCCAGAAAGATGAAGCCCAGCACCAGCAGCGCGTAGTTGGCAACGGTGGTGAAGGTACTTGCCGAGCAGTGGAGCAGCTGGCTGAACACGGTGGAAAAGCCGGTCACGCCGCCGAAGGCAAAGTGGTTTGGGAATTTGAAAAAGTAGATGCCGATGACCATGATCCAGATGCTGACCGTGATGAGACCATACTCAGCCAGCGTCCGGATCCAGGGATTTTTGATTTCTTTTATTGTTGACGCCATAGTCTGATTTTTTGCCGCCTTCCAGCTCACATGGGGCCGAGGTGGATCGCCTGTGCGATCATCAGCAGCACAGAACCGACGGCCAGCCAGATGAGGAACAGCTTCCACATGAACTTCATCCAACGGTCATAGGGAATGTTCACAGCGCTGATGATACCCATCAGAGCGGTGGAAGTGGGCAGGACGTAGTTGCAGAAGCCATCGCCGAAGTTGAAGGAAAGAATTGCGGTCTGACGGGTAACGCCCACGAGGTCGGCCAGAGGTGCCAGAATGGGAATGACAGCTGCGGCCTGACCGCTGCCGGAAGTCAGGAAGACGTTGATAATGGTGTTTGCCAGCAGCATGGCGGGTCCGAGCAGGATGGTGGGGACGAAGTTCAGGCCGTTTGCCAGTGCGTGGACAACGGTATCGGTGATGTGACCGGCGTTCATGATGCTGCTGATTGCCTGTGCCATGCCGATGATGAAGGCAGCGCCCAGCATCTTCTTGCAGCCCTCAAGGAACTCTTTGGAAATCGCGGAGGGGCCAAAGCCGCCCAGCACGCCTTCGATGACAGCCAGTGCGAGGAAGACAGATGCAGTCTCAGACATATCCCAGTCGAGCTTGATGCCGCCGTAGACGATGAGGATAAGGGATGCGAAGAAGACCAGCATGATGAGGATCTTGCGGGCGTCCAGCTTGCCGAAGGAGTCGAGGTCAGCAGCATTGCGGAACTCGCTGGTCTTGTCGATCTCGTACATGGGGCTGAGTTCGGGATGCTTCTGGATCTTCAGTGCATAGCGGATGAGGTAGATGTTCGTGATAACATAGAACACAGCAAAGCAGATAAAGCGGTATCCCACGCCGGAATACAGCGGCAGACCGGCAATTTTCTGAGCCACGATGGTGGTGTTGATGTTCAGAGGGCCAGTGGAGAAACCGATGGCGCCGCCCAGCAGGATGATGGATGCACCGGTGATGGAGTCCAGACCCATCGCAAAAGCCATCATGACCATGATCGGTGCAAAGGCAATGAACAGGTTGACGCCCTGCGTGGTGCAGATGAGGCCGAACACCAGCGTCAGGATAGGCAGGAACAGATAGACGCGGGTGGAGAAGATCTTTGCCATCTTGGCAACCACAGCGTGGAGTGCGCCGGTCTTGGTCAGGATGTGGAAGGCACCGCCTGCGAACATGATGACCAGCATCAGATCAATGCGCTTGATGAAGGCTTTGACGATGTACAGCGGAATTTCGAGCGGGTTGACGGGAGTTTTATCAATGTAGTTGAAATCGTTGGGGTCGATGACCTTAATGCCTGCTTCGTTCTCGAAGCGGGTGTAGGAGCCTGCCGGGATGATCCAGGTCAGCAGGACCGCAAACAGGATGATGATGCCGATGATGACGAAGGTATGCGGCATCTTGAATTGCTTCTTTTTCGTTTCCATAATTTTCTCCTCTCTTTTGACGCGCCAAAGCGTCAGCTCTGGCCGTGCAGTTCTTTGGCCAGATTCTCATGGAACTCCTTCTTGATGGCTTCCAGCTTTTCCGGGTTCTCAATGAGCTGTGCGCCCGTCAGAGCCAGAATCTTTGCGCCGTAGACCACCGCATTGTGGGCCGCTTCGGTCTTGCCGGCATCCAGATACTCCTGCGAGTGAGCTGCTGCACCCTCCGGGACAAAGGCCACGCGGATGCAGGTGCCGGGCACATGGCGCATCACGTTGCCGAAGTCGGTGGAGCCGGTCTTCTGGCGGGCCGGACGGATGCAGGGAGCTTTGACCTTCTCGGCCTGCTCCATCACCAGTTCGTTAAGGGACAGCACCGGGATCTTGTTGTCGAGGCTCTTTTCCTCGATGATCTCCACTTCCGTCTCTGTCATCATGGCCGCACCCTGCAATACCTTCTTGACGCGGGCCACCACGCCGTCCAGCTCCGTGCGGTTGTAGGAGCGGACATACATACTCGCTTCTGCATAGCCGGGCACCACATTTGCCGCCGTGCCGCCGCAGTTGACGATGGTGTAGTGCATCCGAACGTCCGAGGGAACATGCTCCCGCAGGAACTCGACGCCCTGACAAGCCAGGATCAGGCCGTCCAGTGCGCTGCGGCCTTTTTCGGGCTTGAGCGCTGCGTGAGAGCAGACACCGTGGTAGATGATCTTGAGCTTGTTGAGTGCCAGCGACTTGACATCCACCTGCGTAGCCGGGCCGCCATGCATCATGAGCGCCACATCCAGCTCCTCAAAAGTGCAGCCGTTTTCCAGCATCACAACCTTGCCGCTGATGGTCTCTTCAGCAGGTGTGCCGTAGACCGTGATGGTATACGGTGCGTCGATGGCTGCATCTTTCAGTGCCTTGGCTGCGCCCAGAATGGCCGGCCCCTGCATATGGTGGCCGCAGGCGTGGCCCAGACCGGCCAGAGCGTCGTACTCGCAGAGCAGGCCGATGTTCGGGCCGCCCTCGCCGTGCTTCCAGACGGCGCGGAACGCCGTCTTCATGCCAGCAATACCACGCTCCACAGTGAAGCCTTCTTTTTCCAGCCAGCCGGTCAGGGTCTCAAATGCATGAAACTCCTGCTGACCCACTTCCGGGTGGTCGAAGAAGTCGTCTGCCATTGCAGTCAGGGCAGCTGCGCTCTGCTCAACGCTTCGCTCCAGTTTTTCCTCCAACATAATAAGCACCTCCATTTTTGGTACTTTCAGTTTACCAAATCGGAGGCTCTTTGTACATTTTGAAAAAATTATATCTTCATTTTGGAATTCTTATGTTCAGTTTATCAGAACTCCAAATACTCCTCTGCCGCATCCTTCATCTGCATGATCATAGCCCGCATGGGTTTGGTCAGCTCCACATCCTGACGGTAGGCCACCACAACATTCTGTCCGTACTTGGAACTATCGATGGTGTAGTATTTCACCGGCTTCGGATAGTGGATGTTCTTCTGATAGCCCTGCCGGATAAAGCCCACACCCAGACCCTCGGCCACCAGCTGTGCGCCAAGCTCCATATTGCGTACCACCCGGATGCGTCCCGGCTTGACCTTGTAATCTTTCAGGATCTTCTCTTCCACCCGCCGGGCGCTCTGCATCTCGGTGTTCAGAAATATCGTCTCACCGCTCAGAAGGTGCGGGTCAAGGAAGTCGAGCTTTGAGCCTTCGACGGGAACCGCCTTTTCGTTCAGCGGATGGTCTCCGGACACCATCAGCAGAAAATCTTCCATGCCCAGTGGGACAGTCTCCATCTCGGACGTTACATCGCTCTGGCTCAGCACCACAAGGTCAAGCTCCCGTTTTTTCAGCATGATGGTCAAATCGGCCAGATTTCCTTCCCGGATGACCACATCCACCTGCGGCCACTCCCGCTCGTACACCGACAGCACCGCAGGCAGAAACCAGATGCCGCGCCGCTGTGCGATACCGATACGCACTTGCCCGGCACTCTCCTGCTCCGTCTGCCGCATCACCGCCTCGAACTGCCGCTCCAGCTCCAGCATCTGAGAAGCCTTTTCCACATACTGCTTGCCCAGCCACGTCAGCTCGAATTTCCGGCCATTCCGCTCGAACAGCGGCGCACCCAGATTCTTTTCCACATTATTGATGTACAGGCTCAGTGCGGGCTGCGAGATATACAGCCGCTCCGAGGCGCGGGTCAGGCTCTTGCACTCCGCAAGGGTGCAGACGTACTTTTGCTCCTTTAAGTCCATTCGATTCCAGCCTCCTCACCAAATAACGACATCTTTCTTATTATAGCACATTTGAGCGCAAACAAAAAAGCCCACCTGCATCATTCCTCTCCGAGGAATGACACAGATGTGCTTATCCTGCTGATTATTTTTTATGCATGATTGAAGCCCTTGCCGAACACCTCGGTGGTGCTGAGCATCGAGATGAAGGCGTTGAGGTTCTCCTTGTGGATAAAGGCCTGTAGCTGCAGGGCCTCACGGTGGGTAAGGGTGGTATAGATCATGTAGTGGGGGCGGTCGGTGTAGGCACCGTAGCAGGGGGTGTAGGTGGCACCGCGCACCAGCTTGCGCATGACGAAGTCGCAGATGGGGTCCTTGTCGTCACAGATGATGAGGATGGCCTTGCACATCTTTATCTGTTCCAGCACCGCATCGACGACAAGGCTCTTCACCGTCAGACCCACGAAGGAGTAGAGGGCGGTGTAGAGGTCGAACACGAAGCAGGCTGCCAGCACCATGGCAAGGTCGGTGAGGAAGAGGGCCTCGCCGGTGTTCTGCATATGGGTATATTTTTTCAGGATAAGGGCGATGACATCGGTGCCGCCGGAGGAGGCGCCCACATTGAAGAGCAGTGCCGACGCGATGGCAGGCAGGGCGATGGCGAAGACCAGATCCAGCATGGGCTGGTCGGACAGGGGGCCGTTGAGGGGGACATATTTTTCGAACACAGCCAGCTCCACGTTCATAACGACGGTGGCCCAGCCGGTGCTGATGGCAAAATCCTTGCTGAGAAAGATCCAGCCCAGAACGAGCAGGATGACGTTTGCCCACGACGAGAAGGCCGAGGCCGACAGGGGGGTGAGCTTTGCCACAAGGGCTGCGCCGCCGGTCACGCCGCCGAAGACGAAGTTGTTGGGGAACTTGAAGAAGTATACGCCGATGGTCATGATGCTGATGCTCAGGGTGATGATGATGTACCTGCTGATGGTCTGCAAAAGTTTCTCCCGCGTGCTGATCTCCATTTGACTGTTTCCTTTCGCCGTCCGCACGGCTTCCTTTTTCTTACACCAAAGGGCCGAAAATATGCCCGTTGCTTGTGCTATTGTAACACCACCCACCGCCCTGTTCAAGAGGTAAAACACCGCAACGCAAAAACCGCCCGCTCTGGTCTTCCCCAAAGCGGGCGGTGGTCGGAATTTCCGGGAGCCTTACAGCTTCTTGCCGGTCAGCATCTCGTAGGCTTCCTCATATTTGGCGATGGTCTTGTCGATGACGTCCTGCGGCAGGTCGTAATCGCTGTCGGGGTTGGCCTTGAGCCAGTTGCGGACGAACTGCTTGTCGAAGGAGGGCTGGCCGTGGCCTGCCTCGTAGCCCTCCAGCGGCCAGAAGCGGGAGGAATCGGGGGTCAGCATCTCGTCGCCGAGGATGACATTGCCGTCCTCGTCCAGACCGAACTCGAACTTGGTATCGGCGATGATGATGCCGCGGGAGAGGGCGTACTCGGCGCACTTCTTATACAGGGCGATGGTGTAGTCGCGCAGCTTGGTGGCGTACTCCTCGCCGTGGCCGGGGAACTGCTTTTCCAGCACATCGATGCTCTGCTCGTAGGAGATATTCTCGTCGTGATCGCCGATCTCGGCCTTGGTGGAGGGGGTGTAGATCGGCTCGGGCAGCTTCTCGGACTCCTGCGGGCCCTGGGCAGCTGGATGCCGCAGACCTTGCCGGTCTTCTGGTAGCTGGCCCAGCCGCTGCCGGTGATGTAGCCGCGGACGATGCACTCGACGGGCAGCATGGTCAGTTTGCGGCACATCATGCTGCGGCCCTCGTACTGGGGCTGCTGGAAGAACTCCGGCATCTCCTTCACGTCCACGCTCAGCATATGGTTAGGCAGCAGGTCGCGGGTGTAGTCGAACCAGAACTTGCTCATCTGGGTGAGCACCTTGCCCTTGTTGGTGACTTTATTCTTTAAGATAACATCAAATGCAGAGATGCGGTCGGTGGCGACCATGATGAGGCTGTCGCCGTTGTCGTAGATCTCGCGGACCTTGCCTTCCTTGATGGGCTTGAACTCAGTCATAGCAAAACTCTCCATTTCCCTTATTCCGTAGGTATCTTTTCGTTTGGGATAACCTCTCAGTCTCGCTCTCCTCTTCAGGGGGCAGCGCGTCAGCGCTGACGGAGAGGTTTGATTCATTACACTATAATCTTACCATAGGAATTGTCCGTTGGGAAGAAACAGATAGGAGAGAAATGGGCCGATTTTTGGTTTTTTCTCGTGAAAAGTGCTAAAATTCAGCTTATTTTTTCGTCGTTTTGACGATAAAAGTCGTACTTTCGCCCTTCTTCTCCCCCTGTGAAGCGCCGTCATTGACGGAATTTGTGAAAACGTGTATCATGTACGGTAGTATTTTTTCAACAATCTGTCTTCTAAGGAGCTTTGCCCATGCGCCCTCTCATTATCGCCCATCGCGGCGCGTCCCATCTGGCCCCCGAAAACACGCTGACGTCCTTCCGTCTGGCCAAGACGCTGGGCGCAGACGGCTTCGAGTGCGACGTCCAGCTCACCAAGGACCGTCACCTCGTGGTGGCCCATGACTACTTCACCGACCTCAAGGCCGGCGTCCACGGCAACATCCCGGACATGACCTTCGACGAGCTGCGGAAGCTGGATTTCGGCAGCTGGAAAAGCCCCGAGTACGCAGGCGAGCAGATCCCCACCCTCGAAGAGGTGCTGGAAGTCGCGCAGGGCTTCCAGATGATCCACATCGAGCTGAAGCCCTACTTCGACCGGGACGAGGAGATCGCAGACCGGGTCATCGACGCCGTCCTCGACGCGGGGCTGGAAGAAAAGGCCGTCATCACGGCCTTCGAGTACGGTGCCCTCCGCCGGGTGAAGGAGCGGATGCCCCAGATGGCCATCTGTGCCATGACCTCCAGCCCCGAGTCCCAGCTCGTCCAGCCCGCCACCTTCTGGGAAAAGCTGGGCCTCAAGAAGACCGACCCCCTCGCGGAGAAGCTTTCCAGCCCGCAGGCCGTCAGCGAAGCGGCAGCCCTGCTGGAAGACCCCAACAGCCTCGACGAGGAGAACAGCATCCTTCTTTATTATCTGAAAGACCGCCTCGATTTCCTCTACTCCATCTTCCCCGGCATGAATCTGGCCCAGATCTTACAGCAGTATTACTACCAGACCGATTTCGTGAATTACGTCGCACAGTTCAGCTTTCCGGTGGACTACATCGGGCCGGAGTACCACGCCTTTTTCCGGGACAAAGACCTGATCTCCAACGCCCACGCCCACGGCTTCAAGGTCGCGCCGTGGCCGGTGGGCGATGACAGCCGGGATGACCTGCGCCAGCTGTTCCGGCTCGACCCGGAACTCGTGGTCACAAACAAGCCCGAAGTCGCCATCGCCATCCTGACAGGGCTGGGCCGGTGGGACTAGGCGCAAAAGAGGGTTGACAGCCCTCTTTTTTTGGTCCATAATAGTCCTGTATCAAACAGTTTTATGTGAAACAGTTCGACCTCCGAACATTCACAGCTCTGCCATATAACGAACAGAAGGATGATAACTATGTGTAAAGAAATCGAGCCTTGCTGCACTCCTGTCGCACCGCCTTGGGAGACTCCGCAGGTCATCCCGGCCCAGCTGCGCCGGGTGAACAATCTCATCTTCCGCAGGATCGGCCAGATCTCCCGCGCCAACGGCGTGGAGGCCGTGACCCCCATGCACGGCTGGATCATGGAGTACCTCTACCGGAACTCCGACACCCCCGTGTTCCAGCGGGACATCGAGCGGGAGTTCTCCATCACCCGCTCTACCGTCACCAATATTTTACAGCTCATGGAGCGCAAGGGCTACATCGCCCGTCAGAGCGTCGCGCAGGACGCCCGCCTCAAGCAGCTGGTGCTCACCGAAAAGGGCCGCCAGTTCCACGAAAATACCATGCTCGCCCTCCACCAGACCGACGAATACGTCGCCAGCCTGCTGACGGAAGAAGAGAACACCGAGCTGCTGCGGCTGCTGAATAAATTATATTTAGGCCTCAAATAAATACGAAGGCTATCCTTCGTCCAACCTCTCAGTCGGGCTCACGCCCGCCAGCTCCCCTTGTAGGGGAGCCTCTGGCGAAAAGATAAAGCTTTACGATATGCCAAGGCCTCCCCTCGATAGGGGAGGTGGCACGGCGAAGCCGTGACGGAGAGGTTGATTCCCCCTGAAGTGAAACAAATATGAACTTTTTCCGAAACTTTGAAAAAAGCATTGACATTAAAATTGTTTTGTATAAAATTGTTCTGTACCAAACAATTATTCAAAGGAGGTTCCACAGATGATAAAAAAGCTTGTGTCTCATCTGGGCGAGTATAAGCGCGCCGCGATCCTGACACCGATGTTTTCCGCGCTGGAAGCCGTCATGGACATCCTGCTGCCCACCATCATGGCCTTCATCATCGACCTTGGCATCGCAAAGGGCGATATGAACGCCATCCTCAAGTATGGCCTGCTCACCTTCGCAGTGGCGGCCATCGCTCTGCTGCTGGGCATTCTGGCGGGCAAGTATGCCGCCGAGGCATCCACCGGCTTCGCCGGCAACCTGCGCGATGCGATGTACGAGAACATCCAGCACTACTCCTTCTCCAACATCGACAAATTCTCCACCGCCGGCCTCGTCACCCGCATGACCACCGACGTGACCAACTTACAGAACGCCTTCCAGATGATGGAGCGTATGTGTGTGCGCGCCCCGGTCCATCTGGTGTTCGCCCTCATCATGGCCTTTTCCATCGGCGGCCCGCTGACTCTCATCTTCGTGGTGGCTATCGCCTTCCTTCTGGCTGTACTGGCCAGCATCATGGTGCCCACCTTCAAGATCTTCGACCGGGTCTTCAAGAACTACGACAACCTGAACGCCTCGGTGCAGGAGAATGTCTCTGCCATCCGCGTGGTCAAGAGCTTCGTCCGCGAGGGCTTTGAGAACGAGAAGTACATCAAGGCCTGCGAGGGTCTGTACCAGCAGTTCGTCAACGCCGAGAGCCGCCTGAGCTTCAACAACCCCGCCATGCTGACGGCCATCTATGGCTGCAATATCGCCCTGAGCTGGTTCGGCGCAAAGTACATCCTCCACGGCGCACTGACCACCGGCCAGCTGAACGCCCTGTTCGGCTACATCATGAACATCCTGATGGCCCTGATGATGCTGAGCATGGCTTTCGTCATGATCTCCATGTCCGCTGCCTCCGCCAAGCGTATCGTCGAGGTCCTGGACGAAAAGACCGACCTTCCCCCGGCCAAGGCCCCGGTGCAGGAGGTCAAGGACGGCAGCATCCGCTTCGACCATGTCTCCTTCAAGTATAAGCATGGTGCAGGCCAGCCCGTCCTGAACGACATCACCTTCGACATCCGGCCCGGCGAGACGCTGGGCATCATCGGCGGCACCGGCAGCGCAAAGTCCAGTCTGGTGCAGCTCATCCCCCGCCTGTACGACGCCGAAAGCGGCACCGTCAGCGTGGGCGGCGTGGATGTCCGGGACTACGACCTCAATGTCCTCCGTCGGGAGGTCTCCATGGTGCTCCAGAAGAACGTCCTGTTCTCCGGCACCATCCTCGACAACCTCCGCTGGGGCAACGAGAACGCCAGCGAGGAAGAGTGCATCCGGATGGCCAAGCTGGCCTGCGCCGATGAGTTCATTGAGCGCTTCCCGGACAAGTACAATACTTGGATCGAGCAGGGCGGCTCCAATGTGTCCGGCGGCCAGAAGCAGCGCCTGACCATCGCCCGCGCCCTGCTGCGCAAGCCGAAGATCCTGATCCTCGACGACTCCACCAGCGCCGTGGATACCGCCACCGACGCAAAGATCCGGAAGGCGTTCCGGGAGGAGATCCCCGGCACCACTAAGATCATCATCGCACAGCGCATCTCCTCGGTGCAGGATGCCGACCGCATCCTTGTGCTGGACAATGGCCAGATCAACGGTCTGGGCACCCACGAGGAGCTGCTGAAGACCAACACGATCTATCAGGAAGTCTACAACAGCCAGACACAGGGCGGCAGCGGCGACTTCGACAAGCAGGGAGGTGAGCAGTAATGGCAGAACAGAAAGCAAAGGTCGTCCACGGCCCCGGCCCCCGCGGCATGGGAGGCCCGCGTCCGAAGGTCGAAAACCCGGGCAGACTGCTCAAGCGCATCATGGCTGAGGTGTTCCAGCACTATCTGCCCCACTGCATCCTTGTGCTCATCTGCATCGTGGTCAGCGCATTGGCCAACGTGCAGGCCAGCCTGTTCCTCCAGACCCTCATCGACGACTATATCATCCCCATGACCCAGCAGCAGGACCCCAGCTTTGCGCCGCTGGCCGGTGCACTGATGCGGGTGGGCTGCATCTATGTGGTGGGCATCCTCGCCGCATGGCTCAATTCCCGCATCATGGTCAATGTCACGCAGGGCACCCTGCGCAACCTGCGTGTTCAGCTCTTCACCCACATGGAGAGCCTGCCCATCCGCTACTTTGACACCCATCCCCACGGCGACATCATGTCCGTCTACACCAACGACGTGGATACTCTCCGTCAGATGCTCAGCCAGAGCATCCCCCAGCTGGTATCCAGCGCCATCACCATCGTTTCCGTCTTTGCCAGTATGTGTATGCTGAGCTGGCAGCTCACCATCGTCACCATGCTGATGGTGGCCCTGATGATGTTCTGCTCCAAGAAGATCACCCAGCAGAGCGGCAAGTTCTTCATCGCCCAGCAGCGCGACCTCGGCAAGGTGAACGGCTACATCGAAGAGATGATGGAAGGCCAGAAGGTCGTCAAGGTCTTTACCCACGAGCAGAAGACCCTCGAGGGCTTCCGCGAGCTGAACGATAAGCTCAAGGACAGCGCCAAGCAGGCCAACAGCTTTGCCAACATCATCATGCCCGTCACTGCCCAGCTGGGCAACATCAGCTATGCCATCTGCGCTCTGGCGGGCGCAGCCATGGCCGTCAGCGGCGTCGGCAGCGTGACGCTGGGCACCGTCATGGCCTTCCTCGCCCTGAACAAGAGCTTCAATATGCCCATCAGTCAGGTATCCATGCAGGCCAACAGTATCATCATGGCGTTGGCCGGTGCAGAGCGCATCTTCAAGATGATGGATGAACCCAGCGAGGCCGACGAGGGCTATGTCACCCTTGTCAACGCCAAGTATGATAAGGACGACACCCTCGTGGAGACCAGCGAACGCACCGGTATCTGGGCGTGGAAGCACCCCCACCACGACGGCACCACCACCTACCACAAGCTGGAGGGCGACATCACCTTCACCGACGTCGATTTCGGCTATCTGCCGGACAAGACCGTCCTCCATGACATCAACCTCTATGGCCGTCCGGGCCAGAAGATCGCCTTTGTCGGCTCCACCGGTGCCGGCAAGACCACCATCACCAACCTCATCAACCGCTTCTACGACATTCAGGACGGCAAGATCCGGTACGACGGCATCAACATCCAGAAGATCCGGAAATCCGACCTCCGCCGCTCTCTGGGCATCGTGCTGCAGGACACCCACCTGTTCACCGGCACGGTCATGGAGAACATCCGCTATGGTCGGCTGGATGCCTCCGATGAGGAGTGCATCGCCGCCGCCCGTCTGGCCAACGCTGATGGCTTTATCAAGCGTCTGCCCGACGGCTACAACACCATGCTGACCGGCGACGGCGCGAACCTGTCGCAGGGCCAGCGCCAGCTGCTGGCCATCGCCCGCGCAGCGGTCGCTGACCCGCCGGTGCTCATCCTCGACGAGGCTACTTCTTCCATCGACACCCGCACCGAGGCTCTGGTGCAGCGCGGCATGGACGGCCTCATGTATGGCCGCACCAGCTTCGTCATCGCCCACCGCCTCTCCACCGTCCGCAACGCGGACTGCATCGTGGTGCTCGAGCAGGGCCGCATCATTGAACGCGGCAGCCACGACGAGCTGATTGCCAAAAAAGGCAAGTATTACCAGCTCTACACCGGCAATCTGGCCGAAAACTAAGCACACTACCACAAAAGCCGCCGTGCAGCCTTTCACAGCTGTACAGCGGCTTTTCTTGTGTTTCGTCGAATTTTATGGTATCCTGTAGGTGTCGGCCTTCCGACTCCATTAAATTGGGGAAGGGGGTGAAAAACCTATGGAGACATTCTTTTCCTTCATTCTGTCCGTCGCAGCCAATGTAGTTGCTCACTGCATTGACAAGTGGCTTGACGAACAGCTTAAGGCCGGTAAGCACTAACCCCTAGCAAAACAAAACGCCTCTGGTACGTCACTACCGGAGGCGTTTTGTTTGCTCATTGGTGAAAAACTATGAAGATGATTCTTCCTTCATTGATTTTATTATATGCTGTCTCTGCAAAAAAGTCAAGTGCTTCGCATTTTTATCAGTTCAGATCGTGCTTTTTGCAGAGCTTCTTGCTTACCCAGTACATCCCGGCCCAGATAGCGATGGCGAGGATAAGGTACACCGGGTTCCGCAGCGAGCTGACCAGCGACTGGCCGAAGAGGGCCATCATTGCCACCATCACGGCCTTGCCGACCAGAAGGGTGAGCAGATAGCGCTTCTCGTCAAAATCCGAGATTCCGAAAGCCAGATGCAGAAACGCTGTGGGCGTGAAGGGCAGGACCGCCAGCATGAAGAGGGTGGCGGTGTCCACATGGCTGACCCACTGCTGGGCCTTTTTCAGCTTTTCGGAGCGGGAGGCCAGCTTCCAGAAAAAGCGCTTGACCACCCGCCGCCAGAACAGGAACACCACCGTGCCTCCGGCAGCGACGCCAACCCAGCTGTAGACAAAGCCCAGCAGCCCGCCGTGGGCTGCGACGTTGAGGGCCACGATGGCGATAAGGGGCAGCGGCGGGAAGATGGACTCCACCATCGCCAGAAGGATAGGTGCCACCGGCCCCAGCCCCTCAAAGCTGTCCAGCAATGTCTTCCAGAATTCCAGCGTACCCAGCTGATGTATCCCATCGATGAACATCGTTCCCATCGTGCCCGTACCCTTCCTTTCGCTTCCGCCCATTATTGAGTCATAGTATATCCATCATCTATGACCGGGAGATGAACAAAATCTGAGCAATTTTGCCATTTTACAGCCTCATCTCTCCTATAACAACGGAACAGGCCCTCGTTTTCCTGCACGATTTTCTATTCTTAAGTATTCTGGACCGCTTCGGCGGCCTGCTTTTCGGCCTTGATGCGCTGGCGTTCCAGATACTGGGCGCGCTGCCTTTTCCAGTTGGCCAGAGAGGCATCGTCCGGCATCTGGATGCAGCGGGCGAAGGCCCAGTGCAGGCCGTCCCGGCGGGACATCCGGTATTTCTGGAACACGCCCCGGCCTGCCTCGCCGCCCTTGCCCGCACAGACGGGGCACTGGGACAGGGTATACCAGCCGCTGCTCCCCTTTTTCAGCCAGACGTCGTCCGGCTGCAGGGCCGTGCCGCAGACCGGGCAGGCCATCGTGCCGATGACCGGGTCCAGCTTCCATGTGGACTGTTCCAGATAGCCCCGGAACACCTTGAAATCCCGGTAGTCGCCCGGTGTCGGGCAGAGGTTCTGGTGCAGCGTCTCGTCCTCGGTGGGGTAAGCGGCCAGCCCGGCCCGCAGGTCCAGCCTGCGGCAGATGTCGGCGGTGTAGAGGGTATCGGACAGAGCATCGTGGAAGGGTCGCTCCATCGGGATGCCCATCCGGGTGACGACGCTCTCCAGCTTCATCCCCTCGCCCTCTTTGCGGGGATGCTCCCGCAGGAAGATCTGCTGCAGGTCGTACCAGACCGTCGGGCGGCTCTCGTCGAGGTTGCACAGGAAGAGGTTCTGCTTGAGCACCGGCACATCGTCCAGCCCCCACTCGGCAAACTCGGCATCGGGGCCGCACCACTTCATGAAGCGGCGGAGGCCCTGAAGGATGGGTTCGCCCTTGTCGAGGTCCTCCTGCGTCAGACCGGTGACTTTGGCGATGTGGTGCTGCAGGCTGCGGAAGATGCGGGGACGGAGGTGGATGGAGAAGGTATCCAGCACATTGGCGTCCTCGTCGATCTTGACAGCGCCGATCTCGATGATCTCGCCCCGGAGCGTCTGCTGGACGCCATGGTAATTGAAGGTAAAGGGCTTATAGCCGATATTCCACTCCAGATCGAACAAAACTAAGTTGCGCGGCATTTGCGTTTGGTATCCTTTCACAAAATGAACTTCTCAATGGCCTCAGCCACACCGTCGTGGTTGTTGTCGGCCTCCGTCACATAGTCGGCGGCCTCCTTGACGGGCGGCTCGGCGTTCTGCATGGCCACGCCCACACCTGCATAGCGGATCATGGAGCGGTCGTTGAGGCCGTCGCCGCAGGCCATCAGGTTGTCGCGGGTCAGGCCCATCTCTTCCAGCAGGCCCGCAAGGCTCACGTCCTTGGCGACACCCAGCGGCACGGCCTCGATGAAGAAGGGGCTGGACGGGTAAAGGTCGATCCGGCCTTCAAACACCTTCCGACCTGCCGCCAGCACCTCGTCGCGGCGGGCGGGGTCGAGGGTGATGAGCATCTTGCAAATGGGGTAGTCCACATAGGCGGCGAGATCCTCCACCCTTTGCATGGGCAGCCCGCAGGTGAAGCACTCCTTCAGCGCCCACGGGTCCTCGGGGCTTTCGGAGACGACGCCCTGCTCATTGTATGTGACGATGGCCACCTTCTGCTCCTTGGCAAAGGCACAGAGGGCCGGCACCACCTTAGGATCCAGCCACTGGCTGTAGAGCGTCCTGCCGGTGGCGCAGTCGGTGATGGAGCCGCCGTTGTAGGAGAGGATGCAGCCGCCCTTCTTGTCCAGCTCCAGCTCCCGTGCCAGCGGCACTACGCCCGCCGTGGGACGGCCCGAAGCCAGCACGATGGTCACACCCTTGGCGGCGGCAGCATCCAGCGCTGTCCGGGTGGCGGGGGTAACGACCTTCTGGTCGTTGGTCAGGGTGCCGTCGAGGTCGAGCGCCAGCACACGGATCTCTTTCTTTTCCATTTCCTGCCTCACTTATCTGGAACAGGCCGGAACGCGCCGCCCTGTCGCTGTTTTTGGTCATACATTGTTTATTGTACAACGGATGCAGCGTCCTGCGCAAGACTCTGGCCGAGATTTCTCTGAAATTCCCGGTTTGTTTGAAAATACAAACTGTAGTTTGCTTCAAAAAACGCGAAGAGACAGTCTTCTCTAACTACTTTCCGTAAAAAGTTAATGCATCTTAACATCGTCAAAAACTCTTGCAAATTCCGAAATCCGCGCTATAATATCCGCAGAAACATTTGTACGGTGTCTTTCCCGACACCTCTGTGAAGTACGATAAAAGGAAGGTATATAAACTATGGTCGATATGAAGAAGATTGCTCTGTTCGCTGCCGGCACCCTGTTCGGCTCCGCCGGCTTCAAGCTGCTGTCCAGCAGCGATGCCAAGAAGGCCTACACCCAGACCACCGCCGCAGTCCTGCGCATGAAGGACTGCACCATGGAGACCGTCAGCAAGGTACAGGAGCAGGCCGGTGACATCCTCGAGGATGCAAAGGCCATCAACGAGGCCCGCGCTGCCAAGGCTGAGGCCGAGGTCATCGAGGACACGGCTGAGGCTGCTGCCGCCGAGACCAACGAGTGATCTTACAGCCTCTGAGCCGCCTGCGGGCGGCTCTTTTTCGTGGCAATTTTTGCAATACGCAGAGGATATTCAGATATGAAATGTACTATTCTTCATGAAAGCCGCGGCCGTCTGCGGGTACACGTCTGCAACGTGCGGATGACGCTGCACCGGGCCGACGTGTTGGAAGCCTACCTGAACCACCACGACGCTGTCAGCAAGGCCAAGGTCTACGAGCGGACGGGCGACGTGGTCGTCTGCTACACCGGTTCCCGCAAGGCGGCCGTCGCCGCCCTGAGCGGCTACCGCTTCGACGACCCCGAGCTGGATGCTCTGGTCACCAGCGCCGACAGCCGCCGCATCAATCAGGAATATCAGGAAAAGATGTACGACCTCGTGGCGGGCCGGGTGCTGCGCAAGCTCTTCCTGCCTGCCCCCCTCGACGCCGCCTATACGGTGCTGCGCTCCCTCCACTTCCTCTGGAAGGGTGTGCGTTGCCTGTGGCGGCGCAGGCTGGAAGTCGAGGTGCTGGACGCCCTGAGCATCGGCGTGTCCATCCTACGGAGGGATTTTGCCACCGCAGGCTCGGTCATGTTCCTGCTCAACGTCGGCTCCCTGCTGGAAGAGTGGACCCGCAAGAAGAGCCTTGACGATCTTGCCCGCAGTATGGCCCTGAACGTCGATAAGGTCTGGGTGCGCGCACAGGGCACCGAGGTGTTGATGCCCCTGACCAAGGTGCACCCCGGCGACGAGATCGTCGTCCGCTCCGGCAACATGATCCCGCTGGACGGCACTGTCATCGAGGGCGAGGCCATGGTCAATCAGGCCGCGCTGACCGGCGAATCCATGCCGGTGCGGAAGATCACCGGTGCCACCGTCTACGCCGGCACGGTGGTGGAGGAGGGCGAATGCGTCCTGACCACCAAGGCCGAGGGCGGCACCAACCGCTACGACAAGATTGTGGCCATGATCGAGGAGTCCGAGAAGCTCAAGTCCAGCACCGAGAACCGTGCACTGGCTCTGGCCGACCGTCTGGTGCCTTGGTGCCTCGGCGCGACCATCGTCACCTATGCCCTGACCCGGAACGCCACCCGTGCCATCTCCTGTCTGATGGTGGATTTCTCCTGCGCCCTCAAGCTCTCGATGCCGCTGGCTGTCCTGTCCGCCATGCGGGAGTGCGGCGCAAGCCACATCACCGTCAAGGGCGGCAAATACCTTGAGGCCCTGTCCAAGGCCGATACCATCGTCTTCGACAAGACCGGCACCCTGACCCGCGCCACCCCCAAGGTGGTCAAGGTCGTGCCCTTCTCCGGCCGTACCGAGGCCGAAGTCCTTCAGCTGGCCGCCTGCCTCGAAGAGCATTTCCCCCACTCGATGGCCAACGCCGTCGTCCGGGAAGCCAAGGAGCGCGGCATCTCCCACGAGGAGATGCACTCCGAGGTGGAATATATCGTGGCCCACGGCATCGCCAGCCGGGTCAGCGGCGACCGGGTCGTCATCGGCAGCCATCACTTCGTCTTTGAGGACGAGCACTGCATCATCCCCGAGGAGGAGCGCCAGAAGTTCGACGACCTCGAGCCGGAATACTCCCACCTCTATCTGGCTGCCTCGGGCCGTCTGGCCGGCGTCATCTGCATCGCCGACCCGCTCCGCCCGGAAGCCGCCCGTGTGCTGCGCGCCCTGCGCAGCCTCGGCATCACCCGCACGGTCATGATGACCGGTGATAGCGAGCGCACCGCCGCCGCCATCGCAAAGCAGGTGGGCGTGGACCGCTTCTTCGCCGAGGTGCTGCCCGAGGACAAGGCCGCCTTCGTCCAGAAGGCCAAGTCCGAGGGCCACACCGTCGTGATGATCGGCGACGGCATCAACGACTCCCCCGCCCTCTCCGCCGCCGACGTCGGCATCGCCATCAACTCCGGCGCTGCCATCGCCCGCGAGATCGCGGATGTGACCATCAAGGCCGACAGCCTCGAGGAGCTGGTCATCCTCAAGACCATCGCCAACTCCCTGCAGCGCCGCGTCAGCGCCAACTACCGCTTTGTGCTGACCTTCAACTCTGCCCTCATCGCACTGGGTGCTCTGGGCATCCTGCAGCCTGCCTCTTCGGCCATGCTGCACAACCTCTCCACCATCGGCATCAGCCTCAAGAGCATGACCAACCTCATCCCCGAGGAAAAGGCGCAGAAGGCGCTGGCGGAAAAGAATTAACTCCCTCCGGAATCCAAAAAAATACCGGCTGTGCAGCTGCACAGCCGGTATTTTTATGTCCAAATATTACAAGTTTATTCAAGGCCGATCTGCTGGGCATACTCTTCCAGCAGCTCCCGCTCGAGGAAGGGGGTCTTGACGCCCTCGCGGTCGCGGTAGGTCTCGTGGCCCTTGCCGATGACAGCGATGAGGTCGCCCTCCTGTGCATGGTCCACGGCATAGTGCAGCGCATCGAGGCGGTCGGGGATCTCCACGAATTTGGCGTCGGGGTTGCCCTTGTTCATGCCCACGCGGATGTCAGCGAGGATGTCCTCCACCTTCTCAAAGCGGTTGTTGTCCTCGGTGAGGATGGAGAAGTCAGCCATCTTGGCGCAGATCTCACCCATGCCGTAGCGGCGCAGCTTGGAGCGGTTGCCGCCGCAGCCGAACACCACCACGAGGCGGTGGGGCTTGTAGGCCCGCAGGGTGGTCAGCAGGCTCTCGGTGGAGACCTCGTTGTGGGCGTAGTCCAGCAGGATGGTGAACTTCCTGCTGATGGGCACCAGCTCGACGCGGCCCTTGACCACGCAGCGGCTCAGGCCCTCGTGGATGGCCTCATCCGGCAGGCCCAGCACCTTGCCCACGGTGAGGGCAGCCAGCGCGTTGTAGACGCTGAACTCGCCGGGCATATTGACCCTGACGTCCATATCGTCCTTGCCGGAGACATGGAACCGGACGCCGAGGAAGTCGTGGGTGCGCAGCAGCTGGTACGTACCGGCGCGGTAGTCGGCCTTTTCATCGCAGCCGTAGGTCACGAGTTTGCAGGTATGGCCTTCCAGCAGGGCCTCGGTGTTCTCGTCGTCGATGTTCACGACGCCGGTGGTGCAGCGTCGGAAGAGCTGTCCCTTCCAGCTGCGGTACTCCTCGAAGGTCTTGTGCTCGCCGGGGCCGATGTGGTCGGGCGAGAGATTCGTAAAGACGCCGACGTCGTAGTGGATGCCCGCCACGCGGTCCATCATGAGGCCCTGACTGGACACCTCCATCAGAGCCGTGTCGCAGCCCGCGTCCAGAAACTCCCGGAAGGTCTTCTGCAGCTCATAGCTCTCGGGGGTGGTGTTGGCCGTCTCCTGATGATGGCCGAGGAAGTAGATGCCGTTGGTGCCGATCATGCCCACCTTGCGGCCTGCGGCCTCCAGCACGCTCTTGATCATATGGGTGGTGGTGGTCTTGCCCTTGGTGCCGGTGACGCCGATCATGGTCATCCGGCGGGAGGGATTGCCGAAGAGATTGCCGCTCATGAGGGCCAGCGCATAGCGGCTGCTCTCCACCTTCAGCACAGTGACGCCGGGGACGGCAGAGAGGTCGATGTCGTGCTGGACGACCAGCGCCGTGACCCCCTCGGCCGCACACTGGGCGGCATAGTCATGGCTGTCCCGCTGGGTGCCCACGATGCAGACGAAGAGCCGCCCCGGGGCCGCCTTGCGGCTGTCGTAGATGATGTCCTCGATGTCAAGCTCAAGGCTGCCCTGTACCAGCGTATAGGGCACGCCCTCCAACAGTTGTTCCAGTTTCATGGTTCAGATGCTCCTTATTGCTGTTCTGCCGCTGCGGCAGTGGGTTCATCGGCAGGCGCGGCGTCCGCGCCCTCCGTCGTGTCAGGTTCGGGGTCGGAGGCTTCCTCCGGCTGAGGCTCTGTCTGTGTCGGAGCCTCGGCCTGCACCGGGGCGATATAGCCCGAGGGCAGAGTCGGCTCTCCCTGTGCAAAGCGGAATTTGCGGGTGGACGAGGCGCTCAGGTGGCTCAGGTCCAGCATCCCGGTGTCGGTGGGCGAGCAGCCCTTGCCGTCCTCGTCCAGCAGGACGTATTTTGCCAGCCGGAGCTTATAGTCCAGCTCGTTCAGGGTGCCCAGAAGCACGCTGATGCGGCCCTGATACAGGAACGCCATCTGCTCGGGGTCTTCGAACTCGATGCGGGTGACGTCCGCCCCCAGACCGCTGCTGTCCAGCGCGGTCAGCAGGGTATTCAGGGAGTCAAGGCGCTTATCGGCGGGGGCTGCAGCCTCACTGGACGCGGCGCTGTCCGACGCTGCCGGCGTATCCGCTGCAAATTCCAGCTGGACGCCCGGCGTCGCAGACTCCGGCTCGCCGCC
>OHHN01000204.1_pt1 | contig 43689 bp, 44 predicted proteins | sample 1568131 | NCBI WGS metagenome assembly OHHN01 (sample SAMEA3879575, study PRJEB24766) | human gut metagenome | biome: human-associated habitat; feature: feces | place: USA | collected 1985/1987 | reverse complement strand
CTATGAATATATTTCCATCAAGGAAGAAGACAATCTGTACGCCAATTTTAAAAAGCAACTTGAGAAACACAATAAAAGAGAACTCTCCCTACATAAGAGAAAACATTTCACTGATAAAGAATTTGAAAAGATCTGTATTTATTTGGAAGGAGGAACACGTTTTGAGAAAGCTAAAAAGCTGCGTGACCTATACCCATTAGAAACAGAAGACGGGGAACGTATTTGGGTAGAATTCTTGAATAAAAATAAATGGTGCCAAAATGAATTTCAGGTATCCAATCAAATTACAGTAGAAGGGAGAAAAAAATGTCGCTACGATGTAACCATCTTAATAAATGGACTACCATTAGTTCAGATAGAATTAAAGAAACGAGGAGTTGAATTAAAAGAAGCATATAACCAAATTCAACGCTATCATAAAACCTCATTTCATGGATTATTTGATTATATACAATTATTCGTCATATCCAATGGTGTAAACACACGCTATTTTGCCAACAACCCTAATGGAGGCTACAAATTTACTTTTAATTGGACAGACCCCGAAAATATACCTTTTAACGATTTAAGTAAATTTGCTTATTTCTTTTTTGACCAATGTAACTTGGGAAAAATGATAAGCAAGTACATTGTATTGCATGAAGGCGATAAATGCTTAATGGTACTCCGTCCCTATCAGTTCTACGCAGTAGAACGTATATTAGAACGAGTACAGAACTCCAATAAAAACGGCTATATATGGCATACTACTGGGGCAGGAAAGACATTAACATCATTCAAAGCCGCCCAGTTAGTTTCAGAGCTTGATGGTATAGACAAAGTTATGTTTGTTGTAGACCGTCATGATTTAGACACACAGACCCAATCAGAATACGAAGCATTTGAACCAGGTGCTGTTGATGGGACTGATAATACCTATGAACTAATCAAACGATTAAGTGGTAATTCTAAAATCATAATTACTACTATTCAAAAGTTGAATTGTGCTATTACAAAAGATTACTATAACAAGTATCTTCAAGAAGTACGCCATCAGAAAGTTGTGATGATTTTTGATGAATGTCATCGTAGTCATTTTGGTGATTGCCATAAAAATATTGTCAAATTCTTCAGTAACCTTCAAATTTTCGGATTCACAGGTACTCCTATATTTGTAGAGAATGCCAAACAAGAACATACCACAAAAGAAGTGTTTAGTGACTGCCTTCACCGTTATCTCATCAAGGATGCTATTGCTGATGAAAATGTGCTAGGTTTCTTAGTTGAATATTATAAAGGTAAAGATGAATCTGGGATTGATTATATGAATGAAGCTCGCATGAAAGAGATAGCTAGATTCATTCTTACAAATTTCAACAAGTCAACAGTTGATGGCGAATTCAATGCACTGTTCGCAATCCAATCTGTCCCCATGCTATTACAATATTACAAAATATTTAAAGAGTTAAATCCTAAAATTAAGATTGGAGCTGTATTTACATACGCAGCAAATAGCAGCCAAGATGACGAACAAACAGGAATGAACCAAGGCTATGCTAATGATAAAGTTACGTCAGATGAGCTACAAGTCATTATGAATGACTATAACAACACATTTGGTACATCTTTCACAACAGATAACTTTAGTGCCTATTATGATGACATAAATCTACGCATGAAGAAAAAAAAGAAGGATATGGAACCTTTAGATCTGCTTCTTGTCGTAGGTATGTTTCTTACTGGCTTTGACGCTAAAAAGCTAAATACACTTTATGTTGATAAGAACTTAGAATATCATGGATTGCTACAAGCCTTTAGCCGAACCAACCGTATATTAAATGAAAAGAAACGTTTCGGGAAAATTGTATGTTTCCGTGATTTAAAAAACAATGTAGATGCTGCCATAAAATTATTTAGTAACAATAATCCCGCAGACACAATTCTACGTGAACCTTTTCCTGTTGTAAAAGAAAAGTTTAATGAGTTATCTTTGAAATTTAAAAAAAAGTATCCTGATGTACAAAGTATTGATAAATTACAAAGTGAATATGAAAAAAGAGACTTTGTATTAGCTTTCCGTGAAATTATAAAAAAGCGGGCAGAAATGCAAATCTATGAAGACTTCGAACCTGACGATAAAGAATTCATCTTATCAGAACAAGAGTTTATGGATTTTCGAAGTAAATATTTGGATATTACCACCGGGGTAATTAACCCCAATCCTGATGACAAGAAAAATACAGGAGATACAGATGTGCCTCCTTATGGCAAAGATGAAAGAACTCTAGACGATATTGATTTCTGTCTGGAACTCCTTCATAGTGACGTGATAAATGTAGCATATATCCTGACACTAATCAATGACTTAGATCCTTCGAGCAATGATTATCAAGAAAGACGTCAGCAGATTTTAGATACCATGATAAAAGATGCTGTTATGCGTAACAAAGCCAAACTTATAGATGGATTTATTCGTCAAAACGTGGATAATGACAAAGATGGATTTAGCAAATCTAAATCTGATGGTTCAATTGACTTAGAAAGTAGACTGACGAATTATGTTAGTCAACAACGTTATAAAGCTATTCAAGAGTTGGCAAAAGAAGAAGGAATTGATGAAGAAGCCCTCATTAAGTTTCTAAATGAATACGATTTTTTACAGAAAGAAAAGCCCGAAATCCTTCAGGAGGCCGTCAAAAAGAAAAGAATCGGACTAAAAGAACGCCGTACACTACTCAAAAGGATAATGGACAAACTACATTCGATAATAGAATTATTTAACTGGGAATAAAATTACATTAAATATATGAGCGAAGAACTACAACAAAAATTGCGCAGTCAATTATGGACTGTCGCCAATACTTTAAGAGGAAACATGTCTGCTAGTGATTTTATGTATTTCACTTTAGGCTTTATTTTCTACAAATATCTATCCGAAAAAATAGAACTTTATGCCAACGAAATATTAGAAGAAGATCATATTACTTTCAAAGAAGTATGGAATGGCAAGGATGAGGAATTAAAACAGGATGTAAAAGAAGAATGTATTCAAAATCTAGGTTATTTTATAGAACCGGAATATCTTTACTCCACCATCATAGAGCTAATCAGCAAGAAAGAAAATATCTTGCCGTCTTTAGAACGTTCACTCAAAAAAATAGAAGATTCTACAATAGGACAGGATAGTGAGGATGATTTTGGTGGTTTATTTTCTGATCTGGATTTAGCTTCTCCCAAACTAGGAAAGACTGCTGACGACAAGAATAAGTTAATTAGTGATGTATTGATTGCACTAAATGGTATCGACTTTGGATTACAAGAAGCCGGAGATATAGATATTCTAGGGGATGCTTACGAGTACATGATAAGTCAATTCGCTGCCGGAGCAGGAAAAAAAGCGGGAGAGTTTTATACTCCACAAGAAGTTAGTCAGATTTTAGCTGAAATTGTAATAACAGGCAAAGTACGATTAAAAGATGTGTTCGACCCGACATGCGGTAGCGGTTCCCTACTTCTTCGTACAGCTAAAAGTGGTAAAGCCGATTCTATTTTTGGTCAAGAAAAGAATCCTACAACGTTCAATCTTTGTAGAATGAATATGCTTCTTCATGGTGTAAAATACAATGACTTTGACATCCAAAATGGAGATACATTAGAAGCTGACGCTTTTGGAGACAGACAATTTGACGCCGTAGTTGCCAATCCTCCTTTTTCTGCAGACTGGACTGCAGCAGATAAATTCAATAACGACGACCGTTTTAGTAAGGCTGGAGTATTAGCTCCGAGATCTAAAGCAGATTATGCTTTTATCCTTCACATGATTTACCATCTCAATGATGGAGGAACAATGGCTTGTGTAGCACCACACGGAGTATTATTTCGTGGAGCTGCAGAAGGAAAAATCCGCCAATTCTTAATTGAAAAGAAAAATTATATTGATGCTATTATTGGACTGCCTGCCAATATTTTCTATGGAACCAGTATTCCCACTTGTATCTTAGTAATAAAAAAATGCCGCAAAGAAGATGACAATATCCTCTTTATAGATGCAAGTAAGGAATTTGAAAAAGTAAAGACACAGAATAAGTTACGTCCTGAACATATTCAAAAAATTATCGATACATATCGTGAAAGAAAAGAAATAGAAAAATATAGTCATTGTGCTACTTTACAAGAAATTAAAGAGAATGATTATAATTTGAATATACCTCGCTATGTAGATACTTTTGAAGAGGAAGAAGAAATAGACATCCATGCGGTCATGGCCGAAATTAAAGAATTAGAGGCAAAACGAGCAGAACTAGATAAACAGATAGATGGTTATTTGAAAGAGCTAGGCTTAATCCAATAATATTTTGTTTGTAACAAATCCTCAATGTTATTTTCTAGAAAAATAAAATGATTATGGCAAGTAATAACAATAAAGATAAATGTAATGTTCCCCATTTGAGATTCCCGGAGTTTACGGGAGAGTGGAAAAAATCTACAATTGGTAGTCTATCTACAAAAGTGGGCAGTGGAGTAACTCCAAGAGGCGGAGAAACTGTATATAAATCAGAAGGACATTCTTTTGTTCGTAGCCAAAATGTAGGCTGGGGACATCTACAATTGGATGATATTGCTTTTATTGATAAAGAAACACATCTGCGTCAAAAGAATACAGAACTGCAATTAGATGATGTATTGCTTAACATTACAGGTGCATCTATTGGTCGTAGTGCATTAGTGAATAAGCAAATAGCGGGTGGTAATGTAAATCAGCATGTTTGCATTATTCGTACTAAAGATAATCTTGTTCCAGCATTTCTTTGCAACTTCTTATTATCAAATCATGGTCAGAAACAAATTGATAGTTTTCAAGCAGGTGGAAATAGGCAAGGATTAAACTTTGAGCAAATTAGATCTATCAAGATTACTATTCCATCTACTAAAGAACAAACGAAAATAGCCACACTGTTACATTTAATAGACGAACGTATTGCTACCCAAAACAAAATCATTGAGGATTTGAAAAAACTAAAGTCTGCGATTAGTAAACATTTGTTCGCACGAAAAGATTTGTTAGAAACTACTATATGCTTGTCGAATATTGCGACATTGAAAAATGGTTACGCTTTCCAGAGTAGCAAGTATAATGCACTGGGCAAATGGAAAATTCTCACAATAACAAATGTGTCTGGCGAGCGATATATAAACGATGAAGATTGCAATTGCATAATCAACTTGCCGAACGATATACAAGACCACCAAGTATTAAAAGAAGGAGATATTTTAATATCTCTTACGGGTAATGTTGGGCGTGTTTCTCTTTGTAAGAATGGGAACTATTTACTCAACCAACGAGTTGGTTTGTTACAACTTGCGAAAAATGTAAATCAAGAGTTCCTATACCAAATTTTATCTTCTCAAAAATTTGAGAATAGTATGATAGCTTGTGGTCAAGGTGCTGCCCAAATGAATATTGGTAAAGGGGATGTAGAAAGCTATGTGTTACCATATTCCTCAAATGGCAATAACATTCTTTGGGTCGCAAAAATACTACACTCATACGATGAGTGTATCATTAATGAGATGCGAAGACTAACCTTGTTAACCATGCAGAAGCAATATCTCCTTACACAGATGTTCATATAAACATCTGGGACAAAAGATAGTTCTTTTGCCTATTGAATAGTTTAAGTATTGATAACTCATTGTCGATTTTCATATCAATGCTTTGCAGTGTTGACGCAATTTCCATATTGCGACTATGTCCATAAGTTGGAATCATTATTCCGCGAACAATATCAGCGTTGATATTGCTTTGTGTTCCAGTTTCAAGATACTTGTGGATGTGGCGATACTTAAAGTATGACAAGTAGTAGTACAGATAATCCAATAAATCTTTGTCTTTGAGTTGCATTGCAAACATTGCCTGGCTTGTAGTAATAGGTATTTCATTTATAGTTACCAAGCCAACTGATGCGTACATTGACATTATTAAACTATACTTTGGAACTACCCATGCCGAAGAGTTTTCTAATCCACTTTGGCTCAAATGATTTTCTGTGTATCGGACATACTTACCTTGTTTTGTTATATCGTTAATACTCAAGAATGGTATTTCTCCATTATAGTATTCTTTATTTGTGGATGTCGGAGTACCACCAGCCTTGCCTTTTGAGAACAAAGTGTCTAATCTACTCCATCCATTAGGTTCTTGAGCAAATACCTGTTTACTAATCGCAGACCTACAACATAAACAATCCTTAATTAAGGGAATTGTTGAAACTGTTATTTCTTCGCAAAAGCCTAATACACTTATTAAAAATTGCCTCGAATGCAATTCATCCACATTGCAGGAAAGCCAAGTTGCAGAAACTGGAACTTTCCCTGTTTATGGAGCAACGGATATTAGTGGTTACACAGAAACAGCAGGTATAAATGGGGAATCTATTTTGATAATCAAAGATGGTTCAGGTGTTGGTACAGTTAAGTTTGTGAGCGGAGAATACAGTTACATCGGAACTCTCAACAGCCTAACAGCAAAAGATGGATATTGCTTAAAGTACATCTACTTTGCCTTGCAAAGATTTAGTTTTGAGCCATATAAAACAGGAATGGCAATACCACACATTTATTTTAAGGATTATGGTAAAGCTAAGATTTACTGTCCATCCTTTAGTTTGCAAACATTGATTGCTCAAAAACTTTCCCTTATAGAGAATAAAATGGAGGTGGAAAAGCGAATAATTTTATGCTATCAACTGCAAAGATCTTATCTACTTTCACGAATGTTTATATAAACATCTGTGACAATAAAAACTCTTTTTGCTTCTGCAACTTCATTTGGAATATTACTTCATTTTCCAATTTTTCAGACAAAGTAGATAGCATTTTTGCAATTTCATCCTGTTTGACAGGATAAGGAACAGGGCATGGAATGTGATTTATATCTTTTAGATATGCAGTTCGCATTGTTCCTTCTGTTACAATTCGTTCAACGGCCTTGGTAAACGCTGTTGATGTCATAAAGTAATATAGAAACTCCACGTTTATATCTGCTTTGGGAACAACGCCCAAAATGCCTTGTTTTGTACAAACAGGAAACAGATTTATTGATATTGCTCCAATAGTAGCACCATTGGAATAGATTATAGAATTTGCGGGAACAATCCAAGCTGATGACTTTTGTAATCCAAGTTCTGTAATACAATCTTTATTAGTCTTTATATACTTGTTTTGTAAGTCATCTATTTTTATAAATGGAATAGTCCCGTTATCATAATATTCAGGATTTGAAGTTGCAGGAGTTCCACCTTCACCAGCCCGAACATAGATTTCCTTGAACGGTACTTTCGGAAATTTATTAGCTGTAAAAATGGAATCAACAAATCCCTTAATTAAGGTTTCTAATTTCTCAATGATTTTGTTCTGAGTAGAAATGCGCTCGTCCAGCAAAGAAATGAAGTTTGCTAATTTATCCTGTTCTTCCAAGTCCGCAAAATAGAATGGAATGTTCTTGACGATGTCAGCGGATAAGTTACCTTGACCTCCTTGCAAATATGTTTGGAGTAATCTTTCAACATGCTTATTCCAAACAGATTCTATAAATTTCTTGTTTTGTTTAGTCCTAATACAAAGTATTGCTTGATTTATAGCTCCTTTGATTTTACTTATAGCAATATCCCCACTTGTAGCTCCATATAAAGCTAATAACAAGTCGCCTATTTCCACCAATTTTGCAGCGGAACTATTTAAGCCATCTTCTGTTATGAACAATTCTGTTTTGTCCTTATGTAATTCTCCAGAACGTATAAATGGAATATTTCCATTGTAGAATTCCTTTTTTGAAGAAGAAGGAGTACCTCCTGAATAGAATGAACAAATCTCTGATAGTTTGTGCCTTTTCCACTCTCTACTGAACTCCGGAAATCTCAAAGCCGGAACTAACCACACTATATTTCTCTAATTATAAGAACCAATTATTTAGAAATCATGATTCATAAAACAGTTAGAGAAATTGCGGCAGCTTGGAAAGAGTACAAGCGGCCTTTTGTAAAGCAGTCCACGATGGCGGCTTATGTGTTAATCTTGGAGAACCACGTCCTCCCATATTTCGGGGACGGTGATTCACTCCACGAACAGGCAGTGCAGGCATTCGTCTTGCAAAAGTTAGGAAACGGCCTAAGTGTCAAAACAGTAAAGGACATTCTGATAGTCCTTAAAATGGTGATGAAGTTCGGAGTTAAAAATGAATGGATGACTTACTACGAATGGGATATAAAATACCCCACGACCTCCACCAGCAAGGAACTGGAAGTGCTGTCTGTCGCCAATCACCGAAAGATTCTGAACTACATTCAGAGCCACTTTACCTTTACTGGGTTGGGAATTTATATCAGCCTTAGTACAGGGCTGCGCATTGGAGAAATATGCGCTTTGAAGTGGAGCGACATCAATGTGGCAGATGGAACAATAACGGTCAGTCGCACGATTGAACGCATCTATATCATTGAGGGTGAGAAAAAGCATACGGAGTTGGTCATCAACACACCCAAAACAAAAAACTCCTGCCGCGAAATTCCTATGAGCAAGGAGTTGTTGTCTATGATTAAACCGTTGAAAAAGGTGGTCAATGAAGATTTTTATGTGCTTACTAATGATGAGCGTCCAACAGAACCACGCACGTATCGTAACTATTACAATGGTTTGATGGCGAAGCTCGACATCCCCAAACTGAAATATCACGGTCTGCGGCACAGCTTCGCCACCCGTTGTATTGAAGCCGGATGTGACTATAAAACTGTCAGCGTATTGTTGGGTCATTCAAACATTTCAACTACGCTCAACCTTTACGTCCATCCCAATATGGAACAAAAGAAGCGGTGCATTACTAAAATGTTCAAATCATTGGGAAAGTAAAAGTGTGTAACTCATCTTTTGTATATAGCCCATAAAATTACGGCAAGATAACTTACAGACAAAACTATCACCACGAATATGAGCCACGGTGTAGAAAGCCAAATGCCTTCATTGCTTTGGAGGCGTTTGGCCATTTTCTTACAGTGCTTCTCCAACAGTTTTTCTTCGGTCTTGATATGGTCGGCTGTACATTGATGCACTTTCGCCAGTTCATCGGTACCGATTTTGGCACGGATGACGGTGTGCTGTTCTGCTTTGACAATGGCACGGTTGATGCCGTCCATGATATTGTCCGCACTGTCTTTTGCCGCAACCAAGGCATTGAAGGCAGTTCGTTCACGTTGGACGGTATGCTTCAAACTACCGTGTATGCCGTGCAGTTCTTCCTTGAGCGCATTGATTTCTTTCAGCAGATTGCGAAACTCGATTAGCTGGCAGTTGACTTCCTGAGTCAGTCCGTCAAGTTCCTGCTTATCCTGTTCCAACTCATCTTCGGGTGTATAATTGGCAAGCCTCTCACGGAGTGCTGCCGTATCGGGTTGTTTCATTGCATTTCTGTTTTTTAGTTTTTTATTTACGTTTTATTCCGCCTTTGGAATGTCTGCCGATTCTCTTTGAAGCGGCCTGCGCACATCTACGGGCAAACTCTATCTCATCCTCTTTCGGGTCACGCCCCCATTTCAAGTCAGACTGCGAACCGCCGCCACCGCCGCCCGATGTCACCTCGTAGGGTGATGCTATCAAAGTGAAGTAAGCCATCGCAAGGTTTTGCAGGGCTTGCCAGTTGGCCAGTTCCAGATAGTCGAACTCATAGTTGAAGAAGTCAAGCACCTTGTCTGGAAGATAACGCTTATAGGTCTCGCCGTCATATTCAAACTCTGTGGGCTGGTGATTGGGTTTATAAGTGGTATAATCCTCGAATATAGGATTACGATGTTGTACAAATGGCTGTGACCTATGTTCCGTACCATTAAGAACGGATGGTTTCGGTGTCGGTACAACTGGCTGTTTGGTTGCCGGACGGACTTGTTGCTCATTGCCGGAATGTAGCTTTTCCCATGTCTGCCTGATGCGTGATGCGGTCAGGTTGCGTCCCTTTCCAAGTTCCGATGCCTTGAATTTCGTGTTGCCTTTAAGAAGCACATAGCCACGAATGACATCTTTCTTATCTTTCCGCAAATATAACTCGTAACCTTTGGCGGCAAGCCTTTCTTGGTAGCCGTCCCATGACCAGTTGTCAAGTTCGCGCAAGACTTCCATGCAGTCGGCACTGACTTTCGGGATGTTGGTTTCGTGTATGTGTTGTGCCGTAGTCCATCCCCTTTGCCGGGCTATCATTTCCGCCGCCCGTTGTGCGCGGAGGTGTATGGCGTGGTCGTTGTTGATGTTCCCGTTTTCGTCCATCCGGCTGACGATGGCATGAAGATGGGGTATTCTGCTGTCGGATTCCTCATGCAGCCAGACGGATGACTTGCTGCCCGATATGTTTGTCTGCTCGGAAACCACCTTGCCGTCCTTGTCTCGGATTTCCTGCATGTCGAAAGCGGCGGCGAAGTCATGCCACAGTTCCCGCCAATCATCCAAAGTGAAGTTTTCGGTATGCTCCATCGCTGGGCTTATCTCCATGCGAATGATATTGTTCTTGATGTTCGGATGGTTCATCGTGGCAAACTTCATTTCCGTAAAAATGCCTGTCGCGTCCATTCCCTGCGGCATGAAGTTGTCGCAGATACGGATTATCCTTTCGGGATGCTTCTTGTTCCTCGATTCACCAGACACATACAGCATTGCCCTAATGCCGTGGGCTACGGCCTTTGCCTTGGCTATCATGCTTAGTCCTCCTTTGCATTTTCGTTTGTTGTTCCTGCCGGATAGCTGTTGGCCGTCTGTGCGGACTGCAAGAAGTCGGTGACACGGTTCGTGACATATGCCACTTTCTCGTACCAGTCAAGCATGGTCGGCTGGTGCCGGAAAAGTTTTACCTTCTCATTGTCGCTCAAACCATGCAGGGCGTTGGCGAAGTTCACCATGTCCGTCCTGCAAGCCGCAAGCTGGCGCAAACCATCCAATTCCGCATCGGAAAGCCTCAATCTTGGCTTATAGCCGAGTGCCCTTGCACGGATGAAGTCGCTGCGGGTCATGCCGCATTGGTTGGCGGTGCTTTTGATTTGTGTAAGCTCCTGTTCCGTGACTTTGGTGACCACCACCTTGTCACGCCTTACAACAGGCTTTTCCTGTTCGGATTGCTGCTTGGAAGTATCTTCTTCATATGCCATAAACAAAAGTTCTTAAAATGGAATAATACGGTATCTACAAAAGGGATGGTGCGAGCCTGCGAGCGGCAAGGACAACGGGCTGCCAGACCGTTGCGAGAGTGTCGTGGTAATACCGTCCGAAGGCGGTAATACCTCGGCATATCTCGCAACTCAACGCTGACGCTCCACGCCATTCATCCCTTACGTTAGCCATCGGAAAGCCTTATGTGTGCCGGATGATTTGCCGGATTGGAGAACAACGGGAAAGCGGGAAATCAGCCAGTCTGCCCGTTTGCCACCATTCAGAGCGGTTCTATTCTTTCCCTTTGTTTGTGGATGAACGGATTAGAAACTACGCTGCCATCCTTTGTCATCCATTGCAGGAGGCATGGAAAAGTCATCACGGACGCAACCCTTGAACGGGAGGTGTCTATGAGTTCCAGTCTTGCCAGTTCGTCCAACAGGCGGCGGATGCGCTTCCTGCCCATGCTCCATTGTGTTGAAAGCTGTTCTTCGGAATACTGCGCCTGACCGACTGACAGCGTGAGCGGTCTGTGGAAACCTTTGGCCGTACCGTCCGCAAGAGCCATCCTTGCCAAGAGGTCGCCAAACAATGTGAAGTTGCCGATTTTCCTGCCGTTGTCATCGGTTGTTGTTCCGTGCAACCATTGTAGTGCATTGCCCGAAAAGATGAACGCAAAAGTTTCAATCCCTTTCGGGTTCAAGAAACTGTATTTTTCCTTGTCCATAAAATTTTGTTTCTATAAGTGTGATATAAATGTGATGCTTCTGTTGTAAGAATGGAATGAAGCCGTACAAAAGTATGTACGGAATTGACTGTTAGTTTTTCGTTGTTCCCTGCACGGCTTCATCCTTTTGTGTAATGCGCAAGCGTAAAACTGTTTCGCTGATAAGCAACACCCGTTACTAAATGTGTTCCAATCCGAAATAAGGGAAAAAAAGAACGGGATGCAGCCATATCCATAGTGGATTTTCATCGGTCATTTGAATTTTCCAACCGCATACGGTTACTTTCCTGCGCCACTGATGCCTGTGCTATTGGGGAACGGTTGCCCCGGTGCTAGACGCTTGTCAAGTGAGGAAACGGCTCGGCTGATGTCCGCCGCATCCACGGCGATGGATAGCAACGACCTATTCACCGTTACTAATTGCCGCTTGTCGCAAAACTCCGCTACACGCTCCAATAGTTGAAACGCACGGTTCAACCGATGTGCCTGCGCATTGTCCGCAGTCATCCGTTCGTTGTCCTTTCCGCTGTTGAGATAACGGTTGAGCGCAAGGCGGTCATCCGATGAAATGTTTTCCGCGGTGGTTTTACCGTCTGCAATGGCAATGCCCACACGCAATGCGTCCGCCTCGTAAACACTCAGACTTTCTAAAAACGAGCGGATAGCTTGTACATCCTTTCCGCTTGCCTCACGTTTTCTGTTCTCGTTCTTTTTCTCGATGTGGATGGCCGAAGCTGCTCCGGTCTGTTCCATGTTCTTAGTCTGTTCCATTTTATTTTGATTTTAGTGTGAATAATAATGCTTTACTGCCTTTCGTTCATTTCCATAATCTTGGCGGCTGCTTCCTCCTTGATTTCTTCAACGGACATGGACTTTGCGCCGCGTACCCACTCAATGAGTTTCTTCTTCTCAAAAAAGATGAGTTTTCCGGACGGCTTGAAGTACGGCAGTTGGTTCAAGTGGGTCATCTTGTAAAGGGTGCTTTTGGCAATACCGAGAAAGGTTGCCGCTTCCTCTAAATTCAATATTTCCTTGGCCGCATAGCAAAGGTTCTCCAGTCTGTTCACCCGTTCTTGGAGTTCCGCAATCCTGCGCTCCTGTTCGAGGTTCATTTTTGAGTTTTTGTTTTCCGTCATAATCGTTGTATTTTATTGCCTTGTTAATCAATTTCGGTCGCAAATGTATATGGTTTGATTTGTAATTCAGCTAAAAAAGGACGATATAATTGCCTGCATTATAGCTCTTTAATGATTTGAAAATCAGCGAATTTCATACATTGTACAATATGACGCTTGTCGCATTGTCCGGCTACTGTTCCGTGTCACATTACTTAGGTAACATCCTGATTAGGCATACATTCAGATGCCACAAAAGCGGCAAAGAGCTTGTACACTTTCGATACGCATTGTCCAACGGCAAAGTAATCATAGTGTACAAATGCCGTTAAACAGATTTTAACAGGAATTTTACACCAAATCGAAGATGCAGAGTCCCGATATTTGATGTATCTATCTCAAAATGCCCAATTCCGCAGAAAGTATTGTCTGACAGCATATTTGTAGTAAATTTATGGGTTTATGCTTGGTATTCACGGGACAAAAGCGTACCTTTGTGTCGTGAAAGGGTATTCACGGCAAGGGATGTCCGGCAAAGAGCGTTCTTGATTTTATTTTCCTGTGGTTTTGTCCCGTTTTTGTCCCGTCAGGGATTTGTATCACGATGCATGGTTTTGTAATATTGCTGAATATCAATGATTTGCAAATGACAGAAGCGAGAAAAATGCGCTAACCACCAGAACGGGCCTTGTGCACCGGTAAACGTGGCGTCGGTCAGAAACTCGTTGGTCTGAAAGATGACATCATCTATTTCCTCTTCCAAAAGGTCTATGCCGAAATTCGATAGGATATTTCCGTCTGCCATTTCCGTTTCTTTTTTAGTTCCTGTTCACGGTTTCTTCTCCGTCGCTTCCTCCGCTGCCGCCACCCGTCTGCGAGCCACGCACGGCAAACCGGGATTCGTTCCACCGCTCCACGGCATCGCGCAGGATGCTTCCTTTGTCTATAGGCTGTGCTTCTTCTGCGTTCAGCAGTCCCTCCGTCACGGTGGCGTTCTGTTTCCGTGCGAGGTAGAGGACAAGCGTCCCGTTCTGCCGGGCCACATCCTCGCTGATGCGCAGGTACTCTTTCTTCCGCTGGGCGTTGGGCATGTAGGCATCCTTGGTGGCGTTGATGGCGCACTGGTACACCTGATAATATTCTTCCCAGCGTTCCCGTTCGTCCGGCGTGCCGCCACACAGGAGGATGCGGTCGATGTTGCGCCGGAAGCGTTCCATCTGTCCGTTCACCTTGTCGCCCTCGGCGAGCCAGGCCAGATCCACCTGCCTGTCGGCCACGTTCAATGCCTCGACAGCGGCCCGTTTGACCAGTGCAGAGTCGATGGCTTCCGCCTCGTCGGTCTGGTTGTAGAGATTCACTCCGGCCAGCGTCCGGAACGACAGCTTGTTCTTCGCCGCCGCCGTCTTCTTGTACTTGTTGTGCAGCAGCGTGTAGTAGATTTCCGGGGTGAATGCCCCGGTGCCGGTTTCCATCACGGTAATCTGGTTCTGCTTAGGCGAGTCGTGGTTGTAGGTCACATACTGCGCATGGGCGGCATGTGCCGTCAGGACTGCCGCCGCAAGAAGTGTCATTGTTCGTTTCATGTGCATATCCTTTTCCTTTTTTCGTTAATAATCCAGTCTTCCGGCACCGCGCCAGCGCCCGAAGGCCCCGTCAATGATTTCCTGACGGCTGCGTGCCTGGTATATCTTTTCTTTCCAGTAGCCGATGCGTACCTGTATGTATCGCCAGGTCTCCATGTAGGCACGGTTCAGGTGCCGCTCGATGTCGTCGAGAGACCCGTTGATGGCTTCCATGACCATCAGCAGGTCGGAGGTCGAGCAGGCCGCCGCTCCGGTGGCGTACAGCACGAGGTCGCTGAGCGACTTGTACAGCTGTTCCCCGTCATGGGCGATGGCCTCTATCGCTTTCTTGTTTATCGTGAGTATCAGCAGGTCTTCCGGCTCGGCCTTTCCGCGCTTCAACACTTTGTTGTTGAACTCGGTCAGCATCTCCTTGTAATCGCCGATGCGGTCGCTCACAGTCGTATAGGTGTCCTTGGCGTTCAGCACCGTCCGCAGTGACTGGTACATCACGTCGATGACATCAAAGGCGCGTGTGTACCGGTCAAGGTCCACGTTCAGCTCCTTATATTCCACGGTAGCGTCCTTGCTGTACTCGTGCAGCAGCTTGTTGCTGTATTCCAGGGTGGAACGTGCCAGCAGCAGGCTGCGCTGTTTCTTGTGGTCGTTGATGTAGGCTTCCACCGATACGATGTCGAAAGTCCACTGGGCTTTGGCGACATACGGCAGGAGAGCCAGCAACAGGAGAGTCAAAGCCAGTCTCTGTCTCATCTTACATCCTCCTTTCTGCCGTTTCCGCTCCGCAGGTTACGGGCATTTTCCACCCACCGCTCGTGGCATTCTTCCACAAGCGTGAGCCTGCGTCCTTCGTCCGTGTCCAGTTCGGGCAACACATCCTTCAACAGGTCGATGATGCTGTACTTGTAGTGCATCATCTTCTCCAGCGACACGAGGTCGGCGTAGATTCTCGTGAGGCGGGTGTCCACCTCACGGGCGATTTCAAGGCGGTCGCTCGACCATAGCAGGTGGTACACATCGCCCGTAGGCGTGTCTTCCATCGGCGGCGTGCTGGCATATTCGGTAGTAATCTTGCAGGAGGGGTATTCCCTCGCTATCTCCGCGATACGGTCGTTCACTTGCTTGGCCTTTTCCGCGTCCGACAGGTTCGGGTCGAGCGTCAGAACATCGGCCACATGGGTGTCGGTGTATTCCGTGGTCAGTTCCCATGCTATCTGCAGGATGGCACGGTGTATCTTGATGCCGAGGAAGTATTTAGGCTTCCTCGCGATCGAAAGGGTCGCCTTGAAGGTGATGACGCCGTTGATGTCCGTCATGGTGGCCTTGCGCACGAAGGTGTAACCGTTCCATGCTCCGCCGTCCTGCCACGTCAGGTTGTAGGCGGTCTTGCAGTCCTGCATGATGGCCGGGATGCGGTAGTAGTCGTCCGTCGCCACGGCATTGTCGCCGGCAGCCTCCGATTTTGCGTTTTCGTAGTCTGCCAGTTTTTGCTGCCACTCGGCCAATTCGTTCTTCAGTTCCTGTAGCCGGGTCTGGTTCGCATTATACTGCTGGCGGTAAGCGGCGGCATCTTCCACGCTCGATTCGGAGATTTTCTTCAATAGGGCGGCATTCTCATCCTCCAGAGCCTTTATCTGCGACTGGAGGGCAACGACCTGGTTCTCGGCTTCCTGCACCATCCCGTCCAGTTCCGAGGTGTCCAGCTCGTTGTCCGTCACGGTGGTCTGCATGGCGCAGTCTTTTGAATGGCTGTTCAGCGAACTGCCGCACTTGCGGCATTTGTATTGGGTCGAACCCTGTCCGAGGGTCGCGCCGTCAGAACAGGTCACGCTGATGGTCACGCTCTCGCAGCCCTGCAGCTTGGCGGCGTCCGTCGCCTGGTAGTAGTTCCGGGCATCGGAAGCGATATAGTAGGTGTACCCCTCCTCGTTTTCGTTGATTTCCGACAGGCGGGCGTTGAGCTGCGCCTTGAAGGTGTTCAGGTCCATCGAATAAGAGTCAAATACATCCTCATAGATGACTTCCTCCCGGTTCCAGCTCTGGGTCACGTGGATTTCGTAGGCGTATGCTTTTTTGGTCTGTTTCCCGCCACGGCTGATGACATAGGCCTTCTGGCTGTAACGGATGGAGTAAGTGAAACCGTCGTTTTGGTCGTTCAACTGCTGCACCCGGTCGCGCGACCATCCGGCATACCGCTCCGAGTTGGAGAGGGCCTGCTCGCGCTGCGAGGCGTTGGGATAGAACCCGGCGTCGGTGGTCTCGAAACGGGTCCATTCGCCGCCGTTCAGGATGCTGTTGTCGTCCGTGGGCGGATAATAGTCGCGCAGCGACACGCTGCCTTGTTCCCGGCGGGCGATGTACCACCGCTGGGTGTAGTAATTCCCGGCGGCTTCGTCCATGTAGTCGGTAATCCACGAGGTCAGGTCGTAGTTGCTGAAGTCGAACAGCCCGGCCACATTCTCCGGGCCGCCCACCATGTCGAGCAGGAGCCGTCCGGCATCCTGTTCCGCAGCTTCGTACAAGTAGCTGTAATGGTCATACAGGTGGAATATCTCTTCCACCTTGCCGTTCATCAGGTCATGGAACGAGCTGGTCTGCAGCAGGGCGTCGCCGATATTCCCGATGCCAGCCGTGGCCAGCCCCACACCCATGTTGTACAAATTGTCGAGGTCGCTCTGCAGGTTTTCTTTCGTGAAGTTGCTCGGTATGCGGGCCAGGTCGTCCAGCATCCGCTGCCAGTCAATGTTTCCCAGTTCGCTGAGCCGCAGCAGGGAGGCGAACTCTTCCTTGATTTCGAGAAAAGCCACGTCGGAAAAAGTCAACGTGCTGTTGGTCACGATGCTCTCGAACTGCATGCACAGGCTCTTGGTGTCGTCGCACACTTTCATCAGGTAGCTGCCCCAGTAGAGGGCTGTCTGCGGGGATTGCAGCATCATCTTGGCCACCACCCAGATCTTCGGTATGATTTTCCGGGCAACCATGTTGTAGATGCGGCGATAATAGTAGTTCTCCGTGCTGCTGCTCCAGATGCCGAGTTCGGACAGGGCCTTGTGTTCAAGGAATTTCGACGAGAAGATGCCGGCGGCGGCGACCTCTGCGGCCGTATAGTGCTTGAGAATGTCATCCACTTGTTCACGGTAATAGCTTTCGGCGACCGTCTCCGTACCGAAGGCGGCGGCCATCGCCGCCACGGTGCGTGTGTCGTAGTTCACGCTGTAATACTGGGCGTGGACATGCTGCACGGTGGCGAGCGACAAGAGCATTAGTATGAACGACAGCCGTTTCATGGTCATTTATTGCTGATTGTTTTTATCCCTCTTTTTCAGATTCAACACATGCCCCGCCGCATTCACCTTCTGGGCGAAAGGCAGGGACTTGTTTATACCGCTGGCATCCCAGTCGCGACAGTAGGCTTCGATGGCTTCCTGGTGCGTGCATTTCAGCTCTGCCTTGTAGAGCTTCAACGCTTCCTTCTCCGCGCGTTCGGTGGTGTAGGTCATATAGCATTCGTGCGGCTCCTCCACGCCGTACACGCCGCTGGTCGAACCACGCCGGATGAAGACTTCGCGGAAGAAGCTGCGCCCTTCTTTGTTTTCCAACCTGTTGATGGTGAATATCTTCTTGCAGTCCACATCCGTCAGTCCGAGAATGGCCTTGATGCTGTCGAACCGCTCCTTGAACTTGCTCTGGTCGAGCAGCATCACCACATCGGAGTTGTTGATGATGGCTTCCTTTACTATCTCGCTGCCGATGATGTCCTGTATCTCCTGCGTCACCACGCCCACCGAGGCCCAGAACTTTCTTGCGGTCTTGTACATGAACTTGATGTATTCGGCCATGAGCGGCGAGGCGATGGCCTTCCACGCTTCCTCTATCACAAGGACTTTCCGGTTCTTCTTGATGCGCATCTTCTGCAGGAACACGTCCATGATGATAAGCGTTACGATGGGAAACAGTTTCTTATTTTCCTTGATGGCATCTACTTCGAATACGATGAACGTTTCCGAGAACAGGGTAGTGTCCACGTTCTCGTTCAATATTTTGTCGTAGTTGCCGCCTTTGTAGAACGGCTGTATCATGTAGGTATATTTGTCGTAGTCTATCTCCGTGATGTTGTTTTCCAGACAGATAAGTTCCAACCGTTCACAGGAGTATTCATAGAAGGTATTGAACGACAGCGAGTTTACTTTCAAGGCTTTCCGTCGTTCCTCCAGTAGGCGTATCTTGCTGTCCACCTTTTGTTCCAGTTCCGGCAGGTTCTCTGCATTCCATCTGCCTTTCCGCTTCTCGGCGGCTATCAAGGTCTTGTGCAGGTTCTCGCGCTGCACGGGGTCGTAACCGTCGAAGCCGTGGAAGTAAGCGTCGTAATAGTCCGTCACCATCTGCTCTACGATGCGGAACTCCAGTTCCGTGATTTTCGTGTCCGACCCTTTCCATATCAGTAAAATCAAGTTTTTCAGGAAGTCTATCTTTTCGATATTCAGTTCCGCCTGTGTGATGTTGAAAGGGTTCATGGTGATGGGTTTTTCCTCTGTATAGCTAATGTACTTGCCGCCCAGATACTCGCATAATCCCTCGTATGAATTACCCGTATCAACCATCACCACGTCCGTGCCCTGCTCATGGAGCTGGCGCACTACGCTGTTCATGTGGAACGACTTGCCGCTGCCCGAAGGCCCCAGGCAAAAGAAGTTCGAGTTGTCCGTCAGCTTGTTCTTTCCCTCCTTTCCGGTGATGTCGATGGCCACCGGCACGCCTTGGCGGTCGGTGTAGTAGATTTTCAGCGGAGTTTCCTCGCTGTGCTGGATATGTTCCTTATACATCAGGCACATGGCTGCGTCGCTCAGGGTCAGGAAACGGTCGTAGTCCTCGTTCAGGGCATAGCAGTTGCCTGGAAAAGAGGCGACGAACAGTTCCAGTTGGTTATAGGCGTGTTTGCTGATGTGGATGCCCATGCGACCGAAGGCATTCTCCAGATAATTGGTGCATTTCTGTATGTCTGTGTCGGCAGATACCCCTACAACAAGATTGAAATGGCTGTACACGAGCATCTTGCTCTCCCTGGCAACTATCTCCTGTACACGCTTGATGTCCTCCACGGCCATCTGGTTGCCGGGATTGGGGATACTTGCGTGACGGTTCTTCTTTTTGTCGAGTGCCGCCAGTTCTCGCTTCTGGTTAGGCAGGAAGATGATCTGGTTATAGACCACCGTCTCGGCTTCCGGTATGCTGTCGATGACAGACAGCAGGTCAACGGGCATCTCCGCATTGTTCACCTCTATATTGGTATAGGGCCTGACGAGCGAAGGCAATGCGGCACAGTCCACGTCCACGAGGCTGTACACCTTGCAACGCTTGCCGCCCATCGAGACCGTCTCATCGTCCACCTTGAAGTTGGTCATCGAGACAATCCTGTCCTTGAAGTTCATGGCGAAGTAGCGGTCAACGAACGCATTCGCCTGGGGCTTATCTAGGAACTCCGCCTGTATGCCTGCATCGTGCAGTTGGTCATGCACCTTGCGTATCTTCACGAGGAAGTCGCGCCACTTCTTGCCGTCGAAAGAGAACAGGCTGCTTTTTCTTGATTCCTGCGTAATGGTCAGGTAGCATACGCTGTCCGTGTACATCCGGCCTTTGAAGTACCGGAAATAGGCGGAGGATAGGAACTCGTGCCGGTCGCCTGTCACATCCTCGAACTGCTTGCGCACGAACACGTCCTGCTTGTGAATCGCATAGCCTTCGCCCAGCGTCTGTGCGACGGCGGTGAGCAGGTTTGTGAACTCGTAGTAGCTGTTGATGTTGGCCGAATACTTCTGCACGGGGTTCTCCATCCGCAGGACGGCCGAGTATTCCCCGGTCTTGGTGTACAGCACCCCGATGCCGTCCACGTCCTCCACGGTGAAATAGATGTCCTGGAAGATGCGCTTGCGCTTGCCGCCCGTGCCGAAAGCATGGGCCGAAATGGCCATGCCCGCACAGAGGGCGATGAAAATCAGTATGATGTACAGTGTCATTGTCGGTTGCTTTCTGCTTAAGTAAGGGCAGACTCGCTTGTTCCAAAGCGGGCCTGCCCGGGTTCAACATTCAATAGGCCACGCGCTCTCCGTCATGGCTTTTTTCATATCTTCTTCGAGCGGGCATAGACATACACTCCTTTCCGGTTCTTCTTGGTGTGAAGGCCTTTCCTTTGCTTGAGGATGATGAGCGAGATGCCCGCAGACAGGATGACGGCCAATACCACCAGTCCGGCCACGAAACCGGCAAGGCAGTAGGCAATGACGAAACCGACAATGGCTCCGCCTGCCGAACCCGCCGCCCAGTAGATATACCGTCCTTGTATGCCCATGAACTCAAGAGGCCGCTGAAGCCCCTTGAACAACGGGTAGTCCGGATAGCGTTCGTCCCTGCCTTTCATCGCGTCTCCTTTTTAGCCGCCGATACCGAAAAACAGCGGAAGTGCCTGTGCCGCCGCAATCAGGAAGATGCAGGCGCCCACGACCATCATGATTTTCTTCTTGACATCTTGCTCTTCGTTGTTCATCGCGATATAGACGCTGATGGCGCCCACGATGGCCACGACTCCGGCGATGGCATAGCACAGCTTCACCATGATGGGTACATACTTGGCGATTTCCTCCGCCACGGTGGTCAGGGCGTTGGTTCCGGCCGTGTAGTCGCCTGCGGTGTTCTGCGCCATCAGTGCGGCAGGCCCCGACACTAACAGAATGGCGAGCATCGCAACCTTGTACAATACTGCGCCTACGATTCCTTTCATTGCATTCTTTAACTTCTTCATTCTCGTTACTTTTAGTGATTACTATCATTGATATTCTGAATCTCTTTTCTATATGCGGTAGCCGAAAAAGGCTGGGAATACGATGGAGGCGCCTATGATGAACATGCACGCCCCGAACAGCATCAAGATGGATTTCACGATGCCGTCCTCTCCCGTGTTCCATTTGATATAGATCTGGAGCGCGGATATGACGGCCAGCACGGAGGCGACCGCATAACAGATGTAAAGGACGTACAGCATCATCGTCACCACGAAGTCGTGCATGGTGGCAAGCGCATCCGCTCCCCATGAATAGTTTACGGCTCCGCTCTTGGCGAAGGCGAAGCAGGGAACCGTGAGCATCAACAAGGCGCATACTGTCTTCTTCGTTTTCATCGCTAAATTTTGTCCATCGGTTTCCACGCCATTGCGGGACGGTTCTCCAGACGGCCGCCGGAAACCATCGCCTTGTACATATCGTCCGCTGTGAATGCCTCCGACAGGTAAGGGGTACTGTCCTCCATTTTCGCCTCGGCTTCGGCCTTCATACGGGCAAACCGCTCTTCGGCCGATTCCTTGTCTGTGTCTGCCGCGCCGTCCTGTATGGAAGTGCCGGAATTATCAAATGCGGTCTCGTACTTCTCCGTCCCGACGTTGAATCCGGTCTCGCTTTCCGTCACCGCCACGCTGTCCTGCCCGTTATCGGGGTCGAGTTCAAAGACTTCCTCGTCCGTCCTGCCCTGGCTTCTCTTTCGGTACAGGTCCCTGGCGATGTTGGCCGCATAGTAAACGACGTAGATTGCCGTCAGAATGATTGCGAATATAAAGTATGATTTCATATCCTAATATGAATTTTATTTTGTATTTAAAATTTGATTTGCAAAGAAAATCCATCTGTTCTATATTAAGAAATAATTGAAATACAAATTGCTGTTTCCTTAATAAGATTTATGGTATTTCTAAAAATCATACTCTAAAATCATATTCTGACATCTGTTTCATACTTGAAAATGCGCATTGGCAGACAAAAAAGAAGCCCTCCGTCAGGAGAGCTTCATAAATTCCGACACTCTGGCCGGGTCAGCGTCTTTTGCCTCTTAAATAGTCGTTCAGGTCTTTGTAGCCGTCGTACCGGTAGGCTTCGTTGTTGACTTTCCCGGTGAACAGCATGGCGATGGTTTCCACAGTCTTCTGTCCGGCAAGGTCATTGTCGAGGTAGCAATGGATGAACGGATATTCCTGCAAGTGTCCCAATGCCTTTTTAAGGTTGTTTACGGAGTTCATCACGAGATGGTCGCAAGGAACTTCAAGGCATATCTCCCTGTCTCCGGCCTGCCGCAGGGTCATATAGGAGAGAAAGTCCATGAATCCTTCGAAGACGCACACGTGGCCCTGCGTCTCGCCGTGCGTATAGCTTATCAGCGAAACATCCTTATTCTTCAGGCAGCCCTTGTAGTAAGGGTTGCGCACTTCATAGCCTCCTGACAGATTACAGAATGCCAGTCCGAAATAGTGTCGCTTGCGCAACTCATAATGCACTTCCTTGCAGAATATCTTTCCGATGTCGGCATCGATCATTCGGGAATGGAGGTACGACAGCAGCGCATGGTGTCGTAGCGGCACCACCCTTATATCCTTCATTTCCGCTTCCACCGGCCGGAGCATCACCGCCGGAAGCCGAACCCTCGGCAGTTCATTGGTTCCGGTGTGCCGTTCGATGCAGGCCAGCACCTCGCTTACACTGTCCGTTCCGTACAGGTGCTTGCCCAGTTCCACGAGGTCGCCCCCGGTAGCCGCCCCGAAGTCATACCATTCATTGAGCCGGTCGTTCACCTTGAACGACGGCGTCTTTTCTTCCCTGAAAGGGGAAAGATACCAGTATTGTCCCCCGCGCGCATTCTTCGGCTCATGGCCGAGAAGTCGCAGGTAGTCCACAATCCGTATTTGTTTCGCTTCCGATATGTTCATGTGCATCCTGTGTTTAGTATGGTTTCTTTATATATACCCGCAAACTAAACCGATACGGCTCAGATGCTGAAATTCTCGTTGTAACGGTATTCCCGGCCATTCTTTTGTATCGCTTTATGTTGAATCAGGAACTTACACAGATTGACCAGGGTATTTCTTCCTCTGGTGTAACCGATGCTGTCATATCCCTTTTTTAGTGCGTCAAGCAATGCCTGATAGCCAAATGAGGTGTTGTCGGAAAAGGCGACTTCCAAAGCAGAACGGTGTAGCTGTTCTGTCATGTCAAGGTATGAAGACAGCCTGTCTTTCTTGTTCATCTTAAATTGATAGTCTTTTACTAAATGAGGAAGCGAGTCTTCTCCGATTTCAAAGGCAAATGGTACAAACTCTTTATCCCTGATATGCATAGCTCTTACTTCGCTGATTCTTCCGTTTTCTATATTTTTGGAGATTTGCAAGATGGTTTCAGCTTTATTATTCAATTCAGTACCGATATGCCCCCTGGTATTGTCATCTCCTTTATTCAGGTGGAGTACCGTATGGATGTGAAGCTCGTAATAGCTTGACCATCTCATCAGCTCATTAATAATATCAAGTGACTCGCTTGGACTGTTGATGTCATGGATTAAGTCGCGTATTCCATCTATGATAACCAGCCCGATATTTTTTTCTTCATGGAGGGCCCATTTGATGATGTCCCTGCGTTGGTCGGGAGTGTATTCGCGGAGAACAAAAAACTCAATGCGGTCATTCTCCTGGTCTATGGGCATACCTGCCAGTTCCAGTATTCTTTGAAGTACCTTATGACAGTGGCATTTGCTCTGTTCCGTATCAATATAAAGGATACGGTTCTTGCACGGAGGCAAGTCAGCTTTGTATTTCAATACCTCTCTTCCAGAAAGCGCCGATGCGACTATGGCGCTTACATTGAAGGTCTTTTTGCTTTTAGGTTTCCCCGTGGATGCACTGAAATTGCCTAATGTGGCTATGGTCACACCGTCAATCTGGACAATCTCTTGAGGGAAATCGTATTGTTCTGTGACATTGAGCCGGATATATTTCAGCAGCGACTTGTATTTCGCCTCGTCTATTCTGTGCGTATCCGGAAACATAAAATTAGATCTTTCCGTTTCCATCTCTTTTTGTTCTGCGTTTACGTTTGTTGTTGTTTTCAAGGCGATACGACATAACATTGGCCTGTTTGTCGATTTCTTCGTAGGAGAAACATGGATTACGTCTTATCCAGTCGTTCAGGTCGTCCCGGAGTACGAATATGTTCTTGCCGTTGGGCTTGTAAACGGTAAGTTCCTTGGTGGATGTCAGCTTATAGACAAAGCTCTTGGATACTTGCAGATACGCTGCAACTTCGTCTATGTTCAGAAAATCCTTTGCCGCATATGCTATCTTTTCCACGTTTTTCAGATGAGCCAGCAGTTCGTCCAGCTTGGCGAAGCGTTGCAGGTAGTTCTCTACTCTTAATATTTCCCTCTGAAAACCCTCCAATGTATTTCCCTCAATGAAGACACTTAGCCTTTCAATGCGGGATAGTATGATGTCCATGTCATTCTTTTTCATAATACGTTGTTTTTAATTGCCATTTCCTGATGGGGTTTCACTTGATTTCTCAAAGCCCAGTCGCACAACTCTTTCCTGTTGAAATAGACGAGTTTGCCGTTGGGCTTGTAATGAGGGATTTGTTTGGAGGCGGTCAGCTTGTAGATGTAGCTCTCTGACAGCCCCAGATAGGCGGATGCCTCGGAAATGGTCAGCACTTCTTTGGTAATCCACATGCGCTCCTTTATCTGACGGACAAAATTCTCTATATTGGGAATTTTATCGACTTCGCCGATTCGTCGCTCCAAGGATTGGATACGTTCGATGGGGTTCTCGGATGTCATTTTGGAAACCATGTTTTCCATCTGTCTGATATATCGGAAAACTGGACTGCTTCCACTGTTTGTTCTTCGTTGTTTCATTTATTGCTAAAATTAAATTTGACAATAGAAGGTTTGCCCTCCGCAGTTATTGATTACGGAGGGCAAAGTTATGGACAGCTTCCTGACGAGCATATTGATAGTATTGAGTGTCAACGCTTCTATCAACACGACTCTCAACAAATTTGCTTTCTTTTAGTCTATTTCTTTGTCTTTGATTAGCTTTATGTACCGGTCTATTGTCGCGAAGAATTTCTTTTCAGAGATACTCGGTTGTATGTCCTTTATTCTGTTAAGGGTAGAGGATAGGTCATGCTGATTGAGAAATTTCTTACCGGAAGAACTTCTGACAAGCTGCTTTTTGGCAATGACCGATTGCCAGTCATACGGTATGATGTCGTGCATGGCGAGTTTGTCAAGTAGCAACACCAACCGTGTGTTGTTTTTCGATGTGACCGGATTTAACATGGCTTTCTCATATCGGGTGATGACATCGTTCACATCCAGTTGTTCTATAAACAGGCCGACCTCATTGACAAGCTGTACAATGAGGCCGATTGTGTCTTTGTCAATCAATGGCTCATAGGAATCTGGCAAAGGGGGCTGTTCTGATTGACGGCTGTTTTGGAAACTTTGTATCCGGGATTTTGTTTGGAGATGTTCGGATGTATTGAATGTATCGAGCAATTTTTTAATTTGGGTTTCGTCCAAGGTAGACTGACTGAAGTATTGGCATACCAGCTTTTCATGGTTTTCCAATAGCTCTGAAACAATGCAATAATTCTTCTGATGTTCATTCTTGCTCCAAGCGTCAGTAGCATCGTGGTATTGCGTCGAATGAATAAAGTCAAGCATGAAGCGCCTGTAACATTTTCTGTGAGTTAGGACTTCAGCTTTATAGACTTCATGGGCTTGATAGACCAACCGGAATAACCCTTGTTCACCGGTTTGCGCAGGAGTCTTTCCGGCTCCGCGCATCGCTCTTTTCAAAAAGAGAGAGGAGCAAAGTTAAATTCTTTGTCATTGCTTGATTGAATTTGATGTTAGGTAATATATGCTTTAGCCTTTCTATCAGAGGCTGTTGCTTCCTTTTTTATTGTACAACTATTATACTCATCAGCAATTCTTTTCAATTCTATGTCATAGGTATCCAGTTTCCCTTTACTTATGATCGACCGGAAATTGCATCTTAGGCTTTCCCGGTTTATGGGCTTGCCTTCTCGAATTTGAAAGCAGTTGGCGCATTTTGTCCAAAAGTCAAAAGGATTATCTGCTCTGAATGACAAATAAACGAAGTACATGAGTGATACCTGACTTTTTATCCATAATACAGGCCGGGTAAATACCGTTTCATCAAAAATTCCCATGAATATATCAATTGAAGTGCTTGGCGAAATATATCCGCCATTGATGAGCCCTGAAAATACCGCTTGTTTCTTTTCTTCGCTTTTGTCTGAATAGAACACCTCTTTGCCAATGTGGATAATCCGCCCTTTATTTTCCACTTTTTCTTTTGCGGTTTCTTCAATATGGTTAAATTCTTCACAGATGGCTTTTAGTCTGGTGTCAAATCTATCCATCCACCCTAAGCGTTTAATCGAGCTGTAACCTGACTTAAAACATGCTATATGGGGAGCTTTTCCGTTGATTAGAAAACATTTTCCGCCTTTTACCCATAAATTCTTCTTGTTCCATTTGCCAAAAGCCAAATATAAAAAATATGCCAGCAAGCGTTGCTCCTTAATCCATTCGACAGGTTTTACAAACTTCGCTTTGTCAAAAATCCCATTAAAGACATCGAGCGTTGTATCAGGAGCAATATACTTGTATTTTATCAGCTCGTTGTACATCTTGGTTATATCTTCTGGACTTTGTGGGGTATAGAAGGTCTCAATCCCACACGATGACTCTAAGGGCGAAAAGTCCACTTCTGGATAAAGGGATTTCGCGTATTCGTAGAATTTGGTCCTGTATTTAGGGATACTGCATGTGCTGATTCTATACGAGGTAGTATGGCTCCATTGTTTCTCGAAATCTACATAAGTTCGTGGAAATTTGCATATAGAAGATACTGCAAATGCAATGACTCTCAGTTGTAGTGTTTTTGTATCCGGAGCTGGCTGGAAATGATTGTCCAACAGTTCGGCATCAACGGCTCTTTGCAAAAGGGTTGCTACTTGCTCATTGGCCAGCGTCTCTACCAAATCCTTGTATTGGCCTTTTTCTTCACGCTGATACTGCCTGCATATTTCAAATAATGACTGTAACCTTTTAATAGAATCAATAAGTAGTGTCACGCAAGCAGTAGGAGTTATGTCTTCCTTGTGTTTTGCCAGATACTTCTTTATTTCGTCTGTATATCCTATGCTTGTAATTTGCCGTGCAAGGGAAGGGGATGGCTCTTGGCTTATATATTGCTGTATGTCTGCCGTCCATTCCGCTAACATTAATAACTGAGGTGTAAGAAAAGAAAAATCCAGAATAGTGTCTATGTCTATCCCATATTTTAATTCTCCCAGAATCTTGTTTATCTTGGCTACTTTTATAACGAAATCTTGTCTTGTCATAAATCAAATGCTGTTAACCGATTTCCGGAATAAGTGATACTGCGTTCTGCTTGTTCTTATCAAGAACCTTGGCATATATTTGTGTCGTGGAAAGTTCTTTGTGCCCGAGCAGTTTTGATACGGTATAGATGTCCGTGCCCAAGTCGAGCATCAGGACTGCGAAGGTATGGCGCCCGCAATGGAATGTTAAATTTTTCTTTATTCCTGCAGTCATGCTCCATCGTTGCAACTCTACGGATGTCCAGGAGCCGTATGTGAATCCGGTAAAAACAGGATCTTCTGGATTTCCTCTTTCTCCAAGATATTTTTCCGCTTGAGGTGAAATATCCAAATATTCCTGGCCGCCGGTCTTTTTCTGTTTGAAGATAATTCTTGTGAACTCACCAAATTTTTGCACGTCTCCCCACAAGAGTTTTTGGATGTCGGATTTACGCAATCCAGTCAGGCAGGAAAAGAGGAACGCACGTTTAAGTACGGGATAGCGGCACGGCGTTTCCGCTAATTTTCTGACTTCCTCTAATGTCAGATAATCACGCTTGACCTCTGCATCTTTGAACCCTTCAATTCCGCGTAATGGATTGACGGCAATAATCCTTTCATCATAAGCATGGTTGATACAGGCGCTAAGTTTTCTGAAATAGGACGCTTTCGAATTTTGAGACAGACCTTGAAACACATCACGTTCTCTGCGCGGCCCCCTGCGTTTGTGTGTGTCCTTTTCAACACTTTCTAAGAAATCTTTGAACCCCAAAATAAATTCTGGTGTAACATCTCTGAAAGTTGTTTTCTCATCGCAGTACAGCTCCAGATAACGCAAGCAACTTTGCCAGTTGCCATAGTTACCTCTTGTATCTGGAGTATTCCGTTCTTTAACCATGTTACGGTAATATTCCAGGAATGGAGTATCCTCCTTGAATTGATGTGTGAATGTATATTCCCCGTTTTGAATCTCAATTAAACGCTTTGATTTAATTGCTTGAGCCGTTGCTAAAGTCTGTCGGTTCTGTTCCCGCTCGATAGGTGTTTTTGCTTCTATCAAGTATAGTTTCAGGTATTCTTTGTGACGCTTCCCGTTTCTATATATGTCAAGATACAGGCTGATGTTTCCATTGCTCAGCTTCTTCTCACGGAGTTTGACCGGTTCCTTTTGTGCGATAGTTTTCTTTGCCATGACTGTTTCCTGCTTTATTGGTTATTAAATTTTCCCTTTGTCGGGGGACAGTTTTTTGTCCCTCATTAATGGTCCGGGGGACAAACTGGGGACAAAAATAAGGAAAAAATATGTAATTACGCAGAAAACATGAAGAAAAAGAGAAAATACATATATCTTGAAAAGTGCCTGATAATATGCATTTTACAGATATATATTTTCTCTTTTTATGATTTTCTTTTCTTTATATCACTTTCCGATGCAAAAATGTTGAAAGATATTCTGAAGCACCATATCATTCGTAACCTCACCAGCGATGTCCGAAATAAAGAATATACACTCCCGTATGTCTTGCGAAAGAAAATCTCCGGAAGTCTGCGAATCAAGTCCGTTTTGTACTCTATGAATAGCTTCCAAAGCTTTATTTAAAGCTTCGTAATGCCTTACATTTGTCACAATAATATCATTTTGTGTCACTGTAGGCAAGTGTGCGGCATCAATAAGCATTTTTTGCAGTTCACTTGTGTTCTCTCGTTGTTTGGCCGAGATGAAAATAGATTCCGTAGATTCTTTGGGGAAGTCTTTTAATAAAGATAATAAATTCTCTTTCTGTTTGTCTTCGATCAAATCCGCCTTATTAAATACAACAATCAAATGCTTTCCTTCACAACGCGGAATAATCTTCTCTGATAACTGCTCTATTTGAGAGGCGGCATTCACAGCATCTACCATCCAAAGAACAATCTCTGCCTGATCTAACTTTTGGAAAGTACGTTCGATACCGAGACTTTCAATCGTATCATTGGTTTCCCGGATTCCGGCAGTATCAATGAACCGGAAAGTGATTCCTCCGATGTTGATAGTATCTTCGATCACATCACGCGTTGTCCCGTGGATATCACTGACAATCGCTTTATCCTCATTTAATAATACATTCAGTAAAGTCGATTTTCCGGCATTCGTTTCACCGATAATAGCTACAGGGACACCGTTCTTTATAGCATTACCAACACTAAAAGAATGAGCCAACCGAGAAATGACCTGTTCAATTTCATCTGCCAACTTCCTTAATGCAGAACGATCGGCAAATTCAACATCCTCTTCGCTGAAATCCAACTCCAGTTCAATCATAGAGGTGAAATTCAGCAATTTGTTACGTAACTCCGTCAATTCTCTGCTGAAACCACCTCGCATCTGGCTCATAGCCAAACGATGAGTGGCAGCAGATGAAGAAGCGATCAAGTCCGCCACAGCCTCTGCCTGACTTAAATCCATCTTTCCGTTGAGGAAAGCACGTTGCGTATACTCTCCCGGTTGGGCCATGCGGCAACCGTTCTTAATAAGCAACTGCATCACCTGTTGAAGAATATAAGAAGAACCATGGCACGTGATTTCCGTACTATCTTCTCCTGTGTATGAATGAGGAGCACGGAAAAGACTGACGAGCACTTCGTCAATAATCTCGTCCCCGTCATAAATACGTCCGAATGTCAAAGTATATGGTTTTTGTTCACTCAATAATTTGCCAGTCTTGGCGGGCTTGAATATGCTGCCGGTGATAGAAATAGCTTCCGGACCGGAAACGCGGATGCTTCCGATAGCACCGCCCTGGGCGGTAGCGATAGCGCAGATCGTATCTTGATTCATTGTTTTTTCTTTTTGGATGAGCAAAGATAATTGTTTCTAAGTAAAAAATAGAAAATTGAGCACAACTTGTGCTTTATTTGTTTATATTTGCTGCCGTGCAGTGGTACACCAAACAAAATAAAACAATAATGCTTATGGAACCAGCGATCAATTTATATTCTCCAAATGAGAAAAGCGAGCTCATACGGGAAAACTATCAGGAAATACTTTCTGTGCTTGCAGCTCATCAAATAGCTTTATGGGAGTATGATATCATTACGGGCAAATGCTCTTTTTCAGAATTGGGGCAGGAGGCTATCAATAGTTTCATCCGTGAAAGCCCGGATTTGATACTGATGGATATTCGTATGCCGGTGATGGACGGTATTCAGGCTACTGAAAAGATCCGTACGATTTCTTTGACCGTGCCTATTATTGCAGTGACTGCGTATGCTTTCTATACCGAACAGCAACAGGCTATTCAAGCCGGATGTAACGCCGTTATTTCAAAACCCTATTCTTTGGAGAGGCTAAGAGAGACGATAGAATCTTGCATCGGATAATTAATTTTCTAAAAGAGAACCAACATTCTGAATATTGTAGTGTTACTATTATAATAGTAGTAACATTATAATAGATTAGAGTATGGAGAAAGTAAAAAAGATAGTCCTTATCGGAGCAAGTGGCTTTGTTGGTTCTGCTCTTCTGAACGAGGCTTTGAATCGTGGTTTCGAAGTTACAGCAGTAGTTCGTAATCCGGAAAAGATAAAGATAGAGAATGAAAATCTGAAAGTGGTGAAAGCCGATGTAGCCGTGCTTGATGAAGTGGCCGACGTTTGTAAAGGCGCGGATGCCGTTGTTAGTGCGTTCAATCCGGGATGGAATAATCCTGATATATACGATGAAACCATTAAAGTTTATCTGACTATAATTGATGGAGTGAAGAAGGCTGGCGTCAATCGTTTTCTGATGGTTGGTGGTGCCGGTTCTTTATTTATCGCTCCGGGCTTGCGTTTGATGGATTCCGGCGAAGTGCCCGAAAATATATTGCCGGGAGTAAAAGCCTTAGGAGAGTTTTATCTGAACTTCTTGAAGAAAGAGAAAGAAATAGACTGGGTGTTCTTCTCTCCGGCAGCAGATATGCGTCCGGGAGTACGTACAGGGCGTTATCGGTTGGGAAAAGATGATATGATTGTAGACATCGTAGGGAACAGTCATATCTCTGTCGAAGATTACGCTGCCGCAATGATTGATGAACTGGAATATCCGAAACATCATCAGGAGAGATTTACGATTGGTTATTGATAAAAAATCAAATTAAAAATGACTGTGTGATATAGTGACGCTATCCTTCTCGGATAACGTCACTATAATCGTATTATAGCGTTACTATCACGGCGTCATAGTGACACTATGTTGAAGATAGGCTAAATGATAAAAAATAGAGCTGCCTAACAAGTCCCTTATTAAGAATTTCCCCCACGCTATAACTATTTGTAGCGTGGGGGAATTTCAATATTTAGAACTCGTTAGGCAGCTCTATAATTCTATTCTAACGATTACATTTTTATTCTTTCAGAAGAGCGTACCTCTATATTCTGTCAAGTACAGTTTTAATCAGTGTATCAATTGTATTTTTATATCCTGTATTGGCCTCTTTAATAAGTCGGTTGGCTATCACCATGCAGACGGTCATAGCCTTGTGCCCCATCAACCGGCTAAGTCCTGCCAAAGCCGAACTTTCCATTTCGAAGTTGGTAATCTTATAGCCTTTATATTCGAAAGATTCAATCTTATCATTCTGTTTCGGGTCTGCCAATGGAACACGAAGTTCACGTCCCTGCGGACCAAAGAAACCTCCGGCAGCGATTGTTACTCCACGTACCATGTCATCTTTGGCAATCCGGTCAATCAGTTCTTCGCTGGCATCAATGACATAAGGAGCAGGCGCGCACATATTTCCCGACCAACCCATGTGATTGAGGAACGCACGCTCAAAAGGTAAGTCGCATACAGCATTTCGTCCGGCATAGAAATTCAGCAATCCGTCAAAGCCGATAGACTTTTGTGAACACACAAATGTTCCGACAGGAGTGTTGGGCTGTAAGCCGCCACATGTGCCGATACGTACTAATTCCAGCTGGCGGAACTGATCCTTTTCTTCGCGGGTATTAAAATCTATATTGGCGAGTGCATCCAGTTCATTCATCACGATGTCAATGTTATCGCAACCGATTCCTGTAGAAACCACTGTAATCCGTTTACCTTTATAAGTACCCGTGATGGTTTTGAATTCGCGGCTTTCCACTTCACATTCTTTGTTTTCGAAATGAGAAGCTACGAGTGCTACACGTCCGGGGTCACCTACCAGAATTACTTTGTCTGCCAACCATTCGGGCTTTACGTGAAGATGGAATACTGAACCGTCTTCATTGATAATCAATTCAGAGGATGGAAAGTACTTTTTCATGTTATTGAAGGGTTTTAGTTTTATAATAGGATTTGTATCTATAAATAGAAACGCCGGAACCGGATTTAAGTTCAGAAGAAGCCACTATCTTTTTCCTTTAGAAAAGGGGAGTGCGTCTTACAACTGAAATGAAATCGGATTCCGGCGTTTGTGAACGATTATTTGCTCAATGGCTGATTGCCTGCATTGCCCGTTGCCGGCTTGGCGATATTCTCGCGCATGGAGGTGTCAGCTTCAATATTCTTCATGCGATAATAATCCATGATGCCTAGGTTGCCGCTGCGGAAAGCTTCAGCCATCGCTTTAGGCACTTCAGCCTCTGCTTCGATCACTTTAGCACGAGCTTCCTGTGCTTTTGCTTTCATTTCCTGTTCGGAAGCAACTGCCATAGCACGACGCTCTTCGGCTTTTGCCTGTGCGATGTTCTTATCTGCGTTAGCCTGGTCAATTTGTAGAGCAGCACCGATGTTCTTACCTATATCGATGTCCGCAATATCAATAGACAAGATCTCGAAAGCCGTTCCTGCGTCCAAACCTTTACGAAGTACAAGTTTAGAGATCGAATCCGGATTCTCAAGGACCGATTTATGGTTTTCAGAAGAACCGATAGATGAAACGATACCTTCGCCTACACGGGCAAGGATCGTATCTTCACCTGCACCACCGACCAACTGACGAATGTTGGCACGTACCGTAACACGTGCTTTGGCTATCAGCTGAATACCGTCTTTTGCAACAGCCGTAACAGGAGGTGTGTCGATCACTTTCGGGTTTACAGACATCTGTACAGCTTCGAATACGTCACGTCCTGCAAGGTCGATAGCAGTAGCCATCTGGAAAGGTAATTCGATATTCGCTTTCGATGCGGATACCAAGGCGTGAACCACCTTTTCTACATGTCCGCCAGCCAGATAATGGGCTTCCAGTTCATCACGGGTAATGTTTTTCAGACCGGCTTTGTGAGCCTCGATCATTCCCGGCACGATGATGTACGGCGGAACGTTACGTATACGCATTAAAAATAGTTGTATCAGCGAGATGTTAACTCCCGACACTTTTGCCGACAACCAGAGGAAGAACGGCACGTAATGGAAAAATATTATCAAGAAGATAATACCTCCAGCTATCAGAAAGATAGGCAAGTAGAAAGATGATTCCATTGATGTTATTATTAAGTGAATATTATTCTTTGTGTTTTTCAACCATGATTGTACCGTCGGTGATGCGGCTTACAATAATCGGAGTCTTTTCATTGAGGAATCCGTCTATTGACTTTACTTCCACAATTTTTCCGTTTATTTCGGCATAACCGATTTGTGCCAGACGTGTGGTGCTGATTCCTGTATCACCTACTTTAACGCTGTCTTCTGCGCTACGGTCTACTTTCGAATCAATATCCTTTTTCAATGCCAGTTTGTCCAGCATCTTCGATCGCATAAACCAAATCAATGATCCGATACAGGCAATCGCCGATATACCAAGAGTGATAAATCCTCCTGCCATGCCTAAATTGGCAAATGCATAGTAGTTGGCATAAAGAATGCAAACCAATGCAGAAATTCCGGCTAGGCTAATGCCCGGGATGACGAACAGTTCTACCAGAAACAGTATGACTGCGGCAATAATGAGAACGGCGATAATGAGTATATCCATAGTTCAGAGTTATTAATTTATTTTGTTTTTTCTGCATTGCGTACATTCACTTCGAGAGTATCCAGCTCTTCGGACATTTGCAGTACCCGCTTTTCGAGGTCGAGGATGGCAGGAGCCATTTTCTCTTTACCCTGTTGGTTGGCACCGGCATATTGTTGACGCAGGCTATTCAGCTTTTCTTCTTGCTGATAATAGTCTTTCTCCATCTGCTGGTAACGCTGGAAAAGTGACTTTGCTTTTGCGGATTTAAAGTCGCTCATCAGATAGTAAGTCGTATGATCGTCAATGACAAATTCAAAGTCCATCGCACGACGTTCTTTAGGCTTATGACTGATGGCAGCTTCCAGGCGTTGCAATGCTTCGGTTACAGCTTGTTTGTCTTTCCAGGTTTCTTTCAGCGAATGAATCTGTGCCAGACGAATAATCTGTTGCTGTTCCATTGCTTCATAATTATAAGTCTGCTTGGAAGTATTAGGAATGAACACATAAATACATACCTTTCCTTCGGGTTGGAAACGGTCGGAAGCAAACCATCCGAGATTGTTGTATTCGTCAATGACGTACATATAATCATTGTACGGTGAATTGAACGGCATACCTACATTGTCCGGAACAAGATAAGTGTCGGTATTCGTGTTGTAACGGGTGACAAAGATGTCGTAGCCACCCAGTCCTTCACCATCGCTGGCATAGTAAACGGTGACCCCGTCCGATAGAACGAACGGATAATTTGCGTTTCCGGAAGCGTTGATGCTACCCGGTAACGGGCGTCCGTCACTCCATTCATTCAGCAATTTGTTTTTTGAGAAGATGTCAAGATTACCGTTCTCGCCCTTTTCGCTATAATAGATTTTATTTCCAATTTCTGTTTCATAGACAGTTCCCGGATGATCTCCTTCTGTCTTGAAAAAATCATTGAAGGTAAACAATTTACCCGATTCTTCACTAATCTTGTATGCATGGAGGAAAGTCGCCTTGTCTACAACGAAGCTGTCAATGATACATACATCTTCCACTCCCTTCAACATCCGGAGGTCAGCTTTGCTCTTTTCCAGAAGTTTCTCCGCTTCTTCCGTCGGTTTCTTGCGTTTACTTAAATCTGCGATATATTCTTCAAAACAGTTTACAGCATCTTCGAAACGATACGTTTCATTATATGCTTGTCCCAGATAGAGTTGTCCACTGGTAACACGTTTTTTCACTGCTATCTCAAGAGGTTTCACAGCTTCTTCCGCTTCTCCGGTTTTCAGGCAACATACGCCATACCAATAGTTATAATTCCCGTTCGACGGTTGTGATTTAGCATACTTTTTGAAGACAGGCTTGGCTTTTTCATAGTCACCCTTAGTGAATAGGGTGCGTGCCTGTTCCAGTGTTTGTGCAGATACTTCACAAAGGAAGAGGCTGCAAATTAAAAATAGAATATATTTTCCTTTCATCGTTTTGAGCGTTTATGAGTGACGGGTAGATTGAAAACATTACTGCTTTCGGGCACCGGTCCATTTATCAATTGTTCAAAAGTACAAATTTATTAGAAATAAACCCTTTTTCAGTGATTCTATTATGTTAATTCTTCTTTAAATCATTCTTTTCGCTTACTTTTGCAGCCGATTTTCAAAGATATGACACAATTTACGGAAGAAGAGAAAGCCATTCGCCGCATTGAACGGCGGTTTAGCAAAGGAGTGGTGCAATATGGATTGATAGAAGAAGGAGACAAAATCCTTATCGGACTGTCGGGTGGAAAAGATTCGCTGGCGCTTGTAGAACTGTTGGGTAAACGCGCACGTATCTATAAGCCTCGTTTTTCTGTCGTTGCCGTTCATGTAGTGATGAAGAATATTCCTTATCAGAGCGATACGGAATATTTGAAAGCGCACTGCGAGGCGTATGGAGTTCCCTTCGTGCAGTATGAGACTGCTTTTGATCCTACTACCGACACACGCAAATCTCCCTGTTTCCTTTGTTCATGGAACCGCCGGAAAGCCTTGTTCACTGTTGCCAAGGAGCACGGATGCAATAAAATCGCTCTTGGTCACCACATGGATGATATTCTGGAAACTTTATTGATGAATATCACTTATCAGGGAGCATTCAGTACAATGCCGCCCCGGTTGGTGATGAAGAAGTTTGATATGACAATTATCCGTCCGATGTGTCTGGTTCACGAAGCCGATTTGATAGAGTTGGCAGCGTTGCGCCATTATCAGAAACAAGTGAAGAATTGTCCCTATGAATCGCAGTCCAGCCGCAGTGATATGAAAGGTGTTTTGCGACAACTGGAAGCGATGAATCCAGAAGCTCGTTATAGCCTTTGGGGCAGTATGACTAATGTACAGGAAGAATTATTACCAGATAAAATAGATTAATTTGAATAGGTTATTATGAAAGGATTCTATACCATTTTGTTGCTGATCGTATCCAATGTCTTTATGACATTCGCTTGGTACGGACATTTAAAGATGAAACAGGAGTACAGCTGGTTCGCTGCTCTTCCGCTGATCGGTGTGATTGCGTTTAGCTGGGCAATCGCTTTTTTTGAATATTCCTGTCAGATACCGGCTAATCGCATCGGCTTTATAGGCAATGGAGGCCCGTTTTCGTTGATGCAACTGAAAGTCATCCAAGAGGTGATAACACTTGTTATTTTTACAGTGTTTACTACTATCTTCTTTAAAGGTGAAGCGTTACATTGGAATCATTTGGCGGCGTTCGTTTGTTTGATTGCGGCGGTGTATTTTGTGTTTATGAAGTGAAATTGTGACTTGATTCATTTTCCATCCGTTTCTTATCAATAACATAGCCATGTATAGAAAATTGTCGCAATATATAGGTTGCCTATTGGCGAAATTGAGTAGCACGGATTGAGTTTACACGGTAGCCAACGGAGATTATCGCATCTAAATTATAAAATAAAGTGTTGTATCTTTTCATGTATTCGGCAGTATGTGCAAATTTTGCACATACTTGATCTTGCTGTAATTCTGCAGATTCAAATCTTCACTCTCTTCACCAAATACACATTTCCCAATCTCGTATGTTGTCGGCTGATACCTGCTGCGGTCAGCACTTGCGCCAATTGGATAGGGGTGCAGTTACGCAGTACAGCCGGAAACCTCTTTTTCAGTTCCTGATGAATGATGGCGGCGGAGAGTGACAGGCAATCCGGTTCATCCTAATGAATAAATGTTGTTTTTTCGACCGGTTGATGCTGCTAAGGTATAACATGAGATATGGGGTTTGCAAGTATTTAACTAAGAAAAAGTTTATTTTCTCCTGAAATGAAAAACAAGCTTTCTTATGCGGATAAGTCGTTACTTTATCGTATCTTTAGTGCTTGTTTAGGAAAAGCCGACTGGAGTTGTCCGGTTGGCTGACAATAGTTGACTGAACAGCCGATTCCAGTCGTCCGAATAGCCGATTAAAGTTGTCCTATGATGAAGTTACACATTTAAATTGATAAGAAGTAATGGCTATTGTGTTTGATTGGTATGAAAATCCTAATGCTTCTTCGGAAGAAGAAGCAGCGTTGCATCCGCGTATCTTTATGAATGGAAAGGTGGATACGGATACTCTTTGTTACAAGATTCATGACTACAGTTCGTTGACTGTGGGCGATGTAAAGAATGTGCTTGATAACTTATCGAAGATTCTTGGCGAGTCGTTGCGTGAGGGGAAAGAAGTACATATCGAGGGGATCGGTTATTTTTATCCCACTTTGGAGGCTACGGGGAAAGTGACTCGCAGCACTCCGCATAAGACTAATAAGGTGGCTTTCAAAACTGTCCGATTTCGCCCTGACAGTAATCTGAAAGGACATTTTGTGGGTGTTCGCGCCAGTCAGTCCAAGTATGTCCGTCATTCGGAGAAGGTGTCAGAGGTAGAGATTGATATGCTGTTGAAAGAATATTTTGCCGAACATCAGATGATGACCCGCCGTGATTTTCAGGAAGTGTGTGGTTTGGCACGTACTACGGCCAAAACGCATTTGGTACGTTTGCGTGGAGAAGGAAAACTGGTGAATATCGGTTTGCGCAATCAGCCGATGTATGTGCCTGCTCCCGGTTATTATGGCGTATCCAGAGATACGGCACATCCTTCACGGTAATGACTGTGAAGGATGTGAAGAAGCATATTTCTTTGAGTAATCACACGAAACGGTTGATAGCTTGAGACTTATCCTCATGTGAAGAGAATGAAAGAAAAGAAGCGGATCTTATTTCGCTATGTATTTTTTCATTCCTTCCGTGTAGAAAGTATTGAACTCTCCGTTTTCTCCGCTATAAATAAAGTAGGCGTCAATCTCCGGATTCGCTTTGCAGAAGGCTTCCGCTTCTTCCAGTCCCATCACCATGAAGGCGGTAGCCAGGGCGTCGGCAGTCATACAGTCTTTAGCGATTACGGTGGAAGACAAGATGCTGTGCTGTACCGGATAACCCGTTCTCGGGTCGATGGTATGAGCATATTTCTTTCCGTCTTTGTAATAATAGTTGCGGTAATTTCCTGAAGTTGCCAAGCCTAAATCCGAAATTTCAAGTATTGTTTGTAAGTCTTGGTTTACGGCCAGTGAATCGTCGACGGGCTTATTGATTCCGATGCGCCATAAGCCTTTGGAGGGGTTTTTGCCTTTCACAACCACCTCACCGCCTATATCTACCATATAGTTTTTTATGCCTTTACGGTCGAGCAGTTGCGCAACTACGTCTACCGAATACCCTTTGGCAACGGCACTGCAACTTAGCATGGTACGGGAATCCTGCTTAATGACTTTGCCGTTGTCCATTTTTACCTTTTCATATCCGGTGATTTGCAACAGGCTATCTATCATGATTGAATCAGGAAAAGTGCCTTTTTTGAAACCGAATCCCCAAGCATTGGCAAGGGGGGCTACTGTGATGTCGAAAGCACCGTTTGTCTCGCGGGAAATTTCCATCGAACGGTTGAAACATTTCTGAAAGAAACTATCGGTAACTAATTCTTCGTTGCGGTTGACGCGACTGATAACTGAACTGTCGTTAAATGGAGACAGAGATTGATCGAAGCGTTTCAGTTCAGCTTCTATTTCCGGTTTTAAATCACCGTCATATTGGTAAGTAATCTTGTATACCGTCCCAAATACCAAACCTTTGACACTGTAATAGCCAGCTTGTTGATTATGCCTGACTAATATCCAGATGGTTGCCAAAATCAGGAAAGCCAGCCAAAGGAAACTTTTCTTTGTTTTCATACGCTCTTCTTTTTGATGAGAAAACTCATTTTATTGGAGAAATAAATGTTCAATTAATATCTTTAGTCCGATGATGACCAGAATGATACCTCCCCATAACTCTGCTTTCAGTTTTCGGGCGATGCCACAGCCGCATTGGATACCAAAGATCAACCCGATGAGTGACATGACGAAGGAAACAAGTCCGATGATAAGGATAGGGGACAGGATTTCATTATAATTTTGCACTCCTAAAAAGGCAAACGAAATACCGACTGCCAGCGCGTCGATGCTTGTTGCGACGGCCATAGTGAATACCACTTTCAGACTGGTCGGGTTGAATAGCTGGCAGCACTCTTCTTCTTTGAAAGATTCCCAAATCATTCTGCCGCCAAGGAAGGCAAGAATGGCAAAGGCAATCCAATGGTCTATACTTTCTATGAGATGGCTGAATGTTTTTGCACACATCCATCCGATAAATGGCATGATTGCTTGAAAAAGTCCGAATGCAAAAGCCATGATTAGCATGGGTTTCCATTGGGTACGTTTCAAAATGATACCGCTTGCAATTGAGACAGCGAAACAATCCATCGCCAAACCTATTGCAAGCAGCCAAATCTCTAGTCCTGTCATTGTATTCTAAAGAGGCAATTTATAAATAAGGGAATAAGTGATTCCCATATTGTTTGATTTAAATTTTCCGTAGCCGGGCACGTACCATGGATTTCCATATTCTCCGGTAGATGCTTTGGTTTTGTATTTCATACGTACCGACCACCCCATGTTAAAGTTTTTGTAGATACGTACTTTAACGCCTAAAACAATTTCCAGCCATTGCACGGAGCCTTTCATTCCCAAGTGGCTGAAAGGTACGCTTCCGCCCCAGTAACCATCTCCTAAACTGGGGTTACCTACTGCATCTCCCCAGATGGGATCGTCCGCCGGCATTGTGGAAACGTCATATTTAAATGAACTGAATGCATAGCGAAGTCCTGCATATAAGTAGCTGTTCTTCTCTTTCTTCTTTGCCATGGTGTTGTAATCCACACCGATTCGGAAGAATGGAGCCATTTTGCTTTTATAGTGTATACCTGTTTCATTCCAGGTGTCTGTTCCTCCCATACCAAACTCAAAGGTAGGGATGAATTTATTTTTAAGATTGACGGCCACACTGACTTCGGAACTCATAAAGTCGCCTCCCAGAAGCTTGCTTCCTATGCCGTATAAATCCACACCGATATACGTACCATTGTAAAGTGGAATGGTATCTATCTCGGCAACCTCTTTCTTTTTCTGATCTCTTTTGGGTGTTTGCGTAGGCCGCTGTTGTTGGGCCAGCAACGGAAGTCCAATGCAAAAGAGCAGGAGCAGACTAATTAGTCGTTTCATCAGGTGTGCGTTCTGGCCGATAATTATAGAATATCTGCAAGTTCTGGATTTCATTTGTATTGGCTTCTTTATTTTGTATATGAAGAGAATCTATTTGGTCCGGTTGTCCATTGCCATACGGAGGAGGAAGGCCGGGTCTTCCTGGTTTGCCAAATTTGGCACTGATGATGTTTTGTTTCATCATATATCCACATTCCATGGATTGGAAATAAGGCGTATTCTGTTGTACAATGTATAATGTGTCAACATCATCTTTTTTACGCTTTGGATCATATCTGAATATGAATACGGTAGAGTCACTTGTGTATCGAAGTGGAAGCATCAATGTATGCACATTCTTTTCATTGTTCAGAATGATAGAGTCAGTGCCTAATGCGGTGATTGTCAACGAATCGAGCGTGTCTTTTAGTGCAATATTAGGGTTGTCCGGATCGATGGTATATATCGTGCAATACATCATCGGACGTCCTGCCAATGAGCAATCGTTCTCGTCCGAGCACGAGGTATGAATGCTGACAGCACCGCCAACGATTATCAATAGGAGAAAGATACGAATTAAATTCTTCATAGTCAGCTTATTGAATGTGAATCAAATTTTCTTTTCTATCTGATAGTTATTCCGTTCCGGTGCATTGCGGGAGATTAATTCGCCAAGGAATCCGGCTAAGAATAATTGTGTACCTATAATCATTGCCGTCAGTGACAAATAAAAATAGGGAGAGTCGGTCACCAGTCGATAGGGGAGACCGTTGGACATAGCATATAGTTTACTGGCACCTACAATGATGACAGAAATCATTCCGACGAGAAACATCAATGATCCCAGCAGTCCGAAGAAATGCATCGGTTTGATACCGAATCGGGAAAGAAACCAAAGAGAAAGTAAATCCAGATATCCGTTCACGAAACGGTTTAGTCCGAATTTCGTTGTGCCGTATTTACGTGCCTGGTGGTGTACTACCTTTTCACCGATTTTCTTGAATCCGGCGTTCTTTGCCAGGTAAGGGATATAACGGTGCATTTCGCCATAGACTTCGATATGCTTTACAACGTCTTTTCGATACGCTTTCAGACCACAGTTGAAATCGTGCAGGTTTTTGATGCCCGACACTTTGCGGGCGGTCGCATTAAACAATTTGGTCGGCAGGGTCTTCGAAATAGGGTCATATCTCTTTTGTTTCCAGCCGGAAACCAAGTCGTAACCGTCCTCGGTAATCATCCGATAGAGTTCGGGAATTTCATCCGGGCTATCTTGTAGGTCAGCATCCATCGTTATGACTACGTCTCCTTCCGCTTCAGCGAATCCACAGTAGAGTGCAGGTGATTTACCATAGTTACGGCGGAATTTGATACCTTTTACATGTTCCGATTGAGCTTTCAGCTTTTCGATCACTTCCCATGAATGGTCGGTACTTCCGTCATTAACGAAAATCACTTCGAATGAGAATCCGTTGGCTTGCATTACCCGTTCTATCCAAGCATAGAGTTCGGGTAGTGACTCTTCTTCATTGAATAATGGGACTACAACTGATATATCCATTGTACGAATTATGATTTATGATTTATAAATTATGATTGAACGGGTCCGTCATTTTCCGGTTTGGCCTTTTTCATTACCATCAATGCGGTAGGGATGGCCAGGATACTTCCCCAGAATACATCCCATGACAATAACTGCATGGTGATATTGATAGAAGTAAGTGAACGGGCGGTATCTATCGTTTCTTTTATAACTTCTTTGTTTTCTATCAAAGCCGGAGTGTTGGCCATCAACTCGTCCCATAGCTGGATATAAGAGTTGACGATAAAACCGTGATCGATGAACTGGAAATAGGCGTAGTGGGCCACGGCTACCAATAGAGAAGCAAACATATACATAAATATAGTGAAGAGCATGGCATGCGAAAATTGGATACTCCCCCCGCAAATCTTATCCCGATACATTTTCGCGTAGTGATATCCGATGAAAGGTACGGATAATGTCAGGATTACAAATAAAAGCGAAAGGAAAGGTATGTGGAATCCCAGCGGAAATAATATGAACTTCAATATCCAGTAGATTCCCATGTACGTGCCAAAATGCATGGCATATTTTTGTAAATAGCTTCTGTTCTCTGTCATCTTCATTTATAAATTGCGCACAAAGGTACAAATAATATCGGTTGGTAGGGGAAATCTGGTTGTTAAAGTTAATAAAGCAGGGGAAGTTGCTGTCTGAATATTTTTTTGCGATTTTAATTGCTTGAAACGTAGCTTGTTAGTATTTTATTCGTAAAAAAGTTATCTGCAGCTATTGCAGAATACATAAAAATGTCTACCTTTGCAACCGCAAAACGGGTAAGTCCTATACGGCCAGCTCCCTTCGAATC